>ERZ824473.739-NODE-739-length-54276-cov-8.165748_pt1 | contig 54276 bp, 49 predicted proteins | sample MGYA00519874_ERZ824473 | MGnify/ENA primary metagenome ERZ824473 (study PRJEB31778, sample SAMEA3449151) | human gut metagenome | biome: human gut; feature: human-associated habitat; material: faeces | place: United Kingdom | collected 2010/2012 ... | reverse complement strand
ATCCAGCTGAGCTATGACGACACATGCCGCAAACCCTTGATTTTACTGGGTTTCTGGGATTTTTCCCTTCGGCCATATATAAGATTATCAACTCTATTTCGAGTTGTCAATCTACAGATTTTTTCGATTTGGTAACATTAGAACGTTCCCCAATTTGGGGAATGCTTTGTTGTCACCATTAGCATTTTTCAGAATAGATTCGAACTGAAAGTTGTTTTTCATTTTTTCCCTTTGGGGAATGCCTCGGCTTTCTCTTAGGAGGCACTTGTTCTATCCATTAAACTAAGGGAACAAAACAGGTCTGCTCTGCGCGTTTATCCGCCTCAGAACAGACCTATCATACTATATTTTTCGGGAAATTACAAGTCAAAATTCAGTTGACCCTGCAGCCAGATGTTGCCCTTGAAGCGACGGCCGATTTCCGGTACACCAAGGAGATCTTTTGCATTGACACAGATATCAAAATACATGTCATTGCATTCCAGTGTCATCTGGTAGACATATTCATCCGTAACCGTATTTTGCACTTTCTGACAGTATTCAATGTTTCCAAGAATCTGATACTGATCACATTCCATTCCATAAGGCATGAAAAATGTATCTACAATTGAAAATACGTCTTCTTTGTAAACCCGGCGTGACACCATCGAATACAGATCCATATCCTCAATGGTCAGGCTCTCAATCGCATCCGGATCACCGTTTTTCGCCGCACTCATCAGCTGGCTGCGGTGCGCAACAGATTTCTTTTCAAAATCCATATTTTCCGCAGACGCTTTTTTTGCCACCGGGAACAAAATTTTTCCGCCAGATGACAAACCGGTGAATGTCGTCGTGACCGGAATCCCTTTCAACTGATTCAGGATCTGTTCCTGGCGATACCTGGCCGCATTCTGCAGATAAAAGATCAACGATACGCCGACACGCCCATCGTCACAGATTCCTGCAAATGAATCACCGTTTACACGCCTTTCCACGCTGACTTCTTCTGAAGTCGTAACACTTCTCCCTTTATAATAAGGAAAATAATACTGTCGGTGAAACCCGTCACCGTCAACATCTCCGCAGAGCTTGATTCCCATATCTGGTGCAAACTCTTTCTCCATCTCGATAAATGCAGTGTCATCTTCTCTTACAGCTTCCCGATGGTCAAACTTTTTATATACATCCTCAAGCAGCTTTTCTACTTCAGATTCTTTTGTAATGTTTGCAAAACCGATTGCTCTTAAATAAGAATGCATCTTATCTCCCCTTTAAAGCCGGTCTTATCTGATTACTTCCTGTCCGCCCATATACGGTCTTAAAGCTTCCGGAATCCGAACGCTTCCATCCTCATTGAGGTTATTTTCAAGGAATGCAATCAGCATTCTCGGCGGTGCAACTACTGTATTATTCAGTGTATGCGCAAGATATTTCTTTCCATCCTCACCTTTCACACGGATCTTCAGACGTCTTGCCTGCGCATCTCCTAAGTTAGAGCAGCTTCCTACTTCAAAATACTTCTTCTGTCTCGGTGACCATGCCTCTACATCCAGAGATTTCACTTTCAGGTCTGCCAGGTCACCAGAGCAGCACTCCAGTGTACGTACCGGAATATCCAGTGTACGGAAGAAATCTACGGTATTCTGCCACAACTTGTCAAACCACATCATGCTGTCTTCCGGTTTGCAGACAACAATCATTTCCTGCTTTTCAAACTGATGAATGCGGTATACACCTCTCTCCTCGATGCCGTGCGCACCTTTTTCCTTACGGAAGCACGGAGAATAGCTGGTCAGTGTCTTCGGAAGCTCTTCCTCCGGGATCAGTGTGTCAATAAACTTACCGATCATAGAATGCTCACTTGTACCGATCAGATACAGATCCTCGCCTTCAATCTTGTACATCATAGCATCCATCTCAGCAAAGCTCATAACACCGGTTACTACATTGCTGCGGATCATGTACGGCGGAATGCAGTACGTAAATCCTCTGCCAATCATGAAATCACGCGCATAGGAAAGCACTGCAGAATGAAGTCTTGCAATATTGCCCATCAGATAATAGAAACCATTTCCGGCTACTCTTCCGGCTGCATCCATGTCGATGCCATGAAGCTTCTCCATGATCTCTGTATGATACGGAATCTCAAAATCCGGAACTACCGGTTCACCGTAACGCTTGATCTCTACGTTCTCGCTGTCATCCTTTCCGATTGGAACAGACGGATCGATGATGTTTGGAATAACCATCATTCTCTTGCGGATCTCTTCCTCTACCTCTTTCTCACGGGCATCCAGCTCAGCCATGCGCTCAGAGTTCTGTGTTACTTCCTTCTTCACAGCCTCAGCCTCTTCTTTTTTGCCCTGTGCCATCAGCACACCAATCTGCTTGGAAATCTTATTTCGGTTCGCCCGAAGTGCCTCTACCTCTTTTTTGATATCTCTGTTTTCCTGATCATATTTCAGAACCTCATCCACCAGTACAAGCTTCTCATCCTGAAATTTATTCCGGATATTCTGCTTTACGATTTCCGGGTTTTCTCTCACAAATTTAATGTCTAACATCTCTTTTGCCTCCAGACTAATTTTTTCTTCCCTCAGTTTCAAAAACTTTCTTTATCATATACCATTTCATCATTCAAGTAAAGGATTTCATCCCATGTCGCTGAAATAATTCACCGCCTGGCGCAGTGCTTCTTTTTCTTCCTGTCCAAGTACGATATAAGATTCTCCCTTCACGATTTCCTTCACGTAGGTATAGCAGCCTTCCCTTCCATGAATCGCATTTAATACAAAGCCAGAATTACTTTCATCCAGCATTGCCAGTGCAAAGCTCAGTCTGCCTCCCACATCCGGAAATGCATCGTATTTGACAATCCCGATCTTATTTGCTGTGCGGCTCTGGATTTCCTTAATCCTTCGGATCTCGTCCGTATTGATCTTTGTCAGTTCTGACAGCTTGTCTACTTCCTGAAAACGCTGTGCGAAAGCTTTTTCAAGTGATACCGCGTCTTTTCCACGCATAAAAATACGATAGCGTTTCATAAAACGTGTCATCTTCATGGATACCCGTACCATATATAACAGCACGAATATCATAATTCCCATCATCGCAATAACGATAATGCCCGGATCAATTCCGAGTGAATTTAAAATATTGCTTTCCATTTTTGATCCCCTTTTTGGTCTTAGCTCATCCTGTTCTCCTCAAACTCCCTCGCCGGTCATCGAACGGCTTCCTTTTCTTGTCAAAGCAGATATCCGCAGTCTGCCGGCAAGTTCTCCACTGTTTATTCCTCCGCGCACCCCCGCAGAGGACTTTCCTGATTCGGTTAAATGTTTCACGTGAAACATTTTCACTGCGCAGTGCTCTCTTCTCTCGGGATCGACTGAAACAATTCCATCAAACGCTCCAGTTCATCATCCGAATAGTAATCGATCACAATCTTTCCTTTATGATTTGCCTTGTGGTTGATTGATACCTTGGTGCCAAACAATACCTTCATCTTTTCTTCCAGATTTTCATAAATAAATGCATTTTCTGGCTGTGGCTTTTCTTTTCTATTTTCTGTATTCTGCATTGTCTTCATCAGTTTTTCCACATCGCGTACACTCAGTTTCTGATCAAACACCTGCATCGCAATTTTATATTGCTGTTCCTTGTCTTCGATGGACAACAGTGCTCTCGCATGTCCTGTCGTGATCATTTCATCGATCACCATCTGCTGTACTCTCGGATCAAGTTTCAGCAACCGAACAGAATTCGTTACTGCTGTACGGCTCTTAGAAACACGTTCTGCCACTTCGTCCTGTTTCAGTTTAAACTCTGTCAGAAGCCGCTTATAAGCCAGCGCTTCTTCGATAGGATTTAAATCCTCCCGCTGAATATTTTCAATCAGAGAAATTTCAACGATCTGCTGATCTGTAAAGTCCTTGATCACGACGGGCACTTCTTTCAGTCCGGCCATCTTTGCAGCACGCCATCTGCGTTCCCCTGCAATAATTTCATAATAGCCGTCTCTTTTCTGTACCAGAAGTGGTTGCAGCACGCCATACTGTTTGATCGACTCAGACAGTTCCAGCAGCGCATCTTCATCAAATTTTTTACGTGGCTGTTCACGGTTTGGCTCGACCTCACTGATGCGCAGTTTTATCTCTTCTTTTTTTACTACTGTTTTCACAACCGTTTCCGGTTTTGCCGGCACCGTTTTTTTCTCCACACTCTGTTTTGGAATCAAAGAATCCAGGCCTTTTCCCAAACCCGATTTTTTTATCGTCATTCTTCTTCACCTCTGTGTATTACTTCCTCTGCCAGCAGACGATAACCTTCCGCACCTGTCGATCTTGGATCATATTTCGTAATTGGCATTCCATAGCTTGGTGCCTCGGCCAGTCTTACATTTCTTGGAATGATGGTCTTATAAATGCGCTGGTTCAAATTATTCTTTACGTTTTCAACCACCTGTAAAGACAAATTTGTCCGCGCATCGTACATCGTAAACACAACCCCCTCAATCTCAAGTTCAGGATTCAGGCGATCTTTTACGAGATCAATCGTATGCATCAGCTGGCTTAATCCCTCCAGAGCATAATACTCACACTGGATTGGAACAAGCACAGTATCACCGGCACACATAGAATTGATTGTCAACGTATTTAATGATGGCGGGCAATCAATAATCACAAAATCATAATCTCCTTTTATTTCATCCAATGCGTTTTTCAGAAGATATTCCTTTCCTTCTACTCCAACCAGTTCAATCTCCGCTCCGGCAAGATTTACATTGGATGGAAGAATTGAAAGATTTTCAAAAATTTCCGGTTGCAGACACTCCTGGATTGTTTTCTCTCCAAGAAGCAATTCATATACCGTGTTTTCTACTTCATCTTTCTCTACGCCAAGACCACTTGTAGTATTTCCCTGTGGGTCCATATCAATTACAAGCACCTTTTTGCCAAGACTCGCAAGAGAAGCAGACAGATTAATCGATGTCGTAGTCTTTCCGACACCACCCTTTTGGTTTGCAACGACAATAGTTCTTCCCATTTATCCGTGTAACTCCCTTCATTCGTGTAAAGTGGATATTCCCAATCCGCTTTCGCTGCTTGCAATGTTTCACGTGAAACATTTTACGCTATGTCATCAACGGATTCTTGTCCGTTTTGCTGCTTTTCTTATATTACCATTTTCATTTGTTTCCGTCAAAGATTTCCGGCTTATTTTATAAGAAAAAACAGGTTCATTTAGGCAATTTCAGGAAATGTTTCACGTGAAACATAAAATGTGCCTGGTGAGCGGATAGATTTAGCAGCAGGCGGCGCTATGCTTTTCGTTTTTATAAGCACATCTTTCTGTATTGCAGAAATGAAACACATATTTCTATGGTATTTCCATTTCATAATGTCCCACACTTTTTCTTTCCCTATAATAAATGCTGGTAACTGTTCAGAGCCAACCTCCAAAATGCTGCGCATTTCGTCGGTGTGGCGTATCCGCCAAATAAAATTTCAAAAACAGGCTTAAAAACGTAAGCGTTTTACGCCTGTTTTATGAAATTTTGCTTGGCTCTGAACAGTTACAAATGCTGATAAATATCCGTGATTGCCCAGCCTGGCGATTTGCTAAGAAAAGCTTTCTCTCTTCTTATCGCACCGGACTTTCTCGATAAGTTGAAAGACTGATTACCGTTATTAAAGATTTTTTATCGAGTCAAGCAAGGCTCCTGCGAGGTTGCGCGGAGCAATAAGCAGTGGGTGGAGGCTTGCTTGTATCATAAGTGAGATCAACTCACTCATGATAGAGGTTATGAAATATCATAAGGAAGGAGCCGCTTACGGAATCTCATAAGGAGGGTCCCATTTACGGAATCTCATAAGGAGGGTCCCGTTTACGGGAGGATTCCTTATGAGCTAGGATTTCTTATGGGCTAGGATCCCTTATGAGCTGGGATCCCTTATGATCCTACAAGCAGCGAAGCGGATTGCGAATATCCGCGTTGACCCACTTTCCAGTTTTTCGATGAACACAGGGGAACAGGTATATCGTTGTTCAAAATTGGCTTTTTCAGTTTGTAGATTCTCCTGATAAGTGCGAAATCATTTGTTATTGTTTAAGAATTTCTCTTATCAAAATCTTTCTTTTTTTCTTCATTTCCGGGCTATTATATCGATGTTTTCCGTTATTTTTCGTTTTGTATCGATATTTTATTCTTTGTTTTCTATTATTTTCGATTTATTCTATTTTTTTCGAAGTTATACTTATAAGCTTTGCATTTGTTTTTCAAGTGTTCTTTCCAAGTTCTTTCTTCATGATGTAGTCACACCTGCTTAAATAAACCAGGCAAAACTCTTGTTTTACCCGAGTCAGGCAAGCCCCCGCTTCAATTGCGCGGAGCAATAAGCAATGGGCAGAGGCTTGCCTGTATCAGGAGTGGTACAAGCCACTCCTGATAAGTTGTAAAGCAGCTACTCGCTTAAATCAGTTTTTATGTTTCACGTGAAACTTTCTATGTATTAATAATAAGTTTTATCAATATATCTTTCCTCCCTGCTCGCATAGACTTGTCAGTGCTTTCAGCTGCTTTTAACCGGGTCAGCCAAGCCTCCTGCTTCAATTGTGCAAAGAATAAACAGTGGAGAGAACTTGCTTGTATCATAACGAGATCAGCTCACTCATAATAGAGGTTATAGGAAGATCCAGATCCCGCTTGCGGAATCTCATAAGGAGGGTCCCGTTTACAGAATCTCATAAGGATGGTCCCATTTACGTGAGGATCCCTTGTGAGTTGGGATTCCTTATGAGTTGTGATTCCTTATGAGTTGGAATCCCTTATGATCCTGCAAGTAGCAAAGCGGATATTCGCAATCCGCTTTGGGTTGATTCATTCAACCAGGGCGAGTAAGTTTCCGTTGTTCAACCATGTTTCACGTGAAACGCTTTCCGTCAGACAATCATTGATTCGTGCTTATTGTTTCTAAGACTGTTTTTACGACCCCAGGTAGTTCAGCAGCAAGGCGGACTTTCTTCTTTCTGAAAATAGTTTTCATTTTTGATCACATTTTCTCAATAAAGTTCGAGGTTCAAATCCGGACTGTATGGCAGCAAATACAGACAGGAGATAGCAGTCTTGTTCAAAAGTTCCGTCACTATTTTGGCGTGATGAGAACGCATATTATCTATGATTGCAACATCGTCTTTCTCAAGACTCGGCATCAATTGTTTTTCCATATATTCGCGAAATCACTGTGCAGTTCTTCCGCCTTGATGCGTAGTATATATATCAGACTGCCTTTAAGCCGGATGGATAGCAAAACAGTTGTTCCGTCAGGCGTGTTTACCGAGGCAGTATCAATGGCACGTTTTTCATGTACTGCATGTGCATAATTCCGCGAATAGCAAAGCTGATTGCGAACATCTACCTTGGTTTTAGATAAAGGCAGATACTCATAATCTGTTTTCATTTTCCGTATCAGTCTCTCATCCGCTTTTATATTTTTTTGTATGTTTTTTCGTATATTTTTAACGTTTGCATCATTTTCTTTATGATTACTTTTTCTCTATTTCTATATTTTTTCTTTTTCCGTCTCTATTATATCGATTTTTTTCGATATTTTTCTTTTTATTTTTCTCTTCTTACATGTCATAAGTTTTCATGTTATATTTTGTAACTGTTCAGAGCCAAGCAGATTTTCATGCAAAAGTGTGAATCATGCTTGCATGAATGAACACTTTTACATGGAAATCTATTTGGCGGATACGCCACACCGACGAAATGCGCAGCATTTTGGAGGTTGGCTCTGAACAGTTACTATATTTTTTACTTTTTGAACGCAGATAAGCATTCCCCCTCCCCCCGTTTCAAGTGCATGGAACACTAAGCGGTGGATTGAATACTTATGTCAGTGGGTTTTGAAAACTCCCACTGACAGGCCGCGAAGCGACTGCGTTCACGAAATATCATAAGGGGCCGTTTGCCATTTGTTTTCTGATTTCTTCCTGAACGAAAAAAACAGCGCAGATAACTCCTCTTGTTTCTGTGTGTAGCTCTTTTCTTCTCTTTGATTTATCAGAAAGAGTTTTTTCTGCGTCGCAAAAAGACAGGCATATATGTTTCACGTGAAACATATATGCCTGTTTCTCTCGGCTCATATCTGTTCAAATTAAAAAATCTTTTTCTTACTGTTCTTTTTCTTTTTGTTGTATATTCTGCATTGGTTTCATTTCAACATATCTGCATACTTCTTTATCATTTTTTTCATTTTGTGCATTTCACTCTTGCATTTATTGCGGTCAGCATTCATTAACGCCATGCACAGCTCTGTCTGACTGTATAAATTTGCAAGCATTGTATGGAACTGCGCGATCTGTTTATGAAGGTTTTCGTTTTCCTGATCAGCCTGCAACAGGCGATTTTTTCGATCAAGGGCTTCCCTGATTTTAGCTGCCAGGTCAACCGGCGGATCTGTTTTTTCTGTACTATGTTGTTCTTCTGCCCCAGATTCTCTATCTGTTTCTTCTTTCGCCATCTGCTCAGCTTTGGTTTTTTCACTTGCTGCTGTTTCTTCCAGAACATCTGGAGCAGATTTTTTCATGCTTTCTTTTTGTTTTTCCACTTCTTTCAGATTTTCACTGTCAGCGATTTCTGTATGCACATTTTGTTTTTCTTCTGCTGCTGTCGGTGTAGCTTCTTTCGGACAGTCCGTCTCTTTGCTGAGCATCTCCGTATCCAGGCTTTCTGTTGTTATTTCATATTTATTTTCAGCATTTTCCTCCTGTTCTGGCTCTTCTATCCAGATTCCTGATTTCATGCTTTTCTCCGGCTCATCCTTCTCCTCTTTTTCGTTTTCTTCTGCCCCATTCTCTCCCTCTTCCGCTTTATTATTGTCATTCTTTGAGGCGAACGTCTTCTCATCCTGTTTTTCTTCTGCCTCCAGGCTGTGCGTGTGTCTTACCTTTCCGTTTGCGTCTTCCTGCTTTTCTCCTGTTTCGTTAAAAATCTCTCCTGTCCGTTTCTTCTCTTCTTCCGGCTCTGTCTTTTTCTCTGCCTTCTTCTCTGCTTTTTCGTCTTTCGTCAAAGACGCTTCCTGTGCATCTGTCTCCCGAAGCAGTCCCTTATATTCTTCCTCTTTCTTTTTCAACTCACCAAGCTGTTTTTTTACTTCCTCGATCTCTTTTTCTATTGCCTGTTGTTTTTCCTGTGCCTGTGCCAGTTTTTCAAGTCCTCCGGCTGCTGCGATTCTCGGTGAGAAAATATTTTGTTCCAGATCATTTTCTTTCTGCAGGTTTGCAATCCATTCCTGCCCTGTCTGATATTCCTGCTGCAGTTTTTTCAGTTTTTCCACATAACGTCCCATTTCTTCCTGATTTACATCCATCAGGTTTATAATATATTCTTTCAGCATTATATCACTTCCTCTCTTTCCAAGTGCTTTTTCTTCCTTTAACAATCATACCCCACTTGCACCGAAAAGGAAAGATTTTTTATTGTAACATTTCAGGGAATGGTTTATACTAAAAAGAAAAACAGCATCTGTTTAACAGTTTTTATATCCCTGCTGTAGAAAGGAATGATCTCATTATGAAAAAACGCAAATCCTTATTAAAAACTTCCGTGTTCGTTCTTGGGGCACTTGAAATCTTTAATAAAGTAATCGATTCTTCATCCATTGTGAATACTAACACAAGAACCGGCGGCAAATATTATCATTGGAAACACGGCGATATCTTCTATCATATATATGGCGAAAAGGAGAATCCGCCGCTTCTTCTCATCCACGACCTGACAGTCGGTTCTTCCAGCTATGAATGGCATCATCTCGCCAAACAGCTGACTGACACATATCGAATCTATACGATCGATCTTGTCGGCTGCGGAAAATCCGACAAGCCGGGGATTACCTATACCAATTATTTTTACGTGCAGATGATCACTGATTTCGTAACCGAAGTGATTGGTCAAAAAACCAATGTTGCTGCAACCGGTCTTTCCAATTCCTTTCTCCTGCTCGCAAATGCAATGAATCATGACCTCTTTAATGAAATCATGATGGTAAGTCCGACAGATCTGACCACCTTAAAGAAAACGCCAGATGATCGTTCCCGCTTTATTGTCCGCGCTTTCGAGCTTCCGATTATAGGAAAAGCACTGTATTATGCATTCACCAACCGCATGAATACGGAATATTATCTGACTGAAACCTGTTTCTTTGATTCGTTTCACATGGAACCTTCCGTTGTAAAAGCTTACTATGATGCCGCACATGCCGGAAACGGCAACGGAAAATATCTGCTTGCAAGTCAGTTTGGAAATTATCTGTATGCGGATGTTTCACGTGCATTAAAAGCTGCCGACAACCGAATTGTTCTTGTCATCGGCACTCAGAACAAAAAGGCAGACACTCTGATCCGTGAGTACCGGGCAATTCAGCCGCATCTTGTAATTGAGCCAATCTCCGAATCTAAACTTCTTCCACAGCTTGAAAATGAAGAGGAGATGCTTGAGCTTCTCTACACATTCTAAATTATTCTGTCAGATCTGCCCATAGCGTATCTGAAAAATGAAAAACTCCTGCTCCAGAACGCACCTTTTCTTCGTGCATCCTGTCACAGGAGTTTTTCTCTTCCCTTTTTCTTACTTTTCTGCTCTTACTTAACAAAGCAAACTCGGCTTCTCCATCTTTTACTGCTTCTCTTTCTTCCCCTTTTTTCCACCTGGCTTCGTTTTTTCGGACAGCGGCTCCTTTGACGGCAGCCCTGCTTTCCGTGGAAATTTTGCCGGCGTCGGACGCTCTTTTCGAATCAAAATAAAGCTTCTCGGAATATCGCTGCCCGGTAAAATCAGCTCTTTCTTCTCCTCGATTCTGCCTCCGAGAAGCGAGACTGCCGTGCCCGCCTCCTTCACTTCTTCATCGATCTTTGTAGATTTATAAGAAATAAACAATCCATCGATTTTTATAAATGGGATGCAATATTCGGAAAGTGTCGATAGATTGGCTACTGCTCTTGATACGCAGAAGTCAAACTTTCCTCGATACTCCTCTTTTTTCGCATAGTCCTCCGCTCTTCCATGAACCGCCTGTGCGTCTTTCAGCTGCAGCAGAGAAATCACCTCATTTAAAAACTGTACTCTTTTATTCAGTGAGTCCAGCAGAACGATCTTAAGATGCGGATACACGATCTTCAGCGGAATTCCCGGAAAACCTGCTCCCGTCCCGACATCGATCACACTTTTCGCTTTCCCGATATCATACACGGCTGCCGCTGCCAGGCTGTCCGCAAAATGCTTCTCCACAACCGCTTCATATTCCGTGATCGCAGTCAGATTCATCACCTGATTTTTCTCCACGAGATATTCATAATACTGCAGAAACTGGATTTTCTGCTCCTTCGTCAGTGTAATACCAAAGTCAAGGAATCTCTGCTCCAGAAGCGACACATCATAGCGTTCCAGCAATTCCTCTCCCATACTCATTTGATCACTCATTATTTTCTCCCTGTTTTCTGTGCATGCCTCCGGTCAGATACACAAGCAGCACGGAAACATCCGCAGGCGAAACGCCTGCCAGTCTGGATGCCTGGCCGATCGATTCCGGACGGTACTGCTTCAGTTTCTGTCTGGCCTCCGTGCGCAGGCTTGGTACTGCGTCATAATCCATATCTGCCGGAAGCTTTTTCCGCTCCATCTTTTTAAACTGTTCTACCTGCTTTTCCTGACGCTCCAGATATCCGCGGTACTTGATATTAATGTTTACCTCCTCGCCAACGTCTGCCTCCAGCTCCGGGCGCTGCGGATCTATTTCCGCAAGCATCTCATACGTCAGTTCCGGTCTGCGGATCAGCTCTGCCAGCGTTGCCGAGGTTTTTAATGCGGTGCTTCCATGCGCTTCCAGGCAGTGTTGTACCGCTTCATTCGCTCCAATATGCACCTGCTCCACACGCTTTATTTCTTCCGCAATTTCCCGCTCTTTTTTCAGCAGCTTCTGATATCGTTCTTCATCAATCAGTCCAACCTCATAGCCTTTTTTCGTCAGACGCATATCTGCATTGTCCTGCCGCAGCAGCAAACGGTACTCTGCCCTGGAGGTCATCATCCGATACGGTTCCCTGTTTTCCTTCGTCACCAGATCATCGATCAGCACGCCGATATACGCTTCGGAACGATCCAGAATCAGCGGTTCTTTTCCCTGGATCTTCCGCGCTGCATTGATCCCGGCGATCAGTCCCTGTGCCGCCGCCTCTTCATAGCCGGAGCTTCCGTTAAACTGGCCGGCACTGAACAGGCCGGAGATATTTTTAAATTCCAGGGAAAGCGACAGCGCTCTCGCATCAATACAGTCATACTCAATCGCGTATGCGTTCCTCACGATCTGCGCATGTTCCAGTCCCGGTACAGAACGGTACATCGCGATCTGCACATCCTCCGGAAGAGAGCTCGACATACCTCCAATATACATTTCATCCGTGTGGATGCCCTCCGGCTCAATAAATACCTGATGGCGTTCCTTATCCGCAAACCGGACAACCTTATCCTCAATCGACGGACAGTAGCGCGGGCCGGTACCCTCGATCATTCCGGAATACAGCGGAGAACGATCCAGATTGCTGCGGATGATCTCATGCGTCTTCGGATTCGTGTAAGTCAGCCAACAGGAAACCTGCTCCTTCTGGATGCTTTCCGGATCGGTCGTAAATGAGAACGGTACGATCCGCTCATCGCCTTTCTGCTCCTCCATCTTTGAAAAATCAATGGACTTTTTCGCGATTCGCGCCGGGGTACCTGTCTTAAAGCGCCGCAGTTCCACTTTGTTTGCCTTTAGAGAATCCGTAAGATAATTTGCCGCCTGCAGTCCGTTCGGCCCTGTATGCACGCTCACATCCCCGTAGATGCATCTTGCTTTCAGATACGTACCGGTACAGAGGATTGCTGCTTTGCAGTGATATACGGCACCAGAGTACGTTCTGACACCGGTTAAAGCGCCGTCCTCCACGATCAGCTCCGTCACTTCCATCTGCCGGATCATCAGATTGTCCGTCCGCTCCAGCACCTGGCGCATACTGCGTGAATAATCGGATTTGTCCGCCTGTGCGCGCAGAGAATGGACCGCCGGTCCTTTTGATTTATTCAGCATCTTCGACTGGATAAAGGTTCGATCGATATTTTTTCCCATTTCACCGCCAAGTGCATCGATCTCGCGCACCAGATGGCCTTTTGAGCTGCCCCCGATGTTCGGATTGCACGGCATCAGCGCAATGCTGTCAACGCTCACGGTAAACAGAGCCGTCTGCATCCCGAGCCTTGCACAGGCAAGCGCCGCCTCACAGCCTGCATGTCCGGCTCCGACAACCACGACATCCACATACTCTTCTACTTTACTCATTTCTTTCTTCCTCTTTCTTTTTGCTCATGCTGCTCACACATCCGTTTCACAGAACCCTTCCGTGTCCTTCCGCCTGCATTGCTCCAGGCCATGCAGACGAAATTTTCCCGTCATATATTCCATTATTTTCCCATACAGAACCGGCTGAAAATCTCATTTACCAGATCCTCACCGACGGACTCGCCCAGGATTGCGCCCAGCGCCTCATACGCGCTCATTAAATCAATCGAGTAGAAATCCTCGGGAAGCCCCAGAGAAATGCTCTCAAGAACCTTTAAAACGCTTTCACGGGCATTTACAAGGTCTGCTTTCTGCCTGGCATTCGTAATATACACCTCATCATTGAAAGAAAGCTCTCCGCGGTAAAACAGCTCCCGGATTGTCTGTTCCAGAAGTTCAATCCCGTTTCCTTCCCGCGCCGATACCGAAAGAACCGGATACTGTTCCCCCGTTATTTTCTTTAAATCCTCCGCCGTCACTGCTGGCGGAAGATCCGATTTGTTCAGGATCAGAACGGCCTTTTTGCCGCCAAGGGAGTGCAGGATCTCCCGGTCATTTTCATCCAGTTCCTGCGAGGAATCTGCCACGTACAGAATCAGATCTGCCTGCTGTGCTTTTTCCTTCGCACGCTCAACTCCGATCCGCTCCACAACATCCTCCGTCTCCCGGATTCCTGCCGTATCGATCATATTTAAGGTGAGACCGTTCAATGAAATGCTCTCCTCGAGCACATCACGCGTCGTTCCCGCCACCTCCGTAACGATCGCCCGTTCTTCGCCGAGCATTGCGTTTAAAAGTGAAGACTTTCCTGCATTCGGCCTGCCGAGGATCACAGTCTGGATTCCTTCTTTCATGATACGGCCATTGTCCGCTGAATCAATCAGATGGGTAATTTCCTGCTCCAGCTCCCGTGCCTCTTTTTCCAGACGCTCCGGATACCCCTCCAGCGAGATATGCTCCGGATCATCAAGCGCTGACTCGATAAATGCGATCTGGTAAAGAATCCGTTCCCTGATTTTCTGTACAGCCGCCTGGACTGCGCCTTTTAACTGGCTGACAGAGCTTTTTAATGCATATTCATTTTTTGCCTGGATCACATCAATTACTGCCTCTGCCTGAGACAGATCGATCCGGCCGTTTAAAAATGCGCGTTTTGTAAATTCGCCCGGCTCTGCCGGGCGTGCGCCGTTTTTCAAAACCGCCTCCAGCACACGGCGCACAGCGTAAACACCGCCATGGCAGTTGATTTCCACTGTATCTTCCGCCGTGAAGCTCTTTGGTCCCCGCATCAGCATCACAAGCACTTCATCAACCACTTCATCGCCGTCCACAATATATCCATAATGGATCGTGTGCGATGCCTGATCTTTCAGATGCACTCTGCCGCCTTTGGAACGGTAAACGCGGTCCGCTACTGTGACCGCGTCCGCTCCGCTGATCCGGATAATCCCGATTCCTGCGCTCGATACTGCCGTCGAGATCGCCGCTATTGTATCATTTTCCATGTTGTATGCCATGTTTTTCTCTCCAATTCAATCAAAGCGGATATTCACAATCCGCTTCGCTCCTTGCAGGATTCATAAGGGTTCCAGCCCCTAAGGAATCCTCCCCTGCTTATTGCTCTGCGCAACCTCTCAGGGGCTTGCGTGACTCGGTAAAAAAAGAGTGCTGCACAATCTCCTCAATTATGCAACACTCTCTCTTACATTGTCAACTTATAATGCTTACTCCTGTGGTGCTTCCGTCTGGGTTTCTGCCGGAGCTGTTTCCTGCGGCTGCGGGAATGCTTCGTGCTCTCTTCTTGTGCGGTAGCTGCCCTCCGGACGCGGTCTTCTCTGACGATATCCGCTGCGCTCCTGTGGTCTTCCCTCACTGCGGCCTTTCTTCGGCGTTACAACAACGCGTCGGTTCGGCTCGTCGCCCTCAGAATGAGTCGTAACATACGGATCATTCTGAAGTGCAGAATGGATGATCCGTCTCTCATACGGATTCATCGGCTCCAGGAATACCGGTCTTCTCGTCTTCTTTACCTTCATTGCAATGTTTTTTGCAAGATTCTCCAGCGTCGCTTTTCTGCGGCTGCGGTAATCCTCTGTATCAAGCTTGACGCGCACATAAGAAGCCTTTCCCTTATTTACCACAAGGGAGGTCAGATACTGAAGAGAATCAAGGGTCTGTCCTCGCTTACCGATCAGAAGTCCCATATCCTCGCCTTCGATCTCAACAGAAAGCGTATCCTCCGCAAACTCTGCACGGATCTCGACGTTCATCTCCATCACGCGGAACATTTCTTTCAGAAAATCAACTGCTCTGCGCTTTGCCTCTTCCGGATCAGCCGGTACACGCGGTGTCTTCGGCTCGGTCTCTGCCTGCTCTGGTGCAGAAGCAGTTTCCGCCTCCGGTTTCTTCTCTTTTGAACTTTCCCGGAACTCGCGTTTTTCTCTTGTAAACTCTTTCTTCGGCTCTCTGCGCTCTTCTTTCTTTGGCTCAGCTGCCATCTCCGGTGCAGCCTCTTTTTTCTGCGGCGTTTCCGTTCTGACTTCCTTCTTAAACTCTTTTTTGAAGTCTTTCTTAAAGTCATTCTTCGTTTCTTTTCTGACTTCTTCTTTGCGGACTTCTTTTTTCGGCTCTCTCTTTGCCTTTTCCGGCTTGTCACTGCTGCCGAAGACTTCCTTCATCAGATCGTCATCCGTGAATTTTTTCTTTGCATCGATCACTGCTTTTTTTCCGCCGATTCCGAAAAATCCGCGTGATCCCTCGCTGATGACGGTATATTCGATGTTGTCGCTGCTCGTTCCAAGCTGGATGGAGGCTTCTGTAACTGCATCAGCAACCGTTTTTGCTTCTACACGAATAGAATCCATAACCCTGTAATCCCCCTATTTCTTCTTCGCATGCTTATCATTGTACTGCTGTACCATCTGGGCTTTGGAAGCGAGGCTTCCCGGTTTTGCCTTCGTTGTGCTCTTATAGTACTCCGTCGCATTCTGGATCTTCTGATCCTTTTCCTCCTGCGTCAGCTCCGGCTTTGCAGGTTTTTCGATCGCCCGGGTATTCAGCTTTGCCGTATTCGTGATCTTCTGAGGCGGAAGCCCCTGTTTCTCACGCTTCTTATTGGCTTTCTCAATGTTCTTTTTCATGATCTCATCGAGATCCATCTTGTCAATCTGTTTGTTGACGATCAGCTGCTGGATAGAACGTACTACCGCACCGGCAATCCAGTAGATACCCATACCTACCGGCAGCGTAAAGCAGAATACTGCAGACATCAGCGGCATCATAACGTTCATCGTCTTCATCGTGCTGGCCATTGTATCTGCCTGCGCGTTTCCACTTGTCGCATTGTCATTCTGCGTGGACATCAGCTTTGTATTCAGCCACTGTGTCAGCGCGGAAAGAAGCGGAACAAGAATCGCCGCAATGATCAGTGCAATGGAACCGGCTGCAAGCGCAGTCTGGAAAATAGACGCCGGTGAATCAGCGATGTTCAATCCAAGGAAGTAGTTCATGCGGTCTACATCCTTCTGCGTACTCGTGATCAAAGAGGACAGATCCGGGAACTGCTCTAAAAGCGCAGACCAGTTATCCGGCTTGAATTTGTAAAGTACATCGATCAGCGTCAGCTGTGTCATGTCATTGAATGTAACTGCATTCGTCTTTGCAATTTCCGCCATAAAATCCTGCGCTCCGTTTGTTTTAAGCAGCGCATCTGCCAGCGGAACAAAATAATTCTTTACGGATGTTACGTAAGCCGGAATATTCCAGATTACGCGGTACAGTGCAAACAGGATCGGCATCTGGATAACCATCTGCAGACAGCTTCCCATCGGGTTTACACCGTATTTCTGATAGACAGCCTGTGTCTCTTCGTTCATTTTCATCATGGCTGCCTGATCCTGATTCTTACCCTTATACTTTTTCTGAATCGCCTGAAGCTCAGGATTCATCTTGCTCTGCAGCCTGGAAAATTTCTGCTGCTTGATCGTGAGCGGGAGCAGCAACATGTAGATTACAATCGTAAATAAAATAATACACAGACCGATGCTCTCAATTCCGATCTGTGACTGGACCCAGAAAATCGCATTCATAATGTAGCCAAGCAGTGTAGCTACCGGTCCGATAATGAATGTTGAGGTCTTGGTCAAAAGCATTTTTTAATTTCCTCCTCATGGAACGGGATCGTATCCGCCTTTCGAAAAGGGATTGCATCGCAGGATCCTCCATGCAGCCAGAATGCTTCCTTTTACTGCTCCATATTTCTGGACTGCCTCCAGCCCGTACTGACTGCAGGTCGGAAAATAAGGACACCTTGTACTTTTCAACGGCGAGAGATACTTCTGATAGCATCTAATCAGAAAGATCAGTATCTTTTTCATATTCGACATTCACTTCTTTCTTTTTCTCTCCACTTTCCAAAATACCATGGAGCCTTCCAAGATGAAGCAGCGCGCTCTCAATTTCAAAGAAGCTTCGCCCTTTCGCGCCTGGCCTTGCTACGACTACGATGTCAAGGCCTCTCACAAATAAATGTTCATTCAATCGATAACTTTCCCGGATCAGTCTTGTAATTCTGTGTCTGATTACACTGTTTCCGACTTTTTTACTGACTGAAATTCCGATACGGTTTCCTGCGGTGTCCTGCTTCCTTATATACATGATCAGATATTTGTTGGCATACGATCTGCCCCGTCTGTACACCCGCTGGAAATCCCCGTATTTTTTTAGAGATTCTGAAAAAATCATACATTCTTCCTTTTCAGAAAAGTGTAACTGCCCGGAAAATTCCGGACAGTTACAAAAAAGGCCACATATCTGCGGCCTATGCTGACAATACTTTTCTTCCTTTTGCTCTTCTGGCAGCTAAAACTTTTCTTCCGCCTGCTGTGCTCATTCTTGCCCGGAATCCGTGAACCTTGGATCTGGATCTCTTTTTCGGCTGAAATGTCATCTTCATATTTCCGGCACCTCCTTTTTACTGAACCAAATCTATTTCAGTTGGTATCTTTGTAGTTGTCTATCATGTATATATTTGAAAACATCGCCTCAATTATATTCAAAAAACCTCGATTCGTCAAGCAAATCCTTAAATTTTTTGTATTTCGGATTTTATCCACCACATCAGCGATTTTCTGCACAGACCTGTGGATAATCAGGCTTCTTTTTATCCACAAACTTATCAACAGAAGTGGATAACTTATCCGGTTAACGTAATTTATCCACAATTTGTTGATAACCTGTGGACAAAATTTTCTTTTTCTGTGTATATGCATTTTTTCGACTTTTATTTTTTCTTTATTTTCTCCCGCTTTTTCCTGTGTGCACAGTTTGGATGAAGTTATCCACATCCTGCGTACATCCCTTCCTGCACTCCGATCTTATGTCAACTCTTTTTATGCTTATCCACACCGGGCTGAACTTTTTTTAATTTTTATCCACAGAATTCGACCGGTTTTGCACATCTCATTCAAAAGTTTCCATTGCGAAAATTCTCTTTTTGGGTTAATATTACCGTAGGAAAAAATGGTTTTTTGGAGATTATACTATGGACATACTAAAAGAAAAATGGGATCAGATCCTGCAGACCGTCAAGGTTGAGCACGAATTATCCGACATTTCGTTCAAAACCTGGCTTCAGCCTCTGCAGCTGCATGAGATTACCGACACCACCGTCACAATTCTCGTCCCGAACGAGCAGATGGCGATCGATTATATCAGCAAAAAATATACGTTTCCGCTCAAAGTTGCCATCGCCGAGTGCACCGGAAAAGAATACAACATCGAATTTATCCTCCCGGAGCAGGCTGCTGCGCAGCTTGAAGCGAAAAAAAAGGTCGCTGCTGTCAACAATGTGGACAACAGCGTTCTTGCCGAACGCGCCGGCCTGAATCCGAAATATACGTTTGACACCTTTGTCGTCGGAAACAACAACAAATTTGCGCACGCTGCCTCCCTGGCAGTGGCGGAATCTCCGGGAAAAATGTACAATCCACTCTTCATCCACGGAGGCGCCGGACTTGGAAAAACACATCTGATGCACTCCATCGCTCATTTTGTACTCAACCAGAATCCGGAAAAAAAGGTGCTCTACGTCACAAGTGAGACCTTTACAAACGAGCTGATCGACGCGATTCGAAACGGAAACAACACCGCCATGACGAAATTCCGTGAGAAATACCGTAGCGTCGACGTTCTTCTTATCGACGATATTCAATTTATTATAGGAAAAGAGGCAACCCAGGAAGAATTTTTCCATACCTTTAATGATCTCCATGGCAATAAAAAGCAGATCATCATCTCCTCCGATAAACCGCCGAAAGATATCGTAACACTGGAAGCCAGACTCCGTTCCCGTTTCGAATGGGGCCTGATCGCAGACATTTCGTCTCCGGATTTTGAGACCAGAATGGCGATCCTTCATAAAAAGGAAGAAAATGATGGCTACAATATTGATAATGAAGTCATCAAATATATTGCCATGCATATCAAGTCCAACATTCGTGAACTTGAGGGAGCGCTCAATAAACTCGTCGCACTCAGCAATCTCGAAAAACGTGAGATTACTGTCGAGCTGGCTGAGGAAGCATTAAAAGATATTGTCTCTCCGGATGAAAAAAAGGAAGTAACACCTGCACTGATCGTCAATACGGTAGCCGAACACTTCCACGTCAGTGTAGACGACATTCGCAGCAACAAACGAAACAACGAAATTGTCGTTCCACGCCAGATCGCAATGTATCTGTGCAACACGATGACCAGCGTCGGACTCAAAAAAATCGGCAGCGAGATCGGCGGACGCGATCATTCCACCGTTTTGCATGGTTCTAAAAAGATTTCCGACGAAATGAAAACTTCGGATGACATGAGGAAAACAATCGAAATCCTACAGAAAAAGATCAGTCCAGGCTGAAAGTTATCCACAAAGTTATCCACTTATCCACAGGATATCTCATGGGAAATGCTGTGGACAGGCTGTTCACGTCTGTTCACAACTTTTCTGTTTTTTTCAGGCAAACTGCGGATTTCGTTACGGGGATGTGCATAACTGCGTTGTTATCCTGCTTGTATCACGGCGGCATACACACAGTTATTTCGGTTGAATTTATGCGTAAAACCAGCCCTTCCGGGAGTTTTACACATATCCACACCCCCTAATGCGAATACTGCGGATTTTTTTTCTTCTTTTATCTATCTATTCGGATCCCAAAATCTCCACGGTGGATTATCACCGTCAGCTTCAGGATCCTTTAACAGACAATAATATAAAACACATCAATAGATCCGCTTCCGGAAAGGAGTACTTATTTATGAAAATCATCTGTAAAAAATCGGATCTGCAGAAGAGCATCAGTATTGTATCGAAGGCAGTGTCCTCAAAAACAACGATGCCGATTCTCGAAACAATCCTGATTAATGCATCTGCTGCAGAAATTCATTTCACCGCCAATGATATGGAACTCGGTATTGATACCATTGTGGAAGGAACCATTCAGGAAAAAGGTATGGTTGCGCTTGATGCAAAACTTTTTTCTGAAATTGTCCGAAAACTTCCGGAAAATGACGTTATTATTACTTCTGATACAAACAACAGTACACAGATCACCTGTGAAAAAGCAAAATTTTCGATCATGGGACAGAGCGGAGAAGATTTTCCATACCTGCCTTATGTAGAAAAAGATTATCAGATCACAATTTCACAGTTTACTTTGAAAGAAGTGATCCGTCAGACGATCTTTTCAATTGCGGCAAATGACAGCAACAAAATCATGACAGGTGAATTATTTGATATTAACGGCAGTGAAATGCGCGTCGTATCCCTGGATGGTCATCGAATTTCCATTCGAAAAATCCTTCTGAAGTCAGAATATGAGCCGAAAAAAGTGATCGTTCCGGGAAAAACTCTGACGGAAATTTCAAAAATTCTGACCGGTGGAACGGAAGATATTGTAGATATTTATTTTACAAATAACCATATCTTGTTTGAATTTGAAACTACGGTTGTTGTTTCCAGACTGATCGAGGGAAATTATTTCCGCGTGGATCAGATGCTGACCAATGATTATGAGACGAAAGTCACGATCAACAAAAAAGAATTTCTTGATTGTATTGACCGTGCTACCTTGATGGTAAAAGAGGGAGACAAGCGTCCGATCATTCTGAATATTGCGGAAGATGTGATGGAACTGAAGATTTCTTCGCAGATCGGATCGATGGATGAATTGATCGATATCGAACTGGAAGGCAAAAATATCAAGATCGGCTTCAATCCGAAGCTGCTGATCGATGCACTCCGTGTTATTGATGATGAAAAAATCGATATTTACTACATGAATCCAAAGGCGCCGTGCTTTATCCGGGATGAGGAGCAGAGCTATATCTATCTGATCCTTCCGGTAAACTTTATTGATAACGACTGATGAAATACGTGTCTGCTGCAGATTTATGCATTTCCAGGCGGGCAGATACGGAAAATGTAAAAGTGTCCGCCACGGAAACACAAGAAAAATGACATTATAATAAGAAACATGTCACTTATAAAAGAGTCCGCAGTACACGGACGGAAAACGCGGCAGGCAGTAAAGTGACAGCAGGTCAGGAGTTCCCGGGAAATTCCAGGTGGCATGACGACAGAAAACAATGCATAATTATTCATTTGAAATACAAAAGACAGAAAGAAATGCATCTGCAAAACGGATTGCAGAAAATGAAAAGCACGAGATCACATAAGGACAGGAGAAAAAATGGAAACAGTAGAGATTAAACTCAGGGACGAGTACATCAAGCTCGGGCAGGCGCTCAAGGCAGCTGGAATTGCTGAATCGGGCGTGGATGCAAAGTATCGGATCCAGGACGGCACGGTACAGGTAAATGGAAAGACCGAACTGCAGCGCGGGAAAAAACTTTTTGCCGGAGATGTAGTCGTATGTGGAAATGTTACCGTAAAAGTTGTAGAATAGATACGGTACAGAATCAGGTAAAATTTTAGAAAGCGAACGTAAAACGCTTGCAACAGCGTAGTAGAATGAGTAGTGAGAGAACATGATTGTTGAGTCGGTAAAGCTGGACCAGTTCCGCAACTATAAATCACTGGAGCTGGAATTTGACAGTGGAACAAATCTGTTTTATGGGGACAACGCACAGGGCAAGACGAATGTCCTGGAGGCGGTGTACCTGTGCGGGACGACAAGATCCCACCGGGCGGGTAAGGATCGGGAGATGATCCGGTTCGGCCAGGAAGAGGCCCACATCTGTATGCGGATCCGCAAAGGCGACGTACCATACCGCATCGATATGCACCTGAAAAAGAACCGTTCCAAGGGAATTGCGATCAACGGTTCACCGGTGCGAAAGGCGAGCGAGCTGGTGGGACTTGGAAATTTTGTCTTTTTTTCGCCGGAGGATCTGAATATCATCAAGAACGGACCGGCGGAGCGGAGGCGGTTCCTTGATATGGAGCTGTGTCAGCTGGACCGCATTTATTTATATCAGCTGTCAAATTATAATAAGCTTCTGGTGCAGCGCAACCGGCTTCTGAAGGATTATGCAGGTTATCCGGAAGCGGAAGCGATGCTGGATATCATGGATGAGCAGCTTTTGCAGTATGGAACGGTGATCATCGAGGCACGGGAGCGGTTTGTTCGTGAACTTGGCGGGATCATCGGCAGGATCCACGGAAATCTTTCGGGCAACCGGGAGGTGCTCGAGGTGACGTATGAGAAGGATACACAGATCTCGCAGTTTGCTGCGAGATTAAAGCAGAACCGGGAGCGCGATATCCGTTCCAAAATGACGAACTGCGGTCCCCACCGCGACGATCTCTGTTTTGCGATCCGCGAAGTGGACATCCGGCGGTTCGGTTCCCAGGGACAGCAGAGGACGGCGGCACTGTCTTTGAAGCTTGCGGAGATTGAGATCGTAAAGCAGAGCGTAAAGGATACACCGGTGCTGCTGCTTGACGATGTGCTTTCCGAGCTTGACAGCAGACGGCAGCGGTATCTTCTGGAGAGCATTCATGACATCCAGACGATGATTACCGGTACCGGAGTCGATGATTTTGTAGAAAATAACTTTAAAATAAACCGGCTGTTCCAGGTAACAGACGGAACAGTCAGTCAGAAGAATTAACAGGAGGTTTTTCATGAGCGCAGAGTACGGTGCAGATCAGATCCAGATACTGGAAGGACTTGAGGCAGTTAGAAAAAGGCCTGGTATGTACATTGGAAGCACCTCGTCGAGAGGTCTCCATCACCTGGTTTATGAGATAGTAGATAATGCAGTGGATGAGGCACTGGCAGGCTTCTGCCACAATATCCTCGTCACGATCAATAAGGGGGATTCGGTGACCGTTGTGGATGACGGCCGCGGTATTCCGGTCGGAATCAATAAAAAAGCAGGTCTTCCGGCAGTCGAGGTCGTTTTTACCGTGCTGCATGCGGGCGGAAAATTCGGCGGCGGGGGATACAAAGTATCCGGCGGACTGCACGGTGTGGGTGCATCTGTTGTAAACGCGCTTTCTACATGGCTGGAGGTTGAGATCTGCCACGACGGTAAGATCTATCAGCAGCGGTATGAGCGTGGCAAGGTGATGGAAAAACTGACGGTGATCGGTGAGTGTGATCCGGAAAAAACAGGAACAAAAGTAACGTTCCAGCCGGATCCGGAGATCTTTGAGGACACCGTTTATGATTTCGATGTGCTCAAGCAGCGGCTGCGCGAAATGGCATTCCTGACAAAAAATATCCGGATCGAGCTGCGGGACGAGCGGGATGAGGAAAACGTAAGAGAGAAAATTTTCCATTACGAGGGCGGCATCAAGGAATTTGTCACTTACCTGAACAAAGGAAAAACGCCGCTTTACGATGATATTATTTACTGTGAAGGAACAAGAGACGGCGTTTACGTCGAGGTGGCAATGCAGCATAACGATTCCTACACAGAGGGAAGCTACAGTTTTGTCAATAACATTACAACGCCGGAGGGCGGTACCCATCTGACCGGTTTCAAGAATGCACTGACGAAGACGTTTAATGATTATGCGCGGGTGAACAAGCTTGTGAAGGATTCAGATCAGAACCTGACAGGAGACGATATCCGGGAAGGTCTGACGGCAATCGTGAGCATCAAGATCGAGGAGCCTCAGTTTGAGGGCCAGACGAAGCAGAAGCTGGGCAACAGTGAGGCAAGAGGCGCGGTAGAGAGCGTCGTGACGGAGCAGCTGACTGTATTTCTGGAGCAGCATCCGCAGGTTGCAAAGATTATCGTGGAAAAATCGGTCATGTCACAGCGCGCAAGAGAGGCGGCACGCAAAGCACGTGAGCTGACAAGAAGAAAATCAGCCCTGGACGGCCTGTCCTTACCGGGCAAGCTGGCAGACTGTTCGGATAAAGATCCGTCAAAATGTGAAATCTACATCGTAGAGGGAGATTCCGCGGGCGGTTCTGCGAAGACAGCGAGAAGCCGTGCGACGCAGGCGATCCTTCCGCTTCGAGGAAAGATCCTGAACGTGGAAAAAGCAAGACTGGACCGTATTTACGGAAACGCGGAGATCAAGGCAATGATCACGGCATTTGGTACGGGTATTCATGAGGATTTTGATATTTCGAAGCTGCGCTACCACAAGATCATCATCATGACGGATGCCGATGTCGACGGTGCGCATATCGCGACACTGTTGCTGACCTTTTTGTACCGGTTTATGCCGGAACTGATCAGGCAGGGCTACGTTTATCTGGCACAGCCGCCGCTTTTCAAACTGGAGAAAAACAAGAAAGTCTGGTATGCATACAGCGACGAACAGCTACAGCAGATCCTTGATGAGGTCGGAAGGGATCAGAACAACAAGATCCAGCGTTACAAAGGACTTGGTGAGATGGATGCGGAGCAGCTCTGGGAGACGACCATGGATCCTGCGAGGCGCATCCTGCGCAAGGTGACGATGGATGAGGCGCAGTCCTCGGAAATCGACCTGACGTTTACGACACTGATGGGCGACCAGGTGGAGCCGCGGCGCGAGTTTATCGAAGAGAACGCGAAAAATGTAAAGAATCTGGATGTATAAGTTCACGAGACAGGAGGTAAATCCGTGGAAGATACAATATTTGACCAGGTCCATGAGGTTGACCTGAAAAAAACGATGGAAGAGTCGTACATCGACTATGCGATGAGTGTTATTTCGCAGCGTGCGCTTCCGGATGTAAGAGACGGACTGAAGCCGGTACAGCGCCGTGTGCTTTATTCCATGATTGAGCTGAACAACGGGCCGGACAAGCCGCACAGAAAATGTGCGCGTATTGTCGGTGATACGATGGGTAAATATCATCCGCACGGCGACAGTTCCATTTACGGTGCACTCGTAAATATGGCGCAGGAATGGTCGACGCGTTATCCGCTTGTTGACGGACATGGAAATTTTGGTTCCGTCGACGGAGACGGCGCGGCTGCAATGCGTTATACCGAGGCGAGACTGAGCAAAATCTCAATGGAGATGCTGGCGGATATCGGAAAAGATACCGTGGACTTCGTACCAAACTTTGATGAAACAGAGAAGGAGCCGACCGTACTGCCGGCACGTTTTCCGAACCTTCTGGTAAACGGAACGAATGGAATCGCCGTCGGTATGGCGACAAATATTCCGCCGCACAATCTGCGGGAGGTCATCGGTGCGGTCGTTAAAATGATCGACAACCGCATCGATGAGGGCAGAGAGACGGATATGGAGGAGATTCTGGAGATCATCAAGGGACCGGATTTCCCGACGGGAGCACAGATCCTCGGAAGACGCGGCATTGAGGAAGCGTACCGCACCGGCAAGGGTAAGATCCGGGTGCGTGCCGTGACAAATATTGAGTCCATGCCGAACGGCAAGAGCCGGATCATTGTGACTGAGATTCCGTATATGGTAAATAAAGCACGTCTGATTGAGAAGATGGCTGATCTTGTAAGGGACAAGAAAATCGACGGAATTACGGGAATTACGGATGAATCGAACCGCGAGGGCATGCGGATCAACATTGAACTGCGCAGGGATGCCAATGCAAATGTGGTGCTCAATCAGCTTTACAAGCACACACAGCTGCAGGATACATTCGGTGTGATCATGCTGGCACTTGTCAACAACGAGCCAAAGACGCTGAACCTGAAAGAAATGCTGACGTACTACATCCGACACCAGGAGGATGTTGTCACCAGAAGAACGAAATACGAGCTTAACAAGGCGGAGGAGCGTGCTCACATCCTGCAGGGACTGCTGATCGCGCTTGACAATATCGATGAAGTCATCAAGATCATCCGCGGATCTGCAAACACACCGGCTGCAAAGGCTGGACTGATCGAGCGTTTCGGCTTAAGCGATGCGCAGGCGCAGGCAATCGTGGACATGAGACTGCGTACACTGACCGGTCTGGAACGCGAGAAAATTGAGGCAGAGTATCAGGAGCTGCTGAAAAAGATCGAAGAGTATCGGGCAATCCTTGCAGATGAGAACCTGCTGCTTGGTGTGATCAAAAAGGAAATTCAGATCATCAGCGACAAGTACGGCGATGACCGCCGCACGAGCATCGAGCGCGACGTGTTTGATCTGACAACCGAGGATCTGATCCCGGATGAGAACGTGGTCATCACGATGACGAAGCTTGGCTACATCAAGCGCATGACACCGGACAACTTCAAGAGCCAGAACCGAGGCGGCAAGGGCATCAAGGGAATGCAGACGCTGGAGGATGACTACATAGAAGAATTGCTGATGACGAGCACGCACCATTATCTGATGTTCTTTACGAATCAGGGAAGAGTGTACCGTCTGAAGGGATATGAGATTCCGGAGGCGAGCCGTACGGCGCGCGGTACCGCGATCATCAACCTGCTCCAGCTGCTGCCGGGCGAGAAGATCACGGCGCTGATCCCGATCCGGGAGTACAAGGAAGGCCGTTTCCTGTTTATGGCAACAAAGAAGGGGCTGGTAAAGAAAACACCGATCACAGATTTCGCAAATGTGAGAAAAACTGGTCTGGCTGCCATTACTCTCCGTGACGACGATGAATTGATCGAGGTCAAATTTACAAACAATAAAAAGGACATCCTGCTTGTGACGAAATACGGACAGTGTATCCGTTTCCATGAGACGGATGTGCGCAAGACCGGCCGTTCTTCGATGGGTGTGATCGGAATGAATCTGTCAGACGGTGACGAAGTCGTAGCCATGCAGATGAATACGCAGGGAGAATACCTGCTGATCGCATCGGAGTACGGCATGGGTAAGCTGACTGAAATGTCTGAGTTTACGGCGCAGAACCGCGGCGGCAAGGGAATCAAGTGCTATAAGATCCTGGAAAAGACAGGAAATGTAGTCGGAGCCAAGGCTGTGCATGCGGATAATGACATTATGATGATCAGCACAGAAGGCATCATCATTCAGATGGCATGCGAGGATATTTCCGTGCTTGGCCGTGTGACGAGCGGCGTGAAGCTGATGAGCCTTGATCCGGAGAAGGATGTGAAGGTAGCAAGCATCGCACGCGTAAAGGATTCTGCGAAGAAGACGGAAGAGGATACACTGAAATCACTGGAAGAGGAACTGAAGAAAGAGGAATCATAAGACATGAGGGTACGAAGGCTGCTTGCCATATGGACTGCAAAGCTTGTGAGTACCGGCTGTAAGCTGGCCGGAAAGCAGGGCGTGACGCTGGCGGGAAAGATCGCGCTGAAGATCGATCCGAAGATACTGCACGACCTTGCCGGACAGGTGCGTGAAAAGATTTTTGTGGTCTGCGGCACAAACGGGAAGACAACTACAAACAATCTGCTGTGCTCTGCAATCGAGTCAGAGGGGAAAAAGCTGGTCTGCAATCATACCGGCTCCAACATGCTGGATGGTGTGGCGGCGGCTTTTGTCCTCGCAGCGAAAAATAACGGAAAGCTGGATGCGGACTACGCGAGCATCGAGATCGATGAGGCCTCGACGGTGCGTGTGTTCCCGCATTTTAAGCCTGATTACATGGTGCTGACGAACCTGTTCCGTGACCAGCTTGATCGCTACGGTGAGATCGACATCACGATGAAGCTTTTAGACCGCGCGATGAAGATGGCTCCGAAGATGAAGGTGATCGTGAATGGGGACGATGCACTTTCTGCTTATCTTGCGATGGAAAGTGGAAATGTGTATGTGACCTATGGCATCCCGGGTCAGGTGTTTGACCAGAAGGAGAACGGAGAGATTCGCGAGGGACGCTTCTGCAAACGGTGCGGAGAACGGCTTTCCTATGACTTTTACCATTACAGCCAGCTGGGCAGCTACCACTGCCCGAAGTGCGGCTTTGCAAGGCCGGAGGCCGATTTTGCGGCGGAAGCGATCGATATGACGCACGGACTGAAATTTGAGGTTCGGGAAAAACAGGGAAGAGTCACGCCGGTCGAAGTTAATTATCAGGGCTTTTATAATATTTACAACATTCTGGCCGCATACAGTGCGGCACGTACCGGTGGACTGGAACTTGCGCATTTTGAAAAGGTGCTGCAGGAATTCAATCCGCAGAACGGGCGGATGGAGCATTTTACGATTGGAACTACAGAGGTGGTGCTGAATCTGGCGAAAAATCCGGCAGGCTTCAATCAGAACATCTCGGCAGTGATGGAGGATAAAAGGGATAAGGATATCATCATCGTGATCAATGACAACGCGCAGGATGGTACAGATATCTCATGGCTGTGGGATGTGGATTTTGACCGTTTTGCTGATCCGTCGATCCGTTCGATCACGGTCAGCGGCATCCGCTGCCAGGATATGCGGCTGCGCATGAAGTATGTGGATATTCCATGTCAGCTGGAAAATGATGTTGAGACGGCGATCAAAAAACGTGTGCAGGACGGCTGCGGTTCTCTTTATGTGCTGGTCAATTACACCGCGCTGTTTTCAACAAGAGCGATACTGGCAAAGATGTGACAGCGCGAGAGTGCACGGAAAATGTTTCCTGAGAGGTATGAGCCACGATCTGTCAGAAGATTTCTGAAGAAGGATGGCGCAGCGGGGCAGGACAAAGAATTCTGGAGGAATCAACATGAAACTGAAGATTGGGCATTTGTATCCGGATCTGCTGAATCTGTACGGAGACCGGGGCAACATCCAGTGCATGAAAAAAAGGTGTGAATGGCGCGGGATCGAGGCGGAGGTACAGGAATTTGAACTTGACGATCCGGTGGATTTTTCCACGCTTGATATCGTGCTGCTCGGCGGCGGCTCAGACCGGGAGCAGATGCTGGTCTGCGAGAAGCTGCGCGGGATAAAAAAGAGCTTTCGGGATTACGTGGAGGATGGCGGAAGTGTGATCGCAGTGTGCGGCGGCTACCAGCTGCTCGGCCATTACTACGATACGGATGACGGACGGATCGAGGGACTTTCGCTCGTGGATCTTTACACGGAGCAGGGGAGTCCGCGCCTGATCTCGAATATCGTGATCCAAAATGATGCTCTTAAAGTTCCGATCGTCGGATTTGAAAACCATGGCGGACGGACGTATATCAATGGCAACAAACCGCTTGGAAAGGTATTGTACGGATACGGCAACAATGAAAAGGACAAGGCAGAGGGCGTGCTTTACAAAAATGTGATCGGCACGTATCTGCACGGGCCGCTTCTGCCGAAGAACCCCCATGTCTGCGACCTGCTTCTGGCAAATGCACTGGAGCGAAAGTATGGCGTAAACGAGCTCGCCCCGCTGGATGACACACAGGAACTGGAGGCAAACCGGTATATCGTGGATCGGTTTGTATCCGCATCAGATAGCCGGAAGGACTGAATATCTGCTTTGAATGGTATTGCGGTAAAGTTGAGAATATTTGACGTTTTGAAAAAAATGTCAAAGGAAACCACTTGACAAACAGACAGAAACGCTGTAGGTTATATCCGAACTAACAAAATAAATGCTTTTCTCTTATTCAGAGTGGTGGAGGTACATAGGACCTGCGAAGCCACGGCAACCCCGTTTATGGAAGGTGCCAACCTGAGCGAGTAAATTCGAACAATAAGGGGATTTGATGAGTGATTATTGAGTCCGCCTTTTTGAGGCGGACTTTTTTCAGGGAAAAAGCATAGCAGAGGAAAAAGAAAGGAAAAAATATGGACAAGAGATTATTTACATCCGAATCCGTAACAGAAGGACATCCGGATAAAATGTGCGACCAGATTTCTGATGCGATCCTGGACGCGCTGATGGAGCAGGATCCGATGAGCCGTGTAGCCTGCGAGACAGCAACGACGACCGGTCTGGTACTGGTTATGGGCGAGATCACGACGAAAGCATATGTGGACATTCAGAAGATCGTCCGCGATACGATCCGTGAGATTGGCTACACAAGAGGAAAATATGGGTTTGATGCAGATACCTGCGCAGTCATTACAGCGATTGACGAGCAGTCTACCGATATCGCAATGGGTGTTGATAAGGCGCTGGAAGCAAAAGAGAACCAGATGAATGACGAGGAGATCGAGGCGATCGGCGCCGGAGATCAGGGTATGATGTTTGGTTATGCAACAAATGAGACCGAGGAGTATATGCCGTATCCGATCGCACTGGCACAGAAGCTTGCACTTCAGCTGACCAAGGTGCGCAAGGATGGCACACTGACTTACCTTCGTCCTGATGGAAAGACTCAGGTTACGGTAGAGTACGATGAGAATGGCAAGCCGGCAAGACTGGACGCTGTCGTTCTTTCCACACAGCATGATCCGGAAGTGACACAGGAGCAGATCCACGCAGACATCAAGAAATACGTGTTTGATGAGATCCTTCCGCAGGATATGGTAGATGAGAACACGAAGTTCTTTGTAAATCCGACCGGACGTTTCGTTATCGGCGGACCGCACGGAGACAGTGGACTGACCGGACGTAAGATCATCGTAGATACTTACGGCGGATACGGAAGACACGGCGGCGGAGCATTCTCCGGAAAGGACTGCACAAAGGTAGACCGTTCCGCAGCATATGCAGCGCGCTACGTGGCAAAGAACATCGTCGCAGCAGGACTGGCTGACAAGTGCGAGATTCAGCTGTCTTACGCAATCGGCGTGGCAAGACCGACTTCTGTCATGGCAGATACATTTGGCACAGGAAAAGTATCGGATGAAAAGCTGACGGAGATCGTCCGCGACAATTTTGACCTGCGTCCGGCAGGAATTATCAAGATGCTGGATCTGCGCCGTCCGATCTATAAGCAGACGGCAGCATACGGACATTTCGGCCGTCATGATCTGGATCTTCCGTGGGAGAAGCTGGATAAGGTGGAAGAGCTGAAGAAGTATCTGTAAGAACTGGAATCGCGAATAGAGAAATGAGCAGGGCGGCATCTGAGGATGCCGCCTTTTTTGATGTCAGGACGTTCAGAGCAGCAACACCGGTTTACAAAATTTTTATAAATATATTGATTGTTTAGAGGAAATGGCGTTTCGAGTGTGCTATACTCAGAGGGATAACATGATGGGAACGGAAGGAAATGTGAGATGAAATTAAAGACAAGACTGATCATCGCCTTTTTTGTGATTCTGTTTGTGCCTTTTCTGATGTTTGGGATTGCGTTTTTCGGGTTTTCGAAGTATCAGATGCAGGCGATTGAGCAGAGCTACGGTGTGCCGATGTCATGGGATACACTGTCAGATACGATGCAGGTAATCGGCAAATCGACGGAGAAAGTATTTAAAGAGCTGAAATCGCAGGCGGAGAAAGATCCGGACCGTTTTCTGGATGAAGCGTATCTGGAAAAGATGAACCTTGAGATGGGGGAGCTTCCGGCGTATCTGCTTGTGCGCAAAGATAATGAGCTTTATTATAATGGGTCAGGAGAAAATGTCTCAAAGCTGTTCTCGGAGCTTCCGGCATTTCGGGAATTCAGCAGTTCTTCAGACGGAGGGTCTTATATCGGCAAGGATGTCAAGGCGTTTGTAAAACAGCTGGATGTAGAATTTTCAGACGGAAGCGAGGGTAGTGTTTTTATTATTTCATCAACGAAAAAGATTGTGACACAGACGAAGCATCTGCTGATGGATCTGCTGATTTCGATCGTGGTCATTCTGTTTTTTACGGCAGCCCTTCTGACGATCTGGATTTACACTGGAATCAACACGCCGCTGAAAAAGCTTTCCGAGGCGACGGAGCGGATCAAGAACGAGGATTTTGATTTCGAATTAAATGAGACGGGAAAGGACGAGATCAGCGAGCTGTGTCGGGATTTCGATGAAATGCGTATCCGGCTGAAAAATCAGGCGGAGGAAAAAGAGGCGTTTGACCGGCAGAGCAAGGAGCTGATCAGCAATATTTCTCATGACCTGAAGACGCCGATCACGGCGGTGAAAGGATACGTGGAGGGCATCATGGACGGTGTGGCAGACACACCGGAGAAGATGGACCGCTATATCCGGACGATCTACGTGAAGGCAAACGACATGGACCGCCTGATCAACGAGCTGACCTTTTACTCAAAGATCGATACGAACCGTATCCCGTATCATTTTAACCAGCTGAATGTGACGGAATATTTTGATGACTGTGCAGATGATGTGGGACTTGATCTGCGTGAGCGTCAGATTGCGTTTACGTATATCAATACGATTGATCCGGAAACGATGATCATCGCAGATGCGGAGCAGCTGACGCGCGTCATCAACAACATCATCGGCAATTCCGTCAAATACATGGATAAGCCGAAAAAGAAGGTGGAGCTGCGTGTAAAGGACGCGGGCGATTTTATTCAGGTAGAGATCGAAGACAATGGAAAAGGCATTCCGACAAGAGAACTGGTGTCGGTTTTTGACCGGTTCTACCGGACGGATACATCACGCAATTCTGCGCAGGGCGGAAGTGGAATCGGACTGTCGATCGTGAAAAAGATCATAGAGGACCATGGAGGCCGGATTTGGGCAAACAGCAAGCTTGGAGAGGGAACAACCATGAGTTTTGTTATCAGAAAATATCAGGAGGTGCCTGTAAATGAGTAAGATTTTGATCGTAGAAGATGAAGTGGCGATTGCCGATCTGGAGAAAGATTATCTGGAACTTTCCGGATTTGCGGTGGAGATAGAAAATGACGGTGAGACGGGGCTGAAGCGTTCCCTGGAGGAGGAATTTGATCTGATCATTCTGGATCTGATGCTTCCCGGCGTAGATGGTTTTGAAATCTGCCGCCAGATCCGGATGCGGAAAAACACGCCGGTCATTATGGTGTCGGCAAAGAAGGATGACATCGATAAGATCCGGGGACTCGGACTGGGCGCGGATGATTACATGACAAAGCCGTTCAGCCCGAGCGAGCTGGTAGCGCGCGTAAAGGCGCATCTGGCGCGATACGAGCGTCTGGTAAACAGCAGCGTACAGGAGAATGATATCATCGAGGTGCGTGGCATCAAGATCGACAAGACGGCGCGCCGTGTATGGGTCGATGGTGAGGAGCGGGCGTTTACGACAAAAGAATTTGACCTGCTTACATTCCTTGCGCAGAACCCGAACCATGTGTTTACGAAAGAAGAGCTGTTTCGCGAGATCTGGGACATGGAGTCGGTTGGCGATATTGCAACGGTCACTGTACACATCAAAAAGATTCGAGAGAAGATTGAAAAGCAGTCCTCAAAGCCGCAGTATATCGAGACGATATGGGGCGTGGGATATCGGTTTAAGCTGTAGAACGTCTTTGAAACCGGACTGAGAATGACCGTTTTGCAAAAAATACAGTGAAATCAAAAGCAGTGCGAAGGCAGAAGAAAAAATGCCGAAGGCACTGCTTTTTGTTATTTTAACCGAATAGCTTTGAAGCTGACTGTGAATATTTATTTTAAAATATAAATAAAGAGTTGCATTAAAATAGATAAAATGATACCATAGAAGGCGAATATTCACAATCTGATTTGCTGCCTGTCTGACTCGGTTAAAATTAAGAAAGACGGGAAGTTGATGGCTGGAACAAAGCATGTTATTATTACAGGAGGATAAAAATAATTGACAGAGACAAAGAGTTTAAAACTGAAAAAACAGAATATGGATTCTTCCATGAAAAGGATAAAGCCGCTAAGAGAGCTGAATCTGATCGATGATTATATGTTCGATGTGGCGACCATGGATCTTGAGACGTGTAAGGCAATCATTGAGCTTTCTCTGAATATCAGGATACAGGAAATCGAGTGGAAAGAAGGGCAGAAAGTAGTTCATAATCTTCCGGGAAATCGGGAAATCCGACTGGATTTTTATGTGAAAGATACCGATGACCGTGTTTTCAATGTGGAGATGCAGAAGAAAAATACAGGAAATCTGGCGAAACGAACGAGATATTATTCAGCGCTTCTGGATGCACCGCTGCTTAAAAAAGGCGAAAAGGGGTTTGACGGGCTGCCGCAGACTTATATCATCGTGATCTGTGGATTTGATTATTTTGGAGATGGAAAGTACCGCTATACCTTTCAGAATCGGTGCAGTGAAAATCTGGAATTGGTTTTACAGAATGGACTTACCACTGTTTTTTTGAATACCAAAGGGAAAAATGATGCTGAGGTAGAGCCGGAACTGATTTCTTTTCTGCGTTTTGTAGAAAATAGTACAGCGGAAGAAGCGAGACAGTCAGCGGATGGGAGAATTCAGAGGATGTATGGCAGGATTAATGATCTGAAGAATCGTGAGGACGTGGAGGCTGATTATATGAAAGCAGAGGAATATAGAAGGTTGATGAGAGAAGAAGCAAGAGAGGAAGGAAGAGAAGAAGGAAGAGTGGAGACATTGATATATGCAATTCAGCAGATTGTGGGGAAAACAGGAAAATCTGCGGAGGAGGCAATGGATATGCTGGATATCAGTGCAGAGGATCGAGAGGAGTATAAAAAGCTTCTTGTAGAGAAAAAGGAATCTGCCAACTGAAGAATTGAGAAAAAGATATAAAAAAGAAGAACAGGAAAAAAGTTATGATTTTGTATGAGGATAAAGAGATTCTTGTCTGCCGCAAATCATCCGGGATCGCGGTGCAGAGCGCAAGACTCGGAGAAAAGGATCTTGTGAGTATTTTGAATAACCATCTGGCGGAGCAGGCGAAACTGCGTGAAACATCCGGAAACGGTGCGAAGAAGAAAGCGGCAGGAGGCACAGCGTTTGAGCCGATCCGTGTGGTACACCGGCTCGATCAGCCGGTGGAGGGCGTGCTTGTCTTTGCAAAGACGAAGAAGGCAGCTGCGGGACTTTCGAAGCAGGTCACGGACGGCACTATGAAGAAAACGTATCAGGCGGTATGCTGTGTGACGGAGAAAGGCCGGAGGTGGCTGGAGAATGCAGAGGAATGGCATGCGCTTACTGATTATCTTGTTAAGGACGCAAGGACGAATACGTCTTCAGTGACGGAAAAAGGGCGAAAGGAAGCAAAAGAGGCCAGACTGTCGTTTCGGATCGTGGCCAGGTGCGGGGAGCTGGCGCTTGCAGAGATTGCACTTGATACGGGAAGGCACCATCAGATCCGGGTGCAGATGGCACATGCGGGGCTTCCACTGTATGGGGATGTGAAATACAATACTGCCTGGAGACAGTATGTGGGAAATGGCGCTTCTGGGTGTGCTGCTGATAAAATGGATGTGGAAGCAACCGGGAAAACGGAAGTGCCTGACTGTGGTGAAGCAGCGAGTAAAGCGGAGAGGAAGATTTCAGGGAGCAGAAGTGTTGGACGTTCTGAAAAAATGGAGCCGGCGCTGTGCGCATCGAGGCTGGAATTTGTGCATCCGGCCACGGGAAAAAGGATGATGTTTGAGACGAAGCCGGAATTGGAGGTTTTTAAAGACTTCTGCTTTAAGGACGAAAAATAAAAAATAATGGTAACTGTTCAGAGCCAACCTCCAAAATGCTACGCATTTCGTCGGTGCGGCGTATCCGCCAAATAAAATTTCAAAAACAGGCTTAAAAATGCAAGCATTTTCCGCCTGTTTTATGAAATTTTGCCTGGCTCTGAACAGTTACAAATAATGCAGGGATAAGGACCGTTGGATGTATCGGATGGAAACTCTTCTGGATAAGATATGAGGGAATTATTGGATTAAGAGCGAACATACAAGTACCTGTTTTGACTGGAATGAAAGAAACAAACAGTTCGATACAAAATGAAAGACGGCATGAAAAAGAAGACAGAATATTTGAAATCAGAATAGAAATCCGCAAAGTCAACATACTAACCGGAGAAAGCAATGGCCTGTGCAGGAAGGAGATATTACACTTCTGTTCAAGAAATGTAATATCTGAAACGTGATATCGCATGATTTGGCGCAGGCAGCACAGCTGACAGAAGGGAAGGTACGTGCGATGGCAGAGGGGAAGAAGCTTCTGAAAATGACGGGAATCACACTGGCGGTTTATTTCGCGCTGAAATATCTGCTGCCGTATGTGGTTCCTTTTTTGATCGCCATAATTCTGGTGCGTCTGCTTGATCCGCTGGCGGGACGGATTCAGAGAAGGCTGCATTTGAAAAAAGAGGTGGTGGCAGCAGGACTGATGGCGGTGGCGGTTGTACTTCTTGGCAGCGGATTTTACTGGCTGTACCGTGTGCTGATGGAGCAGATCCGGAAAATTGCGGGGAATTTTGATCTGTATTACAGTGGCTTTTGCGGTGTGATTGAGGAATGCTGTGAAATGGCAGGAAGGAGCTTTGGGGTGCCTTCAGAGGATCTGGAGGAACTGATCTATGCGGGAATCGATCACGCTGCATCACAGATCCGGGTCTATCTGGTACCAGGGGTGGTCAATTATTCGTTTCGCTATCTGAAAAAGCTGGCCGATGCCGGGGTTTTTCTGCTGATGATTTTTGTGTCGGCAGTGCTTCTGATGAAGGATTATGATGAGATGAAGCAGAAGCTGCAGAAATATGACTGGTATCAGAAGTGCCGGAGGATTGCGGGGAGGATGTGGAAACAAGGCGGTATGTATTTAAAAGCCCAGGGCATCATCATCGGTATCGTGACGCTTCTTTGCACCGGAGGACTGTGGCTGCTTGGCAATCCATATTTTCTGCTGCTCGGTATTGTGATCGGGCTGACAGATGCGCTGCCGTTTATCGGAACCGGCACACTTCTGATCCCGATCGCTGTCTATCTGATTTTTCAGAGAAAGTATCAGCTGGCACTCGGTTACGGAGCGCTGTTTCTTGTGACGTACGTGGCGCGGGAATTTCTGGAACCGAAGCTGATCGGCGGAAAACTCGGGATTTATCCGTTTGTGATGGTGGCAGTGGTCTATGCAGGATTGTATCTCTACGGGCCTGCGGGGGTCGCGCTTGGTCCGGTATCGCTGCTTTTGATTCTGGAAATATGGGGGGAATGTGAACGCGGATAAGCTCAAGTTGATTTATATTGTAAACAGTGCTGACAAATGATGGAAAATGTAAGAATTTTTGAACAGAAAAAACAAAATATTTTGCATCTGGGTGTATATTTTTTTGAGGTTTTCTGTTAGAATAAAAACTATCTTGGCTGTTTGGAGCTGACCATCAAAGCAGATATACGAAACCCTGCCGGGGATGGTCTGACCTGGTTAAAAGTATGGTATGTTCTGGACAGAAAGAAAAATTTCGGCAGCAGCTAAGGAGGCGTTGACGATTAAAAAAAGAAATGAGATCATGCGCTCCCTGTCCATGGTAACACAGCTCGGCATCAGCATGCTGGCTCCGCTGATCCTGTGTGTCTGCGTCGGGATCTGGCTGGACGATACGTTTGGCTGGTCGACAACGGCGGTGCTTGTGGTGCTCGGGATTCTGGCGGGAGCGAGAAATACCTGGATTCTGGCCAGTGAGGTAGGCATGCCGCACAGGAAGAGGAGGCATCGGGATGAAAAAGCAGATCAATGAGACGCTTTTGGAACTGATCGTCGGAATTCTTTTATCCGGTGCGGTGATTGAGGCTGGCTGTATTGTGATCACCGGATATTCCAGAGCGTTTACTTCCGGGCTTTGTATCGGACTGGTGCTGGCAATTGGACTGGCCGCACATATGTATCGCTCGATCGATCATGCGCTGGATATGCAGCCGGATGATGCGGAAAAATATATGCGGAAAGCGTATATGATCCGGGCGGCGGCGATCCTTATCGTGGCCGGGATCGTGACGTATTTCAAACTCGGTTATGTGATGGCGACGTTCGGCGGAGTGTTTTGTCTGAAGTTCGGCGCGTTTCTGCAGCCTGTCATTCACAGGGTGATTCATGGAAAAGAGCCGCAGACAGAGGAAAATGCAGAAGCAGAAAAAACGGAAACAGACAATACAGAAAATATGGAAACAGACAATACAGAAAATATGGAAACAGACAAAGAAAAAGAGTGACCGGAAATGGTCAATCCGGCAGCGGGGATTTTTACGAATCAGGCTGCGAAAGAAAGCGGCCGTTATCCGAGAAAAAAAATTCGGTGTCGGAAAATGAATTATGATAGAATCTGCCGGGCAGATTTTATATACAACCGATTGGAGTTATTACAATTTTGCAAAAGGCGCGGAAGACAAAAGAAGAAGCATTTTGCGATCGGACTCTGAAAGGCTGTCAGTATGGGAGAAAGGAGGAAAAAGCGTGGGAGCTGCGAATTTGCTGGCATCTTCGGGCCAGGATGTAGATTTTTTCATACATGGCGTGTTCAGTTATGAGCTGTTCGGCCAGACCTTCTGGATCACGACAACGCATGTGGCGATTGCGATCGTCATGCTTCTGATTGTGATATTTGCGATTGCGGCAAGGATTACGATCAGTCATGCAAAGAAGTATCCGACCGGGTTCCAGAACATCGTCGAGATGATCGTTGAGATGCTCGACAAGATGGTGGAAAGCAGTATGGGACCTTATGCAAAAAAGTTCCGAAATTACATCGGAAGCATTTTCATCTTTATTTTTCTCAGTAATATATCAGGACTTTTCGGACTTCGGCCGCCTACAGCAGATTATGGTGTGACACTGCCGCTAGGTCTGCTGACATTTGGTATCATTCAGTACAACAATATCAAATACAACAAATTCGGCGCGTTTACCGGACTGTTCAAGCCGCTTCCGTTTCTGTTTCCGATCAATCTGATCGGAGAGATTGCGACGCCGTTTTCATTATCGCTGCGTCTGTTCGGCAACGTACTGTCAGGCACGGTTATGATGTCGCTGATTTATACACTTCTGGCGAAGTTCGCAATCGGCTGGCCGGGATTTCTGCACATTTACTTTGATGTGTTCTCGGGAGCCATTCAGACGTATGTATTCTGTATGCTGACGATGGTTTATGTAACAGATAAACTGCCGGAGACAGAATAAAAATCAAGAAAAATATCACACAGGAGGGTTCTAGTTATGGGTATTACAGACAAGGGTTTAGTATTAGCTTGTTCGGCAATCGGAGCAGGTCTTGCACTTATCGCAGGTATCGGACCTGGTGTAGGACAGGGTATCGCAGCAGGACACGGTGCATCTGCAGTCGGCAGAAATCCGGGAGCAAAGGGTGACATTACTTCCACGATGCTTCTTGGACAGGCCGTTGCCGAGACGACCGGTCTTTACGGTCTGGCAATCGCGTTTATTCTCTTATTCGCAAATCCGCTGATCGGAAAGCTCTGATGAAAAAAATACAGGCATTTGACGGCTGTTTTGCGAAATTTTGCCTGGCTTTGAACAGGAACAAATAGACTGCGAAAGGAGGCGAAATCTTGGAACCACGTTTGTTTAATCTTGACCCGCAGCTTCTGCATGACGCGGTACTGCTGGCGATTGCAGTGTTTGTGATGTTTTTGTTTCTGTCCTATATGCTGTTCAATCCGGCGCGCGAGATGCTGAAAAAGCGTCAGGATAAGGTGAAGGATGAGATCGATTCCGCAGAGAAGTCCAAGGAGGACGCTGCGAAGCTGAAAGAAGAATACGAAAACAGGCTGCGTGAGATTCACAAAGAAGAAGATGCGATTCTTGGCGCCGCCCGCAAAAAGGCGCTCGACAATGAGGCAAAGATCATTGAGGACGCGAAGGCAGAGGCGGCAAATATCATCGCGCGTGCGAATAAGCAGGCGGAGCTTGAGATGAAGAAGGCTCAGGATGAGATCAAGAAAGAAATCATTTCGGTGGCAGCGCTGGTGGCAGAGAAAGTGGTCAGCGACAAGATCGATATCGAGATCCAGGATTCGTTAATTGACGATACATTAAAGGAGATAGGTGAGAAGACATGGCAAAGCTAGTATCCAAAACCTATGGGGATGCGTTGTTTGAGCTTGCTGTGGAAGAGAACCGGATCGACAGCCTTACCGAAGAGATCGAAGCGGTAAAGGCGATACTGGATGAAAACAAAGACTTTGAAAAGATCATGGTGCATCCGGAGATTCCGCAGGAGCAGAAGCTTTCGGTGATCGATGAGGTTTTCAAGGGACGGGTTTCCGACGCCCTCACAGGTTTTTTGAGAATTGTGGCAGCAAAGGGAAGATACAAAGAATTACCCGGTATTTTTGCATATTATATTGCAAGGGTGAAGGAATACAAGAGGATCGGAATTGCGGAGGTAACGTCTGCGGTTCCGCTTAACGGGGCTCAGAAGCAGAAGATCGAAAAGCGGCTTCTGGATACGACCCGATATGAGACAATGGAGATCGAATACAAGGTGGATGCGAGCAAAATCGGCGGGCTACTGATCCGTATCGGCGACCGCGTGGTCGACAGCACGATCAGCAGCAGGCTTGCGGCGCTCACATCGAGCCTTCAGAAGATCTCACTAGAGAGCGAGAAAGAAGGTGTGCAGGCCTCATGAATTTAAGACCAGAGGAAATCAGTTCCGTGATCAAAGAACAGATTCAGAGATACTCTTCCGAAATCGCAGTGTCAGATACAGGTACTGTTATCCAGGTAGCTGACGGTATTGCACGTGTATACGGTCTGGAAAATGCCATGCAGGGCGAGCTGCTGGAGTTCCCGGGCGATGTATACGGCATGGTCCTGAACCTGGAGGAAGACAATGTCGGCGCGGTACTTCTCGGCAGCAGCAACAGCATTGGCGAGGGAGATATCGTAAAGACCACGGGCAGAGTAGTAGAGGTGCCGGTCGGAGACGGAATGCTCGGGCGTGTCGTAAACGCGCTTGGACAGCCGATTGACGGCAAGGGACCGATCCATGCGGAGAAATACCGCAAGATAGAGCGTGTCGCATCCGGCGTTATTTCAAGAAAAGCCGTAGATACACCGCTTCAGACCGGTATCAAGGCGATTGACTCCATGGTGCCGATCGGAAGAGGACAGCGAGAGCTGATCATCGGCGACAGACAGACCGGAAAGACCGCGATTGCGATCGATACGATCATTAATCAGAAGGGACAGGGCGTAAAATGTATTTACGTGGCGATTGGCCAGAAGGCATCGACCGTAGCATCCCTTGTAAAGACACTGGAAGAATACGGAGCTATGGATTACACGACCGTTGTGTCCGCAACGGCGAGCGAGCTGGCTCCGCTGCAGTATATCGCGCCGTATTCCGGCTGTGCGATCGGAGAAGAATGGATGGAGAACGGGGAGGATGTGCTCGTCGTATACGACGACCTGTCCAAGCACGCAGCTGCTTACCGTACCCTCTCCCTGCTCCTGAAGCGTCCGCCAGGACGTGAGGCATACCCGGGCGACGTTTTCTACCTGCACTCCAGACTGCTGGAGCGTGCGGCACGTCTTTCGGATGAGCTGGGCGGCGGTTCTCTTACCGCGCTTCCGATCATCGAGACGCAGGCGGGCGACGTTTCCGCGTATATCCCGACGAATGTTATTTCCATCACAGACGGCCAGATCTATCTGGAGACTGAGATGTTCAACTCCGGTTTCCGTCCGGCGGTAAACGCAGGACTTTCCGTATCACGAGTAGGAGGAGCAGCGCAGATCAAGGCGATGAAGAAGATCGCGGCGCCGATCCGTGTCGAGCTGGCACAGTACCGCGAGCTGGCGGCATTCTCCCAGTTCGGTTCCGACCTCGATGCAGATACGAAGGAGCGTCTGGCACAGGGCGAGCGCATCAAGGAGATCTTAAAGCAGCCGCAGTATCAGCCGATGCCGGTACAGTATCAGGTCATCATCATTTATGCGGCAACGAAAAAATACCTGCTGGATGTTCCGGTAAAGGAGATCCTGCGCTTTGAGAAGGAGCTGTTTGACTTCCTGGATACGAAATATCCGGAGATCCCATCAGCGATCATCAGCGAAAAGCAGATTTCAGATGATACGGATGCAAAGCTGCAGCAGGCACTGAAAGAATTCAAGGCGAGCTTCAAATAGACTGACAGTCTGGAAAGGATGATAGTATGGCCTCGATGAGAGACATCAAACGCCGCCGAAGCAGTATTGCCAGCACCCAGCAGATCACAAACGCGATGAAGCTGGTCTCAACGGTAAAGCTGCAGAAGACGAAGGCGCGCGCGGAACGTTCCAAGCCGTATTTCGATAAGATGTACGCGACCGTGACTTCCATGCTGGCCAAATCCGGAACGATCGACCATCCGTATTTGAAGCCGCAGCCATCCGAAAAGAAGGCAGTCATCGTGCTCACATCGAACCGCGGGCTTGCCGGCGGCTACAACGCCAATGTGACAAAGCTGATTACCGGATCTGATTTAAGAGCATCCGATCTTCTGCTTTACACAGTAGGAAACAAAGGAAAAGAATATTTTCAGCACAGAGGCTATCATGTGGAGAAGGATTACAGCGAGGTCATTGAAAACCCGATGTTTTCCGATGCCAGAGAGATCTGCGAGGAGGTACTTGGAAAGTATGCGTCCGGCGAGATCGGGGAGATCTATCTTGCCTACACGTATTTCAAGAATACCGTCGTGCATGAGCCAAAGCTTCTGAAGCTGCTCCCGGTGGAGGTCGACGAAGCTGACCTCAAATCTGCCGCTTCCGGCGCTCTGATGAACTATGAGCCGGAGGAGGAAGAAGCACTGGAAATTATTATTCCAAAGTATATTACAAGTATTTTATTCGGAGCACTGGTGGAGGCGGTGGCGAGTGAAAACGGCGCCCGCATGCAGGCCATGGACTCCGCAACGAGCAATGCTCAGGAGATGATCGACAAGCTGACGCTGCAGTACAACCGTGCGCGCCAGGGCTCCATCACACAGGAGCTAACCGAGATCATAGCGGGAGCAAATGCAATCGAATAAAAGATAAAGGAGAGTGAATTATCATGCCAAATACAGGTAAAATCACTCAAATTATCGGTGCAGTACTGGATATCAAATTCACGGAAGGCCACCTTCCTGCCATATACGAAGCGATCAATATCACGCGCAAAAACGGCGAAAACCTTGTCGTTGAGGTAGCACAGCACCTCGGCGACGAGACCGTCCGCTGTATTGCGATGGGACCGACCGACGGACTCGTAAGAGGCATGGAGGCAGTCGCAACCGGAGCTCCGATTTCCGTTCCGGTCGGCGAACAGACACTTGGCCGTATCTTCAACGTGACCGGCGATGCGATCGACAACAAGCCGGCTCCGCAGGGCGTGAAGAAGATGCCGATCCACCGCGAAGCACCGTCATTTGAGGAACAGTCCACTTCCGCAGAGGTTCTGGAGACCGGTATCAAGGTCGTAGACCTGCTCTGCCCGTACCAGAAGGGCGGTAAGATCGGTCTGTTCGGAGGAGCAGGAGTAGGAAAAACGGTCCTGATTCAGGAGCTGATCCGAAACATTGCGACCGAGCATGGCGGATATTCCGTATTCACCGGCGTAGGCGAGCGTACCCGTGAGGGCAACGACCTCTACCACGAAATGCAGGAATCCGGCGTTATCAACAAGACAACGATGGTATTCGGACAGATGAACGAGCCGCCTGGGGCAAGAATGCGTGTCGGTCTGACCGGCCTTACCATGGCGGAGAACTTCCGTGACGAGGGAGGAAAAGACGTCCTTCTGTTCATCGACAATATTTTCCGTTTTACGCAGGCAGGTTCTGAGGTATCCGCGCTGCTTGGACGTATGCCGTCCGCAGTAGGTTATCAGCCGACCCTGGCGACGGAGATGGGCGAACTGCAGGAGCGGATTGCTTCCACAAAGAACGGATCTGTTACTTCGGTACAGGCTGTTTACGTGCCGGCCGATGACCTGACAGACCCGGCTCCGGCGACGACATTTGCACATCTGGATGCCACCACGGTACTTTCCAGAAAGATCGTAGAGCAGGGTATTTACCCGGCGGTAGATCCGCTTGAGTCCAACTCCCGTATCCTCGAGGAGGACGTCGTTGGAAAAGAGCACTATGAGACTGCCAGAAGAGTACAGGAGATTTTACAGAAGTACACAGAACTGCAGGATATCATTGCAATTCTCGGTATGGAGGAGCTGTCCGAGGAGGATAAGCTCGTGGTATACCGTGCAAGAAAGATCCAGAAGTTCTTATCCCAGCCGTTCCACGTGGCAGAGAACTTTACCGGCGTGCCGGGCAAGTATGTGCCGCTTAAGGAGACGGTAAGAGGATTCAAGGCAATTATTGACGGTGAGATGGATGAGTATCCGGAAGCAGCGTTCTTCAATGTAGGTACGATCGATGATGTGATCGAGCGTGCGAAGGAGATGGGGGCATGAATACATTTAGTCTGAAAGTGATTGCCTGTGACCGTGTCTTTTTTGACGGAAGATGTGAGCAGGTCGTTCTGCCGCTGCATGACGGAGAGAAAGCAATCCAGGCGCATCACGAAAATATGGTGTTTGCCGTTGAGATCGGCGAGATCCGCATCACGGACGAAACAGGCGAGGAGATCGTGGGTGTGACAGGCACCGGATTTGCACAGATCATCAATAACCGTGCAATGGTGATTGTTGACACCTGTGAGTCCCCGGAGGAGATCGATGTGCGGCGTGCCGAGGAGGCAAAAGAGCGTGCACAGGAGCAGCTCCGCCAGAAACAGAGCATTCAGGAGTATTATCGTTCCAAAGCATCGCTGGCGCGCGCGATGTCGCGCCTCAAGGTCGGGAAAAAAGACCGTCCGACCGGATATTAAGAAGAAAAATGGTCTTGTGCAAGGTTCCGGCGGGTCTGAGAGAGAAAAACGTCTCTCCAGACCCGCCGGGACCTTGTTATTATGCGCGTGGGAAGAAAAAAGGGCTGTTCGCGGGTCTGGGAATGAAAAACCAGCCCGTGAGACCCGAAAAGAAACTGATTTCGGGTCTGGGAGAGAAAAAGAGTGTCGCCAGACCCGGCGGAAGCCAAAATGCAGCCATGTAAGTCAAAAAAATAGAAGATTGTACGCAAAAACGGGTCTACAGAGAGAAAAAGTCCTCTGTAGACCCGTTTTGATCTTATGCACAACATCAGCAAACAATGATTGACCAAGAAAGCTCCTGTGGGTGCATGTAAGGCTCAGCCCTGCAGCTTGCCAGTCGATGTAACTTACAAATTTACCCAGTCGTTGCAGGTCACACAACGTTGCAGCCCAGCCAGTGTATGCAACGTACCTATCCATGCAGCCAGTCATTACAGATTACATACCGGTATATTGCCAGCCAGCCGATACAAGTATTAACGCACATGCCGTTGCAACTTACTTAAGCCCCACTGTAGCCAGTAATGCAACTTACTAGCCAGCTTATACGGCTTACTCATCGGTGCAGATTGCTTCCCCGCGCTGCTTACAGTACGAAGAATGTACAGGTTGCCGGTGCAAGAGTCACTGTTCCGGCTTCCTGTGCTGCCGGAGTGAGTTCCGGAAGCGAATTGCCGGCACCCAGAACAAGTGGCTTGCCATTTAAAGTCATGACAGCGGCACGCACGTTGCCGCCCTCGCCGGCGAGTGTGTAGCGCTCTGCGCTCTTCGGAAGCTCTACGGTGGTTGCCTCTGTCAGCGAGTTGTTGATCACAAGATATACAACGCCCTCTTTTCCATCTTTGCGGGAATGTGCGAAGACATGTGCGCCCTCGCGGATTGGCTCTGCGGTATCGTAAACGGTCGTACCCATCAGGCGGTTCCACAACAATACGGCAAAATAGTTCGGGCGCGGATCAAATACTTCGCGGGCCAGGAAGCCGTAGTCGGAAGAAGCCAGTGTATTGTGGAAAATAACGCCGTCTGTGATCGCTGCGAATCCAGCGAGCTCGTTTAAGGTACGGAAAACATCCAGATACGTGGAAGCCCATGTATCACCGCCACCGCCTGCGTCGCCGGACTCCGTTACCCACATCTCGCCGCCCGGGCAGTATTTGTCGCGGAGTGGAGCATAGGTGCGCGCACAGTTTAATGCAACGTCCAGATACGCCTCGGTATGGGCGGTATCTGCCAGCCAGTGTCCGCTTGGCATCACGGAAGCAAGACGCTCGGATACACCGTTGTAATAATGGTAGCTGAATACGTCCAACGGCTCTTTGGTGTCCTCTAACAGGTCGGTTGTGGAGCAGTTCTCTCTTACAAGCTGCTCGATACCACCACTCTTGCTGTTGTCATCACCGCCATTGATGGTAAGACCCTCGCCAACACTGCTCGGTCCGATACAGATACATTCCGGATAGTTGGCGCGTACCCACGCGAAAAACAGATCCTGATCGCGGTGGTAATCAGCCGGTGTATAACCAGCCGGGAAGCCGGTATCCTCCATCATGTTCGGTTCGTTTGCGAACTCGGCGCCGTCGATCGGTACGCCGTATTCTTTGCTCAGACGAAAAATCTTCTCCGCCTCACTCGGATTCCACGGTTCCTCTGCGGAATGCAGACCCGGGCAGTTCGCAACGGAAATCATCAGTTTCGCATCGATCGCTTTTACGAAGTCGAGCACACCAATCCACTGCTCCTTTGTCAGGACATTTAAGTAGCCCTCCGGAGCAATACCGCCTGTTGCATTGTCAAAATCATAGTAAGTCTTGGTTGCCCAGGTGCCGGACACACGCACCCATGCGGTTCCGAGCTCCTTTGCGAGGGAGCGGAGCTTCTCGTTGTACAGATCGATCGGTGCGTATACCTGCATCAGATCCTTGTACATTGCAGCAATGCCGTCTGCGCTCGGAGCGACATGGAATTCCTCGGTTCCTGCAACCTGCTCCGGTGTGTACGCTTTCCAGAAGGTGCCGCCGGTTACCTCGGCGAATTCTACATTATAAGACATCAGGCGCGGATTTACTTCGCGCAGCGCCTTTAAATTCTCGGGAACTAATTTTACAAACTGTGCCATAGAAATCATTCTCCTGTTCGTTTTTATTTGCCGGTGATCCGGATCCCCGTATCACCTTTGCATAAAAACAGCGTACCACAAAAATTGTATTGTGTATGCAGGAAAACAACTATTTACAAAAATTGTGCAAAAACAGGACAAAATCGTTCCCGCCCTTAGCGCTCAAATCTGCCGCTTGCCCCGCACGGAAGCACCAGACCGTTGCTGGAAACCGGCAGACCGATTTCATCTGCGGCGATATGACCACCGTGTTTTTTTAAGACGGTATTCATCATATAGCTGAGCACTGCCGGCTGAAGACCAGTGGTGTAGGAGTTGATCAGGAAAAACAGAGGATCGTCCGACAGCAACTGCTCACAGAGCTGCACCAGCGGATAGATGGCGTCCTCGATTTTCCAGATCTCACCCTTGGGTCCTCTTCCGTAGGAAGGCGGGTCCATAATGATCGCATCATAGTGGTTGCCGCGGCGGATCTCGCGCTCAACAAACTTTACGCAGTCGTCCACAATCCAGCGGATCGGGGCATCACCAAGACCGGAAGAGACGGCGTTTTCCTTCGCCCAGGTCACCATTCCCTTGGAGGCATCCACATGCGTGACGCTGGCACCGGCAGCAGCGGCGGCAATCGTGGCACCGCCAGTGTAGGCGAACAGATTTAACACCTTGATCGGACGTCCGGCGCTGCGGATCTTTTCGGAAAACCAGTCCCAGTTGGCAGCCTGCTCCGGAAACAGTCCGGTGTGCTTAAAACTGAACGGCTTTAAGTTGAAAGTCAGCTTGCCGTAATGGATGGTCCACTGCTGGGGAAGATCAAAAAATTCCCACTCCCCGCCGCCCTTGGCGCTGCGGTGGTAATGGCCGTTCATTTTGCGCCAGCCGCGCTCGGTCTTCGGCGTGTCCCAGATGACCTGCGGGTCGGGACGGACGAGAAGATAATCTCCCCAGCGCTCGAGCTTTTCTCCTTTTGAGCAGTCAATGACTTCGTAATCTTTCCAGTTATCTGCAATCCACATAGCAATCTCCATTCCTGTGTACTTCTAATTTAAAACTATAACAAATATATACCACAAGCCAGCAGAGGGCAAGGAAAAAGTAAAAACGTCTGCCTGCGGGCAGAGAAAAAGCCTTCGCCACGGCGCGGCGCAGGCATTAACGGATGCGGATACAGCATCCGGAGCAGGAAAAAGCCCATAAAAAGCCAATAAAAAACCGGTAGAAAAATATCTACCGGTTCAAAACTGCGCAGCCCAAATTGCCGGCTGCACGTTATTTTTTACGCCAGGTGGACGGCATGAACAGAATCATGAGCGGGAAAAGCTCCAGTCTGCCGGCGAGCATGTCAAAAATCAGCACAACCTTGGAGAGCGGCGAGAAGATCGAAAAATTCTGCGCCGGTCCGACACGGTTTAAGCCAGGACCGATGTTGTTCAGACACGAGACGACTGCTGTAAAGTTCGTGGTAAAATCGAACTCGTCCAGGCTGATGATAAGCGTTGACAGCATGAGCAAAATAAAGTAAATGACCAGAAAAACATTGGTAGAGCGCAGGGTGCTGTGTTCTACGACATGTCCGTCCATGCGGATCTTGCGGATCTCGCGGGGGTGGATAATCAGGGAAAGCTCTTTGCGGATGGTTTTGAATAAAATCACCAGCCGGGATACTTTCATACCGCCGCCTGTGCTTCCCGCACATGCGCCGACGAACATCAGCGTCACAAGAATCGTCTGGGAGAGCGCAGGCCACATGTCGAAGTCGGCAGTGGAATATCCGGTGGTGGTGATGATCGCACCGACCTGGAAAAAGGCATTCCGCAGCGCGTCCCTGGTATTTGCGTAAAGCGGGCGTATATTATAGGTAATCATTCCGACAGAAGCAAAGATCAAAAAGAGATACCAGCGCACTTCCTCGATGCGGAATGCATCCTTGATTCTGCGCGATAAAATACAAAAATAAAATGTGTAATTGATACCGCTTAAGATCATAAAAGTTGTGACCGTGTTCTGGATAGCAGGCGAAAAGCTTGCAAAGCTGTCGTTACGGAAACCGAAACCACCGGTGCCGGTCGTGCCGAAACTCGTCAGAAGAGACTCAAACAGCGGCATGCCGAGCGCACACAGAATGACAATCTCAAGGAGCGTGATGGCAAGGTAAATGCCGTATAATATTTTCGCGGTATCCTTGATGTGCGGAACCAGACGGCTGACGGAAGGTCCCGGGCTCTCCGCCTTCATGAGGTTGATCGTAGAGCCGCCCATCAGAGGCAGGATCGACATAATAAAGACGAACACACCCATGCCGCCGATCCAGTGGCTGAAACTGCGCCAGAAAAGGCTGGCATGCGACAGGGACTCGACATCGGAGAGAATACTTGAACCGGTCGTGGTAAAACCGGAGACCGTTTCAAACAGGGCGTCTACATAATATGGAATGTCGCCGTTCCACACGAAGGGGATAGCGCCGAAAATACTCATAACGATCCAGCTCAAGGCGACAGTAACAAACCCCTCCCTTGTATACACGGTCGAGGAAGACGGTTTTTTATGTGTGAAAACAATCCCTAAAACCAGACAGATTGCAGCGGTAATGACAAACGGAATGCCTGCCCTTTCCTGATAGATCAACGATACCAGCGCCGGGAGCATCAGAAACGCGCTCTCAAATTTTAAAATATAGCCCAGAATATATAAAACCATGGAATAATTCATTGCAGGTTAATCCTCCAGAATCTCTTTGATGTCGGAGATGCGGTATCCGGAAATGACGACCAGAACGGAGTCTCCGGCGAGCATCATATCCTGTCCACCCGGCAGAATGACCTTACCGTTGCGGTAGATGCAGCAGATTAAAGTATTCTTGCGGAAATTCAGATCCTGCAGCGGAATGCCTGCGACGGCAGAATTCTCCTTGATGATGAATTCCAGAGCCTCGGCTTTTCCGCCGGCAAGCTTGTAAAGCGTCTCCACGTTGCTGTTGATGGAATTCACTGTGGAGCGCACATATTTTAAAATGTAATCAGCGGTAATGACACGCGGATAAATAATACTTCCCAGATTCATCTCGTTGATGACGGAGTTAAAGCTGCTCCGGTTGATCTTGGTCACCGTTTTTGCATTGGAGACATCGTTGGCGTACAGCGACAGCAGGATGTTTTCCTCGTCAAGACCAGTGAGAGCTGCAAAACCCTGCGCCTGCTCTAAGCCCTCCTCGGACAGCAGATCCTGATCGGTGGCATCACCGCAGATGATTGTCGCCTCCGGAAGCAGCTCGCTTAAAACGTCGCAGCGGGACGGATTGATCTCGATGATCGTCACACGGATGCCCGACTGGATGAGAATCTTTGCGAGGTAAAAGGAAACCTTACCGCCGCCAGCGAGAATGGCATTGCCGACGCGGTTCTTGACGATGCCGATCTTACGGAAAAAGTCAATGGCGTTGCGGCGCTCGGAAGCGATTGCGACGGTATCTCCGGCGCGGAATTCAAAATCACCGTTCGGGATGATGACCTCGCTGCCGCGGATGACGGTACACACCAGCACGTTGCTGTGCAGGGTCTGGTGCAGATTGAACAGCTTTAAATGAATCAGCGGGGAATTCTCGCTGACTTTAAAGTGAAGCAGCTCTACATGCCCCTTTGCAAAAGAATCCACACGGATGGCGGAAGGAAACTGAAATACTCTTGAAATCTCGTTGGCTGCCGTCAACTCAGGATTGATAATCATGGCGAGCCCGAATTCCTTTTTCAGGAAGGCGATCTCGCCGTTGTAGATCGGATTGCGCACGCGCGCGATGGTCTGGCAGTGGCCGGTCTTCTTGGCAATCACGCAGCACAGAAGGTTTTTCTCATCATCTCCGGTAACTGCGATTAAAAGATCGGCAGTGGCGATGCCTGCCTCCAGCAGTGTCTTATGGTTGATGCCGTTCCCCACGATGCCCATCACATCCAGACGGTCGGTAATATATTGAACCTTTTCCGGCTTTTCATCAATGACAACAATATTGTGATCTTCGTTGCTGAGCTGTTCGACAAGCGTAAAACCAACTTTTCCACAGCCTACGATAATAATGTCCATAGAAATCTCCTTAAAGAATAATCAAAGACATTATAGCATATACAAATTGTTTTTGGGAAAAAAAGCGTAGAAATTGGCAAAATCTTAATGATAAAAACAATTTTTTCAAGGAAACGCCCGCGCGGACAGTTCTTGTGTTTTAAATGAGGGTACGTTACAATGAGTGACAGAGAACTAAATGACAGGAGAGGAAAGAGGAGTTTATGCTGGAACAATTAGTGGAGTGTGAGAACCGGCTTTTAGAGGAACAGAGACGGTTCAATGAGTTACTGCTTGCCTGGCGGTCCGGGGATCTGGGGGACGATCTTACACGGATGAAGATTGATCAGATGCAGAGGGAAGTGGATGCGCTGGGACGACAGCTGACGGCGCTGCGCACAGTGATCGCGGCACAGGCAGACCGTGAACGGGCGGGATACCGTCAGGGGGCGATGCCGAAGGCGGCGTATGGATGGCCGGCGTATGGACAGCCGGGGGCAGCGGCACAGCCGTGGGATCAGACAATGCCGCGGCCGGCAGCGCAGACAGCGGAGCCGGGAAATCCGCAACAGGCGTATCAGCAGACACCGCCGCAGCCGGCAGTGCAGACAGCGGAGACGGGAAATCCGATACCGCCGGCGCCGGGCGTAATGTCACAGTCCGCGCGGGAGCCGGGAAACCCGCAGCAGGCGTATCAGCAGACACCGCCGCGGCCGGTGGCAGCACAGGCGGGATACCAGCAGGCATCCGGGAAGCAGGATCTGGAAAAAACGATCGGCAGGGCGATTCTGCCGGTCTGCGCTGCAGGACTGATCTTCCTGAGTCTGGTGTTTTTTGCGATGCTGGTGCTGCCGTATCTTAGCCAGGGAGTAAAGATGGTTCTGATGTATACCGTCAGTGCCGCGATCACGCTGGCAGGAGGAATTCTTGTGGCACATGACCGCAGGAATAAAGCATTTCTTGGGCTGCTGGGCTGCGGCATGGGAGCGTGGTATCTCTCGCTGTTTTTAAGTGATTTTTATTTCCATGCAATAAACGACGGCATACTTTATCTGGGACTGCTGGTGTGGGCGGTGGTTCTGTGTGTGCTGTCACGTCTGCGGTCGAATCTCTTCCTTATCATAGGGCAGATTGGTGTGGGCATCTCATTGATTCTCGGCGTGCTCATGTGTAACTGGACGGAGGATGCAGAGCGGTTTCTGATTCTTTCCATATATTATGCGGTAACGCAGACTGTATTTTTCGTGTCCCACCTGCGGAGGGAATATTACCGCAATGCGGTAAATCTTGTGTCGTGGAGCATCGGGCTGCTCATTCTGGTGTTTGGAGCAGCTGCTTCCTATACAGAAGGCTCCGCAGCGGGTACGGCATCAGTGGTATTGCTTCTTGTGCTTGCGGCGGTTCCGGTACTGCTTGGCTGCATCTTGGCAGAAATGGATGAGAATGGAAAACTGCTTGGCGGTATCGTGGGGGCACTGTGTATCATCATTTTCAGCGGACTGTTTTTGAACCGGTTTACCGGAGCGGCGCTGCTCTTACTGGTATTTGGCATTGCTGTTCTGGCGCTGCTGGAATTCCGGCGGCCCGGGGATCTGTCCGCGGGTACGGTTCTGCTGGAGGTGGCTGTTTTTGCGCAGATGTTCTTTGCGGGAGCTGCCGCGCCGTATTTCGGGGAGTATATATCGACGGGACTTCTGGCGGAGGCGTGCCTTCTGTACGGTTTCCTGCGCAAAAGAAAAGCATACCGGGCGGCGGCACTCGGCTATGGCATCCTGCTGTTGCTGATCCCGATGAACGGGGGCATGAGAACGGTCTGGGGACTGGTATTTTTCTGCAGCGCGGTGCTGCTGATCCGGTTCTGCAGGGAACAGTATGAAACCTGGATGAAGATCTGTGGCTATCTGATGTTTTTGGCATTCCTGTCAGAAACGGCGGTGTGGGGAACGGATCTGGCAACGGTCGCAGATGTTTACCTGAGCGATCTGATCTGTTTTATGCCGATTGTGCTCTGCAATATTCTGGCGGCGAAAGTTCCGCTGTTTCGCAGAAATCCAAAGACGGGAGAGGAAGAAAAAGCATTCGCGGCGGTAACGATGGCCGTGCAGGCGCTCCTTATTGCAGCGGTTCTGGTTCTGATGGGAAAACCGGACGCGCCGGTGCTTCACCTTATCTATGTGCTTTTGGGACTGGTGCTCGTGTGCACCAATACCTACAGCCTGCTGATAAGAAAGGACGGAGACTGGTGGGGAATTTACGTGGCGTTAAAGCTGCTGCTGTTTGCATCGGTCGCACTGCACTCCTATGGGGTGCCCGTGTTCGTGAACGATGTGACGGGCATTGTGATTGCGTTCTGCTGTATCGTGGCGGGATTTCTGGCGGAAATGCGGATGAAGAGAAAATATAAGGCGCTGCGGGTCTGCGGACTGGTTCTGGTGCTGCTGTGCGTTGTAAAACTGGTGCTCGTGGACATCCGCTACGACAATGTGCTGCTCCGGGCGGCGGGATTTTTTGTCGGAGGCATCCTTTGCTTTGGTATCAGTCTTGTATACAATCTGGTCGACAAGTGGATGGGGCGGCGCGAAAATGCAAAAAACTGAAAAAAATCCTTGCAATTCGCGGTTTCATCGTGTATACTATGCATTGCTGTGACATTGATAGCGTTGAAGCGTGAGGTTGCTGCAGAGCATTGCAGGTTTTCCGTGGAGCGAATGTCAAGTTAGGAAACTGGCGACAAGTCACTGTA
>ERZ824473.737-NODE-737-length-54450-cov-4.685155_pt1 | contig 54450 bp, 63 predicted proteins | sample MGYA00519874_ERZ824473 | MGnify/ENA primary metagenome ERZ824473 (study PRJEB31778, sample SAMEA3449151) | human gut metagenome | biome: human gut; feature: human-associated habitat; material: faeces | place: United Kingdom | collected 2010/2012 ... | reverse complement strand
CAGATCGGCTTTACAGATGATCTTACTTTCACTGGAAATCCTCCTTCCGTAAATTAGTCTCATATCTGCAGTTTCACAGGCGCACTCATACACAGTATTTGCGCGCTTGAAATATATACTAACACCTGTTTTCCTGAAATGCAAGAAAAAATTTTAAAAATTTTTGATTTTAAAAATTTCAACCTTTTTTTCGACAAAAATTCAATATCGTTATTTTGCACAAAACAGGTGCGTGTTCTTTGTAGAATTTGTTTCTTTTCTATTTCCTATCATATCCTCTTTCTTTTGCGATAGCATTCTAATAAGGCCGCCAGGTTCATGCCGGCCGTCTGAGATTCTGTAGCTGAAATATATTAGCTAATTCTCTGCAATTCCTCCTCAAACATTTCCGCTGCAGATTTATACCCATGGATACGCCGTGGGTATTGATTTATCCAGTTTTCAACCTCCTGGATGTCCTCAGCCGTTCGATCATCAAAATTCGTTCCTTTAGGGACTTTTCTCCGCACCATTTTGTTTGTGACTTCGTTTGTCCCTCTTTCCCAGCTGCTATATGGATGACAGTAATACATCTTTGTTCTCTTTCCTGCTCCTATTGCAGATCTCTCCAGTTCTTCACAATAGGCAAATTCTGTCCCATTGTCTACAGTTATGCTTTTGAATACCGTTTTGAATAATTCTCCCCAGCGTTTTTCCAACCGGTCCACTGCTGCCACCACTTCCTCAGCACTATGGTTATTCAATTTGAATATGATTTCCGCTCTTGTTTTTCTTTCTGTAAGTGTTAATAATGTATTTTTAGATTTTCCTCGGCACCCCAGAACGCTATCCATTTCCCAGTGGCCAAACTCCTCTCTGCTGTTTATGATCTCCGGTCTATTTTCTATGCTTTCGCCCGCCTCTGCTCTCTTTTGCTTCTTTACCTTATTATATTTTCTTTTCCTATTCTTTTTTACAGGCAGATTTTTATTGGTTACTCTCAGAAAAATTCCTTTATCTATATAACTGTATACAGTGGTTGTGCATATTTTGGTCTGGAACTCGCTCCATCGGCCTGATGCTGTCAATTCTCCTATGATTGCATCCGGACTGTAATCCTCATTTATTATTTTATTCTCAATATAATTGGCTAGCTTGATATCATTTCCTATTTTCAGCTGTGTTCCCCTTACTTTCAGGTTTTCATCACATTTTCGTTGTGCCAGATCTGAACTATATCGCATTTCGGTGGTATAGTCGCTGTTTAAGTGTTCATATCGGCCTCGTTTAAGTTCATTGTAGATTGTACTGCGGTGTACGTGCAAAATCTCAGCAATTTCCACAACTTTATGGCCAGCATTATATAAAGCCTCCAGTCTGATTCTATCGCTGTGTTTTAATTGTCTACTTCCTTTTTGATTTGCCATACTCCTGCCTCTTTCGTAAAACAACCCGCAGGCATCGGTGTCCTGCGGGTTGTTATGTGCTTCTTATCATTTGCCTTGTATTATTTTATCTACTATCAGCTTTTCAATGTAATGCGGACAGCTCCGCACTCCAGTCTCCCAGTTCGACAGTGTTCTATATGGTATTTCTAACCACTCTGACACCTCACGCCTACTCATTCCCTTTTGTTTGCGTGCTTCTTCAATCGTCATTTTGTCTGCTTCCTTACGCTCCATATCCATTTTCTCTCATTTCATTTATAATTGTTTCATCATATCCTTTTCCGTAGTATCTAAAAATAACGCTTTCATCTTCAAAGAAAACCCAGTCACAATTAGTATCATTGATAATTCTTGCAACCGCTTCTTTTTTTGAAGAACCCGGCAAGAATTTTGCAATATATTCGACAGCTTCGCACATTGATTTGAAATTAAAGACCTCTCCGCCCTCTTCCTCTTTGCAGATTGCAATATAATCGTTTTTTGTATATCCCTTTACTGCTTTCATTCTATTACACCTCTTGCCTTTTATTTTTTTCCTGCTATAATCTAATTAAGCACTTGGGGCGGTTAGCAGGATTGTTTAGGTATCCGCCCCTCGTGTGTTCCCTTTATTCTATTTTACTTTCTTACCTCTTCAAGGATTTTTTCAATATGTTCTACTGTATGTGTTTCTCCGTTTGTTCTCGCTACTTCTCTTATTGATACTAACATTGCTATCAGATCTGCTTTACTCATTTCATTCTCCATGTTTAACTCCTTTCCTGCTGTTCCCTTGCTACAATTATATAATACACCCATTGAGTGCATTTGTCAATCATTTTCTACTCATTGGGTGTATTTTTTTACAAGAAAAAAACACCGTAACATACTGTTACAGTGTCCCACTTTCATCAGTCAGCCATTCCATGCTCACGCCCAGTGCTTTAGAAAATATTTTCAATTCATAATCTGTTACGATTCTTGTGCCTCTTTCTATGCGACTTATTGAATCTCGTTCTATCGCAACTCCGGCCACCTGCATACGCGCCGCTAAATCACTTTGTGTAATTCTGTTTTTTGCTCTCGCCAACCTTATGCGTTCCCCGCACAAGTTATCTTTTCCCTTGTATGCGTATATCTTCATCCGGTACGCCCCTATCATGTGTTAATAATCAGAATTTTTCTTGACTTTACCACATTTCAAAAGCATAATTGTGTTAAAGGTCAGCATGACTATAATTTTCACATTTATCTAGGAGGATGCACTATGGATTTATTCACAAAAGCTGATAAGCAAAAAGAGTTCCCTGATAGTAATACCGTTCTTATACATTTGAAAAGCAACGGAAAATTCAATGTAACTATTCACGATAACTTTCTTACGGTAGAGCCGCGTGGTTTCACTAATGCTGTTAATAAGGGACTGATCGGGCAAAAGACCTATGATCTCAATAATGTTTCCGGTGTACAATACAAAAAACCCGGATTTACCACTGGATATTTGCAGATTGTTCTCATCGGCGGCAGAGATGCACGAAACGGCGTCTCCGGAGCTGTAAAAGATGAAAATTCCATCACTTTCTCTAAAAAAGAGGATCATCTGATTCTTGAAATAAAAGAATATATTGAAAATTATATCCATGAACGCTCCGCTGGTTCCGCTACAGCCTCTAATCTTGATGAAATACGAAAACTTAAAGAGTTGCTTGATATTGGAGCAATCACAGATGAGGAATTTGAAGCCAAAAAGGCTCAGTTGCTTAACATTTAAAGAAATCACAAAAAGCCCCGGCATTTTGCCGGGGCCTTTCTGTTTGTCACATGTCTGATATTATTTCACATATACATTTCCATCATAGTATGCCGCGATCCATCCAGACGGTACCAGAATCCATATATCACTGCCTACATTCTTGATAGCCTGGCACGTTACCTGAGTACCTGCATCCAGGCATCCATCATGATCTTTATCATGTCTCCGTCCGTCCAGTGTCAGCTGGCTGTAGCTCTTGGTTGGGCAGCCTGTTCCTGCTCCTGTTCTCACTTTCAGTTCAACCTGCAGAGTGTACACCGTTCCCACTTTATAGGTCAGTGCCTCGCTGGAGCTGTTTCCGGAATTTGATCCAGCCTGTCTGATATACGATGAATCTACAAAACCATAAACCTTTTTAGCAATCAGGATATAATACCAATCATGGCCGCTGTCGTCCTTGATCGTATCGCAAATATCCACCAGGTTTCCTGCTCCCAGTACCGGCCAGGACTTGATGCTTGTGGAGCTGCCTGCCCAGGTCTTAACCGGAACATTGTCCTGTGTGATTTCTCCCACCCACTTCGGAGTCTTATTGATTCCTCCGGATGCTGATCCGCTGGAAGTCGTTCCGGAGTTCGTTCCAGAATTAGAACTGTTTCCTTTACCGGTTGCTTTGGATGCATAGTCAGGTACTCCGTATCCACGGATATATCTGCCGTTAATTGTGATCTTTCTTGTGCCGACCAATCCGCCGCCCATGTTGCACTCTCCTATTAGAATCTCTCTGGTGTTCTTATTGACCTCCAGAACGATTCCAACATGATTCGGCCAGCCTGTGCAATCCGTTGTTGCATAATTCGTTCCATCTTTCCAATAATAGAACACGAAATCTCCAGTATCTGGGATATATGCATCATTTTCAACCCACCGGCCCATTTTCTGGAACAGCTGAATCATATATCCGCAGCTGCACTCTCTTGGAATAATGTCCGTGAGTCCGGCCTTGATTCCCGCTGCGGATGCTCCTGTTGCACAGTAGTCATCTGTTGCCGTTACCCTGTACCCTCTGGCCAATGGCAGGCAGCTATTGTATAAGTTGATAATGACCATGTGCGATCTATCTGACCGTTTCAGTCCGATCCATCCTCTCATGTTGTTTGCTACCATCTGTCTCAATTCATTCTCTGTCATTCCTGCACTCTCCTTTTCTTCTCCTACATACTGCTTGATCCATTTCACACAGCACTGATGTCTTGACTGATACATCTCGTCTCCAACCTGATTGTTGTTTGATGTATCCTGCTGATCCAGGATCAGTGATGCATAGATGCTGTCCGGAGTGTATGGTTTTGCCGCACGTCCGAAAATTCTTTTTGTCGGTTTCAAGCCTCCCAGGTGTTCAATCTCGCACCACATCATCTGAGCTGGTACAGTATTGACTCCGTATGCCACGGCCTGTTTGATGTATGTCTCCATCAGCTGCTCAAACAGCTCATCCTGGCATTTCTTTCCGCTCGGTGTCGTGATGATTGCGATCAGCGCCGCTTTCTCTGTTGCAGATGGATTCCAGCCGATCGCCTCCCAGTCCTGGCTCAGTCTGGACTCAATTCCTGCAGTGTCAGCTCCGCGAAATGCTCCCGGATCCTCTTTCAGAATCATCTGGCAGAGTTTTCTGGCCTCATTGCCGTAATTCTGTGCCCAGCCCAACGTGCATGTTTTTTCATTCTCTGAGTTTGCTCTCTTTCCGGCGTATGCTTCGTATCTACGTTGTCCATATGCCTGACCGCCAGACTCCACTCCTCCGATAATGTTCGTCAATATTTCAAGTTGCTTTTTGTCCATGATCTTCCTCCAATCAAAGAAAAAGGGACGGTTTCCCGTCCCCTATTCCTGTTATTTCTCTGTCTCATCTTCGATGCACGCCGCATCTGTCAGACCCTCTCCGATGATGTACGCCACCACGGATGCTCCGGCCATAATCAGCGCTGTGACCTGTGTTGCTGTGTTCTCAGCTCCACCTGTGGCCACAATCATCATGCTCACGAAAGATGCAACTGCAGTCCACAACTTTCTACTTGTCAGTTTTCTTACCCAGTCAATTTTCTTCATTTCTATGTTCCTCCTCTGATTTCTTTGTTAAAATCTCTATTGCCTTTGTTATCTGCGGCGGCATCGGAATCCCCATCAGACCCGCATTCTCCACGATGCTGATAGCCTCATTAGAAATAAATCCGATAATCACGGCGTCACGTATGTATTTCACATGAATCAGCATATCGAACCTGTACGCCATCAGCACGATCAACAAAATCACGGCTTTTCTGCAGAGTCCTTTGAATCCCGCCTTGCTTTCCAGCGCTCCGTTTTTCGTCTTTGTAGACTTGTGGAACACTCCGGCCACAATCAAGCCAGTCAGGTAGTCTATGCCGATCAGAATCATCAGTGTCTGCAATCCTGTATCCCAACCACCCAAAAGTGCTGCTATGAATCCGCCGACCATTCCAACCGTGGTGCATAACTGCTCTTTCATCATCTTTCTACACCTCCCCTCTGCCCTCATACATCATCCACATCGTCCACATCAGCGTATGGCCTGCAGTAGTATTCCGTTATATCCAGCTCGTCCTCAATCTGTTCCAGCGTCTTGCTACTCTGTCCTCTGATATACAACCGCAAGTCCGTGATGTGCGACCATAGCCTTGATATAATTCTCAGCTTAGTCATCATTCCTCTGTGATCTCTCCCATTCCGGATCTAACCAGAATATCTTTCACTTTTGTCTTTAAGAGACGTGGAACCCTTTCATACATTTTCTTTGCGTCCTCTACTGTCTCCTGGTTCATAATTTCCTGTGCCCATAACATTGCCATCATTGCAATACCATCCTTTCCTGTACATAATAAAAATAAATTGATTAGTAACTTACGCATAAACCGCCTCCGACATTTCCAGCAGGCATGATTTCAGCATCCTGATTGTTTCCTCCTGCTCCTGAACCTTTTGTTCCAGTGTCTTTTCTTTCTGTGGCTCATATTCCAGATATTTCTCCGGATTCTTCTCCACAGCTTCACGGTTTACGTTTTCCGCTTTTTCCCGGAACTGGTGGAAATCATATTCCCAGAACGTGTCTGTCACAGTGATATACTGTTCTTTTTCCACCATCTGCTGATTTTCTTCTGTAACTTCCTGCCCATTGAGGCAGATTGTCACGTCCACCATTCCGTTGTCAAGCGGCTGCCAGCTGACTGCCGGCTGTTCTGTTGTGAATCTTGCTTTCAATGCTTACCCTCCTTTTCGCGTATTTCATCAGTTGCTCTATTCCATACTTCTTTTTGAAGTGAACGGAATCTGAATTTTTGAACCACCCATAATATGAAATGCAGCGGTACGCCAGATCTAGTGCTATCTCCATACGCCGCTGCACCTGTTTTCTCAATCTCAGATATGCCCGTCTTGCCCGGAGGAATATGCTCCGGCGGACTTCTGTGTGGTCCCTATAAATTTTGTAGCCCATCATATCAATGCAATCTCCGTGATGCTTTCCATCTTTTCCGATATAGTCAACTTGGAACAGTTTCCAGTTCGGTTTTATCTCCAGGCCCAGCTCCTCTCTGAAAAATCGGATCAGCATGAGCATGGCCTTTTTGACGTCTGCCTTTCGTGGTCCCAGGATCAGGATATCGTCCATATAAAAGATTATTTTATAGAACAGTCTTGTCCGTTTCTCCTGGCCACGTCTTTTCTGCACCTTAAAGAGCTTTTGCTGTGCATAGTGGTAGGCAAAACTGAGGTAGTAATTGCATAGCCACTGGCTCAAATATGAACCGATGGATAGCCCCTGCTTGTACGATGCAATCAATGTCTCCACTAAATAAAGCAGGTCATCATTTTTGACCTGCTTTCTCAGAAATCTCATGAGCTTTCTTGTGTTAATAGATGGATAACAGTGCCGCACATCCGCCTTGGCTCCTGCCCTCGTTTTGTCCGGATTCTTCCGAATCCATCTCTCTATTGCATTCTTTCCGTATACCTGGCCACGGCCCGGCACACTAGCGCATTGATATTTTCCTATCTTTCTTTCAAATAATTCTTTCAGAGCATTGACAGCTACATAATTGTATATCTGCTGTTTTATGCTCTCCACGCCTATCTCCCTGAGCTTTCCGGAGTTTCCGTCATACCTCATGGAGTAGTGTATTTCCGGGAAATGAACATCACGCTCCTTGATTTCCCTTGCCAGATCTTCCGCTGCTCTTTCCAGCAACGGGTCCACATTGCTCCTTTTCTCCTGGATCAGTCTGCTCACAGCCCTGACGGACAGTGGTTGACCGGTTTGGTATCCGGCCAGGAACCCTGCCACATCACGCCGTTTCCATTTATCTGAAAAACATTCCAGCATACAGGCCATGATCCAGTCTTTATCCAGTCGTATATTTTTACAGTATCGTTTCAACTGTGAGTCCTCGTTTCTTGATACAGGAGTTTCCGGTTTTTCTACTCACTCCGCGTCATGGCCTACTGCACCATGCGCCCGTCCAGTCAGGCTCCTTGGTTCCCAGCTGGGCGGTGTGGCTTCAATCATATTTTGTGGATATGCCCCACGCACCTGCTTTCCGTTGGCTCCGTTCCTACAGAGCGAAATGTAACGCTGAAATTCAAATAAATTTCAAGAAAATCCAGAGACGATATTCCAGTTCGTGTTCGACCAGCCATTGTTCGCATTCAGAATCCAGAGGCCAGCATTCGCGCCATTGTTCAAATTGCCCAGCGCAAGCCACAGAGGAAACCGCCCGTTTAGCGTTACAAGTCCGTTATTTATTTATAAGGGGAAAGCCCCTCTGTCAGGCCGTTGCCTGCCATTCACCCCTGGTGCCGTTCGGAGAAACGCCAGAGACGACATACCAGTGCGTGGCCGACCAGCCAAAGTCCGCACGCAGAAGCCAGAGGCCAGCAGTCGCGCCAACGCCCAAAGCGCCCAGCGCAAGCCACTCTCTCTGTCCTGACGTTCCTGTATCTGTATACAGTCCATCAGCAAATCCTGTGGTTGAGCCTCCGCCTACTTTCGTAGGAATCATGATGCCCAGGTTCGGATCTGTTGTTTCTTCTGTGATATATTTCCAGGATGCCGCTGTATAGGCCACCTGTGCGATAGCCTTTTTATAATTTGCCCGCACCGTTGCAATGTTGCTTGACAGTGTGCTGGCATCCTCGCATACATAGACATCTCTGGCCGGATTCCCGTCCGGACCGGTAACAATATCCATGACCACATTTCCCAGAACCTCATAGGCTCCGATACAGGTCTCAATGCCCTGGATCTTGTATGGATCTTTCCCATTGGTGTTGCTGTTCGGAGATCCGTCCGAGCCGGCCACCTCATCAGTTGCTCCACTGCGCCATGGCATAGTGGAGATCCATGTGGTCAATGTCGTATCGAATGCCTCCGGAGCATCCACATATACTGCTGCATTGCTGTCATCCACGTCCTCAATCTTTGTAACTTTGACGCTGTATGCTTTGTTGTGTGTATAGGAAAAATACCGGTCTTTGTTTGTGTTTGAGCCAACGTCTCCGATGGAAACATATGAGCCGATCACATAACCAGCCGCCTGTGCCTTTGTTAGTACCACTCTCATCACTCCGGTTTCTTCTACCAGGTTCTGGTTCTGATTGCTGTATGAGGTACATCCGGCCATGATGCTCTGGCTGTGTGTGGTTGCATATTTAATAATCATCATGAGCTGTCTATAGAACAGATCCCAGCTTGTCGTGCCGCAATAGTGACCACCCAGCTTGTGCATATAGGTTATCATTCCGGTGTAGCTGACCGGATTTCTCGCCTGTGTTGCCTGGCAGCCATTGGCCGGTGCCAGGCCTTTTGATGAATACGGCACTCCATCAATGTCTCCCGCCGCATACTTGGCATGGATCATGAATGGGCTGATTGTTCCGTCCGGATTGACAGATTCTTTCATCGGATACGGTGTCAGTTCTGTCTGGCTGTCAGAATAATGATATATGACTGCCTCGGCAGTGTCCTCGATACCGAACCAGGCGCTCATTGTAACCTCTCCGACCTGCACCTTGCCGTACTTGGTAAATCCAATCTGGCCCTCCAGGGCATCTACATGGTTGAAACCATTCTCGTCTACAGAAAAATTGCAGGTAAAATGATGAAATAGGCCATACTGAGCATAATCATCTCTGCCCTCTGTTCTTCCCACAGATGGCTCCGCAACCATATTCTCATTGGCATTCATTTTCACGCCCACAGGGCTTGTGGAGGTCTCCCATTTATAAATCTTTGTTGTGAATACCTTTCTGTTTCTCCTGAGTGCAAAATAATTGGAGAGTGCATTTTCAACGCCCCCTCCGTTCTGCTTAATCAGATCAATCTGTGTCTGGCCAGCTGTTTCAATTTTCGTGACGCTGGCTGCTGTATTCTGTTTCAGATCTTTTGACGCCTGCTGTGCATTGTTCAGGTCAGTCTCTAACCCTGTTTTGATCTGGTCAGCATTCTGGACCAGATTCTGCATGGTTGTGATGTTTTCTCCGGATGTTTTGATGCTTTTGTCCAGTTTTGTTTTGGCTTCTCCAGCCGCTGTCACATCTGCCTCCAGACTTCTTTCTGCCTGTCCTGCTGCCGTGATATCTGCCTCAAGGCTCTGCTTTGCTTTTCCTGCAGCTGCGGTATCCGCCTCCAGTGTCTTGGCCGCCGTGTTAGCCGCCGTGGTATCTGCCTCCAGTGTCTTGGCCGCCGTGTTGGCCGCCGTGATGTCTGCCTCCAATGTCTGCACCGTCTTTGTGGCTGCTGTGTTCTTTTCTCCCAGGCTCTTGTCCAGGGAGGTTGCTGTTGTGTTCTTCTTTTCCAGGTTTTCTGCCAGTGCAGTCCCTGTGTTCATTTTAGCCGCCAGGTCTTTCTGGACTTCCTTTGCCTGCTGTAAATTGCTGTTAAATGCCTGCTGTATCTGCTGGTTTTTTGTCACGTCTGCATTGATTGACTTTTGTGCCGCCTGGATGTCCGCCTTTGTCTGATTGTATGTATTATTCTCATCAGACACCTCATTTATTGCAGAAACAATCGCAGCTCTGACGTCCTTTCCTTTCTTGGCGCTGGCAATCTGTTCCGTGTACTTCCTTACGTTTGCCATGTTTAACCTCCTAACTTCATCGTATGGGCTGTATCTTCCAGAGCTACCGTTTCCAGATCCTCCGGATGTCCTGGTCTCGCAAGCCTTTTTTCTTCCGGTGTCTCTTGCCAGATATCATATCCTTGGACGCAATACAGCGCCAACTCATACGGTCTTATCATTGTTGCTCTGTTGTTTTTCTTCGCTGAGAATGTCTGCATTTTTGTCTCCTCCCTTTATTCCAACTTTTTTCTTGAAATCTTCGATATCATCCACCTCTGTTCCTGATTTTGGTTGCTGTTCTTCTGTGCCGGTCTGCTCCGTATTAGCTACCGCCAGATCAATCTGTGTTTTCATCAATTCCTGGGCGTATTCTTCTGACTTCATCTGCCTCATGTGTGACTGGATTCTATCCAGCACCTTATCCATGAGACTCGGTGGAATTGCGTACTCCTGCATATATGCCAGCACCTGTGCGTCCAGTTCTCCTGCTACATTATCCAAAATTGCTCCTACGTTCATGATTCTCCTCCTATCCCATCAATAATCCATTTCTATAGGTTTCATCTGTCCACGACCATTCTATAGCTCCGTTTCCGATGTCTCTTATATTCGTGATTTTTCTGCGCGTTCCGGTGTAAGTCGTGTATACTGTTCCAGCGTTCCAGCTGGTAGCTGTACACAGCTTTCCTTTGATATCCACGCAAGTGTTTCCCATGATTCTCAGCGTGTGTTCGTTTGTGTTGTTGTAAGCTCCGTTGAAATCAATGTATCCATAGGTCGAACCGCTGTATCCTCCAGTGATTTCTCCATAGCTCATTTTTATCCACCAGTCTCCATTTTTCGCCTCGAAACTTCCCTGACAACTTGCACCTTTCATGGTTACATATCCAGATGCCGTGAGCGTAAAGTTTGTGGAACTGATGCTGATTCTGTTCGACTTAATTGAAATAGAGCCAGACTCTGCACTGATCTCTGAGGAAATTTTTCCTTTTGACACTCTCAGCTTGATAGCATCCGCATTGACCTGGATACTGCTTTTCAGTGTATCCTCTGCTTTTTTCGCTCTTGTGACTTCCGCCGTGATATCGTTGGCTGTCAGTTTCAACTGAGACTCAGTATAGGCCGCCGCATATCCCATGATTTCCACGTCTGTGATGTATACCGTTGTATTGGCCACGTTATTGTAGAAATATGTATAAAAATATGGCGGTGTTGCAACATTCTCAAATTCAAATGTTTTCCAGGATGTGCTCAAGTCTCCTGCATTTGTATAGTGTGACGTTCCATCTATTGTCACTCTGATTCTGGCTGTTTTCTCCTGCCCTGATGCACAGGCCGCTTTGAACCTTACTCTGACTTTTCCCTTTTTGTCGAACGGTTTCTGATACCACCGTAGATAATAGGTGCTAGTCGTGTTCGTGATCTGAGCACATGATTTTCCGGAAAACGTGTTCTGTGTGACCTGTGTATTGTTAGACCGGTACCAGCCAGTGAACTTATCTTCGCTATCTGAAAAAGATCCGTTTGTGCAATAGTTATGACTGTTGCTCTCATACATCTCAGATACCTGCTGAGTGATCTTTCCGGCCTCTACCGTGATTCTTGCGTCCACATCGTCAATCAGTTCTTTCACATTTCTCAGTACCCGGATATCCGTCAGATAGATCTGCTGTCCGGATGAGCCAGTAATAGAAAGATAAAAGGATCTTGCCCCGGCGCTTGTGTAGGTAACGGTTCTTTTCAGTGTGTACCATTTATCACAGTTTACCGTTGACAGGTACTGTGAGATTGTATTTCCGGAAAAGCCAAAATAACAATAGCTCGGTTTCTTTCCAGTAGGCGTGTACACCTTGACCTCTATCTCATAGGTGCCTGCCGGCAATGTTCCCAGGCTCTGCTGGATTGATGCTGTGTTTCCGTCTGTTTTGGTCATCAGGATGGCGTTCATATTCCCGGCTGTGCTCTTTGCCACTGTGGCATTGGCCGATGCCGTGAACTTTGAAACGTCCAGACTCTGGTTGTCTCCGCCTTTGATATAATCATACCGGTTCGTGATGCTTTTCTGATCCGTAACCGCCAGCTGTATCTTGTCCTCTATCGACTTGATGCTAGTTGTGATAATTTCTTTCACAGCGGTTTCTCGCTTGTCTGTATAATCATTGGCATTCTTTGTGGCCTGTGAGAATTTCCCCTCCAGTTCGGATTTATACTCAACCGTCAGCTTTTCTGAGCTGACAGAGTTGGCCGTGATCCGCTCGCCTATAATCTGGCCGTCCAGTGTCATTCCCACTGTGTACGGTCCTGCATATCCGTTGTGACTGCCTCCGATGCCCTCCTTGTTTATCTGCAGAATCTTTGTGGCCTTTTCTTTGCTCGGAGCGTCCATGTACAGCTCTCTGAGCCAGAGTCCATTTTCGTCAAATTCTTCCAGGTGGTATCCTCCGGCTGTTCCTGTCATTTTTGCTGTCAGGTTATCAATGGCCGTCCGGATCTCCTGATTCTGGATTTTCCGGCGTTCCTCAGCCGTTGCTGTGACTCCGGAATAGATTCTGCTCTGCTGTTCTGTATAGGTCAGCTTTCTGTTCTCTCCCAGTGTCAGTGTTGCTCCGTCTGGTTTCTGCAGAGGAATCTGCATCTCCATGACCGGAAAAACTCTGTTCATTCCGTATGGCTTGGCTCTGCATTGAATCCGGTCTCCGCACTCAAAAGCATCATAGTCACTATCCATCATGGACAGGTCTACCGCCGTCAGTTCCAGTGTCAGATTCTCAAACTGGTTATCCTCCAGCCACTCTTTTCCTTTTCTGAGCAGGTTTGATGGCTCTGTTACGTCCTGCCAGGTGTTAGTTATCCACACCCACCCAAAGTTTTCCACAGCACTCTGGTTATAAATGTAATTTGATCCACCGTTTACGCTGGTAATGTCCACATACTTCTCCAGAGCGTCAATCTCTGACTCTCCCTCCAGACGTGCGCCCAGCGGAATCAACGCTGTGGCAATGTTCTCCGCCGTTCTGCTTAGTGAGTAGTCCAGCATATTCAGTCCGAACTCAATCGGCTGGCTGCAATACTTTCCGTATTCTTCCAGCGTTATCCAGTCCAGATATAGCTTGTCATTCTCATGCCGGAGTTTCAAATATCCTCCCAGTTTCTCCACCAGTTTCTCTCTGATCGCTTTCAGCGTGTTCTCAAAGTTGGTGTACCTGTATAAGGAATCGTTTGCATCTGTAATGGTCACTTTTCCCAGATAGATCTTTTTTCTATCCTCTACCTGGTTGTTGTGAATATCCAGGAACGTCTCCAGCATCTGCCGTGGTGTCATATCATGGTACTCAGCCTGCGGCTGTATGGAGTCCGCCAGGAAACTCATTGCGCCGGCGCAATAGACATTTTTGTTTCTGTAACGGTCTATTTTGGGCTGTTTCCGGACCTCTCCGTAAAATATTTCTGTTGTATCCCGGAACACACTGACCATGCTGCTCCGGTTCTTGATTTTGTCATACAGTGGATTGTTTGGCGGTACCAAAAACTCAAAGGTTCCCGCATATCCCGTCTGCAGGTTTAGCGTTGGATTGGTCAGTACCGCCTCTTTATCTCCTGGATAGTAGAGGGTCTGACCGTCCATTTTAACTTTATACAATTACAGCGACCCCCTCCTGTACCGGATCGTGAGTGTGCCCGTTCCAGTGAAACTGAGCACCACGTCCTCTGTATTGACTGTGATATCCGCAAAACGGTTCTTTCCTTTCATCAGTGTGTAGGTTTCCCCGTTCGCCGTCATTTTGAGTCCGGCCGATCCCAGAACGCTCACGTATATGGTCGGAACGAACGGCATCTGATCTGGAACGATTGTGTACGTCTTTGTCTCTCCGGTCCTTACCGTGATTTCTGTACCCTCGTCTATGATCCCAGTCTCAAAATCAAACGAATCCCACAACCAGTCCTCTGTAGAATCCGCGACATTGTACTTGTATGGGTCAGCTTTCGGAATGGCCAATGTGAATGTGCCTATCTCCCTGTTTCTGTCGTATCCCTGGATAGATGCTCTGCCTGTCCAGTAGAACCCAGAGTCATTGTCGAAAATGACCTTGATTTCTCTGCCCTCTACAAGGTTTCTAAGGTCTGAGATAAAAATATCCCAGTTGTCTCTTGGTTTCTTACCGCCCAGCTCGATGCTGATCGGACGGTTTTTGAATATGCGGCGGCCCGTGATGGCTTCTGAGAAATCCAGAAAGCCATCCGCTCCAGGCACGTCCACATAATAGTTTTCCTGTTCCACATCTCCAATATAATCATTGTTTCCTATTGCCAGTCCCCAGTCATTCAGAGTGTGGAATCTTTCGCCGGTGGCCACGATCTCAATCGTGGCTCCGTTTGTAATTGCGTCCATTATAGGAATCCTCCCTCCTCTGCCAGGATACCCAGCTCTCTATCCATATCTCTTGCCAGTTTCGCTGCTACACCTCCGGTATCCCATTCGATGTTTAAGCTCTTGGCCAGGTATGGCAGATACTGAGCCAGCAATGATGTGATATTCATGATGGCGTTTGTCTGTTTTGCGTTGCTCTGATCCATCATTGCGTTTGCATTGATGGTCATGTCTTTGCTCACGCCCTCGATTGCATCAGCCACCACTGATTTACTCTTTTCGATGCCTTTAGCTAATCCCTGCATAAAGTCCGGCATCCAGGACTCATACTCTGTCAGTGGTCCCTCGTCAGGCACTGAGAAATGCAGAAATGAGCGGATTGTAGATGCCACGTCTGACACGGCATCTCTGACTCTGCCAATGGCGTTCCTGATTCCGGAAACTATTCCGTCTATGAAATCTCGTCCCCACTGTACCGCCTGGCTTGGCAGTGATGTGATAAAGCTGATTGCTGACCAAAATCCGTTCCGCACAGTTGATCCCAGACTGCTCAGTGCGTTTCCGATTCCGGAAACCATGTTGTGGAACGCCTGTACCGCTGACTCTTTCAGATTTTGTGCGGTTTGGACCACACTGCTCTTTAAATTCTCCCAGCTGTCGTGTGCGTTCTGCTTCATTTCCTGCCACTTCTGGTATGCAGATTCTTTCAGGTTCTGTAGCGCCTGGATTGCAGAATCTTTCAAATTTGTTGCTGTTTGAACCACAGAATTTTTCAAATTTTCCCAGGTATTGAGCGCCGTCTGCTTTATCATGTCCCACAAACTTGACAGTGTGTCCATAAATCCTGTAACCAGAGTGACCACATGAGTGACCAATCCCTCTGCAAATGATGTGACCACCTGCTGTATTCCAGACCAAATCTGTGATGCAGCGTCCTGGATATTCTGCCAGATATTTTGTGCATCGGACGCCAGCTGAGTGAAATCTCCCGTTACCAGGTCGATCAGCAAAAGCACCGGTGCAAGTATCGTATTTTTCAGCAACTCCCAGGCTCCTGATGCAATCTCCGTCAGACCGGACCAGATGCCCTGCAGTGTAGTGACTGCATTCTGCCACAATTCCTGTATGGTTGTTACGATTGATGACAGCACAGGGTTTTCCATCATGGACTGCCAGATTCCTGAGAAGAAATCAGCCACCTGCTGCCAAATTCCCGACCACCATTCCGGGATGCCCTGGAACCACGAAACCACGTTCTGCCATGCCTGCGGTATTGTATCCGTAAAGAATGAACAGATTGACTGCCAGATCTGAGAAAAGAAATCTCCGACCTGTTGCCAGATTCCTGACCACCATTCCGGGATACTTTGGAATTTTGATACCAGACTGTCCCATGCCTGCGGTATTGTTTCGGTAAAAAATGAACAGATCGACTCCCACACCTGAGAGCATTTTTCTTTCACTTTCTCCCATATTTCTCCAAACCACTCCGATATAGCGCCCCAGTTTTTCACAATGGCTATAATCGCGGTAATTGCTGCAGCTACACCGGCAATGATTCCGATAATCGGCCCCAATGTTGCCACGCCTAAAATACTTACGATATTTATCACGGCCAATATGGCAGGGGCTAGAGTGGTAAAGGCGGCAATCACAGCCCCCAGTATAACCACGAAATTCTGTACCGGTTCTGGTAATTTTCCGAAAAATTCTCCTATCGTTTTTATTCCAGAGGCAATCGGCGGTATGATATTGTTTGCCAGATTCATCAGTGCCTCTCCCAGCGGAACCAGACTCTGCTCCAGCTGTCTCATGCTTGCCTCAAACGTCTGGGAGTCTGTCGTGGACTGGTCGAACATATTCTCTGCTGATCCAGCCACGTCATCATAGGTGTCCCCTACCGTAGTGAGCGACTCGATAAACTTCGCATTGCCGTCCTCGGCCATTGTACCGAATGCCAGCGCTGCTTTGTTCAGTTTGTCCTGCTGGTTCTCTGTGTTTTGAATATCTGTCACAATGGCATCAATAACATCTTTCTGTGTAGCTCCGCCCTGCTGCCACTGTTTGAATACATCCTCAACTTCTTTGCTCCAGCCTCCGGTTCCGGCTTGTACCTCCCCGGTCTTTTCATCAATTTTGCTCAGGGAATCCGCTATTGTTCCATCAACCAGTCTGGTCGTGACTTCGTTAATGGCATCGTTTACCTTGTCCAGGTTATACGCTCCATTGTCCAGTCCGTTCTGCAATAGTTGGAAATACTCCTGAGCGGAATAACCGGCCTGAGCGAACTTTCCAGAATACTCTGAGAGGTTATCCCCCAGCTCGTTTGTCTTATCCAGGCCATTCTGTGTACCCTTTACGATATAGTCCATGGCCTGCTGTGCCGTGAGTCCGTACTGCTCCATGAGGCTGTTGACACCTCGGAGAGTCTCATTCATGTCAATTCCATACAGCTCATCCAGCGTGATTGCCTGCTCTGTCAGATGTGTCAGTGTAGTCTCATCCAGATCTTTCAGGTTCTTTTTGACCGTAATGACTGCATTTGATACAGAGTCCATGGAATCTCCCACGCCCTCAGCATATACGTCCTTGATGACTCCGGCTGTTTCCTCAGCCGCTTTCCCAGTTTCTCCAAAATAAGTGGACGCTTTTACTGTGGCATCTTGTGTCTCCAGAAAAGCATCCTTTGCTTTGTCTCCTAATTCTGTTATTTTATCCCCCAGTCCAGAAAGCTGATCGGCAGCCTCCATCAATGCGCCTGCTGAGAGGGTTTTCCCCATCTCGTCCAGCTGTTCTGATGTGTTGTCTGCCTGTGTTCCTGCTTCTTTTAAGTCCTGGATGAGGTTTTTGATTGCCTGTCCATCGTCTACCGTATCCAGAGCGTCTGTCATCTGTTTGATGTCAGCTTTTCCGTCTGTGGCTGATCTTCCAATCTTTTCAATGGCCAGTTTCAACTGATCTGATGATGCAGATCCGTTTTTGATTGCTGTTACCAGCTTACTGCCCAGGACGTCCGCATAATCATCCACGTCCGCTCCCAGAGCGTCAAATAATTTGCTGAGGCGTTCGGTGTTCGTAGCCAGTCTGTCCTGTTCGGTATTTAATCCGTCCAGTTCTGACTGATACCGGCTCAATGTTGCCTTGGTTGCCTCAACTTCTCGCTGGAAAGCCATGTACTCCTCCTGGCCAATCTTTCCGGCCTCCAGAGCTGCTGTCACATCTTTCTGTGCCGCCTCCAGCGTGTCCAATTTGCTTGCTGTGTCTGCTATCGCATTTTTCAGTAATTCCTGTTTTTGCGCTACCAGCACCGTATTTGATGGATCTAATTTCAGCAGAGTGTTCACGTCTTTCAGCTGTGCCTGAGTATTTTTCAGCTTGTCGTTTACACCGCTTAGGGCTTTCTGCAGGCCTGTGGTATCTCCGCCGATTTCAATCGTTATTCCTTTGATATTCCGGCCTGCCGCCATCCTGTTCCACCTCCTTAGAACTTGTCAAAATCCTCCTGTGTTGCCATCTTCGGATATTTGTATGAATCATTCTGTTGCTCAGTAAACATATCCATGACCATTCCGACCGTTAGCAGATCAAGATCCCGGATAGAGATTCCGACCTGACAGCATCTCAGGAGGAACAGTGGAGTATTTAACTCCCGGCTACTCGGTCTAAGTTTTTTTTTGCCTGACTTTTCGTCTCCTCATTCATATTCCAGAGTTCCAGAATGGCAGGCAGGATCTGGTAAATAGAGAATGTGTTGAACTGCTCCAGCCAGTCCATAATGTCCGGCGGCACATTCTCTGGATCCGCGTGCTGTGCCATGACATACGCGATATTTTCAAACATTTCCAGGTCCTCAATCGGAATCTCACTTGACTCCTTATCCTCTTTTTTGCCTTTCTTTTTCACAGACTTTGCAATTTTCTGCAAATCCACGAAAAGATCTCTGCGGAATTTCATCCGGTAGATTCTCGGCACCGCTGCTGACGCCTTGAACTCCACCTCTCTGCCATCAATTTCCACCTTTTTTCTCAGCATAATCTATCCCTCCTATTTCTTTGTTTCAGCTGCCTGTGCCACCTCGCTTGTCGCGGCAACCGGCTCATATACTTTGTTGTACCAACCTGTATATGTTCCATCTGCTGTGTCCGGTCCTGTCTGTACTTTTACCAGACCGTCTTTTCTCGGACTATTTGTGATTGTCAGTGTCTCTGTTCCAGGGTCTACTGTCTCCTCTTTTGTTTCTGATGCAATAGACGGTCTTGTGCATGTGCAGTTATATAAGCATCTGCGGATTGCTTTCACATCTCCATCAAATTCAAACAGCAAAGCGAACGGATTCGTTGTTTTGTCTGCATTTTCCGCCAGAACACCATTTTTATCCTGCTCCTCATTGAGAATTTCCACGCGGAACCAGCTCGGAATGAGTGCCATTTCCAGATCTCCCTCATATCCGTTGTTTGCGCTTGTCACATAGTACGCAATTCCGTCCGCGTAGAACTTGGAAATCTCTCCCTGTGCGTCCAGGCTGATGCTGACCGCTCCAGGAATACTTTTCGGAGTATCATACGTGTATGTAGTAGCTCCCTCTGTGGTCTTTTCTGTCTGCTTGGCCACATGAACGTTTTTAATGTTGTACTTGACTTTGTTCTCTGCTCCAGTCATTTTCTATACCTCCATTTCATATAATGACTCCCACATTTTCTCCGACTCCAGCCATTCAGATGCCGTCTGTTCACAGGCAATGCCATATTTGTCCAGGACTTCCTCCAGCTTTTTCTCCAGCTCCCAGTCTTTGTCATCTGTGTAGAGTTCAATATCCAGTTTCGTGATCTTTTTGTATGTCTTGCCATCTGCGAAAAAATTATCTGTTCCCGGTGTCAGCCATACAACAATAGGGAGCGGGATGTCCTGCATCTCTTTCTGTGTGAAATGATGATATCTGAACGGGATTCCCATTTCTCCCAGCATCTGCTCAATCTGATCTTTTGTCATACTCTCGTCCTCAGCTCCTTTTCTAGCTCATCTACTGCTGCCTCCTCTGCAAGTGCAATATGCACTATGGCCTTGGTTCTTCCGCCACTTCGCTTCTGGTGGCCTTTTTCCAGGAGATGTGTCAGAGCGTATTCCGGTTTTTCCGCATGGACAACCATTGTATGCTTTGTCCGTTTGGTCTCTCCTGTCCCGTAAGTCCATGACGCTGCATAGTCTCCTGTCAGCTTTGGAGATGTTTTATTCAGCATTTTGGCCGTATCCTCGGCAACTTCCTTGGATACTTTTTCAACCTCCAGGCCAACCGCAACGCCATAATCGTCCAGCTCTTTCATGACAGCCTTGGCCAGATCTCCAATTTTAACCGCCACCAGAATCCCTCCCGTCTTTGAATGGGTGCACCAGTTTTTCCAGTGACAGGTACAGCGCCGGTGGTTTCGTGTCGTACTTCGGCTGTACCTGCTTGATCTGATAATGTCCGGCCCGGTCTTTCATCTCTGACTCATCAAATGTCATGTTATCCCATAACCAGTCCGTCTCATTTTCCAGAATAATCACATCGTTGACCTCGATCTGCTCCGCATCCAGTATCTCCAGTGGAACTGCCAGGAGCTTATCCACCTGGTTTCCGGCCGTTTGCGCCTGCCAGTATCTGGTCACGCCTACCGTCCTGTTTCCAAAACGTATATGCTCCAGTTTTGTTCTAGTCAGACTCCGTTCGTCTGCTTCACAGATCGTCAGCAGGCCATCTCCAAAATTTTCAAAATGCTTACTGCTGATCCGCGGCATATCCGTCCACCTTTCTGTCTATCTGCAGAGAAATGATCTCATCTCTGTAATTCTGCCAGAATTGAGGTATCTCCCCCGCTCTGGCATACATGACATAATCAAAAAGGAGCGCTTTTTCCTGAGTTTCCTCATAGAAATTGCACTCCCCTATTTTTCCGCTTATGGCAGCCATTCCTCTTTTGACCATGCCCCTCATCTTCTCATCTCCCAGGGAATCATCCCAGGTTATCTCCAGATAATTTTTGATCTCGTTTAGGAGCTTGTTGTCTTTATCGTCTGCCATAATTCATTTACTCCTTTGTCACTGTTACTTTGTAGCTCTTTGTCTGTGCTCCGTCAGTCACTTTTACAGTCACAGTATTGGAACCCTCGGACCAGTTTGCTGCTGCTCCATTTGTCACTTTCACATCTCCCACCGTGATCTCAATTTCCGCTGTGGAACTTGCCGGTACCGCTGTGATTGTGTTGGACGCATTCTGTGTGGTTGCTGTGTATTCTGTGGTTCCTGCTGCAAATGTCGGAGACAGTTTCAGTGCACCAACTTTCAAATCTGCCAGTGTTGCATCATCTGTCTTTGCTTTTTCTGTCTCGCTTACAACCTTAAAACGTAACGGCTGGAGATCCTTGATATCCAGAACCTGGAAAGCATTGTTATCCAGTGCGAAACCATGAGCATACAGCTTGATGAGATATACTCTCTCATCTTCCAGGAATCTGTATTCGTCAGAATATTCAATTTTTCCATTTTTAGCCATTCCAACGCCCAGGAAATACTTGGTTGCCATTCCATATACTGCTTTTCCCTCCGGAACAGCTGCGCTCTGAATGATTTCAGCGTCCACCGGGAGCACAGATGCATAGATTCCATCCGGAGTCAGCATCCTTGTGGCCGGGAGCACTCTGCGGAAATAATCTACCGGATTAACCAACAAAATGAGGCTTGTGACAGTTCTTGCCTGTCCTTTGTTGTTTCTGGCCATGATTGCTGTAACATTTCCCATTTGCGTCATGTCCAGTGCAGTCATTTTGATAGCGTTTTTGTCCGGATATTTTCCGCCTGTCACAACAACGCCCTCTCCGACCTGTTTCATCATACCGATTGGCTCATCTTTTCCAGTTCCCTGTACAATACCGTACTCCAGCCCGTTTGCCAGTGCCTCATAGAGCACCTGACGCACGTATGTATCCAGCCATGTCGGTCCTAAATCCAGCATAGCCTTGGAAACCGGCAGGAATGCGCTCAGTTTTTCCTGTGTTACATCTACCTCTTTGAATCCAGAGGTCAGCTCCTCGATGATCTTGGCTGTCAGCTTGCCCCATGCCGCTTTCTGCTCGCCGTTTGTATTCATCATCATTCTTGTCAGACCTGTCACTGTGGTTGCATTCAACTTGGACAGAAGCGGGTGGTTTGTCTGGAGTTCATCAAAGACAGAATCAATGATTGTTTCCGGCATAACCACCTCAACGTCATTGAGAGCCTGTTTCGGATCTGTGGATCTCATAGCCTCAATGATTTTCTCATAATACTGTTTTTCCTTAGAGGTCAGCTGGCGCACACCTCTCTGTGCCAGGATTGTTGCATCCTGCTCCACCAGCATCTCTTTGGCCTGCTCCAGAACATTGTCCTCAATCTTCTGGCACAGCTCAGTGAACGCCTCACTGAATGCTTTTGCATCGTCATCTTTGATGGCCTGATTCATTTTTTCAACGATCTTGGCCTTTTCCATTGCTAATACGTCTTTATTCTTCATATCAGTTCTCCTTTACATATTTTGGAATAATTTTGCTAATTGGTTTGTGAGTTTCTTTTCTTCCGGCTCTGGTTTTGGAGTCGGTACCGGAGGTTTTGGTTCTCCTCCCTGCTGCCGCATAGACTCCAACTGTTCCCGGAATGATTTCTGCTGTGCAATCACACCGGACAGCTGCTGCACGCGGCTCATCAGTCTCTGCTGTACATCCTTATCATCAGCCTGGTAGCTGTCTACCCGGTCAATGAGGCCGTATTCCAGAGCTTTCTCCGGTGTTAGGAATGTTTCTGCCTCCATCATGTCAATGAGCTGCTGTTCTTCCAGGTTTGATTTTTCCAGAAAGATTTGTCTGTTTGACTCCATGAGCGTATCCAGATCATCTGCTGCTTTTCTGAGTTCTTTGGCGTTTCCATCCACACTCATCCACATATTGTGAATCAATGCAGATGTTCCCAGTCCCATGACGCGCTCATCACACGCCTGCAGGATCAGGAACGCTACGCTGTAGGCAACTCCATCCACATATCCAACCTTTTTGCAGTTCTTCTGTTTCAGCTGGCTATAGATCGCCACGCCCTCTTTGACAGATCCTCCGTTTGAGTTGATATGCAGCTCAATGGTTGCTGTATCAGGAATGGCTGCAAGCTGCTCCTGGAAATACTTTGCAGATGTCTCCGATTCCTCATAGCTCCATGTGCTCCAGTTAAATGTGCCGTATGCTGTCACATCGTCATAGATGTATAATTTGTGAGTATCGTCCTCTGCTTTCTGAAAACATACAAATACTTTATCCTGTCTTGGCATTCTTCCCACCTCCTTTCTGCTGTTCTTCCAGGATTTCCTGGATAGTTGAGTAGTTTTTCGTGATGAAATGCTGGTCTGCCCAGTCCTCATCTATTGGCATCTCTCCCAGTGCTCTCAGAATCATATTCACTGTATAGGTTCCGGAGCTGATGAGCTTGTCTGCTGATGTTGCAATGTCGAACATGTCAATATGTTTGACTCTCATGGTGTTGATCTGTAGCTTTGTTCCTTTCTGTATCCCGTTTTTTCCAATCCTCTTGCGGTTGATTTCCTGCATGAACATCTGTGCAAGTGGGTCCAGGCAAAACGTCAACATCTCGTCCACTGCTTTCTCGGTGTCCTGCACGTCTCCCTTGGCCAGTGCAGGTGGCATGGAGAATCCTCTGGCTGTAAAGTCAAAGATGTCATCATACTGACTCTTGATATCACGACTGGTTCCCTCACTGTAAGTCTTTGAGCCAATGTCTGTGTATGAATATCCCTCAAACAGTGGCAGGACAGCGTTTGGGCTTTCAAAGAATGACTTGAAATACTCATTCATGAGCTTTTCCAGTTTTTCATTGAACAATTTGTCACTCTGAGCCATTGCCGAAATGTTCAGGGTTCCCCTGCTGCCTCTGCTTTTGAGATACGATTTTGCAGAATAATCAATCAGCTTGCTGTATGAGTCATACAGGTGCTGCATGATCCGGTTTACATTCTTGTTGTTAAGTGTCCAGTGAAGCACGTCTGAACTTCGGAATGACCGCGAAAATGTGTAATCATCCACCTGCACATTGGTATAGGTGTCTCCATACAGTGCATTTTTCGTCACGGAAAAATCATCAGCCACCAGGAGCTGTCCGTCATAGCTCTCTATAATCAAAAGCTCATTGTTCCGGAACAACTGCTCCATAGCCTTTGATAAAAATTCTGCTTTGTTCTGGTTGCGGTTCGGTTCGTAGTTCCAGAGATAATATTCATCTTTGAACAATTCCTCTCCCTCGTAAAACGTGCGAAATTCACATTTTGTCAGAGCGTTGGCAATCTTCCCTACACAAGTCCAGAACGCCAGCTCTCTCAGACATATTTCTGTTACTGCATCACGGACCTGTTGATCTGCAATTTCCACAGATGATACTCTTTGCACATCTTCTCCCGGTTTTTCTCTTGCCTTGAATAGCTTTCTGAGACTCAATCCCATGTCTGTTTCCTCCTTTCTGCGCTAATATGTGAATACGCCCAGATCCGGTGCGCTTACGCTCTGAGCATACGGCAGGTCATCCTCTACCGTCATAGATGCAGCCAATGCCATGAAAGGGTCTGTCTTTCTTGACTTTGCCTCAATCTTTGCATATACAAAGTTTCCAATATCGGCATCATCTTCCTTTCCCGGTTTCCGGCCGTATCTGACCATCTTTGTGTTATTTGTTGCCCAGCGCAACACTGGGTTATCTCCCCACACGAAATAGTCATTTGCAAAACAGCTGTCTATAACCGGCGCAACTTTCATGATGTCTGACGGTCTTACCAGTTTTAGGTTTTTGTACACTTTTGCATCAAAACCAATGTTCTGCAGATACTTGGCCAGCAGAGCATAACGGAAATCATCTATTGCCATTTTCTTGATCGAATAGTATTCCATCTGCGCTGCAATATAGTCCACGATCAGCTCCGGGTGGATTTCCACATCATCAACCAGTGTGATATGTCCCTGATCCGCCCATTCTTTCCATGGCGCCTTTATTCTTGGCAAGTCTTTTGACTGCAGGCAGAGCCAGGAATGGTTTAGATCATACCTGGTATCCACGTCTCTGAAATGGAGATTGACGGAAATCATATCAGTGACTTTTGAGAAGTCGATGCCACAGGTGCACATTCTTCCCACCAGATCATCTACCGGTACAGGTCTGTTAGTGGCTTTGATTCTTTCATAAGCACACACTTTGATCTCGCTGGAACCGTCTGGGAGGTTCATTCTCTTGGTCATGAATGCCGTGAACTTCTCAGGCCGTTTCAACCAGTCTCTGTATTCTTTCCGGATCTCCTCCATGAGATCCGGTAGGTATCTCAACGATGGGTTTGCCTTTTCCCAGTTCTTCTCATCGTGTACCTCTGCCTTGCTGTCCAGCCGGCAGATAAACGGCAGTAGTCCGTTGTCCGGTTCTCCTCCGAACAGGATTCCCTCTGCTGTCTCCAGCAGATCATCCAGCGGTCCCTCCCTGACATCTCCCTGGGTAGTGTAATATGACCGGCGTGGGTGTTTCTTCTTTCCCAGGCCGGTCGTAAATACATTGATATTCTTATAGTCTTGATACTGATGAATCTCATTGAGCACTACCATTCCGGAGCGGAGACCATCTTTTCCGCCCGGATTGTTTGTATGTCCCTTTATCGTTGACCTTGTGCTCTTGCAGACCACTTTCTCCCTTGTCCACTTAAAAAATCGCTGGAGCTTTTTGAGCCACTTAGGCTGCTCGAATGCTCCAACGATATCCTGTACCGGCCGGAGAGCCTGGTCCTCATTGTTCGCACAGATATCAACGTCATATTCTCTGATTCCGTTGTATTCGGATGCCAGTGCCGTTGATTCCAGCGCTATTGTTCCGTCTTTTCCCGCACCTCGCCCAATCAGGCAGAACAGATCCGGCCACCTTGGTCGTCCATTCTCCCGCCAGTACGTGCAGTCATGCAGTCCAATCACGAACTGCTGCCACGGAAAAACCTCATCATACGGGAAATATCGTGCCAGTCCCAGGTAGTCCGTCAGCTGCTGCTGGTCCACATAGATGTCCTCCGTCTCAAAACACTTTCTGACATGTTTCATCAGTGCCTTGACATCTTTGGACGCCTCCACTTTTCCTGTCTCCACTGCCTCCATGTAGGCTTCTATTCGTGGATCACAGTTTGTCATCATCGTCATCCCTTATGGTTTTCTCCGTGGTCAGACCCAGCTTATCCAATATCATAAGCATTTGCTTATTTACGGCCACCAGATCTTTGACGGATTGATTTTGTTTTATGATGGTGGCCTTGCCGGATGCAGATTGTGCCTCATAGGATACTCCTCTCTTTTTTATGTCTGTTTTTAGCTTTTTCTTGATATCGTAGAGGGCCATATAGTCATCTATGAGGTCCAAAAAACATGAAATATCAGCCTGTTTTTTCTCAAGCTGAGAAATTAAACTTTCTAATATATCCGATTTTTTTTGCGCCATATTCCCACCCCCTATTTTTTATTTTTTTATCATGTGCGAACTTTCTCGGCGTTGTCGAGGCCACCCACCGGTCTCCGTGGTCGAAATTAAAACGCTAATTTTTTCGACCGGGGGTATACGCTTTTTTCTGTGCTTTCTGTCCCATTTCCAGAGCAAAATCCGGATTCGTTGTGTGATTGCACAGCCCGTCTATTGCATTTATATTATGCGTGCAGAACTCTTTGTCACATTGCGTATTCTTTTCCGGATCACAGTTGAATACCTTTATCTTTTGTCCTCCGCATTTGATGATCTGTTCCTGCTTCATGTTGTCCCTCTTTTATTTTCCCTATCTTCTGAATGATTCCGTCCACAGTGTCATTGACTGCTGCCACATCATCAATCAATCTGTCTAACTGGTCACGTTCCACATCTACCTGCACCGTGATTCTGCTCGTTGGTCTCTCCTGTAGTATTGCGTATCCCATCGGCATCAATGGCCCTCCGGAACAATCCGCGCACACTCGACCGTCTGGATACTCTCTCGGTATCACATTCAGCATTCCGCACGCCTGGCATTGCGTGACCATATAATCTGCTGTATCGCTTGTCCTTGCCATATCAATCCCACCTTTCCTCTGTCAGAGTTTCTTTCTTCTCTGGTTTCCTGTATCCATGCACTGCCTCATGGCAGTCGTGGCACAGACTGACCAGGTTCCTTTTTCGTACACCATGCCACTCATACCATATCTCCAGAGCCATGTCCGGATGTTTCTTGACATAGTTCACATGATGCACTGTCGTAGCTTTCGTGTATATCTTCTTTGCCTTGCATCTCTGGCACTCTCCATGATCCATTTGTAGAACCTCTCTGCGTACTTTCTTCCACGGTCCCCACACGTAGAATCTGTGAATGTCCTCTCTGATGCACTTTTTCACATAATCAATCTGTTCTTGTGTCATGTCTCCTCCAACGAAAAAAGCTCCGGGTTTTCCGGAGCCTTTGTGAGGGATAATGTCTGAGAATCTTGGTTCTCATCTTTTGGACCTTATCAATATAACATAAAAGTTGTCCTGCGAGTACCGCACTTTCAGATCCGCTTTGCCATGAGGTAATAGAAATATCTTCTGACCTCATAGAAGTATGTCCTCTCACATGGTATCCCTTTCTGCTTCATCCAGTGAAACGTTGCTCCCTCCGTTGTCACATATTCCAGCAGATACTCGTATAGGCTCTTATTGTCCCCTACCGCCTCCCTGACTGTATCCTCAACTTTCTGCATCTTCTCACGCAACTCTACTCTGCGCTCTGCCAGGTTGGCTGTTGCATCACTGCCACTGTGCGCCCCTGGCATTCCGGTTATTTGAGGACTCTTGACGGTTGATGTCCTGCTGCCCAGCTCCTCTCTCCATTCCGGATATTGCAGACAATATGAGTATGCCGTTCCGAATGCGTATTTGCTTATCCCATATTTCTTTTTGTTCAGTGGTCGCACGTTTGGCATCTTTATTCCTCCCTACTCGTTACAATCTCCCGCAAAGTCCTCAGTATCCAGAAATTTTATATATCCCGGAGATACCTGTCCCACGGTTCCGTCCATAAATTCCACGATTCCCAATGTGTACGCTATCTGGCCTCCTGGGTGTCCTCCGATCATCGGAGACGCATCTATAACCTGTTTGATTTCATCCCATTTATGAAACAGTGCCTTTCTCTGTACTTTTCTCGTCCTGCCCTTTGGATTCTTTTCAGAGCAAGTGACCAGACACTTTCTGTATCTGTTTTTCTTTGATACCTGATGAAACTCCTCCAGTCTTTTCAGATTCTCCTCATGAACCTGTCCATGATATGATCCTGCCATGTTCTTTCCTCCTTATCCTGCTGACATTGATACTCCGCAAATTCTTCCAGAGCCTTTCCCCACTCCTCTACAGTGTGCTTTTCTCCGATGCTCGTGGAAAAATGTCTCTGCTGCTCTTTCATCAAATTCCTGACCATTTTTGCCCTGTTCTTCTCCAGGTAATTCTCCCATTCCCGTTCCATCTGTTCCATCAGCTTTTTCTGTCTGTAATGTCGGACAGGAGCTGCGATGATGTCATGGATCACTGCTCCTATATCGCACATTCCGTCTTTTATACAATCGAATCCGACTACAATCACAAACACGGCCACTATCACAAGGGCCAGTATTGCAATCATTTCCTGTGTTTCTATCAATGTGTTCCTCCTCTCCTGTATGGTTTCGGCAACGGCATCCATGCGTTTACCGTCATATCCATCTCGTAATATGGCATATTTCCGATATAACTATCCCATGGATGAAATGCCTCTTTTCCGTCATCGTAAATGATTCTCTGGCCAACTTCCGTATGGTCGCATTCTTCAAACGATAACAGCACCAATGTTTCCGGCTCTGGTAAATCATCCGCAATGTCTATCCATCCATGTTTTTCCGGTATATCCCACCTGCATATATCCCAGTATTCGCACCAGAGACAGCAATGGCGGCATTTCTTCTTTCTGGCCTCAATCAGCCAGTGTCTCAGTCTTTTTATCATGTCTTTTCTCCTCGCAACGCTCGCATTGATTCTCTGATGCACCAAAACAGCCGATACAGTCCGGTTCCAGGAACATGAACCCGTCTTTTGTGTCCTTTTTCGGTTCTTCCTGTTTTTCTTCGTCCAGATAGTTCCTGCCGATCAGACTCATGAACTCTGCTCTGCTGTGCGTTCTCTCATATGCTCTCTGTCCGTCTCTGTGCAGTATCCGCATATTCTTGTGATTGTTATGTACCGCCTCTGGCCCCATAATATGATGATCTAAGCATAAATACACCTTTAGGCCCTCCGCCTCTGAGTTCTTGCGGTTAGGGCCATCGTAGATGTGATGCTCATGGACTACCGGATATCTTCGATAGTCCCCTTTTAATTTCATGCAGAGATAGCAGGTGCCGTCCTTGCAGTGCAGGATACTGGCTTTGTGTTTTTTTCTCTTTTTCTTTCGTTGTGGTTTTGGGTACATCATTCCTCTGGCACCTCCGGCGTGATATCTACACCTTTGAGGCTTTTCAAAACCTTGATGTTCTTGTCATCTGTCCGGAAATGTGCTCTCAGCTTGCAGACATTGTTTTTCCACAGGATTCCTCTGAACGGATTGAAAAGTGGCTCCGTGACTGTATATTCTCCCTTATCCTCTTCTACCATTGCATTATTGATAATCGAAACAAACACGTTGTTGATCGGATAAATCTGGCCGGTCAGATCATCCTGCAGGAGCCTTTGAACGGTTCCCTGTGTTCCGATCAATAGCACGTCAGTGATGGTCAGAGTCTCCGTTCCGAATCCCTCCTCGTTTATTGCCATCGGCATCTCAATCTCGATCTGGTTTCCCTCTTTCGTTGCCTTGAACCGTTCTCCCGGTCTTGGCAGCTCTCCGATCAGTGTGATGATGTCTCCCAGTGTTTTTTTGGGAATGAAATCCTTGTTGACACTTACCTCCCAGTATGATCCGGCCAGATACAGCCAATCATTTCCTTGTGCATCTTGCGTCCTGGCTACCACCAGGCCGGTCTTGTATGCCTTTTTCATCAAATTGTTTAATACACTCGTTGATAAAAACATTGTTATGCCTCCTTTTTCTCCTCAATCGAAAATACGGCCATCAGTAACGCCAGAATGATATATGTGGGTTTTCCGTGTATCTCAAATCCAGGAACAAAATGCACTGCTGCCATCAGCTGTATTATTCCGGATGCTAATGCCATGATGATCGTTATCAGCATGGCTATTCCTATTCCCACCCCGTTTCCTGGCAGTGCCGCCAGAATCAAGACTCCCATCATTATCACTGTCAGAACGATTGACGCTATCAGGAGCGTTGCCACTACCAAAACCATTGTCCTTGTATCCTGTATCTTTACATACTCCGGGAACATCCATGCTGCTCCCCAGATGATTGCAATTTTGATTATCATGTTGATTATGTTTCTCATAGCTTCATGCCTCCTACGTTCTCAATCGTTAAAATATAATATTTCTTTCCTGGTTCTGCTCCCCATTCTTCCCGGCCATATCCGGCCGATAGTGAGCACTCTGTCCATATTGTCGGTACATCTTTCCCATATCCGTTCCGGAATGCCACCAGTTGCACTCTGTTTTTCTGCAGTTCCGGCATCGGAGCGCGGATCAGTTCATCTCCCACCCATATCATTCCGAATGCGTCCATGAGCCTTGTGTCATAATATGGCTTGATATCTCTGTACTCCTCTTTCTTCTCTCCGGAGAGGATCATATCAAACCATTTTCGTTTTATTGGTAATATCAGCATCTTGTCCTCCTAGTTGAATGGAATATTGTCCTCAATGCCGTCCGGAATGTTCATGAATCCATCTCCAGCATCTGCAGGTTGTGGAACCGGTGCATTTCCGTCTCTTTTGCTTTCTGCGAACTCCTGCTCCTCCAGGACTACCTCAGTGGTATAGATCTTTCTGCCCTCTCTGTTGGTGTAGCTCCCTGTCTGGATTCTTCCAGAAATTGCCACCTGCATTCCCTGGCGAAACCATTTCTCTGCAAACTCCGCCGCCTTACCGAACGCCACACACGGAACAAAATCCGCTGTCGGTTCATTATCTCTCTTGAATCTCCTATTGACTGCCAGTGTGTACCTGGCAACTGCTGTGGAATTGTCTCCTGCTGAGTATCGCACCTCTGGATCTCGTGTGAGACGTCCCATCAAAATGACCTTATTCACTCTTTTTTCTCCTTTTCACTACCTGTGTGTTTCTGATCCGGATTGCTCTCTGTGTTCCTGGTTCTGCATCAGTCTCCAGAATGCCCTCATCAATCATGTCAATGAGGTGTCTGTGCACTGTTGTTCCGGATATTCCTACAGCCTCTGCTATCTCTTTGTTACTTGGCGCGTATACGTGTTTTGTTATGTATGCGCCGATAAATCTATAGATTTCTTCCCGGATTGCTTTGTATTCCTTTGCACTTCTCATACTGCTGCCCTCCTACATCCAGACGCCCACCAGAGACGGCACATCTGCCGTCCCTCTTGGAATGAATGTCATGGCCGTGTGCTCTTTGATATCCATTTCTATTTCTTCCAGTGTCTCTCTGACCATGATTGTATCTGTCGCTCTGTCCAGTTCGTAGATTCTGGCCACGTATTTGTCCGGGAAATCATCCGGATGACCGTATACCGCTACAAACGGTACTTTCAGACCTGAGAAATCTACCTCTCTGATGCTCTCCACCCTTTTCTCCTGCACTTCTTTCTCCTTTCTGACAGTGCTCTGGCCACTACCACCGGCGGCTCCTCTGTCTCTATAACTGGTCTGCTGTATTTCTTTCCCATATCTTCAAACGCTCTGGCCATGCTCTCCGCAACTCTTTGGAACGTTTTGCACATCTCTGCAAATGCGTCTCTCAGGCCGTTTCCGATTCTTTCAATATCCTCCGGTGTGAGATTGTATACTTTCATTGCCTCCATTTCTTCCGGTGTATACTTCGTTACCGCTGTTTTTGGGGGATTGTGACCGTGGATCTTTTTATACTGTTTCTTTGCCTGTCGTTTGTTCATTTTGTTCTCGGAATCTTTTGCAGGCTCTCGCTCGTCCGTTTCTCACTTCCGATGGTCTGAGTATCCTGCATATTCCTTTCTTCCCTCCTCTCGGCCCTTTTCTGATCTCTTTATAGTTTTCACATTCTTCACAATGTCGTTTCTTCTCGTCTATATCCTGCCTTGTTAGCCTCGCATACTCATTCATGATTTTCTGCAATGTACAATTCTCACACTCTTTTTCACATCCGTTCTCACATGGCATATCTACATAGTCAACTTCCTCAGTTCCTCCACTCGTTACCGGATTTGTAAACGTGCAATACTCTCTTGGCACATACATATCTCCGTAAACTCTTGTCATCTTTATCATCTTGCGTCCTCCATCGGCTTTCCGAACCGGTCAACTTTTTCGCTGAGCCATTTGCGTAGATTCCATGTATTTGCCAGATCTGTCACTAGCAACCGGTGGCTCTTGTATTCATCAGCCATATATTCCGCCATTCCCTGCTCTGACAGCCTGTCCATGTACTCTTTTCTGGTGCCATATACCGCCTCTATGACTTCTGTTTCTTCTGTCTGCTCTCTCTCGGCCGTTTCCGGTTCAGATTCTGCTGTTTGATTTTCTGCGTCTGAACTTTCATTTTCTCCGGTTTCATCATCCTCAACCTCCTCTTTTTCTAGTGTTTCCGTGGATTTTTGCGCGGGCGCAATTTCCTCTCTCTGGCTCTGCGCTCCTGTCTGTTCATCGGTCCTCTCTGCAGGTTCTTCACAATCTGCTTGGCCGCTTTCTTCTCCATCGGTGTCATCTTCCTCTTGTCCTGTTCCTGCTTCATCAGCTGCTCCATGATCTCCCATGCCTCCTTTCTCAATCTCCTGGACATCATCAGCGCCAGTTTCTCCAACTGCTCCACCGTCATCCTCTGGCTCAGGAGCTTCTGTTGCAGTTTCTTCTCTTCCTGGCTCATCGGCCGTATCCTGTACTGTGGTTTCTTCATCGTCTGCTCCTCCAAAATGGTTCTGCCAGGTCTTAGGTCCTGCTGCCGTATCATCAAAAATCTCCCTTGTCAGCTGATAGAACTCCCACCAGGTCATATCCTTTGGCGTATCTCCGAATTTCTTAAATGTGACACGGTTTTCATACATCATCATGAAATACAGTCCTTTTTTGTACGAACGGTTTCCGGCCGGATTTACTATTTCAATGAATTTGTTGATTGTCTGCTCATCAAACTCCTCGCCATATACTGCATTGAGTATGAGTTCATTGTCCTGATAGAACTTTTCGACCAGCTGACTGATATCATCAGCCACGCCTGCTGCCGGTTCAGTTTTGTTAAACCTTTTCAGCTCTCTGATATCCTCTCTGGACGTTTCCGGTTGAATCATCTGTCTGTCAGTGTCCGGCAGTTTCAGCATCTCCTCCAACTGGCTCCTGCCCAGTTCTGCATATTCCGGCCGGAGCTGTTCGGAATATCCGTCAATAGAATACTCCCGGTTGATGCTCATAAACCTGCTTGTGATAGACGGTCCCAGGCCATACTCGGCCTGAGCAAATTCCGCTATGCTTTTGTATCCGTCCTGTTCGTAGAGCTTCTGATCGTCAATCTGTCTCAGAGCGTATCCGATCCGGACAAAACTCTGTTTCACTCCCAGGAGTTCCTGTTTCAATTTCTGTTTCATCTGTACCCAGTCATCCAGGGTCATCTGCACATATTCCATGTTTGCCTCCTTACGCTATGGCCGCCGTCTGGATTGTTTCCGTCAGCGTTCCTGTTTTCAGTTTCATCAGCCAGGTGTTCAGCCATGACTGCATATTCTTTTCATCTGGTTTTTTGTCCTTGTCCCCGTACCACTGCAATATCCTTGGATTTTTTGCATCTATCTCAACCGTGATGTACGGAACGTCAGGCTCTTCTTTGAATCTCAGCATCAGTATGTACGTCTTTCCAGTGTTGTGCTTGGCCAGATATGTGTTTCCTCCCACGCAATGATGGAGCAAACGCCCCTCCATGACAATTTCCTCTGCCGATCTGGCCGGTCTGATGATATATTTATCATCTTCGTAGAGATATTTATTTCTGAGTCCTCTGTAAACGTGCCGAATCTCCGGATAACGCTCTGCCACCTCTTTGAGGTGTTTGTCCATTTCTTCTTTGTTGGTTTCCATGACCATTTTGTTATGTTCCGCCTCTAAGTCCTGCGGCTGTTGATATACCGTGTTGTTGAGGTCGTATCCCAGGTTTATTCTCATGCTCAGATAGTCTGCGTAGGTTGTGGCCGTGTGTCTGATCCGGGCTGAGGCACTGCTGCACTCTGTCCCATACTCACAACCGGAGTATTTCTCTATGCGATTGAGTAATTTTTGCAAGCTCATGTACCTGGTAGCCATTTCCACCTGTGTTCCGCTCAGATCCGTTTCTGCCAGGTGCTCCACCTGTTCATCCGTCCAGTTCTGTCCCTGGCGTTTCTCCATCTGCATGACTCCCAGGATGTGTGTGTCTCCTTTCTTTCTGATTAGCTGCTTTACTCTTTCCTTTCGGATTCCTAGGAACTGATCTGGCCGTCTTGCATTCTCGTCAGCAACAATGCCGTAATAGCATTTGACCAGCTTTTCCACCACATCTGTCAGCCCCAGTTTTACCAGGACCTCAATCTGTGGTGTCTGACTGTAACGCTCCAGGTACTCAATCGGATTGACCTCCCTGACGTTCTTCGCATATTCCTGCAGTGCACTGTACTGGAATATTGTCCCTTTCATTTCTTCGTATGTCTCTGACATGATCTGGCCGGCGCTGATAGAGATATTTGCCAATCCATACAGATTGCAGTCATCCCAGAAATCTTTCCCCATGTACGGATCATGTTTGTGATAGTCTATCTGGACTTTTCCCCCTGGCTCAAAATATGCTCTCGCAATCTCCACTCCGGAGAGTTCTTCACTTGCGTTGTACATCTCCGGACCTTTATCCCCACAAATGAATCCTAGTGTCCACTTTTTCCCAACTTCCACATAACGCATGACCATTCCGTTTTCTTTGTACTTCTGTCCCAGGAATAGATAGATATATTTGTCATGAGTGCCTTTCACTTTTCCCTGGCACTTATACTCTCCACGTGCTCCGCACATTGGACAGGTGCCATAGTGCCCCTCTCTCGGTTCTTCCGTCCATCTCTGGAACTGGCTTTCGTAGGAAATTCCGCTTTTCCATCTCGCATCTGTAACTCCTCCGCACTTGCTGCAGGCTATATGTGCCCAGCAGCCATGCTTTTTGTAATACAGATAATGCTGATTGTGAAAATACAATCTGTCAGCTCTGTCCAGAATTTCTTTCTCCGGCAGTTCTTTGGTGTGCGCCATTCTATCTGCCAGTGCCTCCTGGCGGCGCATATACGCCTTGTGTTCTCTGTTCCGTCTTGCCGTTGTTACAATATCGTCCTCATGTTTGTATATGTATTCCCACCAGTGCTCCTCGTTGTATACGTTGGCTTTGCAGAACTTCTTTATCCTTTCCAGATCCTCTGTGCTCTGGAGTATATTTTCTTTTTTCTCCTGCTCCCATGTGGGATGTTCTTCTCCCCATATCACTCGGCCATAACAACTGTCCGGCTTTATTTTCTGCCTCGTCCATTCTTCCTTTTCCGGCCAATATGTGCCGAAATCCTTTTTTGTGAGCACGATCCGCACCATCGGCATTTCTTTTGATTCTTTTTTGTTCCTGTATACCTCCAGGAAAAGATGCTTTTCGTGTCCAACAATCTTGACCGCCGTGACACCAATGTATTTGACATCTTTCTTTCTGCTGGTTTTCTTTAACCCGAAATACGGTATTTTTTCAATCGCTTTCTTTTTCATCCGTCCCACCTACTTTCCCATGTAGTAGTCCGTGATAATCTGCTTTGCTCTGGCCATGCCCGGAATCCCCAGTGTGACCTTTCCTGCAGATACGCCTGCTGCCTTGATGATATCCTTGTCCACGGTCTGCTGATTCTTGAACGACCACATCAAAAGCGCTGCTATGCAACCTTTCAGTGACTTTCCTTTCTTCCGGACATTGAATGCCAGCAACTCATTTTCCATGCACTGGCCTCTCAGGTACTCCACCCAGTCCTCCATGATCTCTTTCGGTTTCAGCTCCGCCGCCTCAACGTCAATCTTTCCCAGTGCTGCTGTCAGCTGATCGCACAGTACCGGGATTTCTCCCTGCAGATACATATCCACGAAATCACTCTGGATTCCGTTCTCCTTTGCCATGGCTCTCAGTGACTCTGTATCTCCCTCATTGAACAGATTCTCTGCAAGCTCATTGATTTCTCCAAAAGAATTGAGTTCTCCAAACTTCTCAAACATTGCTATTCCTCCTCTTTATCTTCAAATTTCATGCCCAGCTTTTTTCCATCTTCCAGGATTCTCTGCATCTCTGCCTCATACTCTCCAGCGCTCTGCACTGGTGCAAACGTCATTCTGGTACCGTTCTTTGTCGGTTTTCCCATTTTCTGCAGTACCGCGCCTTTTGTCTGGAGTTCGTCCAGTCTGATGCAGATGACTGTGATCTGGTATATTCTCTCTTTTTCATCGAACAGCTTTTTTGTCATTTTTGGAAACATCAGCTGATATTTCATGATCGTGATCTTGTATTCCATCATTGTCCCTCTTTCGCTTTTCTATTTCTCCCTGCAGCCAGCCGGTGTATTCATGCTTTCCCGGCTCTGTAGATGCCTGTTTGACAGTCTCCATATCTCCATCCACTCCTGCTGATTGGCCACTGGTTTCCTCTTACTTGTCAGAAACTCATTCCCGGCCCATATGGCCAGATTGCGCTCCAGCATATTGAGAACGAAATCATCCTCTGTGCAGATGCAGACCTCACAGGACTGGTTGAACCTGTCCAGGGCTTTTGCCAGTGCTGTCAGTACGGTCTGATGATATGTCCCTGTTATCTTTCCAAAACCCTCACGGGTTACTGCCTGGCCGGAGACCATTACCTCCAGCACATATCCATAGTGTTTCTCTGTTGCTTTCGGAGAGGAGCTGTCTGTCTCTATGTAGATTTTTACCTGCTGCATTTTATTCCCGCCTCCTTTTCAACCGAATCATTGTATATCTCCGGTATTTGTACCCCGTTACCGGATTGATACCCTCATGGATCTTGGCAATGTAATATCCTTTTTTGGGTTTTGGTTCTTCTTTCCATCTTCGGAGCTTGTCAACCTTTGGTTCTGGCAATGGCATATTGCGACTTGTGTTATAACTTGCCTCGCTGAGTCTCGGTTTTCCCGGTTTCCCGTCTTTCTTCTCCTCAGTGGTATGCTCATCCTTGGTCATGTAGTTGGCTAGCTTTGTGAAATCCTCGTCATAGTATTTGCTATTCTTGATTTCAATGGACCAGGTCCCTCCCTTTGTCCATGCCTTTGTGATGATACTGGCTGTGTCTCCAATCTCATTGATGACCAGATGGATATGCCAGGCTCCCTTTGTGCCTCTCTCTATGTTTCTGATCCAGAAAACCTCATATCCTCGCTTTTTGAACTCACGTCTCACGTATCTCATGGCTTTCTGAAAATCTTTCAATGCCGCTTGCATATCTGGTGGTCTGTTTCTCACTTCATAGGTCCATGTTGCAAAGATGTCTCCCTCTTTGAAATACTTCAGCATTCTCTGTCTGCACCTCTTGGCTTTGTTCTGAGCATTGACCACCCTCATCTGTTCCTCTGTCGGTTTGGCTCTCTTTGCCCTCCCTGTTCCAGGACCTCCATACCTGCCATCATGGAACTCCTCTACATCAATGACATCTCCCTGTCTGAACCTGTATCTCTTTCTCTTAACCATAGTCTCTGTGTCCTATCTTTAATATCTTTATCAAGTCCGAACGGGGTCAGCTCATGCCCCGTTTTTCTTGACTTTTTCGGCCCACAATGGTACTATGATTCTAGGTTATTCACGTTTATTGTGAACCGGCTGGCGTCTCCGAAACGTCAGCTTTTTTATTGCTCAAATTACTGCCTCCACGGTTACTCCGAACTCTTTCGCTACCTGTTCGGCATATTCCCGGCATTCTTCCAGACTTCCGGATCTGCAGATCATATATCCAACCTCTCCGGATGGAAATGTCACAGGTCCGCTCCATCTGATAATCTTCACAGGATTCTCTCCCATTACATGTCTACTCATTGATTTATCCTTTCGGCGGTGCTCTTATCATGTTGACCGCTCTCCTTTGTTCGGCTCTTGTATACCGTGTTTGCCTTTTCGCATTAAAAAGGACGAAAACCTGTTGAACATCCACACTCTCTCTGGTTTGGAGTGACCACCGCCATTTTTTCACGGTACCTATGCGCCAGCTGTTGGCTTGCTGTGCATATTCGCGGATGCCTTTCCGCGGATTGCGCTCTGCCGGAATCGGACCGGCCTATGGACTGCCCATGCAGAGAGCGCTCTTTCTTTTCCTCATTATTTCCGTTTTGCCATTACCAGTGCGATCACTACCACTGTTAGTGCACCCAGAAAAGCTCCTGCTGCCATTCCACTCAGGAAAATCCCTACTCCTCCCATGGCTCATCCTCCTCATCTTCGTCATCATATAAATCCATCTCATCGAAAGCTCCGTTTGCGGCCATGAACATTATCAGCCACCCCCCGCCGATCACAACCATGCAGATCTGCACCGGATACCAGTCCGGTCCCCATTCTGGCATCTCTGTGATCCCGACTCCGCACAATACCAGGTATGCCGCCATGATTGCCATGGCCGTCAAAATCCATCCTCTGATTTTTCCCGCGATTCTCCGTATCTTTCGTCTCTGTTTTCTGTTCATCTTTTCTCCTTTTTGCGCCCGCGCAATTAGATTTCTCTCTGTGCTTTTTCTGCACTATACGTTTCTTTAGTGGCTCCGCATCGTGTAAATTCTTTATAGATCGTATCTCTATGAACGCCGATCTCATTGGCTATATCAGCCACTTTTTTTCCAGCCTTGCTCATTCTCTCAATAATTACTCTGTCCTCATACCGGAGTCTCTTTGTCTTTTTTCTTGCCACTATGTTCACATCCTTTCCGAAAATAAAATAAGCGTGCAAGAGCTTGTTTTTCACTCTTGCACGCTTTCTTTTTCTCGCCGTAAATAAAAAAGAAATCCGGCAAGAGATTTTTCTATCTCTTGTCGAATTTCATTCTACAATTTATCAAAAATTTTTGATTTTTTTTACAGGCTGTATTATAATGGGTGGCAAAGTCCGGCAGACATATGGAATCTGCCTATTTTAATGAAAGGAATCTTTACATATGCATACGGAAATGAAATATCGTTTTCTGATACATTACACCTTATCTTTTATCGGTGGATACCTGGGGCTTTATGCCATTGTGTCAAGAGCTGATCTTTTCGGCAATGCCCAGACAGCCAATCTTCTTGGTGTTGTGCGGGATCTCATAGGCAGGAATTTTTCGGATATGCTTCTGCGTGTGGGTGCGCTTCTCATATATATGGCTGCTGTTATCCTTACGGTCTGGATCCCAGAGCATTTTTCCGCAGATCTTCGTTTTATCAGTATCGGGATCGATATCTTTGCGATCCTGCTCCTGGGATTCTTTCCTTCCGGAATGTCTCCGGTTGTGGCTCTTTACCCCGTGTTCTTTGCAATGCCTTTCCAGTGGTGTACCTTCAAGGCTCCCGGCGGATATAACAGCTCCACGATCTTTTCCACCAACAACCTTCGCCAGTTCACCACAGCTGTCACTCAGTTCCTTATGAAAAAGGACAGCGCACAGTGCGATAAAGCAAAATTCTACGGAATGACGCTGCTTTCTTTTCATACAGGTGCAGCTTTGTCTCTGATCCTGTATATGACCTGCGGTCTCTCAGGCGTATGGCTCTGTCTGGTTCCTGCCTTCTATGCTGTATGGCTGATCAGTGCAGACCGGAATACCGCAGCCGATACACCGGCAGTTACCCGAAGCACAGCTTCTGACGGCAGCAGCCTCAGGAATCTTTCCTATAAGAAAAAAGAGGCCTGACTTTATTTTAGCTTTGATAAAATAAGAGGAAATGTGATCTGTTTTTACACTGTCACATTTCCTTTTTTGTTTACGCATAAGCCCCTCTGGCGCTTACAGCTTATATGCGTTCGAAATCCAGTATCATGATTTTGAATGGCCACAAATTGATTTCATCTATATTTCTCATACTATCCTCATAACATATCAATATGCTCCGTAACTTGTTTAAACATTCCACGGTATTTGCATTGCGCTTACCGGGAAAATCTTTTATAATTATTCCAGAAATCATAAATCCTGCTATATATTTTTGACCGAACATGAATGGAGAATTGAAATGCCCAAAAGTATTTACAAAGATATCTATAAAGATCTGAAAATGAAAATAGAGGACAACACCTTTGCCTATCAGGAGCTTCTGCCTTCCGAAAACACTCTGATCCAGACTTACGGCTGCTCCCGCAATACCCTGCGACGTGCGGTCAGTCTTCTTGTCAGTGACGGCTATGTACAGACCATGCAGGGAAAAGGTGTCCGCAATATCTACCGTCCAAACGAGAAGACTGCTTTCACCATCGGAGAGATCGAAACCTTCAAAGAATCTGCTGCAAGGAACGGTCAGAATGCCCATACGGAGGTGGCTCTTTTTGCAGAGCTTTGTATCAGCAAAAATCAGTCAGCTTACACAGGATTTCCCGCTGGTGCAGAAGTATATTATATTCAGCGTATCCATTATCTTGAAGATATCCCGCTGATCATCAACCATAATTATTTTCTGAAGGAATCCGTTCCCGGCCTTACTGCCGAGATTGCCAGTCATTCTATCTATGAATATCTGGAACAGGTGCTTCATATGACCATTGTCAACAGCAAACGTATCATGACTGTGGAAAAGGTTACAGAAATTGATGAAAAATATCTTCATCTGAATGTGAAGGATTATAACTGCGTGGCTGTAGTGTCTAGCCAGACTTATAACAGTGATGGCGTGATGTTTGAGTATACCCAGTCACGGCACAGACCGGATCATTTTCGATTTTATGATAATGCCCTGCGCCGATGAGCCCGACTCATAGCTACTTCGCAGCTATACGGTTATGAGCAGGTGACAAATGTGGCTCACAAATATCCGTCTAGATCTGTATAGATGCTGCAGTTTCCTATTTTCCAAAATTATGTTATACTGAAACGATCAACGGAGAGAGGAAATTTTATTTTTATGAAAAAACGAGAATCTTTTAACAGCCGCTGGGGGTTCATTCTGGCCTGCATCGGGTCTGCGGTTGGAATGGGAAATATCTGGATGTTTCCCACCAGAGTTTCCCTGTATGGCGGTGGATCGTTCCTGATCCCATATTTTATTTTTGTGGCACTGATCGGCTTTACCGGGGTGATCGGTGAGATGAGCTTTGGCCGCGGGACACGTTCCGGGCCCATTGACGCCTTCGGCATGGCCTGTGAAACCAAATGCAGACGAAGGCTGGGCGAAACACTGGGCTGGATACCGGTGATCGGTGCACTGGCCATGGCTATCGGTTATACGGTTGTTATGGGATGGATCTTCCGATATATGCTCGGAACCTTTACAGGATCTACCCTGGCACCGGCAGATATTGAGTCCTTTGGCGCCAAATTCGGAGGCATGGCCTCTGCCTGGGGAAATAATCTCTGGCAGCTGGCTGCTCTTGTGATCTGCATGTTTATCCTGATGTACGGCGTTGGAAGCGGCATCGAAAAGGCCAATAAAGTGATGATGCCTATCTTCTTTATACTGTTTGTGATCCTTGGCATCTATGTTGCCTTTCAGCCGGGAGCTGCTGCCGGATACCGCTATATCTTCCGCGTGGAGCCGGAAGTTCTGGCAAAGCCTTCCACCTGGATCTTCGCACTTGGACAGGCATTTTTCTCCCTGTCTGTTGCAGGCAACGGTACACTGATCTACGGATCTTATCTTCCGGACAGCGAAGATATCCCTGCATCTGCTGCAAGGGTAGCACTTTTTGATACTCTGGCTGCTATGCTGGCAGCACTTGTTATCATTCCGGCCATGGCTACCACAGGTGCCAAGCTTGACCAGGGCGGTCCCGGACTTCTGTTCATCTACCTGCCGCACCTGATCAAAACCATGCCTGGCGGACAGATCATTGCCATCATCTTTTTCGTAGCTGTGTTCCTTGCAGGCATGACCTCGCTTATGAACCTTTATGAAGCTCCTATTGCCACAGTTCAGGAAAAAACAGGTCTTGGCCGGATTCCTTCCTGCATGGTGATCTCAGTGATCGGCGTTGTAGCTTCTCTGCTGATCCAGGGCATTGTTTCTGACTGGATGGATGTACTTTCCATCTATATCTGTCCTCTCGGCGCAGGACTTGCAGGGATCATGTTCTTCTGGATCTTCGGCCGGAGCTATGTGGAAAGCCAGGTCAACAAAGGCCGCGAGAAACCATTCACGAAATATTTTTATCCGGTGTGTAAATATCTTTATATTCCGGTATGCTTTCTGGTGCTAATCCTTGGTGTTGTGCTGGGCGGGATCGGATAAATTTTTTTCATCTGTATACAGCAAAAAAACCTGTGTGTTTTCTTTAAGAGAAAGCACACAGGTTTTTCTTTATATTTTATAAATCATTCATTCACCTTTAGCCTTTTACAGCTCCGACCGTCATTCCTTTGATAAAATATTTCTGCAGTGACATAAACAGAACTGCGATCGGAAGAACCGAAATGACGATTGCTGCCATTGCAGTAGTATAATCACTGCTCTGTGCCGAAAACAGGGACTGGATCGCCACAGTCAGGGTTTTCAACTGTTTTTTGCTCACATAAAGGCTGGCAAGAAGATAATCATTCCAGATCTGAAAAGACTGCATGATGACTAGCGTTGCCATCGCCGGTTTCAGAAGCGGAAGCACGATCTTAAAGTATGTCTGAAAAACAGAACACCCGTCAATTCTGGCTGATTCCTCCAGTTCCAGAGGAACCGTACTCATAAAGCTAGTCATCAGAAAAACTCCAAAAGACAGTCCTGTGGCGACATACATCAATATGATCCCATATCTCGTATTAGTAAGATGCATTTTGTAACCGATCGTATAGATTGGCAGAAACAGCGCCTGATACGGGATCAGGATTCCCACAATAAAATATACATACGCAAATTTGAAAAACTTTCTGTGGCATCTTGCGATCGCCCATGCTGTTGTTCCACACAATACAGCAAGGATCAGGACACTAATTCCTGTGTAAACAAACGTGTTGATAAACGTTGCTTTCATATTCAGCTTATCGAAAGCCTTGATATAGTTTTCCAGGTTCAGTGACTTCGGAAGGGACAGCGGGCTTTCCAGGTACAGTTCTTTCTTTGTTTTGAAGGAATAATTCAAAATAATAAAGATCGGCGCAAGATAAATAATTGCACATAAAGTCATAATAACCTGTACGATAGCTGTTGTTTTGGTATAAGGCTGTTTTGCTGTCTCATCTTTTTCTTTTTTTCTTAAGCCTGCCATTATGCCTGTACCTCCTTTTTACGCAATCCTTTTACCTGGATCAGAGCCACAAGTAAAAGAGCAAATACAAGTGTGACTGTCATTGCAGAGCCGTAACCATACTGTCTTCCATTGATGGCTGTTGTATATGTTTTATAAATAACAGATGTGGAAGCTCTTCCCGGTCCTCCTTTTGTGGATGTTACCAGAAGATCATATACCTTCAGAGAACCTGTTGTGATTCCAACTACGCAGATCGTGATGGCAGGAGCAAGCATCGGAATCGTAACATTGAAAAATCTGTGGATCGCATTTGCGCCGTCTACTTTTGCAGCTTCATAAAGTTCTGCTGGTACGGACTGAAGTCCTGCAAGATAGATCAGCATCCAATATCCTACCCACTGCCAGTTATTTGCAATGAGAAGCCCTCCAAGAACCGTATCCGGGCTTCCAAACAGCATGAAATTAAAATTGGTTCCCAGCCAGTCATTGATAGCAGGAAGCACGTTGGAGAACATTTTCAGCCATACAAAACCTACAACTACCGCACTGATCAGACATGGAATAAAAAATGCCGCACGATACACTTTCTGTGCACGGATCCCGCTGTCCAGCGCAACTGCAAAAAGAAGTGCCAGAATGTTCTGGATCACAGTATTTCCAATAGTAAATTTGATGGTAAACCACCAGGCATCCAGAAAGTCTTTATCTTTAAAAAGTTTTATGTAATTCTGGATCCCCACAAAAGTTTTCTCCGGAGTCATTCCATCCCAGTCTGTCAGAGAATACCGGAAAGAAAGAATCAGTGGAATAATCAGACCTATTGTAAAAATGATCATTCCCGGAAGTACCAGAACCAGATACTGCCTGACCATACGCTTTTCAATACTTGAAGAATTCTTGTTTTTTTTCATAATATCGCTCCATTCTGCCGCCATTTTATGCTCACGAAAGTTTACAAAAGGGGAGGGATCTATACCCTCCCCTTTACATCTGTTTTAACTTTTTATTCTGCACTTGCACTGCTTGCATCAACTCTTCCATCTGCCGCTTTGAGACAGTCTTCAAAGGACTCTTCACCCTGAAGCCATGCAGCAATATCTTTTGCATTTTCTTCCTGGAAGCCGCCCCATACGAGCTGATTGTTTCCAAGAGTTACATCCACAATATTATTATCTGCCGCATACTGGTCGATATCTTTCTGGATCGGGTTATTGAATGTCGGTGATACATCTTTCAGCATGGAAGACGTCTTTGTATAGTCAAGAATCTCAACTGCCAGATCTTTATCCGATGTCATAACATCCAGGAATGCATCTACTGCTTCCTGATGCTCTGTCTTTGCACTTGTCATAATGGTGATATTCGGCTCAAAGATCAGTTTGGAATCGCCGGTCTGATTCGGGAACGGGAATATACCAAAATCAAAGTTTTCATCAATATCAAGGAAGTTCTGGATAGACCAGGAACCGGAAACCTTCATCGCTGCTTCTCCAAGAACCATTTTTGCATCACAGTCTGTTTGCTCTGTGGAGAATGTATCCTTGAATGTATTGTCATAGATCAGTTTGTTGTAGTTATAAGCATTCTGCATATCTTTGTCATCGGAGAAGCTTACCTCGCCGGCACGGAATTTGTCACCCCAGTCAGGAGTTTTATTAAATACATCGTTCATTGCAAACTGCATGGTCACATTTCCGATAGACCAGGTATCTACCATGTGGCTTGCAAAAGGTGTGATTCCCTTTTCATTACAGTCATCAATGATCGCCTGCAGATCATCCAGAGTCTTCGGAACTTCCCATCCGTTTTCCTCAAACATGGTGCGGTTGTAGTAAACACCCTGGTACAGTGCGTTGAAAACCATTCCGTAAGCTTTTCCATCAATGGATACGTTTTCTCTTACCGCATCCAGTCCACGGTCCAGATATTTGGAATCAATCTCGCCAAGAACACCCTGTGGCGCGTAAGTTGCCACATCCTGTGCTTTTCCGATCATGATATCCGGAAGGCCGGACTGCATATACTGCTGCATCTTCGGCTGGAAATCATTTCCCCAGTCTACACATTCCCACTCCAGCGTTACATTCGGATATTTTTCTGCCATCGCCTCATCGATCATATCCTCAATACCGGCATCTGTATTGGACTGTCCTGCTAGAATTGTAAGTGTTACCGGCTCCTCCTCTGCTGCCGCATTGCACATAACTGCACTCCCACTCATGGTTCCGATCAATACACTTGCTGCGATCACCACGCTCATTGCTTTTCTTTTCATTCTTTCTTCCTCCTTTTTCGTGTTTCTTCTCGTCCTTCATTTGATGAATCCATTATAGCCGAGTCACAGCCTTGTGCATTAGTAATTATTTGAAAAAATAAGTTGTCATTATTTTAAAATTTCCGATTCATTCAATGAATTCCTGTACTCTCTTGGACTCATCCCTTTTACTTTTTTAAACACCTTATTGAAATACGTGTAATCGTCATATCCTACCATGAATGCGATCTCTGTCAAGTTTCGGTCAGATTTTTTCATATATTCAATGGCCTTATTCATACGTTTCTCACAAAGATATACCATGAGATTTTTCCCTGTTTCTTTTCGGAACATTCTGGAAAAATAGGAGCTTTCCACATGGAACATTCCTGACAGGGATGTGAGTGTGATATTATCCTGAAAATGTTCCTCCACATATTCTGCTGCTTCTTGTATGCAATTCCGTATGGAATCATTCGTTTCCAAAGACTTCTCATTCATGCAGTCCTCTATAATCTCAGTCATAACCTCACAGACCTTCTCCGTATTCATTGTTCCGATAGCTCCATCTGCCATTTCCCTCAGTTCCTGCATATCCTGAATCTGTTTTTTTCTCTGCTTCCGAAGATACTCTTCCTGTATGATATTGATAAAACGCATCACTGTCTGCCGTACCTCCAGGTATGTCCATCTGTTTTCTTCTGCCCTGCCAAGACCGATCTCCTGAAAAATAAGCCTCTTCATACCCTGCTGGTCATTATTTTTCATACAGTTATGGATTTCTCTTATATGTGTCTCTGAAATCCTGCTTTGAATCTGTGCATCTTCTTTTGCCGGCTCTTTTCCGGTTTTTATGACTACACTTTTCTTTCCGAAGCTTCTGAGCATCATACATGAAATATCCTGTATATATGCTTCTCCTATATTTTCTGTAGAATATTTATGCTCAGATTCCACAACTGTGATCGGGCTCTTTGTTGCGATTGCAAGATCATTAATGATCTTCAGTCCCAGATACTGTACAAGCGCATTTTCTTTCTGCAAAATGATCAGAAATTCATTGGAACGGTAAACATGGTTAAAGATCACGCCTTCTTTTCCACAGATTTCCTGCAGACGCTTCTTCACAGAAAAAGAAAGAAGATTGATATCATATCCATACAACTGCATCAACTCCCCCAGATCATGGATTTTTATCAGGATCAGGCATGCACCTGCAAACTGCATATGAGTTGTCCGTACCATATTCATGTTTCTGGAAGTTACTCTGGTATCCAGAAGCTGGGAATACTCACGGTCCTGAATAAAGGATGATGCCCGCAGAAGATCCAACTTCTGTTTCTTCTCCGATTCCTGCTTTTCCTGTCTATCCGCCAGAATTTCCAAAGCTTTGGACAATGCGTTTACAAGGTCTATTTTATTGACTGGCTTCATAAGATAATTAATGGCGCCGGACATAAAGGATTCCTTTACATAATCAAAATCATCATATCCGCTGATCACAAATGTCAGCAGCTGCGGCTGTACCTCTTTAATTTTTTTCAGCAGTTCCACTCCGTTCAGATAAGGCATATTGATGTCTGTAATAAGAATATCCGGCTTTTCTTCCCCGATTCTTTTTAACACCTCTTCTCCATCTGCCGCCGGTTCCAGAAATTCCAGCGAATACTTTTCCCAGTCTATGATCCGCCTGATCTTTTCTCTTGTCCAGTATTCATCATCTGCAAACAATACTTTATATTTTCTGCTCTTCAAAATAAATTCCCCCCTGCTTTTTTCTCGGAACAGTGAGTATCACCCTGGTTCCCTTTCCCGGAGTGCTCTCAATCTTTACCCCGTACTGTTCTCCAAACAAAAGCCTCATTCTTTTATGAATATTCAGAATTCCAATGGAATCTCTTTTATCTCCCTGGTCCGGGCTTTCCTCAAACAACTCCCTGATCCGTTCTTCGGACATTCCCACTCCATTATCCTCGACGGTAATAACCAGATTCTGTTCTTCCGGACAAGCACATATGTAAATTTTTTTCTCACCTTTGTAATTTTTCAGTCCATGATTGATGGCATTCTCCACCAGTGGCTGTATGGAGATACGTGGCAGTTCATCGTTCAGGACCGTGTCATTGATATCAAATGTATACTGGATCTGATTCTGCATCCGGATATTCATAATATAAATATAATTTTTCAGATGAACCATTTCCTGGGACACCGTGGAAAACGGCTTTTTCATATTGAGGCTGTAGCGGAAAAGCTCTGCCAACGACTGACACAGCGCACTGACCTGGTCACATCCGTCTATCTCGGCAATGCTTCCCATAGTATCCAACGTATTATAAAGAAAGTGTGGATTGATCTGTGCCTGTAAAGCCTGATACTGCGCATGGTTCAGAAGCAGTTTGTTTTCATATTCTCTTGCGATCAAGCCCTCGATCTGGTCCAACATATTGTTAAAACTTTTTCCCAGTTCTCCTGCCTCGTCCTCTTTCAGGTTTTCCATACGCAAATGCGTTTCTCCTGCCTGTATCCGCTTAACGGTTTTTGTCATATCCTCCAGTGGTCTGCTTAAGCTTTTGCTGACAAAATAAAAGGAAATACTGGTCACTGCCAACATGATTATTGTGATCAGAAGAAGATTCTGGTTCAGAACTTTCTCATTTTTTGCAAGTAATTCTTTCGGCATGATGGAAAATGCCCCCAGATTATAATCTTCCTGATATACGGAAAAAAGTTCTCTGTCATTGATTCGGATATCCTGTGCGGACTCTTCTTTTTTCCGGATCATATCTGACAATTTCTTATAACTGGATCTGCAGTCATCTTCCAGCTTTCCGCAGGATAACACAGGCCGGTCTCCCTGCGGTTGGATCCAGATGAACATTTCATCATCAACGTTATATTTGCTGATGATCTTTTTCAGTGCTTTGCTGTCTATATCGCACACAATGTAACCACATTTTGCATTTATGGTTACATACTGATAGATTTTCAGCACAAAACGGACGATATCTTTTTCCCGGTAAGGATTATAATAGCTTGTGACCAACATCCCGGTATCATCAGATTCAAAATAGTCCCTTACCTTCTGCGCATTATTTTCGATACTGGTATCGTATATATCCTTGGGATAATTATGTTTTGGCGTTTTTGCTCTCTGATAGTTGCTGATCAGCTGATGGTCTGTATCATACAGATACATGGATACTACCCAGCTGGAACTGTCAAAATTCTGTGTGGCCATATTGAAGGTCAGCCGATTATATTTTGTTCGCATGGTATCAATATCTGTCTTTCTTTTCAGGTCTGAAAGCAGTTCTTTTTCATTGTAGATATCGATCATTCCATTCTCTATATTTTTTATAAATATATGCAGATCATCCTGCATATTCTGCATGGAATGGTAACTGTCATTTTTCGCCTGATTATAGATCAGCTGTGAAGAAGTGTTCTGAAACAGCAGTGTCTGGAGAAATAATCCTGTCAATGTACATCCCAGACACAGGATCAGTATCTTTAACCGTATTCCTTTTTTGTGCAGCATGGACATGCCCTCCGAAAATGTTTTTTATTTATACCAATACTGTCATTTATTATAGCAAATCCACCTGCCCTTCCCCTAGATATTCTTGTAAAAAAATACTAGTATTTTTTTGTGTTTTTCATTTTCAGAAAGAAAAAAGCACTTTATACAGATATTCGTCTGTATAAAACGCTTTTCCTGTTTATTTTATACTGTTCCATTACTCTCATTTCTACCGGAATGAGATAATTTCTGTTCATTTATTGCAGTTCCATAAATTACTGTAGCAAATTTATCTGCTCAGAATCTGAATTGTTATATCAGATATTCTCACCTGATATTTCAGGCGGATATTTATGAAACATATCCGGTTAAAGTGTATCCGGTTTCTCCACTTCATAGTCAGACCAGGATGCAGCCGTATCGCTGCCTGAGGTATCTGCAGTATCTTCATACTTATCTACCGTAATGGTATAGTCACTATCGCCCTCTGCATATACAGTTCCGTCTGTTCCTTTGATCGTAACAGTTTTTCCGGAGTCATCCACGACGGTTCCATCATTGGAAAGTGTGGATACGGTGCTGTCGCCGGTTACTGTCCAGGTAGAGTCGTCACTGACATATACATTACAGTAGCCATCTCCGCCGTTGCCGGCAAAGCTTTCATCATCTACAATGGCTCCGGTAAGGTTACTTCCATCTGTCATATAGAAATCAAGCTGGCTGATGGTGTCCCAGATCACATCACCTTCCATATCCTGGCTGATCGCGGTAAAGTCGCAGTCTGCTCCGTTGTCTCCGCTTTCTCCCCAGCTTCTTTCGTTGTTATTTCCTGTACAGCGGAGAAAATACTCATTGTCATTGTTGTATGTGATATCTACAGCATTCAGGGTGATGTCGCTCTCTGTGTTGGTTGTGTAGAACACGCCGCCATTCTGTGATGTAAGGGTTCCTCCATCCATCTGGAAGGTGCTGTTTCCTACTTCGGAATCACCAGACATGCTCTGGTAGAGGATTACGGTCCAAGTGCTGTCATTCTGGCTTAAATCGCTCATATTTCCGGTGAGATCGCAGTCAAACAGATGCAGGGAGTTCAGGCCTTCGATGCATACTGCTTCTGATCCGTTTGCTGTAAGTGTGGCATCCTTTACCGCAATATCGGCAGTGCAATATACAGCCGGCGAACCTTCGCCGTTGGATGTATAGGTTCCGCCGTCTACTACCATGGTTCCGCCGCCACGGTCACTTCGGATGGCAGCTGCGGATTCTCCATCTGTCTCCACGTCCAGATCCCAGGCATATAATTTACCACCACCGGCTGCGTGGATCCCACCGGAAGTATCCTGTGTTGTCTTGATCGTAGTATCTGCCGCATAAACGGTTCCGTCGCCGTAGGCAAAAAGTCCTGCTCCGCCGGCTGCGTCAGTGGTTACGGTTCCGCCTTTTACATAGGCGTTGCCCTCTGTTGCAAGGAGTGCCGCTCCTACGCCGTAAAAGCTGGAATTGTCGCCGCCTGTGCTGTCGGAGGAATTTCTTGTAATGTCCATATTGTTGAAGGTTACATTTGCTCCTGATGATACAAGTGCTGCGTTCTCGTCTGTTCCTGTGGATTCCAGAGATGTATCGGATACTTCTGTATCGGAATCATAGGTATTGGCTGCGTCGTAGCTGTCTACTCCCTGAGACTGGCCTCCTGGTGCTCCACCAGGGTCTCCCTGACCGCCACCCATGTCTGCGCTCTGTACTTTGATGGTAAAGGCGTTTCCTTCATCATCTGTGGTGACTGCTACAATGTCACCTTCCTGGATGTCGGAGAGTTCGATGTTTTCGCTCTGGGAATTATTGCTGTCCGGCGCACCTCCCTGGGCCTGACCGTTTCCACTATCTCCTTCTAGCTTTTCCGGGGCTGCACTATCATCTGCGGAATTGTCTGTTGTACTGTCCTCTTTATCGGACTTAGCATCCGTACTGTCAGACTCTGTACTATCTGTGGAAGTGGAATCACCATCTGTATTGTCATTCTCTGGCTTTTCCGGAGCTTCTCCACTTCCGTTATCTCCATCTGGTTTCTCAGGTACTTCTCCCTGCTTTCCTCCTGGTGCTCCTCCCGGACCTCCGGTGCTTTCTTTCGTGATTACCGTATCATCAGTCACTGTGACTGTCATCTCATCTCCGGTCAGATCCAGCATGGAAGGTGCTTCTCCCTGGGCACCACCGTTTTCATCCACATTGTCACTGTCCGGTTTCTCCGGTGCTTCTCCGTTTCCGCCCATTTCTTTCATCGTTCCAACAGCGATGGTGATCTTTCCATCCTCCACGGATTTCACCTCACCGTAAGTCACATCTTCTTCCTCGGGGTGTTCTTTACCGGAATCCTCTTTATCAGAACTTTCTTTATCAGCATCTGCACTGCTGTCACTGTTCTCTTCGTCTGTGCTGTCTGCCGCTGTATCTTCCGTATCTTTATCATCTGAACTCTCAGCTGCTGTCTCTTTTGTATCCGTTGTCGCTGCCCCGCATGCAGTAACAGATGTAGCTGCCATCATAACTCCCAAGATCGCTGCAAGATATTTTTTCTTCATATGAACACCTCTCTTTTTTGTATGCTCATACTATATCAGCAAAATCTGTTCATTTTATGTTTAAAGCGTGAAAAAAATGTGAGTGATAAACTCCACTTCAGATTCTTTTTCTGCAGAAAAGGCCTAAAAAAGACCTGGCAGCTTAACGCCACCAGGTCATCTTTTACAATATTTCTTATTTATCTCTCCAGATGATTCTTCCCTTGGAAAGATCATACGGAGAAAGTTCGATCGTTACTTTATCTCCCGGGAGAATACGGATGAAGTTCATACGGAGCTTACCGCTGATATGGGCAAGTACCACATGTTTGTTTTCCAGTTCTACTTTAAACATCGCGTTAGGCAGTTTCTCCAGAACAGTGCCTTCTACTTCGATCACATCTGCTTTTGACATTTTTTACCTCCTATGTCATGACAACAATTGCTGCTTACAGATTCGTAAGCGTCAGAATCTCTGGTTCCCCATCGGTGATGAGGATCGTATTTTCATAATGTGCGGAAAGTGAACCATCCATGGTTACTACTGTCCACTCATCGTCCAGCCATGCCACGTCCGCACGACCAAGGTTGATCATGGGCTCGACGGCCAGGGTCATTCCCGGAAGGAGCTTGATGCCCCTGCGCTTCTGCGGGAAGTTTGGAATCTGCGGATCCTCATGAAGATGAGTTCCGATTCCATGTCCTACAAGGTCACGTACAATACCGTAACGGTATTTCGCTGCGTGGGCTCCGATGGCTTTGGAAATATCATTTAAATGATTTCCGGCTTTTGCCATTTTCAGTCCTTCAAAAAAGCACTCTCTTGTAACCTTAATGAGCTGCTGTGCTTCTTTGGATACTTCACCTACCGCATAGGTACGTGCTGCGTCAGAATGGTAGCCCTTATAAATCAGGCCGGCGTCGATCTTAACCAGATCCCCGTCCTGGATGATCTTCTCTTCGGATGGAATTCCATGCACAACCTCGTCATTCAGGCTGATACAGAAAGAAGCCGGAAAACCTCCGTAATTCAGAAAGTTCGGAATACAGCCCATAGACCGGATCATTTCTTCACCGATCTTATCAATCTCCTTGGTGCTGACACCTGGTTTGATGTAAGGGATCAAACCATCGTGCACCTTCTCAAGAAGATGGCCGGATTCTCTCATAAGTTCTATTTCATGCTGTGTCTTAATTGTTACGGACATTCTTATTCTCCTAAGATGTCAACGATCTCCTGGAATACCTCATTCAGGTCCCTGGTTCCGTCTACCGTCTTCAAAACACCCTGTGTGGTGTAATAGTCAATCAATGGCTGTGTCTGCTCATGATAAACATTCAGACGTTTCTGGACTGTCTCCGGCTTGTCATCGTCACGGAGTACAAGCTTGTCACCACAGGTATCGCAGACACCTTCTGTCTTCGGTGCTGCAAATACAACGTGATAAGTTGCACCACATTTCACACATGCACGGCGTCCGCCCATACGTTTCACGATGTTCTCATCCGGCACATCCACATCGATTGCATAGTCAATTTTGCTTCCAAGTTTATTCAGAGCTTCTGTCAGACATTCTGCCTGCGGAATTGTTCTTGGAAAACCATCCAGAACATACCCTTCTCTTGCGTCCTCCTGCTGGATTCTGTCAACAACAAGGTCGCAGGTCAGTTCATCCGGAACAAGAAGTCCCTGATCCATGTAAGTTTTTGCTTTTTTTCCAAGCTCAGTACCGTTCTTGATGTTGGCACGGAAAATATCTCCTGTGGAGATGTGCGGAATTCCATATTTCGCCGCAATTTTCTTAGCCTGAGTACCTTTGCCTGCCCCCGGTGCACCCAACATAATAATTCTCATAGCATACCCTCCATTTTCCTGTTTTCTGCCTGATTTTCAGACAGTCCTGTTTACAAATCAAGGCTGCGACACTTTCGCACCGCAACCTTCATTTTCAATTAGTTCAGGAAGCCTTTGTAATTACGTACAAGCAGCTGTGATTCCACCTGCTTAACGGTCTCCAGGATAACACCTACGATGATGATGATAGATGTACCGCCGAAGGAAACATTCGCACCGAACACACCGTTGAAGAAGAACGGGATTACGGCCACGATAACAAGACCTACTGCACCTATAAATATAATATAATTCAGGATTTTAGTCAAATAATCTGAAGTCGGTTTTCCCGGACGGATGCCTGGGATAAAACCGCCCTGCTTTTTGATATTATCGGCTACTTCCAACGGATTAAAGGTAATGGATGTATAGAAGTATGCGAAGAATACGCAAAGTACCACATACAGGATCAGACCCCAGCTGTACTGGATCTGACTTGGATTACACCAGTTATTGGAGGAAAGTCCTCTTAAGATCTCACTTCCAATGCCTGTTCCGTTTCCTTTGCCAGCGAACTGTGCAATGATTGACGGGAAAGACATAATGGAGGAAGCAAAAATAACCGGAATAACGCCGGCAGTATTTACTTTAAGCGGGATGTTTGTGGACTGACCGCCCATCATTTTACGTCCAACCATCTTCTTGGAATACTGAACCGGAATTCTTCTCTCTGCTCCGTTGAGGATAAGTACGAGCACTACAACAACCAGGATGATCACAGCGATGATGCAGGCTGCAAGCATTCCTTTTGCAATTGTTTTGCCCTTGACGAAGTTCTCATAAAGAAGGGATATATCGCTCGGGATCCTGGACACGATATTGATAGTCAGGACAATGGAAATACCATTTCCGATGCCCTTCTCTGTAATACGCTCGCCCAGCCACATAAGCATTGCGGAACCCGCTGTTAAACTTGCAACAACCACGATTCCCTTCAGGAAATTCATATCCGGGATCATACCCTGACGTCCGAATCCGATTGCCATGGCAACAGACTCAAACAGAGCA
>ERZ824473.729-NODE-729-length-54865-cov-20.096606_pt1 | contig 54865 bp, 41 predicted proteins | sample MGYA00519874_ERZ824473 | MGnify/ENA primary metagenome ERZ824473 (study PRJEB31778, sample SAMEA3449151) | human gut metagenome | biome: human gut; feature: human-associated habitat; material: faeces | place: United Kingdom | collected 2010/2012 ... | reverse complement strand
GCTTCCACATCTCGGGTCTCTTGTTGATATTGTCGGCATAGCATATTCTTTTTTCCGCAGGGGTATTTGTAACGATATAGCTCAGGAGCTTGGAAAGGTTGTAAGGGGGCTGCTGGGGTAATCCTTCTTCCTTGTATCCTGCGCAGTAATATATGGGATCTACCGTTACGCCTGTTGCTTCATATATACGCTTTTTTACCGATTCGACTTTTGCTTTCAGGAAATCTTCAAGGGGCTTTTCAGGTCTGTTTTCCTCATTGTTCCAGTACTTTCCCTTCATTGCCATATCCGCCTGATTTATTGCCACAAGTATCCTGTTTTCCATGCCTTTGCCTATGTTGGGGATAATTACTTCGTTGATGAGCTGATATGATGTTCCAAGGTCTCTTGAGCCGCCGTCGAGTACCACCAGAACAATATCTATCAGCGGATCTCCGTTCTTATCCAGTTCGTTAAGCTTCCTGATGATGTTCTTTGCGTGTTTGTTATCTGATTCCTTTCCGTCTCCGAGGCCCGGGCTGTCCCATAAGGTAAGATTTTCAAGCTCATATTTTTCGATTGTCATTGTTTCGGGATCAGGTGTTGCGCCGACCTTGGCCTTCTCGGTGTTGAACAGTGCATTTATGGTCGAGCTTTTTCCGCAGCCGGTGCTTCCTGTGATGAGTACGTTGATCTTCTTGCCCTTGAGCTCCATGATACTTCCCAGTGCTTCCTTCTTTTCTGCCTCTGTTGCGCCGGAATTCATTACGATCTCAGTGAGTCTTTCGAATACAGATGTGTTTGCCATAATTATCATTTCCTTTCAGATTTAAATAAATAACTTCTTTTTTCTTTCGTTTTGTGTTTGTGAGGTCAGCCGATATGCCGTGTCTGTATGTACTATGATGTGTCTGTTTCCTTGAAGTGAAGTGGGTCTTTGTATGCCTTGCGTTTCATGTTATCGCTCCTTTTATATCATACTGAGAACTGCTGTTACAAGCTTGAATATCGCCATTATTACTATAAGCATCTTTCATCTTCCTTTCCTGTGGTATTTTTACATCTTGCTTTGCGATAGGTTTTATCTTTTCTCTTATCACCCCTCTGTTATATAAACACCGTTTTTCTTTGGATTTTAAGTTTTTATCTGTATTTTTTCGGTATGCTGTCAATTATCAGATTCATAAGTCCTTTAAGGTTCCATTGATATTCTGCCGAAAAGCATACGGGCATTCTTACCTTTATTCCCGTTGAGTCCTTTATCCTGCTCCGTACGCTTTTTGACTTGTCGCTCAGGAAATCGTTCAGCACCTTATCGGGCTTGGCTGTGTTCCAGTGGGTCCCCTTCATTGCTATATCCGCCTGATTGACTGCCACGATTATCCTGTTAGTCGGGAAATTCGGGATAATGACATCATTCAGGAGACGATAGGTAGTGCCCATATCCCTTACCGAACCTTCTATCACCACCAGCACCATATCTATCACGCCGTAGGACCTGCCTGTGGACTTGTTTTTCCGTCTCATCTTAAGCATTCCGGTTATGAGTGCGCTGTGCCTTTTGTCGCTTGCCATGCCGTCGCCGAGACCCGGGCTGTCCCAAAGGGTGAGATATCTGTTAAAGCAGTGTGGAGTTACAGTCATTGTCTCGGGGTCGGTGCCTGTGCCTGCCTTTACCACGTTTTTACCTATCAGGGCGTTGACTGCCGATGATTTTCCCGCACCTGTGGCACCTACGATAAGAACGTTCACCGGGCTGTTTCTGTAGGCCGTCCTTTCCCTCAGGTCCTTTGCTCTGTAATTCTTTATAGCTGTTGTATTTTCCATAATGATCTCTCCTTTTGGTCGTCTTTGTTTTTTCCTTACATATCATAAACACTCCGTAAACTGCATTTTTAAGTTTTTCCGAAAAAATTTTTCCGCACAAATAAAAAAATACCGTTCCCATATGCGGAAACGGTATTTTTCTTTATTACGGCAAAACAAAAGCTCCTCTCATTAAATTGAGAAGAGCTTTTCAATCACCTTGCGGTGGCAAGGGTAGGTCAGACGAGCTTGAAGAACTCAATGACTTAACCAATGTTGATGTCGTTTCAATCACCTTACGGTGGCAGGGGTAGGTCAGACACGTTATGTAACACAAACTTTAAATTCCAGTTTCAATGTTTCAATCACCTTACGGTGGCAGGGGTAGGTCAGACAGGTGTTCATAAACAATGACGTATCTAAGCCATTTACAGAAGTTTATGAACGGAAAGTCGTCAAATATATTGTTAACGAACTGTTAACACCTGAGTTTGCCCTATAGCTATATTATACCGCAGAAACAAAAGCCTGTCAACCTTTTTTTCATACCGTTACATAATGACTACACCGCCCATGCCCTGACCTGTCTTTCCGCCTATGCCGCTGTATGAAGCATAAGCAAGCATTCTGCGCAGAACGGTATTCTGCCGCTTGTCTTTCGGGAAAATGAGCCTGCATGAACCCACTGTTCCGGGGAAAATGTTCCCGCTGACATTATATTCCGTGCTTTCAAGGTGAAAATCCCCGTAAAAGGCATTTTCAAAAGCTTCCCTGAACTCCTCAAATGAGATATCTTCATTTTCAAATGTATTGTATTTGTTTACCACCGACTGAAAATAACCGCATATATCGGGAGAAGCCGAGGGTCTGCCCTTGGTTTTTATCATAGCGGGGGTCACTATTTTAAGCGTGCAGCTTTTTTCGTCAATAAACCTCTCCCCATCGGAGGCGCTTATGGGGTCGGCGCTTTCGCAGCCTTTTATCCTTATCGGCTCCTTTGCGCCGTACACCCTTATGCTTTTGAGACTGCTGAGCGTTTCGGGTATAACCCTCGCCTCATCGGTAAGGGCGGAGACCCTTATCAGCAGCCCGCTGCCCGTATCAACAGTGAATACCGAAAAGGGGTGATATCCCTTTTTGTGCATTTCGGCTGCGTATTCCTTTGGTATGGCATTCATTGCCGCACCGTGTATCTTTACCGATATATCCGACTTAACATCGGATATATCGGCTGCTGATGTGTAAATATCGGTCTGATATAACATTGCTTTCTCCCGTATCAGTATGAGGCCTTGAATTTCTTATGGCAATATTCACATTCAACAGTGACCCTCGTGGCTATTTTGTTTTTTTCCTTTTTCATTTTCTTTTTGCAGGCGGGGCACTGCACCTCGGCATAGGTCGGCCCGCTTTTCTGAGGGGCGTATGACATCTGACCCTTTGGCTCACTGCCGCTGTTATAGCTTTTGCCCTTACTGTAATTATTTCCGCCCTGTCCGCCGCTGTTTTTTATCAGTGCGGGAAGCACGAGCCTGTTCTTATCCGTTATTTTGGGCAGATGATATGTAACGAAGCATGTATCGCCTGCATTTATCGGTTTTCCGTCATTGTGATTTGCCTTGAACCAGGTGAGTGTGCCTGCTGATGTCTTTTTGCCCTGGCAGTCATCTCCGTAAGGATATGCGACCTTGCTTCCTCCGAGATAGTTGAAGTCGGTAATCGCCATGTATTCTTTGAAATACGTCTCATTTTCATCAAACGGCACATTTTCAAAGAAAGTCTCCACGTTAAGCTTCTCATCGGCAAAGGTCATTTTCTCACTGTCAAAGCTTCTCTTTTCCACAGAATCCACCGTTATCTTTACGCTTCCCAGACCCAGCGGCTTGCCGTGGCCCAGCTTGTGCATCTGATGACCGTCAGGCTTGTTTTCGCCGATCGCAAGGGTCCATACAAGTCGGCTGAGCTCCTTTTCTGTCAGGGAATCAAAGAAGATATCAAAGCTGAACTTCGCACCCTTTTCAATAAGCTCCGCAGTAAGGTTTCTTCCTGTCTTCTCAGCTGTTGTGCAGTCGCCGCAGTGGTGGAAATAATACTTTCTGCCGTTGAGACTTACTCCCCTTGTATCATAGTTCCACATTTTTTTCATATTCGGTGCTGTGGAATAAAATTCAACAGAGGAAATATGCGGGCTTGCAAGCTCTTTAAGGGTCTTATAGGCAAGCTTGGCATTGCCGCAAAGCACTGCATCGGTAAATCTCAGCCTTGAAGCTATGGCAGAAGGTTCACACTCTTTGCCGATCATTCCGAACAGATTGCAGGCCTCGCACACATTATGGGTATCCGTGCAGTGACTGTAGGAATCAAGCAGGTCATCCACCTTTTTTCTGAACACTGAACGGGATATCTGTGCAGGTGAGAGCCAGACATACTTTTTTCCCTCATCAACGAACTTGTAATAAACAGGATAGCATTTTCCGTCCTTCTTAGGCTTTATGATGTAGTCCTTTATTTTAGGTCCAAAGGTTTTGGTATCATTTTTTACATAAATGTCGCAGACGGTGTTATAGTCCTCAACAGCAAGGTCAAGCTCCTCTGCCATGACCTCCTCAAAGGTGGTGCTGAACTTATAGGAAACAGGTATCTTATTATTGGAGACCGGTTTTTTATTTTTGTATTCTTTGTTCAGCCATGTTCTCTTAAAGGTATCCGACGTTTCATCGAAATCATCGGAGCCGTCATATTCCAGCCTCTTTGCGTCTGCTTTGTAAAGATGCCAATTTTTATCCCCCGTCTCATAGCGCAGCAAACCGGGGCTTCTTATATCGGCGCTTCTTGCCGAAAGGGTATTATTGTTGTTTACGGAAAAGCAGCTGTTGCTGAGGGTTTCATATGCGGAACGTATAACGCCACGTATCTCGCTTCCCGCAATGACAGGCTTACCGTCTGCCTTAAAGAACGGTGCTTTTTTGTGCTCTTCCTTTTTTCCGTTATTGAACACGGTCTCGGTCTTGCAAAGCGGCATATCGGGGAGGGCTATGGGAGTGGCATTTGTCAGAGAACAATGTATCACGCCCGAAATATTACCGTTACAGTTATCGTTATCGTTATTATTATGAGCTTTCCTTTCCACTCCATTTCCCAGCGAAACGAAATTATATGGGTTCACTGCTCCGTTTCTTTGATCTGCAATAAAGTTGCTCACTTATTCTTCACCCTTTCCAAGATATTTCACTGCACGGAAATCGGTTATCTGTGCTATTCCCTGCTCATCATAGGAAATGTAATTATGTATCCGAAGCTTTTCGGCATTCCCGATAGGGAGGGTATATCTTCCGCCGCCGACAGCGGTATATGATGTTCCACTGCTCAGCTTTTCATTGATATCAAGATACTGGTCCTCAGTGATATAGTCATCGGGGGAAAGCTTTGTATCGTCAATAAGCCTCCAGCCGAATACGTCGGCAATAGTGGGGCGCATGATCTTCAGCTCTGCCTCCTCGGTAAATATCCTTGCTTCCAGCAGATGGGCAGTATCCTCTATCCTTTTCTGCGGACTGCACTCAAACCTGTCTGTAAACATAAGTATCATATTTCCGCCGCTTATATAGCGGTCAATGACCGCATTCACATCTTCGTCGGTTCCCGATGCGGCTATATAGTTCCTGTTTATCATTTCAATGCCTCCTTTGCCATTGCGGGCACATCTTCGGCTCTGAGTGCGTCGGTAACGTCTGTACCGTTTATGGTGATATTTTCAACTGTGAACATTCCTCTTCCCACAGATGTAAGTCCGCCCACAGCAAGATATCCCCTGTTCAGGTCACATATCACGGCGCAAAGATATGCAGTCTTTTTCTCAGCTTCTGTCAGATCTTTTTTCTTGATAAATATATCAAGCTCACAGCTGCCGTTGTAGCAGGTCCTTTCCGTATAAAGCGCACCGTCCCTGGTGCCTGCGGTAAAACGGTCAACGGAATTTCGGGTGATGACTTTCATTTCACCGCCGCTTATCATGCTTTCTCTGAAATAGATAAATGACTTCTTCTGTGTTCCCTTATTTATGTCAACATCGCCGAACAGTTCTTTGGTCATGGTATCATCGGCAAACCGTCTGAAACGTTCCCTGAATGCGCCTGCCCATGATGTTCCCGAAATAACGGGCGTTCCGTTTTTCAGCGAAAGCTGCACATAATCGGCAGAAGCGATATCATCGGCATTTTTCACGGTATAGCTTCTTATGGATATGGCTCCGTTTTGCCTGAGCTTCATTTTTATCCTGATAAAGCTGTGGCCGATATCGGGAAGAGCTGTTTCCTTATAGCATTTGTTATTGCGGTCAAAACCGTCAAAGTCAAGCCAGCTGTCCTTTTCATCGGGAAGGGTAAACTCTGCCTCCTTAACGGAAATGACCTTCAGCTGTCCGTATCCTCTGGAGGTCTTTGAGCCTACACGGAGATATCCCACATCTATTGCGCTCAGCGCATTAAGGATATCCTCAGCAGCTTCATCGGCATCATTTAGCTCTATCAGGGAATTAAAGTCAACGCCTGTTTCCACAGCCTCAAAATCAAACTTAGCGCCTTTCACACCGACTTTCCTTTCCAGCTTCACAGAATCCCTGACCGTGGTAAAAGCTTCGTCGGAGATAAGCACGGCATCATAAAATCTTATCCTGCTTTCCGCCAAATCATTTCCGTTCACATAGAGAATACCGGCTTTTCCCTGTTCGTAAAGGAAATGACGGAAAACGCCTGCCAGCGCCGTTGCGGGAATGACAGGCATTCCACGGCTGTCCAGAATGACATCGCTGTCCGTATTTGCATTTTCTCCCGAACCGACAGCAAGCGGAGAAGCAAGTCTGAATACTACATTGAAATATTTAATCCTGCTCATTGCCCTTCTCCTCCCTGTTACTGTACTTCATAAGCGTAAGAATAGTGAGCATATATTCTCTCCACAGATCATCTCTGTAATGCTCTGCTTTGCTTTTGTTAATGACATCATTTATAAAAGCATTTGATTTATTGCACTTTATTTTTGAAGTCATTGCTTTAAATTCACGCAGATCCTCTGCCTGTTTTGCCATCATTGCATATCGTCCGATCTGTGCAGAATTCATTTTCTTGCCAAACGATGCAACAAATTTTACTGCTTCCGATCTCATATCTTCCACAGCCTTGTTTCTGCTGATGAGCCTGCAAAGCTCACCGTTCTTTGCATTGATGTTCAGCTGTTTTTGTGCCTTGACAGACCTTTCGGCAAAATCCTCGGGACGGCATATCATTATCCGTCCGAAGCCCTCGCCTGTTTTTGCGCCTACAGTAAATACGGCAGGAAGCTTCATATCCGAAACCGCTCTGAAAACAAGAGTGGAGCCTGCAGCTACGGTCCTTATCTGCGGCTTCTGGATATTCCATTTGCTGTTATAGCCCGCTATTATCCTGTAACGGAGAGCCGAACGCTTGATTTTCTCTCCCCTGTCACATTCCAGCTTTTCTATTCCGTGTCCCACAGCGTTCTGCAGCCCCTGAACGGATATATCGTAACCGCCTGTTCCGTCGGGTATGAGCACATCTGAAAGCAGCAGAACGATGAACCTCTCGCCTGCCCTTATTTTCTTTATACTTTCGGAGCTCGAAGAGACCTCTGCCCTGACCAGCTCGCAGGCTGAATACTGTGCCGTCTTGCTGCGTCCGAAGCGAAGAGTGGAATGGGTGAGTATATCATATATGGGCTTTATATATTCGCTGCGTCCTGTAATGGTCCCTCTGAAATACTGGTCGCTGCAAAGGCTTGTCTGGGTATAAAGATTTGCCTCTTCTCCCCTTGTGTGGTGATATACCGTCTCGGTAAGCGGCTTCTTTATGACCGAATCAAAACAGGAATAGCCGCTTTTTACAGGCTTGATTATCTTGCCGTCCTCATTGCTGTAGGTAACTATGTTGAATGCTCCCTCTTCACCCTTTATCTTTCCGAGAATGACAGGTGCGGGGAAATACTCTTTCATATCCTCATCGGATATACAGAGGTTCGAGAACGAAACATTATTTTTAAGGAAGATATCCTCAAACTTTTCATCGGCAGGAGCTGTTTTAAGATACTCGTTTGCAAAGAATCCCAGCACAGATGTTCCCGGGATAAAATCAGCCGTTTCGTCCGACGCAGATGAGGGAAGCATTACATTGTCCCTGAGCCTGATAAGGTATGTGATGCTTGCATTTTCACCTGTAATGCTGACATTTTCATTCGGGCGGGTCAGGGACTTTTCAAATTCAAAGCGGCATTTCACCGCACCGTATCCCCTGTTGCGCTTGTAGCCGATATTTCTCAGAGCCCTGCATATATCCGAAAGATCGTCCTTATATTTTTCGTCAATATCCGCCTCCGCCTCGAACACAGTCTCATCATTTGTCAGCGGTGAATAATGCTTCACGACCCTGGTAAAGCGCAGGCTGTTATCCATGGCGGTATCATTTTCTATCCGGGTAGCAGCTCTTGTATAGCTGAAAAGCGAAATGACCTCTTCCGCATTCAGCCCTGAAGAAACAGCTTCCCTCTTCAGCTCTTCATATCCTTTTATGTGGGCATCTGAAATTTTCAGACTGCCGTTTTTATCGCTTCCCGCTGTGCCGAATATTTCATCCACAGACCCCATGCCTATGAGCTTTGCGGCATCACGGAGACAGCCTTTGAGCCTTCTTGCCCCGATAACGGGAAAGCCGTATTTGTCATAGCTCACATCGGTATCAATGACAGATGAAAAGCCGTCGCCGCCTGCCGCACACAGGTCAGACCTAAGAGTAATAAATATCTTACTCATTGTTATCCACCTCCGCACCGTCAAACCAGAGATCATATACGATAGAAACATCAAAGATCATGTTCCTGAGCTTCTGATCGTTCTCATTTATATCTGTTTTCTTGCGTGATCTTATCCTTCTAAGCTCCGTTTTGTAATACGAGTCGCCTTTTATTATAGCTTCACCCAGCGCCTTTACATCGGAACGGTTTATGCCTTTAAGGAGCTGACCTATCTTCCTGAACTCCTTCCAGTCTGTGCCGTATTCATACGGACGGGCTGTGTATTTTGCTTCCTGGCGGTTTCTTATCTCATCAAGGGAATTGGTTATTCCCGCATGGCAGTAATGAAAATCAATATAATTCTTATCTTCATTTCCCTCCAGATGAGAAAGCGCCTTGCCCATCTCACAGCTTTGCTCGGCTATTTCATACACATCTGCAAATGGAGCATGGCTGTGGAATATCGCCACGCCTGCACAGGCGGAATTATTGCTGTCTGCTGTCAGCGTTTCAAAATACGCATCAAGGATATCGGGAACGGCATGAGCATTGCAGACAATGGTTATCTCATCGCCGCCGCTTATTACCTTGCGGTAAGAGTAACGGTTCTTTTTATCTGCTTCTGAAGCGGAAAGCACAGTCAGCTTATCCTCAATGGCCCTTATGGGATTTTCCACGAAATCATGATTTGTTTTTTCCGAAAAGCCTCTCAGCGCATTAACTCCTGAGGTATAATCCGTCACTTTTTCGGTGACTTTCTTTACCTTGCTGCCCATGTTGTTGCCGTCGATGTAAATGATGGCAAGCAGACTTTCTGTTCCCTTTTCGGTCATTGCATCAAATTCATTCTGAAGTATTTCCCTGTTGTCAGACAAGGTGCTCTTTTTTATTTCATTATATTTGTTCTGTTTTCTTATGCTTTCGGCTGTGTATTCTTTTCCGGACATCTTTTTTACTATTGGCTGATATGTGAGCCTGTCAACCTGAGTAAATGGAAGCACATTGCAGGGAATATGATATGAGCCGAGATTTTTCTGCATGGCATTTTCAGCATAAAGCCTTGCTCTGTCGCTGACAAAATTTCCGCTGACCTCTGCTGCCGAGGCAATGATACTTACTGCATAGGTCTTTTCAAGCACCTGCCTTGAAAGTGCCTTGTTCACGTTTATGTAGGTCTCCCTGTCCCTGAAAATAACGCAGAGATTTCCACCGCCCTCATATATTACCTCTGCATCAAGCCCGCTGCTGTTGAAGTTTCCGATAAAGTCGCCGACCGCTTTTTCATGCCAGTTTCCCTTGATGCGGAACCGGGTATTCTCTTCCGTGAAAAAATCCTTGAACAGCGAAGATAAAAGTTCGGACGCTCCTGTTATCTCCTGTACACGGTTCGTGCGGTATATGTATTCCTGCTTGCTGCGGCAGTCATACAATGCAAGTATGTTTTTGTTTTCAGCCATATTCCGACCTCCGTATCGTAAAAGCACACAAAAATATCAGCATGATACACGCTTTAATTATTGTGTTTTGCTTTTGTTTTCAAGTTGTTGTTAAAGCAGAAATTGTTTTATTACATTTTATCACATAAATCTCCAAATGTCAACATATGTCAGCACGATCATCGCAGCAATTATCCGTAGCCTCTGAACCTTACAAAACGGAACTCCGATACCTTCACAGTTTCTCCCTCCGGGCCGATCTTCTCCGATGTGACTCTTTCAGTAGTTGCGCAGACTGCATTTATGCCTTTTGCCAGAAGCAGGGATATCACGGCATAGCACAGTGTCATTTCGCCCTGAACAAGGACTGCATCGGGAGCATAGCCGCATATCATCTCCGCATATTCCTCCGCAAGCCTGTTCACCGCACCGCTGTCAGACGCAGGATCTACCGAAGGAAATGCTATATCGGTTATCTCTCCGTACCTTTCGGCTGCCTCACGCTGCTCATTGCTCCATAACTCAGATCTGTGATTTGTAAAATTTATAAACATTCTCTTTTTCTCCTTTTCGTTTAAGTCATTATACTTGATAAACACGCTATTTGTTCGCAGATTAAGTTTTTGGGGGAAATTTTTTCACGGATATGTGATATAACCATTTAAAGTACAAAATCAAACAGATCTTTCAAAAATATTTGACAAATTATGCGTAAAGTGATATTATTTTTACAAGCAGAAAGGACAAATAATTATGAATATTCTTATCTCTTATCTAAGTCTTTATAATTTTGCATCCAAACGTCTGTATTCCACAAACGGGCTTTGTTCGACGGGCAGCATTACCGCATCGCAGACAAACGAACCCGTACTTCGTCTTCTTGCATCAAAGCTGGAAGATGAGGGTGAAAAGCTCGACAGGATCATTCCCATACTTTCATATAAATCGGAAAAAGAAAAATGCAAAGCGGTGCCGGAGCTTACGACCTTTGAATTTTTCAAAGGCCTTGCGGAAGATATCCTCGGCAGCGATAACGTCATCTTCCCGGTAAGGGAATACTGCGACGAAAACACCCTCAAGGAAACGGGAGAAGTTATCCGTGAGATATGCGGCCTTATAACCGCCGGCGATAAAATATATATCGACACCTCAGGGGGAACAAGGACATCTGCCAATATGCTCCAGCTTCTCGCCAAGATACTTGAATACAAAGGCTACAAGCTTGCCGCTTCATTCTATTCGAATATAAACGGCCCTTCTGCGATGATACAGACTACGGACGATTTTACCGAGCTGACAATGCTTGCCGATGCGGTCAATGAGTTTGTTCACACAGGCAGATCCTATCAGCTCTCTGAATGCTTCAAGGGCGATACTCACAAAGATGTGACCGAGCTTATAAACTGCATGAGCGAATTCACTGACAGAATGCAGCTTTGCAACACCACCGAGCTTGATGAGACTCTGACAACGATGCGCACCTGTATCGATAGCGTGCGCAGCATAAAGTCGGACGACACAAAGATAGTCATTCTCTGTGAGCTGCTGCCCATCATTGAAAACAAATTCTTTGACGGCGCATCAAACAGCATCGACTATTGCAGAATGATAAAATGGTGCCTTGAAAACAATCTTATACAGCAGGCTGTAACGATATATATTGAAAAGATACCCAGATATATTTTCAGCAATCGGATACTTATCTGTGATGATGAATATTATAACAATACAAAAAAGAAAAATGCAAAAGATGTTTTGAAAAAAAATACCGATGCTATAATCTTCTATGATGAATTTATGAGCAGTGCCTGCGATGTGAGTATCCGCAGATTTCAGAAAGCTATGAAAGAAAAATTTGTTGAGATCAACAGGGACTACCAATACAGCAACGATCTAAAAGAAATTATGTTCGCACTTTTCAAAATAAAAAAAGGATCCCGCAATGACTTTCGAGGATATATGTCCAAGGTAAACACATCGTCATTACCGAACATATCAAAAACCCAAAAACTGGTAGCAAAGTACTGTGTCGATAATAAAGTCAAAGATTTTGACTCTATGATAAATACTTTTACATCTCAAAATATTCCTGTACTTTATGATATACTGAATATAAAGCAGGAAAAGCTTCTTACAATAGATAAGAAGATACGCACAGCATCAACAATTACAATGAATAATTATTATCAAGAGAGCGTTACCATAAACGCCAAGACCAATATAAACGTTCTGCGAAGCATATTGTTCGATTACATTTATGTCAAGTCCATAAGGAACCACATCAATCATGCAAGCGACGAGGAAACCCTTAACGAACAGCAAAAGGATTTGCTTGAACGCAAAGGCTGCAACGTCAGGGAATTTACTCCCCAAGCAATAAGCAAAGCAATACTTACATCTGTTGACCGCATCGAAAAAGCTGCGGCAGCAGTGCAATAAAGAAAGGACGAGCTTTTCATGAAGAACTTTATTTTCACTATCCCACAGCAGCCCGCAAACAGTCTGAAAGAAACCAAATACGAAAACCCCTGCCGGAACCCTATCCTCGAGTGTCCGAAAGCAACAAGATTTCCTATCCTTGTTCCTATGAGAAACACTGTTGCAAAGGGCGAAAAGATCTGCATCACGGCCATCAGACCGGAACACGCAAACTGCTTCACCAATGAAAAGACCTTTATGGACGAGCTGGCGAAGCTGAAAGATGAGCTGGGTTTCGAGTATGACCTGCACATAGTTTCGACCCCATTCTCCGAAACTATCAGCGACCATTTCTCACTTTTTTCCGATATGATAGAGAATGTACACAACGATGATGAGATATATTCCGACATCACTTTCGGCACCAAGCCCATTCCCATGATAATGCTTATGACACTTACCTATGCCTACAGATTCAAGGACGATGTTTCCGTTGAAAGCATCGTCTATGGTCAGTACAATCATGATACTGATATTTCAGGCCTGTTCGATGTATCGGCACTGTTCTACATGAATTCCACCATCAACACAATGAGCGAAACATCGGATCCCGAAAAGTTCATAAAAGATATACTTGCTCTTTAATGGGAGGTCACTATGTCCGTTCAAAATAAATTTGTCGAAACCGATTTTATCAAAAAGGTAAACAAGATCGCCGAGAACGCTTATTATTATAAAGCAAACAACGATATCCGTTATAAAACCGAGCAAAACAAGCTTGCAGCTATGATAATCGACAAGATAAAGATAATCGCTGAGACAACCACCAAGATAACGGATGACAGCGATTATCTGAGTGAAGCTTGTAAAGTATTTACTGAATCCCTGAAAAGCTGGGAACCCGGAAAAGCCGGTTTCTGGGCTTATTTCAAGAGCATACTTGACAAGCGTGAAAAAGGCCTGTATTACAGCAAGTTTGATGACTATCAGTGCAGTGCATACAAGGAACTGAAAAAGCGCTCGGCAAGTCTTTCCGACGAGGAAAAGGAAAAGCTTAAACTGACGGCACAAAGACTGGATCTTTATGCCGGTGAAGATGACGACAATCCCTCGCAGGAGATACCCGACAAAAGCAATGCCGAAAATGATGCAATGGAAAGTGAGATAATGAAAATACATTTTGATTTTCTCAACACCATAATCATGGGTCAGAAAAAGAAATATCAAAACAGTGTAAAGCCTTGTTATCCCGCTTACTTCTACACCGAGTTCGTTACAAAAATGATAAACGATGTAGGCAATAACGCAGTGTTTTCCGACGCTGAAAAGGGGCTTATGAAGATAGTAGAGCATGACTTTATCTCCTATTATATGATCGGAGATAACAGCACCGTATCGGGAATATCCTGTGGCAGGCTGAAAAAAACCGGTGATTTTTCCGATGACCCCAATGACAACAGACCCTGCGGCTATGATCTGAAAAACATAGTATATGCAAAATTCATTTCACAGCTGAAAAACAGCGACAAGCTCCAGAGCGATTCCAGCATCAGTCAGCAGCGCTCAAAATTCATGCAGCTCATGCAGAGCGCAATGGGCAAAAATATTATAAATGAATAATCTCTCCCCCGATACGGCACACAGCTGTATCGGGGATTTTTATGCTTATATCTTGTGTCTATATTGTGTTTATATTGTACCTATCATGTGCCACTCCCCTATCCCCTGCCATGCACACAACTCAGGCACAAGATAGCTTTTCGTTTGTATATGATATATTTGCCGGACCACAGCCACATTTACCACAACTGTACAAATCCATTACAGCCGATATATCTTGTACCTTGCATGTGTCTATCCTGTGTCACTATACTCATCGCCAGACACGCCACCCGATAGCCCACTCTCCGCCGACCACTCCCCCACCCTGCCTCACAAACCTTTTCCCGAAATACCGCAAATACCCCCGCTGTATCGTAAGACCGCACCTCCCAACAGACGACAGCAGCTCAAACACGCACAACTCTCCACATACCTTTCACATTTATGTTGTGCCTATCATATGCTTTTCTTGTGTTTACCTTGTGTCACTGCATACAGCCGCATATACTTCACCTGAGCCAATCCGTCGCCGCTGATATATCTTGTGTTTACCATGTACTTATCTTGTGCCTATCCTGTGTCACTCTCATAAAACAAAGTGATATGCCGAGAATACTCCATATGACTGTCAGACCACTCCCCTATCCCTGCCCGATATGAAAATTTCCCCGCAGGGCTTCACAAAGCAGGATAAACACGGCTCATATGCCGTCAAATTTATCTTGTGTCTGTCTTGTGCCTTTCATGTGCCTATATTGTGTCTGTCATGTGCCGAATTTGACAAAATCACTCCCCTGCCACGGGTTACAATTATGTTACAATAAGCACTCAGCTATTGAAAAAAACGGGCGATGTGCTATACTTTTATTATGGACGACACAAGACAGGTACAGGATAAACACACTGTAGGCACAAGATAAACACAGGATAGGAGCGATAAAAGAAATGGCAGCGATAATCACCTTCATCAACGAAAAGGGCGGAGTGGGAAAGACCTCCGCCTGCTTCAACTCTGCCTGGGAGCTTTCCCGCAGAGGCAAAAAGATACTTATGATTGACATGGACGGTCAGAAAGCCAACCTGACCTTTTTCTCCGGTTCCGACGGGGACAGCGACAGCATGAAGACCATGGCCGACGTTTTCAAGGGCGACACCGACATTAAGGACACCATTCTCAGCGTCAGGGAGAACCTTGACATCATTCCCGCCGATTCCTCAATGTCCAACCTGGGAATGGAAGCAAAGGTGGTCAAGTTCAGAAAGAGCATCGCCGAGATAGCAGGGGAGTACGACCTTATTTTCATCGACGTGAACCCCGCCCCCGGCTGGAGCCATTACCTTTCCCTTTCCGTATCCAACTGGGCAGTGATAGTAATGCTCCCCGACATTGCATCGCTGGAGGGAAACAAGGGCATACTTGAAACAATAGAGGAGATACAGGGCACCACCAACCCCGCTCTGAAAATTTTGGGCTTCCTCTTTAACAAAAACAACAGCCGCACCGTCCTTGCAAAGCAGGTCAACGACGCTGCGGAGAGCATGGCGGAATCCGTTGGCTCGTCCCTTTTTGATACGAAGATAAGGAACACCGTGACCCTCAGCGAGAACGTCATTGCTCATGTGGGCGTTACCGAATATGCCCCGGGAAGCCCCGCTGCGGAGGACATAAGCGCCTTTGCCGATGAGATGGAAAGGAGGCTTTCCTGATGGCTGCAAAAAAGTTTGACCTGGGTGCGTACAGCTCAGACACAAGCAAAACACAGGCTAAACACAAGAAATACTCCGCATTTATAGAGAATGAAACGGAAGATGCTCCCGCACCCGAAAAGGCAGAGGAAGCGAAAAAGGCAGTCGCCGATACTTCCGACAATATCGTATCCGCAAAGCCTGTCTCCGATGAAAATATCTCGGAAGACGGAGCATCGAAAAGAATAAACATGGCGTTCACCGATGAAAATTATGCGCTGATAGCAGGGGAGTCGGAGCGTCTGGCAGTCAGCCTCGTGCACTTCATAAGCTCAGTCATCGGCATGACCGATGAAAAGGATATCGACAGCTATATCAGCGCCATGGCGATACCACGCACCAAGGACTTTGTGGCAAGGAGAAGGGGAAACCCCGCAAAGCGCATAAATCTGAAATTTTCCCCTCAGCTCCACAGCAGACTTTCCAGGGGAGCAGATGCGCACAACATGACCATAACCCAGTATCTTAACACTGTGATAGAAGTGTATGCACAGGATAAGCACAAGATAAGTACATGATAAACACAAGATAACAGTGAGGTATCAAATGGATCGCACAACTGTAAGAGTACGTCTTGACGGCTCGACCCAGCCCCAGGACAACTATATGCAGATAAAAGAAAATTTCGTTGACGTGGAGTATCTCTATGACTACGTTGACAGGGAAATGTCCCTTGACGACTACATCAAGTCCGACGACTGGTGGAAAGCGGACACAAAAACGGGCATCATCACCATCGAGCTGAACAAGGACCTGCCCGGCAGATATGCGGCTCTTATATCATTCATGCACTCGGACTACTTCACCGATGAGGACCATGAAAAGGTGCAGTACATCGAATCGCTGCTCTACACACTGCCAAAGCTGGCAGCCAACAGGGCGGTCATCAGATATCCGGAGCTTTATGCCAAAATCGCCGAGCAGAATAAAAATGCTCCCCCAAAGGAAACAAGGGAGTACCGCACCAGGAAAAAATCGGGAGCAATGACCCCCATTCCCGCCACCATACCCACCATAACCATAAAATCCTTCCAGAACGCCATGACCCTGAACCTTGACGACAAGGCATATCTCCAGCCACTTTCCAGCCTTGACAATCTGGTCTTTGAAAACGGCATACTTTACTTTGACGGCCTGCCCGCCACCGCCGCAAAGCTCTCCAACCGGTACACCAAAGAGGGCATCGACAACATCAATCTGCCTATCCTCAGAATGTTCTATGCCATCATCATGGAACGCTTCTTCAAAACATGGAAGGAGGACGGCTCAATCGACGAGGTAATCAGCATATATTACCCCGACCTTGCAAAGAGAATGGGCAAGTCCTCAAACATAAGCAAGCTGGATATCGAAAATTTCATAACCACCATCACCAGCTTCCAGAACATCATGGGTATAGTTGATAAGGGCACCAGGGGCAACGATATCCTGCCCGTGCTGGTATTCATGGGCAACGACGTTGACAAGAACATTATCCGATTTTCCAGCCCGTATATGGTGAGAGTTATCCAGGACATCTACAAGGCAAGCATAAGAAAAAGCAAGGTAGATCTGCCAATGACCGATAAGCAGGGGAATGTGCTGACACTGCCGTCCCACTCGTATCTTATAAAAAGCTCCATAACCAAGGAGAAGAACAAAAAGGCAGTGGAGATAGTTTTCATCGTGGTGACGCTCATCGAGCAGGCGGGAAACAACGTACCCCACATAAAAGCTTCCACCATTATCGAGCGCAATACCCAGCTGAAAGAAAGCCTTGCCGCATCGAAAAGCACCTCGGACAAGAACAAGAAGCTGAGCCGTGCCTTTTCAAAGGCGTGGGAGCTTCTCAGGACCCAGACGGAGCTGCTGACTACATACAAAAATATTTCACTGCCCGACCCCAAGGCATCGGATTTCTGTAAGTATATCCCCACCACTTCCACTCTTGATACGGTTTACAGCTTTCCCCATGAGGGAAAACTGACTTAAAATACAGCTTGGTAACAATAAAATCCGCACAAATAAGCACAAGGGCAAAGGGTTTAGGTCAAGCCTTTTTCCCGAAAGGCTTGCGGGTTTCCAAAGGGCAGAGCCCTTGGTCGCTGTCCGCAGACAGCGAAATCTTTTCATTGACGGCTAAAGTAATTAAAGCAATAGCCGACAGATTAAAAAGTCCTAAAGCCGCCTGCACAGTGAGATCAAAAACTTGCAAATGAATATTGCTTCTCAATATAAACCGAAACTATTTCATGCAGGCGGCTTGAAACTGAGAGCAATTTCGCAGAAATTGCAATTCAGTTTCCGCCGTAAGGCGCAGGTACGGACAAATATACTTTTCATTTATATACCCACACTCAATGAAAATACAGCTGCCACACAATCAAAACACAAGATAGAAACAACATAAACACAAGATATAACATCATTCATCTTGTTTTATAAAATCATAAAAGGGCTGCTGCATTAAGATGTGAAACAGCAGAGTGCAGCCAAAGCCCCAGAATTTATGAATGATGCTTGTTATACGTGGAATGATATTAACATCATTATTGACAAAATAACATTGCATATGTTATAATATCAAAAGCAATGTTATAAAGGAAGTGAAGCAGTGACCGAATATATCAAAAATACTCTCGGAGCAGATGTGAGTGAAGAGAAATTTGATTTTCCTCCGAGTATGCCCATGTACCTGAAAAATGGCTATTCATACAGAATGCTTGAAATAAACGGCATCAGATGCCTTATGGCGGAGCCTGTAAGCTTTTCTTTGGCTTCCTGCAAAAAGCAGCTGGATAAGCTGACAGCGTTATTCGGCTGCCATGCAGTGCTTTGCCTTAAAAGCATAACTCCCTATCAGAGAAAACGCCTGACGGAAGAGCATATTCCCTTTGTTGTCGAGGGCACTCAGATATATCTTCCTTTTCTTGCAATATGCTTATCGGAAAAGTACAAAAGGGAAATAACCACGGAAAAATTTTCTCCCTCGTCACAGCTGGTGTTTTTATATCTGTTTTACAGGAAAGAGAAGCTGACAGCAACTGAATTATCAAAAAAGATTGGATATACTGCAATGTCTGTCAGCAGGGCATATGCACAGCTGACATCATGGGGGCTGTATCATTATCGGGTATCGGGCAGAAACAAATATCCCGAGACAGATCTGTCCGACGGTGATATACTCAGAATGGCTGAGAAATACATGATATCCCCCGTTACAGCTGTGTATAACTGCAAAGACGCAGCATCAGGCAGGCTCAGAGCCGGGGTGTATGCACTGGAGGGCAAGTCAATGATCGGGATATCCGAAAGTGATATATGTTTTGCTGATATCAGGAAAAACATAAGCATTTGCAATGAAGGTGAAGGCGTGCGTGTTGAGTGCTGGTGCTACGATCCTAAGCTTTTATCGGACAGTGAAAATGTTGATGATATATCGCTGATATTATCGTTAAAAGATGACCCCGATGAAAGGGTACAGTCAGCGGTCGAAGATCTGAGGAGAAAGTACAAATGGTAACGGGTATAGAAAAATTCAAAGAGCATTTTTCGGGTTTTGAAGGAATGTATTCTCTTATCGGAGGCGTTGCCTGCGGTCTGCTTATGGATGATTCGGGACTTGATTTCAGAGCGACCAAGGATTTTGATATCGTTTTGATAATCGAAGCGATGAACGCCGGATTCGGAAAAACTTTCTGGGATTTTATTGCTGAGGGCGGCTACAGCATAAGGGAAAAAAGCAGCGGGGAACCTGAATTTTTCAGATTCAAAGATCCCACTGACAAGGACTATCCCAAAGAGATAGAATTATTTTCAAGGAAGAGCAATGTTCTGACTTACTCGCCCGATGACAGGCTTACTCCCATACATATTTCAGACGAGATATCCAGCCTTTCAGCCATACTGCTAAATGATGAATATTATGATTTCCTGAAAAGCGGGCTTGTTCTTCTTTTAGGGATACAGGTATTGAATTACACCCACATTATTCCGTTCAAAGCCAAAGCATGGCTTGATCTTAAAAAGAGAAAGGAAAACGGGGAAAGCATAGACAGGAAAAATGTTTTAAAGCACAAGCGTGATGTTTTCCGTCTTTCACAGCTGATAGCCGAAAATAATTCAGTCGATCTGCCTGCCGAGATAAAGAAGGATATGTCGGAGTTTATTTCCGGAATGGAAAATGATGACATTGACCCTAAAAGCTTCGGTATAAATGCCGCAAAAGATGATATCCTTAATGCTTTGAGAAAGGTGTATAAGATATAAAAAATAAAAAGCGGAATATTTTTATTATATCATGTGTTTATATTGTGCGTATCTTGTGTTTTGATTGTGCTGAATATGGACTGCATACTGCATAAATTGAAAAGTTAATTTGACCGTACCTGCGCCTTACGGCGGAAACCAAAATCGTCGTTCCTGACGGAACGGCTCTTGGTTTCAAGCCGCCTGCACTTTAATAGTTTTTGATTTGTTTGAAATGAGACTTTCATTTTGCTTGACTTTGAATTTTCGGTGCAGGCGGCTTTGGGGATTTTTAGTTTGTCGGCTATTGCTTTAATTACTTTAGCCGTCAATGAAAAGATTTCGCAGGTAAACGTAGTTTACCACTGCGGCAAGGACGACCAAGGGCTCTGCCCTTTGGAAACCCGCAAGCCTTTCGGGAAAAAGGCTTGACCTAAACCCTTTGCTCTTGTGCTTATTTGTGCAGACCTTTTCAAATAGCTGCCGGCTGCTTTCCCATTGCAGGAAAGTAGGACACTTCTCCGAAATTTGAAAAACGCAAATTTCGGAGAAGTGTCCTATCAAAATTCCGATTTTCGGCTTCAATACGTACTTTTTCAAAAATGCCCCGTTTTTAGTCAGCGGAGACTAACACAAATTTTCAAGGCCCTCAGGAGTTTTAAAAACCACACAAAGAAAATTTACGTGAAGATCAGGAAGATTATGTTGTGTTTATCTTGTGTCAGCTTTCCTTATCCCTGCCTGTGCCGGGACACTTTTCCGAAATTTACAAATTTCCAAATTTCGGAGAAGTGTCCTGTAAATTTCGGAGAACTGTCCTACAAATTTCGGAGAAGTGTCCTACAAATTTCGGATAACTGTCCTAACCCGACATGAAAAAACATAGGAATGAAGCGGGTTTGAGGGCAGAAAAATTTTCCTAATATACTAATATATTAGTATATTAGTAGGCAGAGCTCCTCTTCTTGACAGGAGCTCTGCCTTATGATACCATATTCACAAGGGAAAAGCCCATGTAAAAAAAAGGAGGATCTCCATGACAGGAGAAGAAATAAAGGAATACGTCCATTCTCAGGCAGAGCTGCCATTTCTTGAAAGGGACAACAGGGGAAAGGGATATATCTGCCCATGCTGCGGAAACGGCTCGGGAAGCTCGGGGGACGGCATTGTCAAGGTGCCCCTTTCCTCATCGTACAAATGTTTCAAATGCGGCGAATCGGGCGACGCTTTTTTCTGGCTGGGTAAGGCGCTGGGCATTGAGGGCTTTGCGGCTCAGCTGGAAGAGGCTGCACGGATTTACGGTCTGACGTATGATAATAAGTCCGCACAGAGCTGCCATTCCTTGAAAGGTACAACAGGGGAGAGGTCTGTTTCTGCCCTGTCGGGGGCTGCGGAGGTGCATGATGACGGTGCCGCCGAATACATATCCCGCTGCGCCCAAATGGCGGGCAAGACGGACTACTTTTCACGCAGGGGCATATCTCCCGAGATCGTAAAAAGGTTCGGACTGGGATATGACCCGAAATTTTCCGAGGGCACGGGAAAATACAGCTGGAAGGCTGTCATCATTCCCACCTCCCAAAGCACCTATGAGGCAAGGAACACCGATGTGTCTCCCAACTCCAAGGAAAAGGCAAACTTCAAGTGCAGAAAGCACGGACGCTCCAATATATTTAACGGCGCTGCGCTGGAATATGAAAAGGAAAAGCCTCTGTTCATTACCGAGGGCTGCTTTGATGCCATGAGCCTGATACAGTGCGGCGGTCAGGCTGCGGCCATGGGGGGAGTTTCAAACATAAATCTGCTGACGGCTGCCTTTGACAGGGTGATGCCCTCGGTGCCTCTTATACTTGCTCTTGACAACGATGAGGCCGGAAGGGCGGCGTCCGAAAAGCTTTCGGAGGCTCTCAGGTCAAGGGGGATCGCCTTCATTGACGGGTCATCGGTATCGGGAAAATATCACGACCCCAATGACAGGCTCATAAACGACCCCAAGGGGCTGGAAGCCGCTGTTGCGGAGCTTTCCGAAAGGGCAGTGCAGGCGGGCGGGCCTGCCGATGAGCAGCGTGAGCAGTACATGCGAACCAGCGTTTTTCACGCCATGGGGGACCTTAAAGACTACATAAAAAAGAATGCCGATCGCCCTGCGCTGAGCACGGGATTTTATCAGGTGGATACGGAGATCGGCGGCGGGATATACACGGGGCTGTACATCATCGGTGCGGTATCCAGTCTGGGAAAGACCACGTTTTCTCTTCAGGTGGCGGACAATCTGGCAAAGAAGGGGACAGACGTGCTGTTTTTCTCGCTGGAGCAGAGCAGGTTCGACCTTATGGCAAAGAGCATCAGCCGTGAGACCTTCGGCGTGTGCCGCCGTCAGAAGCTGGATATGTCCAATGCAAAAAGCAGTCTTAATATCCTGAACGGCAGAAAATACGAGGGCTACACTCAGACAGAAAGATATGTTATCGAAACGGCTTTCAGGGCATACGAAAGCTATGCGGAGCATCTTTTTATTTATGAGGGCATCGGAAATATTTCCGTTGACGACATACGCAGCAAGGTAAAGGATCACATTGCATACACGGGCAACAAGCACCCTGTGGTGTTCATCGACTATCTGCAGATACTGAGCTGCGATGATGACAGGGCCACGGACAAGCAGAGGACCGACCGCAACATTACATACTTAAAGCAGCTTTCCAGAGATTTTGATATCCCCGTTATAGCGGTATCTTCTCTTAACAGGCAGAATTATTCCGAAAAGATAAACATGGCGGCGTTCAAGGAATCGGGAGCCATAGAATACGGTTCGGACGTGCTTATAGGTCTCCAGCTCAAGGGGGCAGGGGAGAGAGAGTTTGACATAAATATCGCCAAGGCAAAGGACCCCAGAGAGGTGGAGTTCATTGTCATCAAGAACAGAAACGGAAAGATAAGCGGTCAGGGTGTTCAGCTCAACTATTATCCCGCTTTCAACTGCTTCCGTGGGATACTTGATCCGTATGATAGTTGAGGTAGGTTGTGTGTAGGTTGTGTTTTGCTTGTGTTTAGGTTGTGTGAGCATTGATTTCTGATTATTACGGTTATCATCATAAAATATCGGGGCAGATAGGTCATTGAAAATGGGATGTTGTCTTGACTTTCCGCATGACACGAATACAATGACATTGCGGAATTCTGCAAGACCGAGAACCGGCCTGTATTCCTTAAAAAAATGGCGAGGATAAGCAGCCGGAGGACATCATCAATGGAAGCAAATGAAATACACCATTGAATTTCTCCTGCTGCTTTTAACGACAAAACAAACTACACTGAGCTTATGAACAGACTTTACAACGTTGAATGATGTTTATTGGAATCATTCGGTGAATTTTCCTTTTTTGATATGATGTTGTGATATGATGATTCATATAGCCATCTTATTAATTTTTGCTATTCATATTTTTCTTTCTATTGCATCACAAATCCATTTCAGTTGAAGCTTTTGTATGCAATCTAAATTAATACCGTCTTTTTGAGGCAATGATGATATGTCGTCTTTAAACTTTTTTATTGACAATAATGTATCCTCGGATAATTCATTATAATTAATAATTGATAATATATAGCGAAGATCATCCAGCGTTTCAGCATTGAACTTAGGAATATGATCAAAAATCCTATCAAGTGGGATTTTTTTCATAATCATGTTGGGGTTGTACTGTAGTATATTATCATTTGATATTTTGGAAATTATATAATCATAATTTGATGAGTTAGGTATATCAATAAAATCCGACGTGTAATTGAGCGACTCAAAAAACTTGTTCTTAATATCGTCAAATTTTTTTGCACCGTTAATGTCCTGTATTTCAAATGTATGAAAAGAAAAGAGGGGTTTTTTTGTGAAATTAGCACCTCTTCCCTTTATGTTATCAATTATTTTTTCAATTATGCCATCTATTTTATCATTGTTCAGCTTTGCATCATATTTCAGAAGAAGCAGATAGTTAATAATACGGTCATAGTGATTTAGGCTTATGTCAGAAACATTATTTAACCTGGTATAAATGCTTTGAAGTGCCTCATTGAGTGCATTTTCCGTGCTGATATAAAAATTATATAGCACTTTTAAATCCTTATCATCGTATCCGGTTTTATCAACATAGATTAGATAATTATTATACTCTGCGATAGTTTTTATTATATCATTTTCTGAGATAATCTGCGAATGGTAATAATCATAACAGAAGCGCATTAGAGGATAAACGATATCTCCTGATAGATTAGCGTCCAGTATTGAGTTGTCTTTGAATTTCAAATCGTGATCGTCAAGACACTTTTGCAAATAATTGACCAATCCTATAAAAACACACTTTTTGAACTCACTATCAGCAGTTATACTGTATTTGTCCATGCGATTATAAATATCACAGGCCTTTTGACATGCAAATATAACTTCACGATAGTTTCTTATATCGTTTCTGGTAATAAAGTGTTTTGGTGCTGTAAAAGCATTTTTGAAACTGTTCAGGTCGCTATTTTTAAAATTATCAATTATACTGTTGATGGTTTTCTGAAAATCAGCATGGAACTGTAATGTATCAGATATGGATTTTTCTTTTGCTTTGAGATATTTTAATGATTTTTCCGAATAAACCTTTTTATATTCATTTTTTCCGAAGCTGTGTTCTTGAGCTGGTATTTCTTCAATGCTATAATGAATCAACTCACTTTCGTTTGTGACAAGCAGAACCTTGACGCCATCATTTTCGCACATGTTATTGATATAGCCGAGAAGTTCAATAATATCTATCTGGGTGCGCTCTATATCTTCCAGAACAATCAGTTTGCCTGTCAGATCCACAGATTCATATATTTCCTGCAGATCCTTATCATTGATACTTCCTATATCAAAACCAATCTTGCCGACCAAGCCGTTTAATATGGTCTTGCATACGATTTTTCCCACAGCTTTAGCGGTGGTTTCTGTTTCAGATGAAGAAACTTTCTTGATAGTTCTCAGCTCTATATATATTGATTTGCTGATTTCAGAAATATCAGAAAGACCGTAGAGTGATACTATAACGCATTTATGTTTGTCGGCTTCATTATCTTCAAGAAAAGGTTTCAGGGTGTTTTTGACGTAATAGCTTTTTCCCGAACCCCATTCGCCGGTAAGCATAATAGCTCTGCCTGTTATGTCATTTTTGATATAGTTGAGAATAAAGCTGTTCATTTCATCATAAGTCATTGATTGTTCTCCTTAAAAACATTTACTATAGGCATGATTTTTACCAACAGTAAGCAATATATTTCATATCTTTAATTTTTCATATAAAAGCGTAAATTCTATTAAATTATAATTGATATCTGATTTCATTCAAACCAGAAATTTGTATTTACAAAACTTTTTTATTTACATTATACAACATTTTGCACAAATTATCAACAATATTCAATCATTTTTTAAATTATTTTGCGAGGTCTTATAAGTCCAATGTGGTAAAAAATAAGGCTGCTGCATTTCATTTGCAGTAGCCTTAGCTTATATTCATCAGATATGAAAAGAACCATTAAGACAGTGATCGTTCTGATATGTATGTGAGGCACAATATAAACACAGGCAAAACACAATATATTGCCTGTGCCTATCCTGTGCCTCATCATTCACCTCACAGTATTCACCCAGACCCTCATATCACCCTCGCCGCGGTTGCCCCAGGTGTAATAGGGGACAGCGACAGCGTCGCAGGGGGTCAGAGTTTCCGCTTCGTCACAGTAAAGGTCATCACAGTCACTTGTGCGGAATGCCTTTGCCGTGAGCTTTACCGTTCCGCCGAGAAGTTCGGGCTCAAATGCTCCCACAGAGGGAGTCTGGCTCCTGTCAATGCGCAGCGACCGCACATCGCCGTTGTCGGCACTCTCAAAGCAGTAAACCAGAGGCCCCCGCATAAGCGCCGTCATTCCCGTAAGCCTCGGCACTTTGTTTGATGCCCTTACAAATCTTGGAGTTCCGTCCAGAGTGAGTTTTATCTCCGTTTTTCCGTTCAGGTCAATGTAAATATATCCGTTTTCGGGAGTGGCGGAGACTTCTTTTCCGTTTACTTCGAGGGTGAAGCTCCTGCTCCGCTTGGGTATGCGCACAGCTGCCCTGCCGCTGCCCGATATGATATATTCTACCCTCATATCATAAGGATAGTCTGTGATACATTCAAGCTGGATGCCGTTTGAAAAGCTTACTTTTCCCGCAGCGAAAAGATGGCAGAAAACAGTGCCGCCCTTTTCGCCATAGGCATATTTGCCGATGGAGCCGATGAGCCTTGCCGCATTGGGAGGGCAGCAGGCGCAGGCATACCACCCGGGTCTGGAGGGGAGCACATGACGGTGGCCCGCCGCTTTTCCCGAAATGCCCTCATCGACTTCAAGAGGATTTACATAGAAAAACCGCTTGCCGTCAAGCTGCATTCCCGCAAGAACGGTGTTGTAAAAAGCAAGCTCCATAACATCGCCGTATTCGCCGTTTATGTCGTTTTCAAGCATCTTTTCCGCAAAGAATATCAAGCCGATCGCTGCGCAGGTTTCGGAGTATGCGGTGTCGGGCGGAAGGTCATAGTCAACGGTGAAAGCCTCGCCCTGAACGGTGGAGCCGATACCGCCGGTTATGTACATTTTTCTGCGGACGATGTTTTCCCACAGACGGCGGCAGGCGAAAAAAAGCTCCTTGTCATCGGTCTCGGAGGCAAGGTCTGCCATTCCTGTGTAAAGGTACACCGCACGGACGGCATGGCCTGTGGCTTCGGTCTGTTCACGGACAGGCTTTGCGCTCTGGCGGTAATCATTGTCCCATGGGTCGCTGTTCCAAACGCTCCAACTGCGCTTTTTCGCTTCTCTCGCCCAAAAGTCGGGAGCTTTTCCTCGCTCGTTGATAAATTTTTTGGCAAGTTCAAGGAAATGCTTGTTTTCGGTAAGACGGTATAATCTCAGCAGGGCAAGCTCTATCTCCGGGTGTCCCGGGATACCCTCATGCTTCTGAGCGACAAAACGGTCGTATATACATTCCGCATTTTTTACCGCAATGTTCAGCAGACTGCGCTTGCCCGTTGCTTCATAGTAGGCACAGGCGGCTTCGATAAGGTGCCCCGAACAGTACAGCTCATGGCCCTCAAGCAGATCTGTCCAGCGCTTTTCCTTGTCCTTTACGGTAAAGTACGTGTTCAGATAGCCGTCCTTGTCCTGTGCATCGGCGATGATGCCGATAAGCTCATCAGCCTTCTGTTCAAGCTCCTTATCGGGCTTGTCGGCAATGGCATAAGCCGCAGCTTCAAGCCACTTGTAAGCGTCGCTGTCCTGAAAGACCATTCCGTAAAAGCCGTCGCCGACGTCCTCTCCTCTGAGAGCCTTTGCGGCATTGATAAAGTTCGCCGCTACGTGGCTTTTTTCCACTCCCTCAAGCTTGTCCCACAACACGCTGTGCTGATATGGGATAACTTCGGCATGGACGATATTCTGATATTTTTCCATAAATCCCGAGGCCTTGTATGAGGTGACGGGTATCTGCTTCTGTGTTTTCATAAGGTTTGCCCTCCTGTTGACTTTTGGCTCTATATGTATTATAATACTGTAACTAAACTTTATAAATGGAGAAAAATTCTGATAATATGGAAAATATTATTGCCGATATATCAATAGCTGAAACAGACCTGCCGCTTGTGTCCGACTGCGATATGCTCACGGCGACGGAAAACTTCCGTCATATGGACAGAACGGCTGATTTTAATGACATGATATATGTCACCGACGGAATGATGTACGTTACGGAATGTGACATGGACTATGAGATAGGTGCGGGGGAGCTTTTATTTCTGAAAAAACGGCTGCGCCATTTCGGAAAATACGAGACTTTAAGAGGCACCCGCTGGGTGTATGTTCATTTTACGCTGAACGAGGGACAGACCAGCGAAAAAATCTATCTTCCGAAGAAAATGAGCGGACTTTCGGGAAGCATTATCGGGGAAAAGCTTTTAAAGCTGTGCGAGACCTTTCACAGCTCGGATAAATTGAGCAGGCTCCGCACCAATTCGCAGTTTTATGATATCCTTATCCGCATCTGTTCGGAGCAGCCGAATGGTGAAAGCGTATCGGACAAAATATGTGCTTTCCTTGATACTCAGACCGAAAGGGATTTTTCTCAGGCGCTCATAAGCGAGCATTTTTATCTGAGCTACAGCAGGCTTGCGGCGGAGTTCAAGCGGGAAAAGGGTATCTCCATGGGTCAGTATCACAATGCCGCAAGAATGAAGCGTGCCTGTCACTTACTGCGCTCCACGCTGATGTCGGTGGGAGAGACCGCCGATTCGCTGGGGTTTTCAGATATGCTGTATTTCAGCAAGAAATTCCGTGCCTACACCGGCGTTTCACCCACGGATTACAGAAAGCAGATACAGAAAAAATATTGATATTTTATGCTGGCTGTATGAGGATAGCTGTGGGTACTAATTACGCATAACGAAACTTATGCGTAATTACGCAATATTTTTATTATGAAAGCCCTGAAATTCAGACACTATTCTCTTGAAAAATGTTACACATTTCATCTCGAAACCTTAGAAAAATGTTACAAATACCTTGACTAAACTCACGAATAATGTTACAATTAAAGCACAGACTAATGCGTGAGGTGGTAAATATGCTGAAAAGAAAAGCATGGGACAGGCTGGTGGAGTGGAAAAACAGCCCGTCAAAAAAAGCTTTGTGCATCATAGGCGCAAGGCAGATAGGCAAGACCACTCTTGTCCGTCGGTTCGGGCAGGAATACTACGAAAATTTCGTTGAGCTGAACTTCATATCCGATAAGCGTGCGGCGGAAATATTTGAGGGCGACCTTTCCGCAGATACGGTCATCACAAATCTCACCGCATACCTCCGCAAGCCCATGGAGCCGGGCAAGACACTGGTGCTTCTGGACGAGATACAGGAGTGCCCCAATGCACGGACAGCCATAAAATTTCTCGTGGAGGACGGCAGGTTCGATTACATTGAAACAGGCTCGCTGCTGGGCGTGCGTCTCAAGCGTGTAAAGTCCTATCCCGTGGGCTATGAAGAGATCTATAATATGTATCCCATGGATTTTGAGGAATATATCACCGCCAACGGCGTGCGCCGTGAGACTATAGATCATCTGCGCAGGTGCTATGAAGATGACCTGCCCGTTTCCCCGTCGGTGCATGACACAATGCTCAAGCTGTTTTACAGCTATATCGTGGTTGGCGGAATGCCCGAGGCGGTGAGCTGCTATGTAAATACCCATGACATAGGTCAGGTGATACGCAAGCAGCGTGAGATAACCGAGCTGTACAGGCTGGACATTTCCCAGTATGCGGAGGGAAATGACAAGATAAAAATAACTGCCATATACGACAGTATCCCCTCGCAGCTCAACGACAAAAACAGGCGGTTCATTCTCACAAAGGTGGATAAGAACGGTCGGCAGCTGCGGTATGAAAACAGCTTTGAGTGGATATCAGACGCAGGGGTGGCTCTCCCCTGCTACAATGTGACCGAGCCGCAGCTTCCCCTTTCGCTCAACAGCAAGCACAGCCTTTTCAAGCTTTTTATGGGAGACACGGGACTGCTTTGCGCTTCCTGCATGGAGAACATACAGTTTGATATCCTGCAGGGCAATGTGGAGATAAATCTGGGCAGCATTCTTGAAAACGTGATAGCTCAGGAGCTGAAAAGCAAGGGCTTTGAGCTGTATTATTACGATTCCAAGAAATACGGCGAGGTGGATTTTGTTGTAAAGAACGGCATGAACGCTGAGCTTATTGAGGTCAAATCGGGAAATGACTACAAAAAGCACAATGCTCTTGACAGGATAAGGTCTGTTGAGGGCTGGCATTTCGGAAGCTCGACGGTTTTCTGCAAAGGCAATCTGCAGTCGGGAGATGTCCGTTATCTGCCCTGGTACATGATAATGTTTTACCGCCAAAATGACGCTGTTAGAGAGATGAAATATGAGATAGATCTGAGCGGGCTGGATGATAAGGTTTGAGGGATATGTTGTGTTTTGTTTGTGTTTATCGTGTGCATAGATTGTGTCTGACATGACGATCGGACATTGAAAAAGCAGGAAATTCCGCAAAGTGGATATCAACTGGATGTCCACAGTAATGATGCTGAACAATACTTAGCGAGCATAGAAAAGGAGCCATACTTTTCTTATCTGAACTGTAAGCAGGTGTACGTGCTGCTGGTATTATTATATACCGTAATATTGTAAGCGCCGGGGAATTCAAATGTTTTCAATTTGTATAAGAACCCGTCTTCACAAGCATATGCGCACGTCTTTTCGGCAAATTTTGCCGCAGACTGCGTTAAAAATCCTTGCCGGGCGAAAGCCCGCCTGCGGATTTTTGCCTACTCTGCAACAAAATTATGCTCGAAAATCCGCACACATTTCTTATGAAGACAGGTTCTAAGCCTCGGGATTCACATATCGGGTAAACAGTGTTTACCCGATTCGATAATGCAAACAAATGTATTGATTTTATGGACTCCTTTTTGATCACGTATTTAACAGCAGTTTCAGCATTATACCGCCAAAAGCAAGCATTACAATTATGCAAAGGGCGATTATTGCATAAAAAGCTTTAATTTTTTTACCATAATTCAAACTGTCCTTTACGTAAACAGCCACCGCCGATAAATTATCCGTTGCTCCATTACAGTAAACCTCTTCCTTCAAAGAATCAAGGAAGTCTTTAGTTGCTTTTCCTTTTGCGACCCTTTTCAGGTCATCAGAGATGGTATGCGGAGCCAAAAGCTTGCTCACTCCGTCCGAGCAAATCAAAAACGCCTGCGTACCGACTAATTGCCCTGTTCTTACATACGGATATATCCGTTCAACAGCGCCTACAGCCTGAACAAGGCGGCCGTCTCTCTTAGGATCGGGGGTTATCTTTTCTGATGGTGAGCTTTTCAGCTTCATCTGCCCAAGGCTGTGTTCATTGGAAATATGGATAAATCCCGAACGGTCAGCATAAAATATCGGACTGTCTCCGATATTTATTGCCGCATAGCTGTCATTCATTATAATAAGCACTGAAAGTGTTGATCCGCATATGATGTTCTTTTCCCTGCTGTATTGCTGTATCTCACGATTTATTTTATATATCGCAGACACGGCAAGATCAACCGCCGCTTGAATACTGTATTGATTTTTGCAAAGCTCAAGCCACAGATCATCTATTGCCTTTACTGCCTGTGAGCTGGCGTATTCGCCCTCAGAATGGCCGCCCATTCCATCTGCGACCGCAAATACAGAGACATTATCGCTCACATGAGCTGTGACCATGTCCTGATTGATTTTCCTGCATGATCCGATCTCACTGAAAAGGTCATAGCTTATTTCCATTGTAATTATCCTCAATAATATTAAATTTCAATCTGGTATGTCCTATGCGTATTATGTCATTATCCATTATCTCAGCTTTATTTGCAGACTGCTCAAGCAAAATGAGTGTATTTTCACCTGAATGTTCCTCCGCTGATGATCTGCATATCACCGTTCTGTCATTGATAACTACATTATTGGGACTGTAGTTTTCTATAAAGAATTGCTCACCCTCACGGTATATAAGGCAATGCTTGCGGGAAATATATCCGTCATGCTCCAAAGCAACTGTACACTGTGAGGAATCACGCCCTATGGTGACCCCATTTCCCACCGCACAGCGATAACTGCGCTGCGGAGAGTCAACATCCGTAAGCATAATCATTACATCATCATCTTTTATAACATCCTGCCGTGTCACAGCATCATTTTTATTGCTGTCATTCTCTGAAAAAGTGTTTTTGTTTTTTCCCCACGGCTTTTTTATAAGAACAACTATAGCTGCAATAACTGCCGATACTGAGACTATCAAAGGCAATATTGAATGACCTTGTTTTTCACTGCCGCTATTCAGATCAGTCATGTTCTGCTGCGGTTCAGTTTCTGATATGCTCGTTGTAACGCTTTCGGTTTCAGTGACAGCTGATGTTGTGACCGCTTCTTTTGCAGGGATACGCACATCAGCACCGCATTCATAATCCTGACCGCTGATCTTAAGGTATCTTACACTTCCGTCTGCAGCCTCATCTGGCACCGATACTTCCACACAAATAAAATTTCTTGATGAATTGACCGTATCGCATATCTGTGATATATCCGATTCATTTGTAAGTGTAGCACTTTCGGCATAAGAATTTCTTGAAAATGAATACAGCTTTTTCAGACTTTCCTGATTTCCGTTTTCAATCCCTACCGTATAAACGGGACAATGCCCCGAAGATATCTTATTCAAGATCTCATCATAGGTTATGCCGTCCCTGCTGTTTTCTACCCCGTCCGAGATCATGACTATCCTGTAAAAATCATCTCTGTCATTATCCAGCACCTTATCAAGAACGGAATAAACATAAGTATATTTTTCGCTGTAATCCAGTCCTTCAAGAGCTTTTGCCAGATCATATCTGTCTGATGTGTAATCGCAGAGAACATTTATCTCCGTGCCGAATGAAGCAATGGAATACCGTTCATTTTCCTGCTTTTGGTCAATAAGCTCCATAATAAGATCCTTGGTCTTTTGACGTATATCCGCAGGAATGGATCCGGATGTATCCACCAGTATAAGAGTATCAGAGGGAAGCTCACCCACAGGTGTGACCGACAATATTTCACAGGGGTATGTACCAAGCTGGGCAGATGTGGGGGAAGATGGGGCGTTAATACATATTTGAATTGACTTTGTTGTTGAGCGTGTATAAATCATATTATATTTGCTGCATAAATTGTTGGTGAATACCATTCCTAAAATTATGGAAAATAATAGCTTTGTGACTTTCACTTTTATCTTTTCAGTCCCTTCGCTTATTAGATTTGATTAGCAAGCAATATTGGATTTTCAAGGTTATTAACTTCATCTATTTTATTTTGATATTCCGCAATTATAGCATCATATTTAGCATTTACCTCATTACGCCGTGACGAAAGCAGCATATCAGAATGGTATATAAAATTCAAGTCAGATTCCCTTTTAGAGTTCTCTAAATTTATCATTTGTTTATATTCAGAAATAAGACAAGATTTGTAAACGTCAAATAAATTATGTGCATTAACTACATCATTCTCATCATATTTTCCGCTTTTAAGTTTTTCAATAGCGGTTAAATAAGAGGTATAGGTGTTTTTTCGCACACAATCTATTCCTTGAAGCGTTTGATTAGAAGAGTAAATATCCCCATACCCTGATGTTTGGAATACCATTGATGAAGCAATTCCCGCTGCGCTGAAAAATGTTCCTCCCCCTATCTTACTCATTGCCTTTTTTACAATTTCAGAAGTAACTTTATCTACAGCCATTTGAGAAAGCCATTTTTTTAGTGACATAATTTCGTTTGTAAATGACTTGCAATAAGTTGCTCTCATATTTTCGATTTCTTTCAGTATTTGTGGATTATCAGCATATGCTTGCTTCATAGTATCAAGATATTCCATTACCTGATAATATTTTGAAAATAATTCAGCATATACATCTGCATTTATTTTATACCTTTCTGAGAAGCTTGACATAATGGTAAAGAAAGGTTCATATGATGCTGATTTATCATGTGGAATCAGCTTTTTTAACGTTGAAACCTCATCAAATGTACTTTTAATCAAGTCATTATAAACCTTTTTATACATATTATCATCCATGCCTAAATTGGCTAATATTTTATCAAGCCCATTCCTTATTGCTTGTTCTTCATACCCTTCAAGCACAAACTTAAAGTTTAAACCATCATTTATTCCGTCGAATACGCCAGCCGTAATAACATCAAAATCAGAATTATATTCACTTACTTTTTCTCCAATATATGCGTAATCAATATTGCTAAAGGAATCGTTCAATTTATAATATTTAGATTTTGCTAAATTGTTGTATTGTTTAACTATAAGGCTAATTTCGTTTACTGAATTTATTCCCTCAACAGTTCTTTCACAACAATATTTAAGCTTATCATTCTCGTTTCCAAGCTTATTGCAAATCTCATTTATGTTATATCCTTTTTCTTTTTGAACAACGGTTTTTATCAGCGTAAGCTCCACAAGGCAGCCGCCAAGTTCCTGATTGACTGCTTTCAATGATGCAGCTGCATTCTCCATAACATTTTCATCAAAATGAAATCTGCTCATATGATCTCCTCCCCATTCGATATATTGCTTTTTAACATAAGCTCTATGATCCAGTCCTCATTCATAACATTATTGCCTTCAAAAAATCCATTACACAAAGCATGACCCACAGCCGCATCATCAACATGACTGCCGGTAAGATACCCTTTGTTTAGCCCGTTTCCGGAAATATTGCCATGAATCAGAACAGGCAGCTGCCTTACGTTTTTAAGGCAGTTTTCATCTGCGATAGTATATATCTCAGCTACATGCTCGGTTTTCTCTATAAGATCGCACAGTTTTTCAATCATTTTTTCGGTTTTGAAGATCTCATTATAATAGTCCTGCACCTGTTTTTCACAGCCGAAACCTACATTATCCTCGATAATAAGATCAGTATTTTTTATCCTTTCATATACAAACATAAGCTCATTGCATACCGCTTTGAGCTCATATGAAAAGTATCGTATCTGATCCGTATCAGCTTTTATCTTATACATATCGCCTTTCAGTCAGTATTGAAGCAGACCGTGCAGCACTGCCGCACAGCCTGCCAATTCTTATTTTACTTATTTATAAATACCGCAGAGTCGCTGAGCTTATTAACATCAGCATCGTCCTTGCTTGTTGCAGGCTCAAATATTCCTGCAGCATTTCTCAGACCTGTCAGCAGATTCTGAAGATTGTCCAGACAGCCGTTTATGTCCTTGGACACCTTTTCATACTTGGTAATAAACTCTGTTCCTGCATTGCTCTTGTAATAGTTCTGAAGATCATTTACCTTGGAGTGCATATCATTCATAATGCTCTCCATCTTGTTCTTTTCAGCTTCAAGCTTGTCCGTAACAGCACGTATCTCCTCTGTGCTCGCCTTGATTATATATGATTCTGCCATAATATTTACCTGCCTTTCTTATTTTCAGCGCTTTATCACATCTGCAGCTTCAGCGTCAGCCTTATTATAATTTACAGCAGACTGATTTATTGATGCCGCATACTCTGCCATGATCTCTGAAAGCTTATTGTACTTGGGAAGATCCTCTTCCATTCTCTTGTCCCACGCAGCCTTTGCAGTACCTTCAAAGCTGCCTTCCAGCTGCTGATGATATGAATATATCATTTTTACTGAAGTGTTCCATTCTTCGATCTTTGTTTTAAGATCATTTGCGATCTGAACCATCTGTTCCGGGGTAATTTCAAATTTTGGCATAAAAACATCTCCTTTATTATTTACGGCGTTTGCCGTATTGAACTGATCAAGTTACTTGCCTTTAGCTCTTTTGCGCTCTGTGATCCTGTTATCAACAGTTTTTCCCGGGTTGCAGTAATCCTGCTCATGATGAGCAGATGATGCGGAATTTGTATCCAAAGCCTTTGAGGCCTGAATATCCGCCTGTTCAGCCTGGGATGCGGAATACAGCATTTCATCCGCAATGGTATGAAGATTCTGGCTTCTGTCAGAAATATTTTTTCGGATATTCTGCAAAAAAGAAATATACTCATTTGCTCCCGCTCCTGTCCAGCCCGCCTGAACCTCTGCTATAACGGAATCCAACCTTCCTACCTGCTCACCGATGGTGTCGGCAGCACTGCGTACCTTATAAGCGCATTTCTGAACATTGCTGTAATTGTATTTTATTGTGGCCAAGTGTCATCCTCCTTTCAGTCCTGCAATCAGCATCAATATATAAATGTATTTGAAACCGAAAGGCTGCTGACATCGGCAGATGCTTTTTCATCGCCTGCCCTGAGTATCTGTGCCGCCTGATCCAGCTGCTGCTTATTAAGATTTACCTTTTCGGCAATATCACGGGTCTCCTGAACAAGTTTTTCTAGCTCGGCAAAAAAATTTTCCGCCGCTTGACCTGTCCATACTGGCTGAGCTTCCGCCATCGGTCCCTCAAGCTGTGTTACAGAATTTTCAACAGCGGCTGATATACGTCCCAGCTTATCAGATACTGTTGCAGCCTTATCAGGATCAAATTTGATCTTTTCAACTGAGATCCCGGCCATTGCTGCACCGAGCAATTCTCCCAACATATTAGACATTTTAAACACCTCCCGACTTAACAGCAAGTAAGAAGCTTGTTTGCTTTGGCTTTTATTTCATTTTCACACGGTTCATAGCATTTGGTAATAATATCGTTCAGCTCATCACGAAGAGATGTGTAACCCTTTATAAGTCCCGATATCTCACCTGCATTTGCCGCAGTAACAAGCATAATTTTTCTTCCTGCCAGTCCCTGCCAGTCTCCCAGCAGCTCAAAGCCCTGGCTTTCAAGAAGATTTTCATTTTCGGTAAGGATACCGATGATATTATCTATCTCTGTTTTCATCTGATCTAATGTCTGTATGTCCCAGTTATGGATATTCTCAGCCATCATCTCACCTCCGTGCTTATCTTGATCTAATTATATATCTAATTTTCAAAGCTGTGTGCATAGGCTGACAAAATGCAGTATTTTTGGAGTAAACGGTCAATATCAATGCCTGTATCAGTTATTCTGCCATAACATCGGTCTCAGCGGAGTAATAACAGTCTATAGATCTTAGCATATAGTTGTCTCCACTTACAATATAAGTAAATCTTATCTTTTTGCTCACATTAAGATGAGCCAGATCGGAATAAAACCATATATCGTGAGTGATCTCCCCGCTGTCCCTGTTCTCGCTTACGCTCTTGCAGTCATGCTCATAATTCAGCCCGCCGTGACCGCAGCCTTTAAAATATCGTCCGTCCCGGCACCACAGCTGGGTCAGTATTTCTTCACTCAGATCATTGGACGAACCAAAAAAGCTTTTTATTTTATCGTTCAGCTCGGCAGCAGAATAACCGTTTTCATTTGAAAGAACTGCATGATATACCGTATGTATCAATTCGGGAGTATAAGCCACATCTGCAAGCTGAGCCGTGCTGTAGCTTTTGTATCCGAGAGCTGCAGCCAGATCAGCGCTTGCATAATCCAGCTGATCGTAATCATCTTCGACGTCATCACCGTACGGTCTGAAGTCCAGCCATTCAAACATACCATCTTCCAGATAAATATAGTACTCATGCCTGCCAACAGGGAAAAGTTCGTCATTGCTCTGTGTTATGTTAAGTGTTATTTTACCGCTCTCAGGCTCATACTCATTGTTTTTAACGACTTCTGCGGAATAGTCTGAGATCATCACATCATCGAGATGCTTAAATGATGCAGCTCCGCCGGTATCATCGTCAAGAAAAGCAAGTGCATCGTAATCATGCTCTGTCAAAGCCTTTGCAAAAGCATTATAATATTTTTCACTGCCCATATCGAACTTTGAAGAATATTCAGCTGCATAATTCTCATGTGTCACCGCTGCAGTGGTTGTCGCCACGGCAGTTTCATAGGCGGTATCAGCGGTAGTTTCCGTTATACTTTCCGAAGCTGTGGCTGCAAGAGCGGTCTCACTTATTTTTTCAGTTGTTTCCGATTCGGTCACAGTGGTCGCTTCAGATATGTATGTATCAACAGTCAAATATGTTTCGGATATCGTCACATTTGCCATATCAGCAGCAGATGCGGTTTCCGTTTCTGTTTCCGTTTCAGCTTCTGCGATGTCTGCTGCATGATCTTCATTGAAATTTGCATCAGATACAACAGTGCTTATTATAACAGCCGCAGCAATAATAACTGCCAGCGCCGCAAATGCGGCTATGATCTGATTTTTACTTGATTTTGTTTTCATAAACCGCTCCTTAAATGATCATAAGAGTATCGCCGCTGCAAATGCCGTTTTCGGTAAATGTCATATTCTCATTAAGCACCATGTTCGTCTTTTTACTTATAAGATGCACATTACTTCCCGAAAACAATTCGCTGTTCTGAGCATAACACCGCAGCTCGTAAATTATTTTTTCAAGTCCGTTTCCAACCGGCAAATTTTTTGATATCCTGAACTCGAATTTTTCCGAAAGTGCAGGACAAATGATCTCAACAAATATTTTTTTCATAAGTTCACTCCAATCTGATATCTGACCATTCGGTCAAGCCATTCTCCTTGAGATATGCAACCAAAAAAGCTTCATTCTCAAAAGGAGACAGCACAAACTGACCAAAGCTCTCACTAAGCAGTACAGAACATTTACCTATAAATGCTGTGAATTTTGTATTGCCGTTACCCACAAATATACGTTCTGCGGAAGCCATGACCCGAAACAGGAATGCAATTACACTATTTATCACACAAAGCTCATTTTCAATTTCTATAAAGCCTTTTTCTTCAAGGGAACGCTTTGCATTCAGGCATTCACTGGCACTTATCTCGCTGCCGTTTATCATGTGCAGCGGCAAAACATCAGTTTTCATAATGCCGCATAAGTATTTAAGCTCCTGTTCTGTAAATATATAAGAGATCATAAGTCTTTTCTCCTCTCCATTGCTGATATAAGCTCTTTTTTACAGGTCCTTGACACCGGAACAACAGATCCATCGTCCAGTGTAACTGTCATTGATTTATAGTCAGCAACAGAAATATGCGCCATATTTACAATGAAGCTTTTATGGATACGGATAAAGCTGTCGGGAAGCTGCCTTATCGCCTCTTCCGATGACATATAAAATTCAAATGCCTGCCCGCTTGTCCGCATTACCATTTTCTTGTTCAGTGTTTCAAAAAACATTATTTTTTCGAGTGCCACGCAATATTCACGTGACCTTATTTTAAACCTGAACTGTGCCTCGCCTCTCGTTCCGATTTTTTGATAATCCGTGTAAATACTGTTCAGAACAGATTCGACCTGCCCGTAATCCACCGGCTTCATAATTACTCCCGAAATATGATACTCGGGAGATATGTCTGCCAGCACCTCCTTCATGTCTTCCGCTATAAGAACTATGTAATTATGCGGATTAAGTAAAGCTATGCTCAGAGAAATGCTTTTTATATCAAGCTGTCCATCAAGCATATATACGGATATTTCCTGAGATGTATTTTCTGGATTTAGCTCAGACCGCATTTCCTTTTCCGCATAAAAGCTGAACTTTGGATCACTTTTTACAGAATATTCGACAAAAAGGTCATAGATTGCTTTTCTGTATTCATTATCGGGCTCAAACAGATAAACGTTAAGCATTTATTTATTCTCCGGAACAAATACAGTAACTACCCTGCCCGATTCCACACTGAAACCTATATTGGATTTAAGAGTCTTAAACTTTTCAGCTAAAGGTATCTCAATATTAAGAACGCTCTGATCATTGACCCTGCCGCCAAAATGTATGCCGTGATTTTCTGCTCTGAACGCCTCCGAAACACCAAGGTATGTTTTTCTTGCCGATGAATAACCGCCAAAAAAATGCACTCCGTGATCCTTACCCATTTTTATAAACTGCATAAATCCATTGACAAGCTCAGCTCCTGCATCATTATAGATAATGTCACAGAACTGTGCAATATCATCAATAATGACAAATATTCTTCCGAATCTGTCTGCCATGAACCCATCTCTTGTCATGCCTCTTTCGTCTTTTTGCCATAAGGGAACAGCTCTGTTGCGCTGTGAAAACTCCTTTGTCAGATATTCTGCAAGGCTGTAGATATCGTCCTTGGTCTCAAATACATCAACGCCATCGGGAATATTGATATCAATGCTGTGATTGCATCTGATGACCTTCACAGCGATATTGTTTTTTACGGAATAGGCTATCGTATTGCTCATAAATCTGCCTATGCCGCTGTATGCACAATCACTTATGCACATACAATAAAAATCGGTAAATCTCAGGCTGTACGGCTGTGCTGTTTCAGCCTCATAGCCTACAATAAGTGCATCTGACAAGTTATTGTTTTCAAGAAGCTCGGAATACAGAGCATCATTGGGGATAAGCGGTATTGGGGCAGCCTTGTCGATCCCGCTGTACTTTTCAGACAGTGATGCAAACAGCTTTTTCAGGTTAGCCGAACGCTCAGATTCATTATCACCATCAACAGGCAGGCAGCTTTGAAACTCTGTGACAGTTTTTCCCGCTGACATAAGACCTCTTCCGCTTACAGCAGCCGGCAGAAAGTCTGTAGGCCTTCCAAGGAACTCACTGTAATCGCTCTTATCATTCAGTCTCAGCACTATGGAGTCGGAAATATTCGAGCGTATCTTATACTTGATATCGGAAATACTGCTTATGGTAACAATAAATTGTATTCCATACCTTACACATTCATGGAGGATAGCTTCAAAGTCTTCCTCAAGCGATTCAAATCTTTCGGAAAATCCGCTGAAATTATCTATTGCTATAACGATCAGCGGGAGCTTATGGAGCTTGATGTATTCTCTGTAGCTTCCTATATCCTCTTTTTCAAACAGGCGCTTTCTTTTTCTTATCTCATCGAAAATCAGCCTGATAAGTCTTTCAGCAGCATCGTTCTCCTCTTCATAAATAACACCGCCGCAATGAGGCAGTCTTTTAAAGAGCTTGAATGTTCTGCTTGAAAAATCCATAACGTAAAAATTAAATCTCTCAGGTGAGTATTTTTTTACTATTGAAACAAGAATAGTCTGGAGCAGAGTGGTCTTGCCGCTTCCTGTGGAACCGCATATTTTTATATTGGCGCACTTTTCGATATCAATATAGCATGGGAACTGCTCCTGCTGCTCATAGTTATCCGCAATGCCGTAAAGCGCTGTTATACCGTCGCTGCACCTGTCATATTCATCATTAAGATAAATGTATTTTCCGAGAGGTGGCAGCCAAAGTGTTTTTGCACATTTAATATTGTTGGAAGCTGATGTTTCGGAAATATACCTGACCATTTCAGTGATCTCGGAATTTCTGTCACCATCAAATTTTCCTCTGATATGTACAACTGCCGGACGGCCGTCCATAGCGATCATTGCAGCCTCGCTGTCCTCTGCCGATTCTACCTTATCATGAGGGATATACTCGCCGCCGGAATATCCCGACTGGAACTCCTCAAATATCTCGTCATTGCCTATCTGGAGGAAAGCTCTGCCCGCTTCCGTTATGAATGCGGCATCAGGACGCATTATCATACCCGTACTGTCCTGCTTGTCCTGAACACGGAGGCAGATCCTGAATCTTGAGTTGCCCTGTATTTCATCATCAACAACACCCGAAGGCTTCTGGGTCGCAAGAATAAGGTGAACTCCGAGGCTTCGTCCGACTCTTGATATTGATACCAGTTCTTTAATAAAGTCAGGCTGTTCTTTTTTCAGCTCGGCAAACTCATCAGAAATAATTATAAGATGCGGCATTGGGATATTTGTCCTGCCCTCTCTGTAGAGCCTGGAATAGGCATCAATATGGTTCACGCCATATTCCTTAAACACAGCCTGCCTGCGTCTAACCTCACTTTTCAGAGAGCTGCACGCACGTCTTGTAAGTCCGCTGTCAAGCTCTCCGCTCTCTGCATCTGAAAGATTTGTTATCATTCCCGCTATATGTGGAAGCCCTTCAAATACATTTGCCATTCCGCCGCCCTTGTAATCAATAAGTACAAAGGCTGCGTCTTCAGGGCTGTAATTCATGGCTATACTGAGAATAAAGGTCTGAAGCGTCTCACTCTTTCCGCTTCCCGTAGTTCCGGCAACCAATCCGTGAGGACCGTCTTTCTTATCATGTATATCCAGCACAACAGGAGTTCCCCCGCTGCCAAGACCTATAAACGACTTGATGCCCTCATATGATCTGCTGCACTTATACTGCCTGATAAGATCCCAGTGCTCTGTCCTGCCTATGCCTATCATCTCGAAAAAGTCCACACTTTTAGGAATAACGCCGCTTCTGGTCTCATCTACATAAAACCTGCTTATTTTTCTTGCAAAGTCCTCTGCCGCACTGCAGGGCACCTCATCAAATTTTATCCTGTTTTCATCTGTTATTTCGCTGTTCAGGCAATAAAACCCCGAAAAATCAGCAGATGCTTCTATCACAGCACTGCACTCATTTGGAAGCTTGTTTATATTGCCGTATATGAGCACAAAGGTTATTCCCAAGTAATTGGGCGAAGTCAAATATTTGCTGAGGATACTGTTCCTTATAAGCTCGGGAGAAGTACAGAAAAGAACAATATGCGGCAGGCAGATCTTATCCTTGCTGTTTTCTGCATTTTCCGTTCTTCTGCGAAGCTCACCTGCGATCTCGTAAACAGCGCTGGCCCTGGTGTCTTCATCAAAGCCGAATATTCTCACCTCGCCGCCGCCCATAAAGGTGTGCGGCAGCCATTTTGCCCATGAATACAGCGCTTTTTCAGAGCTGTTAGCAATAAAGCCTATCTTGACATCTGTATAGCAGTGGAGCGCCGCAGTCTGGCATATGATGTTATTGACAATAAGCGGCAGCTTTCCGGCATTTCCCACAATGCCTATGATCTTATATTTAAAAAGGCTGACCGCCGATACTCCGTTTTCGATAAGCTCATACTTATCATGCAGCTTATGGGGATATTCGGCAAGAGGGTCATCATTCATGGAAAAGCGCTGCTTTGAAACGGATATCTGTGCAGGCATTTTTATTTTTCCACGTCCGAGACGAATAGTCAGAAAGTCCTCCTGATATATATTTCGGTTCCATATGAGCCTGAGGTCGTCCCCTGCCGCATAGCTGAGCTTATCAAAGGAGAGGTAATTTTCCTCAAGTATCTTTCTGTTTTTTTCCTGCTTTTCTTCAAGCAGCTTTTTGTTCTTTTCTATGTATTTGGTATATGCCTCTGTACGTTCCTTTTCATCAGCGGCAAGCTGCTTTTTATTGTACATCTGATGAGCAAGTGCCCACCCTGTACCTATCAGAGCCGATAGGATAACAGAAAGCGCCGTTCCAAGGTACATCATTCCCGAGTGTCCCGAGGATGACGAAGAAACTATATTTACCACCACCGATACAAGAATGGGTATGGGCATTGTTACGGAGGGACCTATTATAAATATCAGCGGCTGAGAACGCATCTTCTGCTTTGAGGGCGGGTCATCGATCTCCACAGTCTCCGTATCAAGAGGGCATATGCGGCGTGGTGCTCTTGAGAAATAAGAGCTGTCGCTGTGCAGTTCCTTATTGGTGAGAACATCAAGCTCCGCCGCAGGCAGCGCTGAAGAAACGCTGTCGGAATCACATACCGCTATGACGCTGCCAAGGAATATGAGCTTATGACCGGTGATATATATCGTATCAAATATGTGGAGCTCTGTCATAGCAGACACTCTTCTGCCGTTTATATACGTACCGTTTTTGCTGTTATCGGACAGAACGTATCTGCCGTTATCACTGACTATCACACAGTGATGGGAGCCTGTAAAATCATCATTTATAACAATGTCGTTATCCGCAGCTCTTCCTATGGATATCTTCTTCCCAAGCTGATATTTTGAATACGAGTTCTGTTCGGCATGGATCTCCTTTGCCATTACGGCAAACATTGAGTTATTGCACATAAGCCATATAACTGCTCCGTCCGACAGCTCTGCATACTGAACAGCTCCGCCGTCCCTGTCTGTAAGAATAGTAACAGTACTGTCAGACAGCAGCCTCCACACGCCGTCCAGTATCTCCATCGTAAGAGTACAGCCGCAAATATCTGATATATCCAGCCCTATGCGCTTGTTATCCACTGCAGGCAGAGGATATTCGGCTATCTTTTCCTTTTGATTTATGTAAAGAGTATATGACATTCGGGGACCTCCTTAGTTTTCCTAACGGTTGCTTTTATTCTGATATTTCGGGAAACTGATAATCTATATTATCAAGGTCATAATCATTGTCGGAATATATTTTACAGTCCTTTCCGATGTATCCTTGTATCTCCTTGATGTCAGAATCCGACAGTTTGTTACGTCCAACATAAAGAGCTTCACTTATTGTGACATTCTTGAACATTGTAGGATCAGAACAATGGATGTTAGTTGCATATACTTTTTTTAACTTAGTCAATGGCTGCAATTTTTGGAGATCCCAACTGTCTAAACTTACATCATCCAAAGCAAGAACTTCCAAATTTTCAAAAGAATCTATTCCATATAAGCTGCAACCGCTGTCAGAAAGTATCAGCATTTTCAGGTTGACAGCATTGTCACCGGCAGATACAATGGTCACATTAGTACCCTTTAAATTAAGGTACTCAAGGTTTTTTATTTCCCCCAAAGAATATGTACTGTCTATCTTAGTATCAGCAGCATTAAGAATCTTCAAGTTATCAAGCTTATCCATATGATATGGCATTTGACTAATAGGGTTATTGCTGATATCAAGCTCTACCAGATTCTTTAAATTAGTGATGTCTGATATATCTGTAAGTTTGTTATCTGACAAATCAAGTTTTTCAACATCTTTGAATAGGCTCAGATTTATCAAATCATCATCCTCAAGTTCCATATTTGATAAATCAAGATATTTTATATCAGAAGAAAATGTCTTATTTCCAATGGAAATATTATTCTCATCAAGATAATCCCCAAGCTCAAGCTGTTCTGCCAGCTTACTTAATGCGGCTTTGTACTTGGTCCCCCAAAGCGAGGTGTTCCAGTCTTTGTCATAATCACCGTTTGCCATTCCATACATACCAATAAGATATATATCATCACCATCTACAAAGCCACAAGTCAGGTAGCTTATACAGATACTGGAAGATGATGTCATTTTTTCACCGTTAATATCGTATTCAAAAGTAGATTTGGAAACAGAATTAAATTCGACAAACGTACATTCACGTCCTGCAAGGGTATCAGTATATTCTTCAATAACATACAACTCGTTTCCATTTGAGTCTGCATTTGCGCCAATAAGCCAATCGGTAATAAAATCTACAACACTGTTTCTATATCCGCTTTCTGACTTGGCATAACCTTCAACATATCTTACCATAACATTTGAATAAGTATCCTCATCAAGTCTGTATGAAAAATCCAGATAATTATCCAATGGTGAATTATAATCATTATTATAGCCCTTAAAATAGTCCTTATTAAGATCTATGCGGAACTTATGTGTTGCAAGTCGCACAAAACCGTCCTTAACCGGTTCATCCTCGTTTATATTCTGTGTTTCTTCTGTTTCAATTATTGCTGTTGTAACTGGTAAAGTCGTTTCAGCAGAAGTTATCACTGTCAATTCATTAACAGATGCTTCTGCTGTATCAGCATCACCATTGTTCTTTAACGCATAGCTTACCCCAAAAGCTGCAACCACAAATATTGGTACACATATTGCTGCAGTAATAATCGCCTTGGTTGCCCCTGCTTTTTTCACATCATCTTTAAAAGTATGCTTTGTAGGCATATTTATAGCTTCAAGAGCTTTTTTCATTTTCTCAGCCGACGAATACCTGTTTGAAGGATCTGATGCCATTGCAGTGGAAATAATTCTTTTAAGTTTCTCCGATACTGTTGTTCCGGAAAAATTTGCCTTTGAATTTACCGGAGCATGACCAGTAATCATATAGTAAAGCACTGCTCCTATACCGTAAATATCTGTCTGAACGTCAATATAAGCTTGACCACCGGACGATTTTGACTGTGCACTGTTATCCAACAGCATTTTAGTACCTGATGAACCTTCATCAAATAAGAATCTTGTTTCCTCATGATATTCATCGATTATTGGTTCAGAAACAAGCTGTTTGTATCTATGTCCTGATACTGTTTGTTCAGGTGCGGAATATTCTTTTGAATACCCCTTGGCAGTAGCCTTATTTCCCATCATCACGCCGCTGATATTGAAATCTATAAGGCATATATTGTCCGCAGATGTAAGCATAACGTTTGCCGGTTTGATATCTCCATGTATAATTGGAGGATGCTGAGAATGAAGTTCTTCTGCTGCACAGCAAAGCTGAATGCCACTTCGTATGATAGTAGATTCATCAAATCTTCTTCCCATTTCTGAAAGACTTTTTATATCGTGGCCGTCTATATATTCCATTACGGTGTAAACATTTCCATCAGACTCAATAAAATCATAAAATACAGGGAGATACTTACTTTTTAAATTCTTCATTAAATCGATTTCAGCACGATTTTCAAGATTATCTGAGGAAACATTTTTTATAAGCTTTATAGCTACATCCTTTTTCATTGCAAGATGATAAGCTTTATATACAACACCTCCTCCACCGGAACCAATCTGTTCCTTTATCTCATATCTGCCATCAATAATATCACCTGTTTTAAACATAGAAATCTCCTCCTGATTTTTTCTGTATCATTTGCTTTCTCTTATGCTTTTAATGATCTCATCAATTTCTTTACTTTCATCATCAGTATATATTGATCTATATTCCATCGATTTCTGAGACACTGTTGTCATTATTGTAAACTGCACATTTCTTGTCATGGATTCCAGTACATATAATTTACGTCCATAACATTTATTATCATTTTCCTTGACAGTAACATCCGCATATGCACAATGATATTTATCAAGATTAGTTTTTACTGTATAAGATTTTTCAGCATTAAAATTAAAATCCTCTGATTCATCTTCACTTGAAAGGAATAGCACTGCACTAATCTCTTCTTTAGTTATAAATTTATTTTTTCCCCATCTGGTACTTTTGGATATAGAAAAATAGATGTAATTATTATAATAAAAAGAAATCGTATCATCATCTTCTGTTATCTTAGATATTTTGCTCTCATCAACATCGATACTGAACTCGTCTGCTTTTAATCTCTTTTTCCCCTCGGGAACAGAAGAATATTTATTGTTTGATGGCTTTGAAGAACTGCCGGAAGAGGACGGCTTGTTTGATGAGGGCTTGGAAGTCGATGCAGTATTAGCCTTGGTAGTTGCAGCCGGCTTTGCAGCTGTTTTAGCAGTAGTCTTTGCTGTCGTAGGAACAGTAGTGGCAGCTGTGGTTTTCACTGTGGTAGGCACCGTAGTCACAACCGTAGTTTTTGCAGTGGTTTTGGCGGTGGTGGGCACTGTGGTCTGAGCAGTCGTCTTTACGGTTGCAGGCGCAGCAGTCTGAGCTGCAGTGTTTTTAGGCGCATTTGTATTCGGCCATATCGGATGCTCGCCCGTAGTCGTGGTTACACTTGTATTTTTCGGTGCATTGGTGTTGGGCCATATCGGATGTTCTCCCATTGTTGTTGTGACTTTTGTGGTTTCAGTTGTTGTCTCACTGACAGTGGAAGTAACGGTAGTTACAGTTGTTTCTGCCGATGCTGTTTCTGTTAACGATTCCGTACTTGTATCTGTCTGAGATACCGAAATATCCCCGTCTGCCCTGTTCTTTCCGTATATCGCTACTGAAAACAGAACTGCCACAGCACACAGCGAAAGTGCGCCCATACGTATCATTTTGGGACTGAGCTTTTTTTCTTCGCTGTCAGGAAGATTGATATCTGCTGACATTTTCTTCTCAGTTCTTTCCGCCGTCTTTTTTCTCTGCGGCACGGCAACAGGCTTATCTGATTCAAGTGCCTTTTTCATCTCCGCAGCTGTCATAAACCTGTCATACGGCTGAGGAGCCATTGCTTTAAGTATAATGTTTCTCAGCTTTTTCGACACCTTGATATCGGTAAAATCCACATTTCCGCCCACAGGAGCATAACCAGTCAGCATAAAATACAGCACTGCTCCAACTCCGTAAATATCCGTGCGAACATCTATATATGCGGGGCCCTGAGCATTGCCGTCAGATATTACTGCAGGGTCAAGCATTGTAGTCTTGCCCATAGCTGTCTCATCAAAAAGATATCTTGTTTCCTCGTGATATTCATCTACCACAGGCTTTTCCACAAGCTGCTTGTAGCCGTTTCTTGTATAGGTCTGCTCTGGTGCTGCATAACCCTTTGAATAGCCGTGGAGTATTGCCTTGTTTCCTTTCATCACTGAGCTTATGTTAAAGTCAATAAGGCATATATTGTCCGCAGGAGTGAGCATTATGTTTGAGGGCTTTATGTCTCCGTGGATTATGGGCGGCTTCTGGGAATGCAGCTCGTCCAGAGCTTCACATATCTGTATTCCGCAGCGTATTATGGTATCTTCGTTAAACGTTCTTCCCATATCGGAAAGCGCCTTGATATCGTGACCGTCTATGTATTCCATCACCATATATACGGCATTATCGGACTCCACAAAATTATACACCGTGGGAAGATATTTATGCTTCAGCCTTTTTATCAGATCAACCTCTGTGCGCACTTCAAGCTCACTTGAAGTCAGAAGCAAGTCCTTTACAAGCTTTATGGCAACATCCATTCGCATACTTTTGTCATATGCCTTGTAAACTGTTCCCCCTCCGCCTGCTCCTATCTGCTCTTTTATTTCGTATCGTCCATCTATTATATCGCCTGTTTTGAACATGATCCTTCTCTCCTTTATAAAAAACACGGCACGACCCACATATGCCATAAAACTAATCGAATTTGGCTTTCCTGCCAATAATTTTTTAAATAACTGTTTTTTATAATTATATTACTGATTTTTTCTGAATGTATTTTTTAATTCTGCTTGAAATATATCTATAAATGTGTTAAAATAACAAATGATATCTACAATATAATATAAAACGACATTTCAATGATTATCATATTCTGATTTTGACTACTTCCAAACAACAAAAGGCTTAGAATCAAAGGAGCGGCCAAATACTATGGATACTTATACCACAAATTTTCACGAATCCAGCCACAATTCGTATGATATTGTAAAATATCTGAAGCTGTATTTTAATATCAGCAATTATGATGATGACCATTTGTTCACAACTGATGAGATATTTGATATTCTATGTCACAAGATTGACAACGCCCCATTTGGAAAATTTCTTGCTGAATATATCTGCAAAAGGTCCGGAAGCGGCATATTGGCTGAAGATATTGATGCTCAAAGAGCATTTCTTATCAGCTCATTCAAGAAGAAGGAACTGATAGGCAAACCAAGCGTTTTTAATACAGACAAGACTGCAATAACGGGAGAACTGCTTAACAAGCAGTCCAGGAACTGGTTAGGCAATGTTTGTCCGTCAAGGGAAAGCATTTTTCTTCTTGCATTTGCATTGGATATGGATTGCGATGATCTTACCGCCTTTCTGACAAAAGGCATACACGATAAAAATATCAATTACAAAAGTCCCGCCGAGATATGCACCTATTACTGCCTGAAAAACGGGCTTGATTATGACTGTGCATTACGTTTTATTTGCAAAGCAAAGACCTTATCTGCCAATATTGTTAAACGCTCACCTGCCAATATACTTACAGAATCCTACAGAAAGCTGTTTGATACGATAACCGACGCTGACAAGCTGACGGAGCATTGCGCACGGCTTATTTCCGAAAATAATGACCCTTCACACAGCATATGCGCAAAAGAGTGCTATAAACGGCTGTTATCATACATTTCGCAGAGCGCTGTGCTTGACAAACGAATTTCTGTTGAAGCAGAGACAGGTATAAAAATATCGTCCTCAGACATGATAGCCTTCGGGACGATAGAGCGATACATATATTACTATATTCCTGTAAAAACGATTTCAGGACACTACCGAACAGATTCATTGGCTGCATATGAAAACGGAAATATCCTTGGAAAACAAAACAACTATATGAAAGACCAGAAATGGTTTTTTTCAACGCTTCTCAGGCGTTCAGATCTGAAAAAGATGTATGACGGTCAAAAGAAGATATCACGGGATACTATTATAACTCTTGCCTTTTTTGCAGCATGTGAGGAAAGCCCATACTCTGATACATACGAATATATTGCCGACATAAATGATTACCTTAACTTCTGCCGATATGAGCAGATGAATTTTTCATATCCATATGATCTTTTTATTTTTATGTGCCTGCAAACCGATGACCCCTTATCAAGTTTCCGAAGCATCTGGAGCAGATCCTGGATAAAGTCTGAATGAAAGCGGTGATAATAATGCCAAGAATACCGATACCTGTTGGCGGAATGATCTCACTATATGAATACGACAGCAACAAGCTAATCAATCTTGAAATAACTGCCGAACCTTTGGGATACGGTGGAAACTGCATTGTTTACGAAGCAAGATCCGCCGACGGCTCTCTTCCCTGCAAATACAGACTAAAGGAATTATATCCCGACATAAACGGAATATCTCGAAATGAAAACAACGATCTTATCATATCCGAACAAGCTGTCGGCAAATATTCTGCAGCAGTCAAAAGATTTGATAATGCCCTGAAGCTTCTTTGGGACTTTGCATATTCGGACGAAACAGGCTGCTACACCGTATGTCCTTTGGGGAAATTTTACGGAAGAGCGACCTCCAAGAAAGTTTATGCCGAATATCTTATAACCCAGTGGATGCCATCAGACAGCATAAATACCGAAAACATCTGCTATTCAGATGACCTATATACCGCTGCTAAGATATGCCTTAAAGCAGCATACGCTGCTGATGAATTTCACAAAAAAGGGTTTATAAACCTTGACATAAAGCCCGAAAACATTCTTTATTCCCCTAAAACCGATACTATTGCTCTCTTTGACACCGATACTATTTTTAAGATGAATAACAGTCCGAATGATATCTTTTATTCGCAGGGTGCTGCCCCAGAAATAATAAACGGCTTTCAGAAATTATACTCAGAAAAATGCGATGTGTTTTCCATAGGCTCGATGCTGCACAGATTTATAACAGGCGGAAACTATTTTTCGGGGCAGTATTCATTTCCGCTGGAAAAAGACATGAACACTATATCCGAGTATAAAATGTGCAAAACCGCAAGTCCGTTTGCAATTTCACTTGTTTTAAAGATATTTGAGCGGTGCAGTTCGGGCAATCCTTCAAAACGCTGTGATGATACGGAACTGATCGACCTGCTGACAGAGCTTGCTGACTCATCATCACCGCAAAGCATATATGCGATCAACAGCACCATTGTGCCCGGAAATGACACAAATGTTTATTCTGATGAGCTTTACTCCGTAAGGAAGCGTCTTACCGACGAACATCTTCTTATAATCCAGGGAATACATAACAGCGGCAAAACAGATCTTGCTAAATTTTATGCAGTCAATTCAAGGCAATATTATCATACTGTGATCTGGGCGGACTACAAAAGCAATATACATGACACCATCTCGTCGATCAGTTTTATGGGAATAAACGACAGCAGCTATTCCGATGCAAACAAGCTGTTTGAAATAAAACTGGATCTTCTGAAAAAATATGACAGCAATGTACTGTTGATAATAGATGGCTGCAACTCTCCGTCTGCCCTTTCAGACAAAATATGGAATGAACTAAGACTACATATTCTTATAACATCTGCCTGCAGCTCAGACCTGCCCATGAAAAATATCTATATAATGCAAAAGCAGTCAGACCTGATGGTGCGTCATGAAGAGATATCCGAATTCAGCAAAAATATGCAAAGCCTGAAAAAATCAGCAGCTTCCGTAAAGAAAGTATATATTGCTTTTTTTATTGCTGCTGCCATACTGCTTAGCCTGTCAATAGTCGAAAAAGACCTTTTCGGTATATACCACACAATGATAGTTATTATAAGCATACTTCTTATGATAATCTTCAAATCCATGGCGTTCAGATATTCTGATGAAGCAGCATCTGCCTCAATACGCAGCCGCAACTGCCATCAGCATTATAAAACAGCAGTTGAATTCGGAAACCTTGTTTCAAACCGTCAGATATTTGAAATATCAGCACCGACCTTCACATCCTCATTTGAGAGCAGCAGGCATCGTTTCAGGATCATCATCGGACTGACAGCAATAGCAGCCGGAATAATAACAGGAGCATTTTCACTGTATATAAACAGTTTTCCTATTCTCATTACATCTTACCTGATAATACTGTTTTGTGTATTCTTCATGGAGTATTATTACAGCACTTTATTAACAGACAGATGCTATAATGAAATGTACGGTTCTGAGGCAAATAACCATAAGCGCCGTATCAGGGAGATATATGGATATAAATGCAGCACGGATCAAAAAAGCTGGGATGACCAGCTAAGCACGGACTGCATGAAACAGGTGATCTACAACGAATACAAGCTCAGATGCAATCTTTGGGGCACATTTGATGTAACAACAAAGTTTCTGGCCGGATTTGTTATAATCGCAATAGTATTCAAAACTCTCCCACTTTCAAATCTTCAGTATTTTCGCATTCCTCAAAATGTTCCGAACAATATTTTTTCACTTCTGGGTCTGATATTGTTTGTTGCACTTTCTTCAATGCAGTTATCTGAATCGGATCGCTTCTTTTTGATAGTAAAGGATCTGCTTTTCACTATTTCATCAGATAAATCTGATTTTATTAAAAGCCAATATTTCAAATATTCCGAAGAACTGCTTCTGAGCAAGACATCGATCGCCAGAGGCATATATTCATTCGCCGTATCTCTTATTGAAAAAGGGATACCTATCTACGAAATACGCCGAGCAGAACGCCCTACCTTTGAACATTACTGCACAACACAAAAAGCCAGGAATGCTTTATACTTTTTATTGCTGACTTCTGCCGCAGTTTGTCTTGTGGTATGGCATTTTTCATGCTACTCCGCTCTGCTGCCGATACTTATATCAAGCATAGGCTTTCAGCTATGGTGGTTCTATCGTGGAATATATTTTTTTAACTCAAAAATCCTAAGAATCAGAAAATGAAACAAACAACTAAAAATGCTCTTTGGAATGCTGTCGGAAATACAGCCTATAATGGTCTGCAATGGCTTATAACAGTAATAGTTACAAGAAGTTCGCTCTACTCATCGGGCTTGCTGGCTACTGCAATGTCCGTTTCACTGACGTTTCGCTCCATTGCCTATTTCGGGGTCCACGATTTTCTTGTTTCTGACGCCAGAAACAAATATACATTTTCAGATTATTGGGGCTTGCGGCTTATCACCGGTATAACAGCCTTTTTTCTTTGCCTGATATTTTCCTTTATCAGTAGCTATGATGCTGAAAGCATATACGCTGTTATGCTGTATATGCTTTTCCGGCTCTCAGAAAGCTTCTCCGATCTTTTTTATAGTATAATGCAGAAAAATGACAGACTGGATATGGCCGGAATATTTATGACTGTCAAAGCGGTTGTTACTGCCATTTTGTTTTTCTTCGGCTTCTTCTCAGGCGGACTTACGGCAGCACTGCTTTTAATGTCTGTTTCAGCACTGGTTCTTACTTTTACTGCCGAACAGCAATACATATGTAAATTCACCCATGGTATAACGACATCGTTTTTATCCATAAAGCCTCTTATATCGGAAGTTCTCCCCATATTCATCTGCCAGATTGAAACAGCAGTGATATTCAATCTGCCGCAGTATCTTATTTCTGTTTTCTTTGATAAAGCAGTTCTTGGCGCATATGCTTCCGTTTTTTCACTATCTCTTGTAATACAAGCCGCCTTCCAATACGTTTATACACCTTTTGTTGTATGGTTTGCTGAATTGTCTGCTCAAAAAGATACTGTTCAATTCCGAAAGCTTATTTTGAAGATGATTAGATCGCTTTTATTCATCACCATAATATTCTGTCTTTTTGCGGCAATATTCGGGGAAACTATAATTACATGCCTGTTTGGTTCTAAAATGCTTGACTATTCCTATATGATACTTCCGCTGGTGCTAAGTGTATGCTGCTATTCGGCAATGTCTTTTGTAAGAGTTGTCAAAATATCCGCAAGAAATATAAAAGCAGTTGTGATAGGACATTCTTTGGGACTTTTTATCAGTGTACCATTGACCATAGCTTTTATCCGTGTTTTCGGCGTAAACGGCGCTTCATACGGCTTTGCTGCCGCAGCTTCCATCACTGCGATAGCTATGTGCAGGGTCAGGGAAAAATGAAATCAGCACCCAAGCGAAAAGAAAGCTCATTTGTGTGCTGATTTTTGTATATGGGTATATAATAAAAAGTAAAAGCATATTTCCTCTTGATGATCAATCACAAACTTCATACATCATGTGTCAAGCTTATGTCGGAGCTAATCTATCCTCTGCCCGATAAAAATGCTCTCTGCGTGGAGATCATGCTGCCTTCAAGAAGAATGACATGCGCTTCTTCAGTAAAGTCGTTAAGACAGCTGTCTCTGTCACTGCATAATCAGGCATAAATGCCTATATTAAACGCTCGTTTGATTTGAAAGGAGCGATAAAAATGACATACGGATATTGCAGGATAAGCACCCCAAAGCAGAGCATTGAGCGTCAGATACGAAACATAGCGGCGGCGTACCCTCATGCGGTCATAGTGCAGGAATACTTAGCGAGCACAGAAAAGTAGGGCTACTTTTCGGATTTGCCTCCCAAGCAAGACTTAAAAGGCAAATCACAGGGGCGCACCCCTGCCACAGCAAGGTGATTGGAAGGCTCTTTTCAATTTAATGAGAGGAGCTTTTGTTTTGCTGTAATAAAGGAAAATACCGTTTCCGCATATGGGAACGGTATTTTTTTATTTGTGCGGAAAAATTTTGGGGAAAAACTTAAAGCCCGAAGAAAAGCGATGTTTATATAACAGAGGGGTGATAAGAAAAAAGATAACGAAAAAACTTAAAACCCAAAGAAAAGCAATGTTTATATATCAGAGAGGTGATAAGAAAAAAGATAACAAAAAAACTTAAAACCCAAAGAAAAGCGATGTTTATATAACAGAGAGGTGATAAGAGAAAAGATAAAACCTATCGCAAAGTAAAATGTAAAAATACCACAGGAAAGGAAGATGAAAGATGCTTATAGTAATAATGGCGA
>ERZ824473.726-NODE-726-length-55196-cov-7.832683_pt1 | contig 55196 bp, 44 predicted proteins | sample MGYA00519874_ERZ824473 | MGnify/ENA primary metagenome ERZ824473 (study PRJEB31778, sample SAMEA3449151) | human gut metagenome | biome: human gut; feature: human-associated habitat; material: faeces | place: United Kingdom | collected 2010/2012 ... | reverse complement strand
GCGGCGGCCTCGGCAAGATCGCCATCGACTACGGCTACTATCGCTACAAGTACCTCATCATGGTCGTTGCGGTTATCATCCTCATCCTGCTCGTCCAGTTCTTCCAGAGCCTCGGAACATATCTGGCAAAGAAGAGCGACAAGCGGCTTAAATAAAAATTCTCTCTTATTATATAATGTATAATGAACAGTCCCGAAAGGACTGTTCATTTTTTAGGCAAATCGCGTCTAATGCTTGATTTTAGGACTGACAACTGATATTGTCTATGTTAAATAAAGTTACTTTATTGTAGATTTAGTTTGAGTAAAAGTCGATGCAAGGGTGGTTATATGAAGAATACATTCAAAATATTCTTTTCCGACATCAAAAGCCTCTCCAGGCACTTCTTTGCAGTCCTCGTCGTGATCGCCATAATGATCATACCGGCACTGTATGCGTGGGTAAACATCTACGCAAACTCCGATCCTTACGGAAACACGGGCAACATAAGCGTTGCCGTCGCTTCCGACGATCAGGGCTATGAAGGCCAGAACATGGGTGAGAGCGTACTCGAAGGTCTGAAGGACAACAAGTCGATAAACTGGGTGTTTACCGGCAGCACCGATAAGGCCATCAAGGGTGTTGAAAGCGGCAAATACTATGCCGCCATCGTCATAGGCGAAAATTTCAGCCGCAACATGTATGATCTCAAAAGCGCGCTGACCGATGACGAGAGCACCGTTACATATTACAAAAACGCGAAAACGAACGCCATTGCCGTGAAGATCACCGACACGGCGGCCGAAACGGTCCAGAACAATGTAAAGGTCCAGTACCTCAAGGTTCTGTTCCAGACCGTTTTCACAAAAGGCCAGGAGCTTGGTGATGACATTGACGAGGAGCAGGCGGTAAACGCCGTTATCGCGCAGCTGACCGATCTGAGCAAGAGCCTGCGCCATTACAGCAACTCGGTCGGCCGCTTCGTCAGCGACAGCTCGTCGATATCCTATGTTCTCTCGGGCATAGGCAGCAGCACGGCAAACGCCTCTGCTGCGCTCTCGGGCAGCCAGGCGACGCTAAACTCCGCGCAGGCGGCAGTTAGCAATGCGCAGACCTCGATAGATCAGCTCGCCAACGGACTTGACGGCAAGCTCGCAGAGCTTGAGGCGGATCTTGACGCTGTGACGGACGCATTGAACAAGCTCGCCTCCAGCGAGGTCATAAACGGCAGCATCGAGCTGCACAATCAGATGGTCGATAACGCAAAAAACGCGGCGGCCAAGCTCCAGACGCATCTTGAAGCGCTGCGCGCCATCCTTCCGGAAAACAGCGCGCTGAGCGGAACGGCATACGTTGCCAACACCCTCGACGCGCTCATCGAGCGCACAAAGCAGATGCAGAACCAGCTCGACCTGCTTTATAACGACGCAAGCTTTGCAGAGGACGCGGCGAACATCACCGGCGCGTGCGCCGACACGGTGTCGCTCATGCGCTCGATGATAACAAACCAGCTTAAAACCGGCATCGACATGATGCTCACCAACCTCTCAAGCACGCTGAGCATGATGAGCCCACTTATCTCGAGCCTCGGCATAACGCTTGACGATATCGCGCCCGTCGTCGAGTCGGCAGGCGATACGCTTTCGTATGTCTCCTCGGCAATGACAAGGCTCCAGTCGCTTATGACCCGCGTTGCAGACGCCTGCGACGATCTTCTTGTCAAGATAAACGAGGGCACGGCCGACGAAAGGCTCCAGACGCTCATAACCGTTCTCAACGGCAACGCGGAAAAATACGCGGAATTCCTCTCCTCGCCGGTGAGCGTGACGGAGGAGACCATATATCCCGTCGCAAGCTACGGCGACGCAATGACGCCGTTCTATTCCGCACTGGCAATCTGGGTCGGCGGCGTTGTCCTTACCGCGATACTCAAGGTTGAGGCCGAGCCTAAGGGTCTGCGCAATGTGACCGAAGGCCAGAAATACTGGGGCAAGTTCATCCTGTTCTTCGTCCTCGGGCAGATACAGACAGCTGTCATCGTTTTGGGCGATATATATCTGCTCGGCTGCCAGTGTCAGGAGCCGGTCATGTTCTGGGTGGCGTCGGCAATAACGAGCTTTGCCTTTACGGCGGTGATCTATTCGCTGGCGCTGGCGTTCGGCGATATCGGCAAGGCGATCGTAATCGTCATCGTCGTCATGCAGGTCGCAGGCTCCTCCGGCTCTTACCCGATCGAGATCCTGCCGGATATATTCAGCAAGATCTATCTCTTCTTCCCCTTCCCCTACGCCATAAACGCAATGCGCGAGGCGATATGCGGCATGTATCAATGGGACTACTGGATCTATCTTGGCGAGCTTATGATATTCGCCGTCGGCGGCATACTCATCGGCCTTGTGCTGAGAAAGCCGTTTATAAAACTCAACCGCTTCGTCGAGCACGAAGTGGAGAAATCGGGGGTGCTGTGATATGGCGAAGAAACTTAATGTCCGCGTCCGCGAAAACAGCACCGATGTGCTTTACGGCAAGCTGCTTATGTACGCCGAGCAGGTGCATCAGGGCAACAAGCGCCGCATAAGGCACGGCCTTGTGAGCCTTATAGTCATTCCGATCGTTCTCATGGTTGTTCTTCTTCTGACAGAAAGCTCGCGCATAGTGTTCCTGCTTATCTGGATCGCGTGTATGTTCGTCGTTGCGGCGTTTTTGCTGTACGTCGCTTATTCCGACTGGATGCTGCAATCTACGATAAATGAGTTGTCGCGCGATGAGCTGGGCGAGCTGGACAGCCTCATAACCGTCAAGCAGCCGCGCAGCCTCAAGCTGCTGAAAAAGCTTGAAGAGGAGGTGACGAAGTGAAAAATATCCTGACTATATGCAGAAACGACCTGCGCAGAATATCTTCAAACGTCGTCGCCATCGTTCTGATCCTCGGTCTTGCCGTTGTTCCGTGCCTGTATGCATGGTTCAACATCTTCTCAAACTGGGATCCCTACGGTCCGGACGCTACCTCTCGCATAAAGGTTGCCGTCGCATCGGAGGACGCCGGCGCCTCGGTGCTGGGACTTAAAATCAACATCGGCTCGCAGGTCATATCCGCGCTCGAGGCAAACGACACCATCGGCTGGCAGTTTGTTGACACAAAGCAGGAAGCGCTTGACCTTGTTTACAGCGGCGACTGCTACGCGGCCCTCGTCGTTCCCGATGATTTCACCGCAAACGTCACAAGCTTTTTAAGCGGAGACATCACCAATCCCGATATCATTTTCTATCAGAACGACAAGAAAAACGCCATTGCGCCGAAGATAACCGGCAAGGCAAAGACTGCCGTTCAGGAGCAGGTAAACGCCACCTTCGTTCAGACGATATCCGACGATATCGCGTCGCTGATCTCCGTTGCCAACGCAAACGGCATCTCGGCCGAGGATCTTCTCAACGATCTGAGCGAGGACATAAACGACCTGAGCACCAAGCTTTCCGACTGCTGCGCGGCTTTGAGCGCGGCAAACGGGCTGACAAACTCCGCGCGAAACCTTATAAACGTTTCGGTGAAGCTGTGCAACAGCACCTCGGCAAGCCTTGAGCAATCAAAGGCTCTGCTGGACAAAACAGGCGACGATACGGTAACGATAAATAACCGCATCGACACAACGGTGCAGAGCGTGACCACCGCGCTTGCGCAGGCAGACTCCAACCTCGCAGCCATTCAGGCAAGCCTCGAAGACGCTTTTTCCGACATAAACCGCTATAACGACTACGTTTCCACCGGCCTTGCGGCCGACGTCGCCATGCTCGATGCGTTCAGCACCAATTGCAGCGATATGGCGCAGTCGTTCACGTCCATCGGCTTTGACGCCGCGGCAGCCCAGATGAACGCGCTTGCCGCAAAGCTCAAAGCCCTCAGCTCCGCTCTGTCGAGCCTCAAGGAGGCAAACGACGACAGCTGGGCCGGCATCCGCGAGCAGCAGGCCGCGCTCATCGACCAGATCACCTCCGCACGCGAGACGATCAGCAATCTCTCGGCAAGCGTCAGCGGCGAGCTTTCGCCGAAGCTGCACGAGGCGCTGAACAAGGCTCAGGGCGCATCGTCGTCCGTCAGCTCCGTTCTCGGAAAGCTGCAAAGCTCAACGAGCGCGCTCAGCGGAACGCTCAACTCCTACCTCGGCTCCATCGGAACGATGCAGACCGGCTTTGTTGACACGCAGAAGGCCATTGAGGGCGCGCAGGCCGAGCTGAAGGTCGTTTCCGAGTTCGTATCCGCCCTTGCAGGCAGCAACCTGCTGGCAGAGGTCACGGACACACTCGAGAGCGAGGGCGACCTTGTCGGCAATTATCTCGCCTCGCCCATAAAGATGGACACCGTCATTAAATTCGACATCAAAACCTACGGCTCGGCAATGGCTCCGTTCTACACCGTGCTTGCCCAGTGGGTCGGCGCACTGCTGAGCGCCGTGTTCCTCAAGGTCAAGATCCGCAAGGAGCACGAGCCGGCAAACCTGCGTCTGCACGAAAGATTTTTCGGCAGATACGGTCTGTTCTTCCTCGTAGCCATCGGTCAGGCGATCATAGTTTCGCTCGGCGATCTGTTCTATGTCCAGATCCAGTGCGTCGCACCGTGGCGGTTTATACTCGCATCCGTGGTGACGGGACTTTGCTTCTCACTCATAAACTACGCGCTTGTTTTTGCGCTTGATAACATCGGCATGGCGATCTCCGTTATCGTCATGGTCTTGCAGGTCGGCGGCTCCGGCGGAACGTATCCCGTCGAGGTGCTGCCGGAGATATTCCGCAAGATGTATGACTTCATGCCGTTTAAATATGCAATGAACGCAATGCGCGAGACCATCGGAGGAATGTACGGCGATGTGTATCTGCACAACATTGTTGTCCTCCTGTGTATATGCGTCGGTTCGATCATTCTCGGACTTGCGATGTACTATCCCTGCCTTGGTCTGAACCGCTTAATTGAATCAAGTAAAAGAAAGAGTGAGATTATGCTATGATCATCGATTTCAAAGCGCATGTTATGCCCGGCATGGACAAAACCTGCAAAAACCGGATCGACACTATTCGCCGCCTTATGGCGGCGAAGGATGCCGGGGTCGATCTGATCGTCGCCGCGCCCGTTTACGATCCCGACGAGTGCAGCGTCGAGGAGTTTCTTGACCGCCGCCGCCAGAGCGAGGATATCCTCGGCAGCCTCATGAACGATGAGCTTCCCGAGGTCATGACGGCCGCGATGATCAAATTCAGTCCCAAGCTTCTGACAGCCGACGGGCTGGATAAGCTCTGCTTCGGCGACAGGTGCTTTATCCTGAACATGAGGGACACAACATGGGATGACACCACCGAGGCCGTGCTGCGCAGGCTCACGGGAAGGCTGTGCCTGAACGTCATCCTTGCCGACGCGAGCGAGGATGTGCTCAAAAACAGCGATAAGCTCCAGCAGCTCGGCGTCCACGTCATGCTCGATCTCGAGGAGATTCACCACAAAAAACAGATCCGCGCCTATCTTCCGCTGATCGGAAGCGGCCTTATCTGCGCCATCGGCAGCGACTGGGGTTCGGAGGCGCCATATCGTTTCCTGCGCAAGACCAAAAGGCGTATGGACGAAGCGTTTGACACCGTTATGGCAGCGTCCGCGCACCTGCTCGGCCGATAACGCCACAGCACGCAAAGAAATAGAGATGATTTTACCCCCCGGCGGATCCCGCCGGGGGGTAAATCATGTGTGAGCGTTTATTCTTAAACTGATGAGAGTTGAACCGGAGGCTTTTAATCGGGGACAACTTGCAGTTAAACAAAGTATTATTTTTTGCTCGACATATTTTAATTTTTGTTTAAAAGTCCGCGTGGTCAATACAAAAGAAAATCCCGAAGCCCAAAAGCTTCGGGATCAACTATGGTGGACGATACAAGACTCGAACTTGCGGAGGCCCGTCGCTTTGCGCCCGGCATCCGCCGCCTGTTCCGCTTGAGCAGGCTCAAGCTCGAATTTGGTCACAAGCTTCGAGTCCTTCTGCCTTAAGAAAAAAAGAAAGCCTACAGCTCAATAGAACTGTAGGCTTTTTGGTGGACGATACAAGACTCGAACTTGTGACCTCCCGCACGTCAAGCGGATGCGCTACCAGCTGCGCCAATCGTCCGTTTTCATCGGCAACGGTTATTCTACCCGATGCCGATGGATTTGTCAATACCTTTTTTTAATTTCTCACATAAACCGTGCATTCGGCGGTTTTTCCGTAGCACGAGAGGACGATCTTCATCGTTCCTGCGCTTACGCCCGTCACGGTGCAGGTGCCGTTTTCGTTGGTTGTCACTGTTGCAACGTTCGGGTCGGTCGATGACCACTGATACTCTGCTGCGACCGTCATCGGGAAGTGCGAGCCTGTGAGCGTTATCGACTGGCCGGCCTGGATGGCAAACTCCGTGCAGGGATTTGCGTAGGGGCTGCTCATCGTGACCGAGGTTATCTCCGGCGTGGGCGTCGGAGTCGGGGTCGGGGTGGGCGTCGGAGTCGGCGCGGCAGAGACCTCTGCCGGAGGCGTCGGCATGACCGGAGCATTGGGATTGTCCGCATTATCGAGGCTCACGGTTATCATGACTATGAGCGCTGCTATGATGGCGACGATGAGTATCGCGCCGAAAATAAACTGCCATTTGCGATTATCGCCCGCTCTTTTGTTCGCGGCCGTACCTTTGACGGCGCTGGGCGTTGTGCCGGGAGCGCGGCGGCTGTTCTGGACTCTGCGAGTGCTGCACTTGGGGCAACGGCGGCGCATTGCGGAATACTTCTCTCCGCAGCGGCGGCAGGTCACCTGAGGAATCAATGCCATATATGCTCCTCCTTATTGCTTGATATCCTAAATATAATACAATATTATAGCTTTCTCGTCAAGTATCGCACCCTGCCATGCGGCGGCGGATATACTCTGCGACGTCGGCGGCTGCAATGCCCAGAGCATAGGCCAGCTCGCCGTGCAGCATGCGCTCAGCCGTTTTCAGATACTGCGCATCGACATTGTGGAAGTGCTTTTTCTGATCCTTGAGCGCCTCGCGGCGGCGATACAGCATTCCGACAAGCTGCATGAGCTGCTTGCGGCTGCCGTTTTTGACAATATCGTCGCAGACCGACTTGCGCTCGTTATCGCTTGCTATCCACTCAAGCGGCTCGTTCGCTGCCTCATCGATAAGCGCGTTTGCCTCGCTGCCCGTCAGCACCGGGCGGAGCTTATTTGCAAGCTTTTCGCTCGCCGTCGGCACATAAACAGTGCTGCCCGGATCGTCGATCGGGCTGAGGACATAGTACTCGCCCTTCGTTTTTCCGAGCTTGAGCATGCTTATCTCCTTGACCGTGCACACTCCCTGCGTTCCGTAGACAACCGTTTGACCAACCGCCAGCATTTTTTCGACCTCCAAAAAAATTGCGCCGCTTCATGCGGCACCACAAAAGCTTTTATCCCTTAATACATTATTAACATATATTAATATATCACATTTTTAAATTTGTTGCAAGGAAGAAAAAAATAGTATATAATAATCGCTTGTCAACAAACAAAACAAAAGATTGGAGTGTTATTATGAAACGCACTAAGATCGCTCAGATATTTGCCGATGCGGACAGCTTCGGCGGCAAGGAGATAACCGTCTGCGGCTGGGCGCGCACCATCCGCGACATGAAGAATTTCGGCTTTATCGAGCTTAACGACGGCTCGTGCTTCAAGAGCCTGCAGGTCGTGCTCGAGCGCGAGAAGCTCGATAACTACGACGAGCTTGCGCACCAGAACGTCGGCGCGGCGTTCATCGTCAAGGGCGAGCTTGTGCTCACGCCCGACGCAAAGCAGCCGTTTGAGCTGAAGGCGACCGAGGTCTCCGTCGAGGGCGCATCCACCCCCGACTATCCGCTTCAGAAAAAGCGCCACAGCGTCGAGTTTTTGCGCACGATCCAGCACCTGAGACCGCGCACGAACCTGTTCTCTGCAACCTTCCGCGTCCGCAGCGTTGCGGCGCAGGCTGTGCACGAATTTTTCCGCAGCAACGGCTTTGTATACGTCCACACGCCGATCATCACCGGCTCCGACTGCGAGGGCGCAGGCGAGATGTTCCGCGTGACCACCCTCGACCTGAACAACCTCCCTCTGCGCGAGGACGGCAAGGTCGATGACAGCAAGGATTTCTTCGGCAAGGTCACGAGCCTTACCGTTTCCGGTCAGCTCAACGCCGAAAACTTCGCCATGGCCTTCGGCGATGTTTACACCTTCGGCCCGACCTTCCGCGCCGAGGTATCCTACACTCAGCGCCACGCCGCCGAGTTCTGGATGATCGAGCCCGAGATGGCATTTGCAGACCTTTACGACTACATGGACAACGCCGAGGCGATGGTCAAGTACGTCATAAACACCGTCATCGAGCGCTGCCCACAGGAGATGCAGTTTTTCAACTCCTTCGTGGACAAGGGTCTGCTCGAGCGCCTCGAGAACGTCGTTTCCAACGAGTTCGGCCGCATAAGCTACACCGAGGCCGTCGATATCCTCAAGAAAAGCGGCGAGAAGTTCGACTTCCCCGTTGAGTGGGGCATCGACCTGCAAACCGAGCACGAGCGCTATCTGACCGAGAAGGTCTTTAAAAAGCCCATCTTCGTCACCGATTACCCCAAGGATATCAAGGCGTTTTACATGCGCGCAAACGACGACGGCAAGACCGTTGCCGCGGCCGACTGCCTTGTTCCCGGCGTCGGCGAGATCATCGGCGGCTCGCAGCGCGAGGAGCGCCTCGACGTTCTGCTTGCACGCATGAACGAGCTGGGTCTGAACCCCGACGACTACTGGTGGTACCTCGATCTTCGCCGCTACGGCTCCTGCCGCCACGCAGGCTACGGTCTGGGCTTCGAGCGTCTGGTCATGTACCTCACCGGCGTTTCCAACATCCGCGACGTCGAGCTTCATCCCCGCACCACCGGCAACGCTGATTTTTAATAGCGATTTGGGGCACCTACCAACACATTTATCTCTTGTGTCCCGGTTCGAGGGTGCCGACAAAACCATAGTTGCCTCGCACTTTTTCAGAGGCGCTTTGGCGCAGCTACGGATACATTTATCTCTGGTTGCCCGGTTCGAGGGCGCGGAGGAAACCGTGTGGCTTTGCCACAGCTGAGAGCTGAGAGCAGTTGGCTGAGAGCCATTGTGTGCGCAAGCGCACGGATTTAGTTGCGCATTGAGGCTGATGCCGATACAGTTCTTGCGTCAGCCCGACCGGGAACGACAGCACAGACCATAAGGAAAGGGTGGCCTTTGGCCGCCCTTTTGATTTTTATTTTAATGCCGGCTAAGCCGGAGCATGCGGAACGGATGAATCCGTTCCCTACAACTATAGATTTTGGTGCCGACGGGACTTCAGCACGCGGAACGGGCAAGCCCGTTCCCTACATGATTGCGGTGCAAAATTCATCAGCGCACTTGCGTTACGCGAGGCAATTACGGTTTTCTCCATTGTTTCGAACCGGGTTCACGCAAAAACCGTATCGGTAGGTGCCTCAATTCGCCACTAAAAAACCTTGACGAAAGTGGGGTTTTGGTGCATTATATAATGTAAGTTATGCATACGCAATACTGAAAGGATCGGAACATGCTTTTTGCGATCATTGCCGCGGTGATACTCATTGCGGATCAGTGGCTGAAATATTGGGTCACGGTAAATATAACGCTCTCGACCGGCTCGCAGGAGCTGATCCCGGGCATGGTGAAGCTTGTTAATATCCACAACTCCGGCGCGGCGTTCGGCCTGCTTGACAATGTTGACTATGCGCGCTGGATATTCCTCGCGGTGACGGCGGTGTTCGTCGTTGTGATCGCCGTGCTGCTGGTCAAGCGCGTGTTCGACTCGCGCTTTGCGGTGTGGTGCGAGGTGCTGTTTCTCACCGGTGCGCTCGGCAACTGCATCGACCGTGTTTTCCTCGGCTATGTTGTGGACATGTTCAAGCTCGAGTTTGTCAACTTCGCGGTGTTCAACATCGCCGACGCGGTTCTGGTCGTGTCGTGCCTGATGTTCGTGATATATGTTTTCTTCGGCTCGCGCGGCGACGATGACGAGGACGACGAGCCTATAAAGGTCCGGCCCATGCAGCGCAGCGCGACGGCAGACCCCGTTGACGATTTTGCCGACATTTTCGGCATAAGCACCAAGGCCGCCGAGCAGCCCAAGGAGGCTCAGCCGCTCAAGCCCGAGGAGAGCAAGCTTCCGCCGACGCACGATGCGTTCTGGGACGATTTCGGCCCTGCGCAGCGCACGGCCGCGCCGAAGCCTGCCGAAAAAGTGCCGGAGAAGCAGCCAAAGTCCGCGGCCGACACCGGCGAGGACTTCAGCGTTGAGGATATTCTGGCCGAGTTTAAGGATCTGTAATGGATTATTTGGACGATAACAGCATAACGATAACAGCACAGGAGAGCGCCGAACGTATCGACGCTCTCCTTGCGCGCTGTGTGCCGGAGCTTACGCGCAGCGCCGCCGCGCGGCTGATCGAGGACGGCGCGGTCACCGTCGGCGGACGCACGGTCAGGAAAAACTACAGGTGCGCGCCCGGCGACGAGATAAGCCTTATCATGCCCGAGGCCGCCGACTGCGAGCTGAGGCCGCAGGACATTCCCATCGACGTCGTGTACGAGGATGACGATCTGCTGGTCGTCAACAAGGCGCGCGGCATGGTAGTCCACCCTGCCCCCGGTCACCCGGACGGCACGCTTGTGAATGCGCTGATGTTCCGCTGCGGCGACTCGCTGTCCGGCATCGGCGGCGAGAAGCGCCCCGGCATCGTCCACCGCATCGACAAGGACACGTCGGGACTGCTGATAGTCGCGAAAAACGATTTTGCGCATCTGGCGCTGTCGGCTCAGCTTGCCGACCGCAGCCTGTCGCGCGTGTACGAGGCCGTCGTTCGCGGCGGCATGCGCGAGGATTCGGGTACGGTTAACGCGCCCATCGGTCGGCATCCGACCGACCGCAAGAAAATGGCCGTCACACAGAAGGGCTCGCGCAGCGCGGTCACGCACTGGGAGGTCATTGCGCGCTACCGCGGCTACACGCACATCCGCTGCCGGCTCGAGACCGGGCGCACGCATCAGATTCGCGTCCACATGGCGCACATCGGGCATCCTCTGCTCGGCGATGCGCTTTACGGCGCGCCCTCGCCCGACAAGGGGCTTAGCGGCCAGTGCCTGCACGCGCGCGAGCTGAAATTCATCCATCCGCGCACCGGCGAGCATGTCGTCATATCCACCGACCTGCCCGAGTATTTCACCTCCGTCCTCCACCGTCTTTCTCCGGAGGCGAATTGACGCTGCTACCAATACGGTGATTGCCGGTGCCCGGTTCGGAACATTGGCGGAAACCGTATTTTTAGAGGCGCATTAAAATTTTACGAATACGTCTATTGCAGTGCCCCGATTCGGAACATTTGAATAAACCGTAGTTGCCTCGCGCCACATGAGATCGTGCTATATTAGTGCAAAACTTTGTCTGCACCCAATTGTCTTCCCCTTGCGGAGCTTGAGGGGAAGATGCCGCTTGCGGCAGATGAGGTGTAAATAAATCCGCGCCGTAGGCGCTACTTTGTTGACATATGTATCGGTTTTGCCGGAACTAAAATAGAATCGTAGGGGCGATCATTGATCGCCCGTTTTTAATAATGTTTTTGCCTGACGGCAATGATTTAATAACACCTCATCCGTCACCAAAGGTGACACCTTCCCCTCAAGCTCCGCAAGGGGAAGGCAAAAAAGAGGGACGGTCTGTGACCGCCCCAATGAATAATGAATGATGAATAATTAATAGTGAATAATTGCCGATACGGTTTTTGCGTCAGTGTGGCCTGTGAGTGCCGAACAAACCGTTACACACGGGCGATCAATGATCACCCCTACAAGCGCGACCTTTGGCCGCAGTGAAGAGGTAATAGGTAATAGTGAATAGGTATGGTGTGCCTACGGCACGGATTTAAATTCATTCGCCCTTTGGGCGAATACCGCACTTTTTCACTTTTACCTTTTACTTATTACCTCGCAGACGTAATCTGCGCTGCCGGGCCACCGGAGATATATGTATTGGTAGCTGCCTCAATTCGCCTCTAAAAATTTCGCCGGTATTCCGTCGGCAGGCAGCCGACGGATTTTTTAAACTCGGCGGAAAATTTGCTCTGATTTTCATAGCCGACGCGCTCGGCGATCTCGGCAACGGACATGCAGGTATCGCGCAGAAGCTCGGAAGCAAGCTCCATGCGGTGCTCCTTTATGTGCGCGGCAAGCGACTTGCCGTAGACGGCCTTGAACATCTCCTTGAGCGAGGACGGGTTAATCAAAAACCTGCGCGACAGCTCGTCGATGGTGTATCGCCGGTCGAGATTTTCCGTCAGAAGATCGTGCACACGGCGTATGGTGTCGAGCTGCTCGGCGGTGTATCTGCCCTCACCGCCCGTCGGCGCGTCGAGCCCCGGAAGCTCCGGCACGCTTTGGATATCGCCGCCGCTCTCCTCCGGGCAGGATATCTCCATCGTCTTTTCTATCATAATATGCAATAGCCTCACCTGCTCGGTCGGAGCAGCCTTGTAGTAGACCTCCTTTCCGTCGCGGCGGCTGATTATAAGCCCCGAATCCCTGAGCTGGCGCAGATGATGCGACACGGCCGGGCTTGTCATGCCCGTCAGCAGCGATATATTGACAACGCACTGCTCGCAGTGGCACAAAAGCCAGAATATCCTCACGCGGCTTGAATCGGCCAGCAGCTTGAATATATCCGACACCATGCGGAAGCTTTCGGTTTTTGCAACGTTATCGCGCAGATGCTCGCTTATCTCCTCGCCGTGATCGTGCAAGACGGCTTCGTTTTCCATCGTCGTTACTCCATTCGGAAATGATTTAAGCCCATTCGGAAGTTCATTGCCGCGCGGCATTGACTTTTCGGCTCGCAATTATTATACTGCAAGCAGAACGATTAAACAACTACTTAATTGTTGAATTAAATATGTATAGGAGAAACCATCATGAAAAAGACTTATAAGATCGAAGTAGACTGCGCAAACTGTGCAAATCTCATGGAAGAGGCAGCCGGCAAGACCGAGGGCGTCGAGAAGGCCGCAGTCAATTTCATGACCCAGAAGATGACTCTTGAGTTTGCAGAGGGCGCGGACATTGACGCCGTCATGAAGAACGTCGTCAAAAACTGCAAAAAGGTCGAGGACGACTGCGAGATCTATCTTTAATGCGAAAACGCCCCTTCGAGGGCGTTTTTAAATCGGTATGAGGATGAAAATTTATGAATAAAAAGCAGAAAAAAGTACTTGTGCGAATATTGATCGCCGCGGTGCTGCTCGCGCTGCTGAACCTGGTTCGGCTCCCGGAGCTGCCGGAGGTGCTCCTGTATCTTGCCGCGTACCTCGTCATCGGCCATGACGTTCTGCGCAAGGCCGGCAAGGGCATTTTAAACGGCCGCGTTTTCGACGAGAACTTCCTGATGGCCGTTGCCACGATCGGCGCGGTCGCGCTTGCGATAATAAGCGGCAGCGGCGACTTCAACGAGGCGGTGCTGGTAATGCTGTTTTACCAGGTCGGCGAGCTGTTCCAGAGCTACGCCGTCGGCAAAAGCCGCCGCAGCATAGCCTCGCTGATGGACATCCGCCCCGACTACGCAAACATTGAGGTTGACGGCAAGCTCGAGCAGGTCGATCCCGACGAGGTCGAGACCGGCAGCGTCATCGTCGTGCAGCCGGGCGAAAAGGTGCCGATCGACGGCGTTGTTATCTCCGGCAGCTCGACAGTAAACACCAGCGCCCTGACGGGCGAGAGCCTGCCGCGCGACATTGCCGAGGGCGACGAGATCATAAGCGGCTGCATAAATCTCAGCGGCCTTATCCGCGTGCGCACGACAAAGCCCTTCGGCGAATCGACCGTGTCGAAGATACTGGAGCTTGTTGAAAGCTCCGGCTCGCGCAAGTCGCGCTCGGAGCAGTTTATCTCGCGCTTTGCAAGGGTCTACACCCCCATCGTGTGCTACTCGGCGCTTGCGCTTGCGATACTGCCGCCGCTTGTGCGCATCGTGTTCATGGGTCTGGGCGGTGACTGGACCGACTGGATCTATCGCGCGCTGACCTTCCTCATCATAAGCTGCCCCTGCGCGCTGGTAATCAGCATTCCGCTGAGCTTCTTCGCAGGTCTGGGCGGCGCGAGCAGCGAGGGCGTTCTGATAAAAGGCTCGAACTATCTGGAGGCTCTGGCACAGACAAAGACCGTTGTTTTCGACAAGACCGGCACGCTCACGCGCGGCGTTTTCGAGGTCAGCGGCATCCACCACTGCCCCATCGAGGACGAAAAGCTGCTTGAATACGCGGCCCTTGCCGAGTGCGCCTCCTCGCACCCGATCAGCAAAAGCCTGCGCGAGGCTTACGGCAGGGAGCTTGACCGCAGCCGAGTGAGCGATATCGAGGAGATAAGCGGCAACGGCGTTATCGCAAAGGTAGACGGCCGAACGATAGCCGCCGGCAACGACCGCCTGATGCAGCGCCTCGGCATAGATCACAAACCCTGCCGCAGCGTCGGCACGATCGTGCACGTTGCCATCGACGGCGTTTACTCGGGCCACATCGTCATCTCCGACGTTGTAAAGCCCAGCTCCGCACAGGCGATAGCCGAGCTTAAAAAAGAGGGCGTCGGCAAGACAGTCATGCTCACAGGCGACACAAAGTCCGTTGCCGACAAGGTCGCAGCCGACCTCGGCGTTGACGAGGTGCACAGTCAGCTCCTGCCCGGCGACAAGGTCAGCGAGGTCGAACGCCTGCTCGGCGAAAACACCGGCAAGGCAAAGCTTGCCTTCGTCGGCGACGGTATAAACGACGCTCCCGTGCTCTCGCGCGCCGACATCGGCATCGCAATGGGCGCAATGGGCTCGGACGCCGCCATCGAGGCCGCAGACGTTGTGCTCATGGACGACGATCCGCTGAAGATATCCAGAGCAATAAAAATTTCGCGCAAGTGCATCCGCATCGTGTACGAAAACATCGTTTTCGCCCTCGGCGTTAAGTTTGCCTGCCTGCTGCTGGGCGCGCTCGGCATAGCCGACATGGGCGCGGCGATCTTCGCCGACGTTGGCGTAATGGTCATCGCCGTGCTCAACGCAATGCGCGCGCTGCACTGCTCGAAATAAATAAACATCACAAAATCCGCTCCTAGGCCGACTGACATAAGAAAACATACGGTTTTGAAACGATCTTTTTCGCTCCTGCGGCGTCCAAAGCCTTGAGAATACGTCAGTATGCTCTCGGGCTTTGTCCTTGCAGGAACAAAAAACCTCTGCTTCAAAACTGCACAGCACCAAAAACGACGGAGCAAGTGCGAGGTCGAGGCGCGGCGGCGCAGGCATACTTTGTGTATACCAAGCCGTCGCAACGAAGGCATTCGTGCTTGCTCCGCCTTTTTTGGCGTGTGTTTTCTTGTGTCAGCCGGCCTTTCGGAGCGGATTTTTTATGCTCTGTATGTCATTTATGAAGCTTTTCCTGCACAGAGCGTAATATAGCTGACGGTTTTAAGATTTTTGTGCAATATCTGTGCGGTAATCTGAAATTTTTGCATTTTTCTTTGATTTAAGTAACTAAAATCACTATTATGCAAATTCGGCTCGGTGTCCTGATTTCAGGCATCCGGCTCGATTTGCCTATTTAATTGCCCGGATTGTCAGACTAACATCATAATCAAACAACGAACAGTGCAGGATATCCTGCACGCATGGAGGAATGACAATATGAACAAGAAATTTGCAAAAACGCTTGCAATGGTTCTGGTCATTGCAATGCTTCTGTCCCTCGGCTCGTTTGCCTTTGCGGACGCGGACACAACGACGGCAGAAAAGGGCAACGATTACCCGATCGTGCTCGTCCACGGTCTGTTCGGCTGGGGCGGAACGGAGATCGCAAACCTTAACTACTGGGGCGGCTTTTCCAGCCTTCAGGAGATGCTCACCGGCGCAGGCTACGAGGTCTACACCCCGTCGATAGGCCCCGTTGCGAGCAACTGGGACAGAGCCTGCGAGCTGTACGCCTACCTCGTCGGCGGCACGGTCGATTACGGCCAGTACCACTCGGCGCAGAACGGACACAGCCGCTACGGCCGCACCTTCAAGGGCGTTCTGCCCGAGCTTAACGACGCCGACAGCACGCTGAAGATCCACCTTGTCGGCCACAGCATGGGCGGCGAGACGATACGCATGCTCGCGCAGCTTCTTGAAAACGGCGATCCCGACGAGATGCGCGCAACGACCGACGGCAGCATCAGCAAGCTCTTCACCGGCACCTGCCGCCACTGGATAGAGAGCATCACCACCCTCTGCACTCCGCACGACGGCAGCCAGTATGACGGCAAGGTCTACAACGAGGAGGAGCCACTCGTTCACCGCTTTGTTGCTGCTCTTTCCGCCGCAACGGGCATGAACATCAAAGAGGAAAACCTCGGCCTTGACTTCAAGCTCGACCAGTGGGGTCTTGTCCGCGAACCGGGTGAGAGCTACGAAAGCTACATTCACCGCGTTGAAAACAGCAGCCTGTGGAAAGACGACGTGAAAGATCTGAGCGTTTACGACCTGTCCCCGGACGGTGCGGCGGTGCTCAACTCCTACGCCAAGGCGCAGGATGATATCTACTACTTCTCCATTGCCTGCTCTGACACCTACCGCAGCGCGGTTTATCCGCACCACTACCTGCCTTACAGCAACATAAATCCTCTCATGGTAAAGAGCGCGACCTACATGGGCAGCTACAAAAACTACGCCGCCGGCCACGTCAAGATTGACGAGAGCTGGTGGGAAAACGACGGCATCGTCAGCGTGCGCTCGGCGCAGTATCCGCACGAGGGCTCGTCTGATCGCTACAATCTCAACTACGGCACCGAAAACGGCGTTATGACCTTTAAGGACGGCACCGAGAAGGGCGTTTGGAACTACATTGAGAAGATCGAACGGACCGATCACATCAACATGGTCGGCCAGATCACGAACACGAAGTATCTCCAGGGCAAATTCTTCGAGATGGCTGCAATGCTCGCAAGCATCCCTGCCGACGGCAGCACACCCGACACTCCCGATGTGCCGGCAAGCGTTCCCTTTGTCGATATCGTAAACGGCAGCTTCTATTACGACGCCGTCGTTTGGGGCTATAATAACGGCATAGTAAACGGCGTTGACACAACGCACTTTGCTCCCGACGCAAGCTGCACCCGTGCACAGGTCGTGACCTTCCTATGGCGCGCAGCCGGCAGCCCCGAGCCTAAGTCGATGAGCACTCCGTTTACCGACGTAAAATCCGGCAGCTTCTACGAAAAGGCAGCGGCTTGGGCATATGAAAACGGCATCGTCAAGGGCACAACGGAAACAACGTTCGCGCCGAACGCAACGGTAACGCGCGCTCAGTTTGTCACCTTCCTGTGGCGCTATGAGGACTGCCCCTCTTCGAGCATAGCAAATCCGTTTTCCGATGTTTCCGAAAGCTCGGTGTATGCTCCGGCGATACTCTGGGCAGCCGAAAACGGCGTAACCGTCGGCACCGGAAACGGCACCTTTGTTCCCAACGGCGCATGCACGCGCGCCCATGTCGTAACCTTCCTTTACCGCGACCTGGCAAAGTGAAGAACAATTTAAGCATAAAAAATCTCTCCCCATCGGGAGAGATTTTTTCATATTTCGCTCGATTTGTGGATGCCGGTGACGGAGAATTCGACCCATTCGGCGACGTTTGTTGCGTGGTCGCCGATGCGCTCGAAGTATTTTGCTATCATCAGAAGATCCAGCGCGTACTCCGCATCGCCGCTGCCGGAGCGGATCATTTCGATAAGCGCGGTTTTCATGCTCAAAAAGCAATCGTCAACCACGTCGTCGTGCTCGATGACGCTTCTTGCAAGGGCAAGGTCGCGCGTATTGTACGCCTCGATGCTGTCGGTGACCATGCCGATGGCGGCCTCGGCCATGGGGCGCATGGCGGCGCACTCGCTGCCGGTTTTGCCGCCGAGATGCGGAATTATCTCGGCAATGTCGCCTGCCTGATCACCGATGCGCTCAAGGTCGGTTATCATTTTAAGCGCGGCCGATATCTGCCGCAGGTCGCGCGCCACGGGCTGCTGCTGGAGCAGAAGCCGCAGGCACAGAGTTTCAATATCGCGCTCGTACCGGTCAATTTCCAAATCAAGCGGCGCGAGCTTTTTTGCAAGCTCCGAGTCGCCCGAGAGCAGCGCCTTTGCCGAGTTGGCTATCGCCTCCTCGCACATTGCGCCCATAAGCGTGAGCTTTTCGCCAAGCTCCTTGAGCTGGGCATCGAATTTGCTTCTCATCAGCCGAACCTCCCTGTTATATAGTCCTCGGTGCGCTTATCCGAAGGCACGGAGAACAGCTTTTCGGTGTCATCGTATTCAATAAGCTCGCCGAGCAGGAAAAACGCGGTGCTGTCGGAAATGCGCAGTGCCTGCTGCATGTTGTGCGTCACGATGACGATGGTGTAGTTTTTCTTCAGCTCCGTTGCAAGCTCCTCGATCTTCGAGGTAGAGATCGGGTCGAGCGCACTCGTCGGCTCATCCATGAGCAGCACATCCGGTTCAACGGCAAGGGCGCGCGCGATGCACAGTCTCTGCTGCTGGCCGCCCGACAGGCCGAGGGCTGATTTTTTGAGTCTGTCCTTTACCTCATCCCAGATCGCCGCACCCTGAAGCGAGCGCTCGACGATCTCGTCAAGCTCGGATTTTTTGCGCACGCCGTGCGTGCGCGGCCCGTAGGCAACGTTGTCGTAAATGCTCATGGGAAAGGGATTGGGCTTCTGGAACACCATGCCGATGCAGCGCCTGAGCTCGTTTACGTCCGTTCCCGGAGCGAAGATGTTCTTCTCTTTATACTTCACCTCGCCGGTTATCTTCACGCCGGGCACAAGGTCATTCATGCGGTCGAGCGTTTTTAAAAACGTCGATTTGCCGCAGCCGGAGGGGCCGATGAGCGCGGTTATGCTCTTTTCGGGTATCTCCATATTTATGTTTTTAAGCGCCTGGGTCTGGCCGTACCACAGGCACAGATCGTTTACGCTGATTATGCTGCTCATATGCTTCTCCTCTTCTGATAGTACTTGCCGACAAGCGTTGCGACAAGGTTTATGATAACGGTCAGCGCCATGAGTATCGCGGCGATGGCGAAGGCTATTTCAAAGTCGCCCTGCTCCTTGGCGTAGACATACAGCGCAACGGTGAGCGTGGCGCCCGCGCCGGACAGACCGTCAACGAAAATGTTGTAGATATTGTGCGCAAAGCCGGCGGTGAACAGCAGCGCTGCCGATTCGCCCAGAATGCGGCCGACGGCAAGAATGCAGCCTGTTATGATGCCGTCCACGCAACCGGGGAAAACGACGGTGCGGATAACGCGCCACTTGCCGGCTCCGAGGCCGAACGCGCCCTCGCGCAGGCTCTGCGGAACGGTTTTGAGGCTCTCCTGAGTCGTGCGCATAACGGTCGGCAGATTCATGATGACAAGCGTCATAGCGCCGGCCTGCAAGGAGGTCTGGAAGCCGAGGAAATTGCAGAAAAACAGCATGCCTACAAGGCCGTAGATGATGCTCGGAATGCCCGAGAGCGTCTCGGCGGCGTATTCGATAGCGCCGACGATGCGGTGGTTGCTCGCGTATTCGGTGAGATATATCGCAGCACCCACGCCCAGCGGCAGCACCCACACAAGCGTGCCGAGGACGATATACAGCGTGTTGAGTATATCCGGCAGGATACCGACGGAGTCCGTGAGGTAGCTCGGCTTTGTTGAAAGAAACTCCCACGATATATTTGGAATGCCTTTTATGAGCACATATGCTATAAGAAACAGCACCAGCGCCGCCGTCAGGGCCGCGCACAGGCCCGAAAGGCCGTGCATGACGATGCCATAGGCTCTGCGCTTTGCTTTTACGTTTTTATTATCCATTCGATTTATCCCTCTTCAAAAGGAAGTTGAGCGTTGCGTTTATGAGCATAATAAACAAAAACAGCACGAGCGCTATCGAGAAAAGCGCCTGACGCTGAAGGCCCGAGGAATAGCTCATCTCGCTTGCAACGGCCGTTGTGAGAAATCTTACGCTCTGGAAAAGCTCGGGCATGTTCGGAGCATTGCCGGACACCATCATAACAGCCATAGCCTCGCCGATCGCGCGGCCTACGCCGAGCACGACCGCTGCCGCGATGCCGCTTTTCGCCGCCGGAACGGACACGCGGAAATACGTTTCCGTCGGCGTTGCGCCGAGGGCAAGCGACGCATCCTCGTACTCCCTTGGAACGGCCTCGAGCGAGGTCATGGAGACCTTGATTATCGACGGCAGGATCATGATGGCAAGCACGATTATCGCAGCAAGCAGACTCGCGCCGTCGGGAACATTAAAGACCTTGCGTATGCCCGGAACGAGCACCATCATGCCCACAAGGCCGTAAACGACCGAGGGGATGCCCGCAAGCAGCGACACTGCCTCAACGACCACGGTGCGCACGCGCTTATTGGCCATTTTCGCAAGATACACGGCCGCCATAAATCCCACCGGCACGCCGAGGACAATGGCTCCGGCGGTGCCGTATACGCTTGTGAGGATAAACGGCAGGATGCCGTAGCTCGGCTCTGCGGCGGTCGAGGCCCACTTTTTGCCCAGCAGGAAGTCGCCAAGGCCGATCTCCTTTATCGCCGGAATGCCCGAAACGATGAGGTAGACCGTTATCATCAAAACGCTCGCCACCGTCACAAGCCCGAGGACAAGGAATATGCCGTGGACTATATTTTCAATGAGATTTTTCGTTTTTAGTTTCATATGAACAACATCCTACACATACAAAAAATAAGCCGACGTAAACCGAACCGCTGCCGGTTTTCGTCGGCTTAATTAATTACTTCGCTACAGGGACTGCGCCTGCTGCGGAGATGACGTCTGCTGCCGCTGCGCTTGTTGCGTATTCAAAGAACTTCTGAGCCGCTGCGGAAAGCTCGGTGCCGTCCTTGGTTACCAGAACGAAGGGGCGCTGCACTGCGTAGGTACCGTCGGAAACGGTGGCCTCGGTGGGAGCGACTCCGCCGACGGAGAGTGCCTTGACGGTGTCCTTAACGGATGCCAGGGATGCGTAGCCGATCGCGTTGGGGTTGCCTGCAACGGTGGTGATCACGTCGCCGGTGCTGGTCAGCTCCTGACGGTACTTGCATGCGTCCTTGGTGTCGGTGATGCTCTCAAAGCCGTCACGGGTGCCGGAGCCTGCCTCGCGGCCGATGAGGACGATCTCTGCGTCGTCGCCGCCGACGTCCTTCCAGTTGGTGATCTCGCCGGTGTAGATCTTGGCGATCTGCTCGATGCTCAGGTCGGAAACCTTGTTTTCGGGGTTAACGATGATCGCAATGCCGTCTAGTGCGAGGACGGTCTCTTTCAGGCCGGAAGCCTTCTCGTCGTCCTTCAGCGCACGGGATGCAAGGCCGATATCGCAGCGGCCTTCGCTGACTGCGGTGATGCCGGAGCCGGAGCCGGTGGGGTTGTAGCCTACGGTGATGCCCTTGTTGTCGGCCTGGAAAGCCTCGCCCAGGGACATGATGACCTTTTCCATCGAGGTCGAGCCGTCGGTGCTGACTGTGCCGGTCACTTCGGCGTTGTCGTTGTTATCGGTGGTGCCGCCGTTGTCGCTTTTTCCGCATGCGGCGAACAGAGTAAGCGCCATGAGCGCTGCAAGAACTAAACTTATAAGCTTTTTCATTCAAAAAGCTCCTTTCTTTTTCGTTTGATTTCTGAGTACACCCTTAGATTATGCCCCTTTTATCAAATCCGAAAGCAGCCTTTTGTAAAAAGAATTTAAAGCCGGCCAAAGGGCGGAGCGATCATGCACGGCTGGATGAATGACGACAAAGTGATGATCGCCTGCTGCAACGACGGCACAAGACCTGTCATCTTCAAAATAGAACGCTTCGACTGCGAGTAAAAGCAATGAATTTTTAAATGCAAAAGGCGTGACCGTCGCGGTCACGCCTTTATTCATTATATTATTTCAGTTTTCCGTACACGGTATCGTCCACGGGCTCGAGCCATTCGTTCGAGCCGTCCTCGCCGGGCACCTCGACCGCGAGGTGGCTGAACCAGCTGTCGGGTGCGGCGCCGTGCCAGTGCTTTACGCCGGTCGGGATATTGACAGTGTCGCCGGGATTCAGCTCAACGGCATCCTTGCCCTCCTCCTGATAATAGCCGCGGCCGGCAACGCATACGAGGATCTGTCCGCCGCCGCTTTTGGCGTGGTGGATATGCCAGTTGTTGCGGCAGCCCGGCTCGAAGGTGACGTTATAAATGCCGACCTGACTTGTTGACACGGGCGCGAGGTAGCTCCGGCCGATGAAATACTGCGCAAACGCATCGTTCGGCGCGCCGATCGGGAACACCATCTGCTTTGCGTGCGCGCGCATCGCCTCATCCTCGTAGGGCAGGTCGCCCTCGCCGTCGCTCCAGACCTCCTTGGCCAGATTGAACACAGCCCAGCCCTTCGGCCAGCCTGCATAGAACGCCGTGTGGGTGATAACGGCGGCGATCTCCTTCTGCGTCACGCCGTGAGCCTTCGCGTTTTGCAGGTGGAATTTCAGGGAGTTATCCGTTATGCCGGAAGCCATCAGCGCAACTACGGTGATGATGCTCCGGGTCTTTACGTCGATATCGGCGTTGTTCCAGTTTTCGCCGAAGAGCACGTCATCGTTAAAATGCGCAAACTCGGGCGCAAATGTGCCGAGCGCCGCACGTCCGGCTGTCTGAACTATTTTTCCCATGGTTTATACCTCCGCTCAATACATGTATTTTTTGAAAAATTCTTCGATTTTATCAAAGGGGATCACATCGAGGTTATCGTAAAGGTCGGTGTGCACCGCGCCGGGGATCACAAGCAGCTGCTTGTTGTCGGCAAACTTATTGCCGCGCGTCATCGCCTCGAACGCGTCCTTGCCGAAATAAAAGCTGTGCGCCTTGTCGCCGTGGACGATCATAACAGCCGAGCGGATCTCGTTTGAATACTTCAATATCGGCTGATTGAAAAACGACATGCAGCCGATGCTTGCCCAGCCCTCGTTGGAGTTGAGGCTTCTTGCGTGGTACGCCCTGCCCTTGTAGTATTCGCTGTAATCCTTGACGAAAAACGGCGCGTCCTCCGGCACGGGCAGCGGCACACAGCCGCCGGCGCGCGAATATTCGCCGGACTTGTATTCCGCCGTTCTCAGCGCGCACAGCGCCTTCTTTTTCTCAAAGCGCGCCTCCTCGCTGTCCTCGGAGTCGAAGTATCCGTTTGCGGTGACGCGCGTCATGTCGTACATCGTGACGGCGACGGTCGCCTTAACGCGCGTATCGAGTGCGGCGGCGTTGAGCGCCATGCCGCCCCAGCCGCAAATGCCGATCACACCGATCCTATCGGCATCGACGTTATCCTGAGCCGAGAGAAAATCGACCGCGGCCATGAAATCCTCGGTGTTTATGTCCGGCGAGGCCATGTATCTGGGCGCTCCGCCGCTCTCGCCGGTGTAGGACGGGTCGAACGCTATCGTCAGGTAGCCGCGCTCGGCCATCGTCTGCGCGTACAGGCCGGAGCACTGCTCCTTGACCGCGCCGAACGGGCCGCTCACGGCCAGCGCCGGCAGTCTGCCCTCGGCGTTCTTCGGCGTATACATATCCGCCGCGAGCGTTATGCCATAGCGGTTTACGAATGTCACTTTTTTGTGCCCGACCTTGTCGCTTTGGGGAAACGTCTTGTCCCACTGCTCGGTAAGCTCGAGCGTTTCGGTTTTCAGCATAAAAAACACCTCCGAAAATTTTTCATCTTGTTTTTTTGCGCAAGATGCTTTATAATGATGTCATTATATCACCTGAACCTAACTTTAGGTCAAGCCTGAATTTGCAATTTTGAGAGGATTTTTTATGTACACGATAGGACAAGTCTCCGAGATGTTCGGTCTGCCGATCTCGACGCTGAGATATTACGATAAGGAGGGGCTTTTCCCCGGGCTTGAGCGGCGCGGCAGCATCCGCCTTTTTGGAGACAATGAGCTTGAGGCGCTGCGCGTTATCGAATGCCTGAAGCAATCGGGGCTTGAGATACGCGATATCAAGCAGTTTTTTGCGTGGGTGGCCGAGGGCAGCTCGACCTACGCAAATCGCAAGGCGCTTTTCGAGCACCGCAGGGCGGCGGTCGAGGAGCAGATGCGCGCGCTTGAAAAAACGCTTGCTATGGTGAAATTCAAGTGCTGGTACTACGAAAAGGCCATGGCCGACGGCAGCGAGGACGAGATAAACAAAATGCTGCCCGATAAGCTTCCGCCCGACATTCAGAAGATATACGACAAAGCGCATTTCAATTTGTGAAAACACAAAAACCGCCCAGCCCGGGCGGTTTTTGCTATATGCGAATTATTTTGTTTTAACGTAGCAGTTCATCGGGTGGACCATATATTCGTTATAGGGGAATTTATCGGTCGTGACATAGCCGGCAGGGGCGTCGATGAGCTGCGGAATGCGGTTTACAAGCGTTGCGCAGGTAAGCTCGACCGTCGCTGGCTTATTGACGATGCAGGTCGTGTCCGGCTCGCCGTAGAGCGTCCACACGTTTTTGTCAAACTCCTCGGAGTTGAAGATCTTGCCGACACACTCGGTGACGAGGGTGATACCCTCCTCGGTCTCGGTCGTGACGACTGCACGCATGCCGGTAGCATCGCCGGCCTTGACGACCATGCCGAGAGTTTCGGACTTGAGATCCTCCTTATCGACGCAGGGGATGCATTTTTGCGTCTGCGAGGTGATGTGCAGCCCCATTTTGCTGCACAGCCAGCCGTTCTGGTTCCACATATATGACGGAACGTATTTGCCGCTTTCGACAAGCTCCTTCATCTCGTCCGACGGCGTTTCGTTGTAGCAACCGATGGTCTTGTTGAACTCGTCTATGCTCAGGCCGGCGCCGTGACCCTCGGCAAGCGCAACGCCGTAGTCCTCGACATTGTACCAGCTGCTGCCCTCGATCTTTGTGATCTTGTGCGAGGAGCCTGCGAGGTTTGTTACCATCGTGCCCCAGTACAGGTCGCAGTAGCCGACGCCGGTGAGCGTACAGCCGCCCTCCTTGGCGAGCCTATCGAGCTTCTCGGTGAGCGCCGGCGAGGAGTTCCAGGGGTAAAGCGCTTCCTCGCAGGTGGTTATGGCGTTGACGCCGTGCTTTGCGCAAATGGTGAATATCTCCTCAAGCTCCGCTACGGTGCTGCGCGTTGCGATTATGCACACGTCCGGCTTGAGCTCGCCTATGCGCCTGTCGGCATCGGCCGAGTTTTCGACGGCAACGCCCACCTTCGGGAAGCCGTCGCCGATTATTTCGGAGACATCTTTGCCGATGTGGTTCTTGTTGCGGCAGAACGCGCCGACCAGCTCGCCGCCGTGCTCGAGAACATAGCGCATGAGATAGCGGCTCATTTTGCCTGCGCCGTACTGAACTACTCTTATTTTGCGATCCATATAATTGCCTCCTTATTTTTTCAGAAAAAGATTTGGTTATATTTTTAACAACCTCTATGGTCACATTATAAATTATTGCCTCGGCACAGTCAAGTTAATTCTCCCCAAAGAGTAAAATCTCTGTGAAAATAATAATTATTTACTGTTGCCAATCGTTAAAAAAGGTGTATAATATACATGTCAGTCGGTATGACATTTAAACTGACGAGAGGTAAGTATGTCCCTGGATGAACTGAAAACGCAGAATATCCGAACCGTTACGGAAAAAGCACTTGTATGCTTTATTAAAAACGGCATCACAAATACAAAGGTCTCGGAGATCGCAAAGACCGCAGGACTTACCGAGCGCTCCGTTTACCGCTATTTTCCGACAAAAAGCGACATTGTTATTTCCGCTGCCTTCTGCTACTGGGAGCGCGCCAAGGAATACATAGCTTGGGAACTCGACACGCACGACTATGAGCATTTAAGCGGCATCGAGCAGATATCCATAATACTTAAAAGCTACGCCAATATACTCTTCATCGACCCGGAGGGCATCCGTTTTTCGCTCGACGCCGAGGTCGCGCTCTTTAACGCCGGAAAAAACGACAGGGTCATAAACCGCCCTCCCGATAAATTCGAGGAGTACACCGGCCCGCTCTCGCAGGCGATCGTGCGCGGACTTTCCGACGGTACGGTAAATCCCGAAGCGAACATAAAGCAGCTTTATTACAACGCATATGACTCCATTCTCGGGCTTATGCAGCGCCTCACGGTAGGCGTGCCGAGCGTGAGCGAGCTTGATGCGCGCGAAAGGCTGTACGCGATGTGCGAAATGTTCACACGGGCATTCGCCGCAAAAAATGTCGAAATATAGCATAATTGCAGACCTGTCGGTGCGGTGCACCGACCATTAAATAAAGAAACATAAAAACGGAAGGGGAAAAACATGAATTCCAAGTACAACGCTCTATTTACACCCTGGAAGATCGGCAATGTCGAGATACCGAACAGAATAGTTCAGTGCTCTATGGGCGGAACGTCCCTGTTCGGCTGGATGGAGCCGAGCCACCTCGACAAGGAAGCGGCATACTTCCTGCTCAACCGCGCGCAGGACGGCGTCGGCCTTATCCTGCCCGGCATGCAGTGCATCAAGGATCCCATCGGCGGCCGCTGGCTGTATCAGAACAACAAGATGTTCAAAGACCTTAAGGAGTACATGGTCGAGTTCCACAAGACCGGCTCCAAGCTCTTTATCCAGCTGGCAGCAGGCATGGGCCGCTCGATGGCTATAACAAAGCCCATGGTAGCTCTGCTCAAGCACCCCATTCTCGGCAAGCTCGCAAGCCCGGTAGCCGACCTTGACTACATAACCGCTTCCGCTTCCGCAACGCCGAACCGCTGGTATGACGAGATCAAGTCCCGCCCCATGACCATAAAGGAGATCCACGATCAGGTCGAGGCATTTGCAAAGACCTCGAAGAAGCTCATGGACGCAGGCGTTGACGGCGTTGAGATCCACGCCGTTCACGAGGGCTATCTGCTCGACCAGTTCACCATTTCAAACATGAACTACCGCACCGACGAGTACGGCGGCAGCTTTGAGAATCGCTTCCGTTTCCCGGTCGAGATCGTTCAGGCGATAAAGGCCGCCTGCGGCGATGATTTCCCCGTTTCCCTGCGCTACTCCGTTGTTTCCAAGACCAAGGACTGGGGCAAGGGCGCCATGCCTTACGAGAAGGACTTCAAGGAGTTCGGACGCGACATGGAAGAGTCCGAAAAGGCCATAAAATATCTTGCCGACGCAGGCTATGACATGTTCAACTGCGACAACGGCACCTACGACGCATGGTACTGGGCACATCCGCCTCAGTATATGCCCGACAACTGCAACCTTGAGTATGTTGAGCATATAAAGAAATTCACCGACAAGCCCGTCGTGTGCGCAGGCCGCATGGATCCCGTGAAGGCCGCCGAGGAGATCGAGGCCGGAAAGCTCGACGCTGTCGCGATCGCGCGCCAGAACCTTGTTGACCACGACTGGATCCACAAGATCAAGGAAGGCCATGAGGACGAGATAAAGCCCTGCATCCGCTGTCACAACGGCTGCTTCAACATGGCCAAATTCGCAGGCACCCCGAACGTTCAGCACTTCAACGACTCGATGCATCTTGCGCGCTGCGCGCTGAATCCGACCACGATGCAGCACACGCGCTACAAGATCGTGCCCACCAAGAACCCCAAGAAGGTCGCAATAATCGGCGGCGGCATCGGCGGCATGGAGTGCGCCCTCGTACTCAAGCAGCGCGGCCACACCCCCACCATTTTTGAAAAGACCGACGAGCTCGGCGGCCTGTTCCTCACGGCATCGGCAATGACCTTCAAGGAAAACGACAAGGAGCTTATCCGCTGGTATAAAAACGAGATCGAAAAGCAGGGCATCGACGTGCGCTTCAACACCGAAATCAACGACCTCGGCGTGCTGCGCGGCTATGACGATATCATCGTTGCAAGCGGCTCGGTCCCGCGCATGATGCCCAGCATCAAGGGCTTTGACAAGGCGCTCACCTTCACCCAGGTGCTCAAGGACAAGGTCGATGTCGGCGATAAGGTCCTGTTCATCGGCGGCGGCCAGTCCTCCTGCGAGGCGGCTTACGATATGCTGCTCAACTTCGGCAAGCACCCGATAATCGTCGAATACGCAGGCGACCTCGTTGCCGCTCAGGCGACCTGCCTTGCAAACACCTCGTTCCTGCGCGACGCTATGGAATACCACAAGGTTCCCGTTTACCTGCACTCGACCGTTACCGAGATAACCGACAAGGGCTGCACCGTTAAAAATGTCGAGACCGGCGAGACGACCTTCGTCGAGTGCGACAGCGTTGTAAACGGCATCGGCTTTGTTCCCACTCCCGTCGGCGGCAAGGACAACAAGAAGGCCTACCGCGTCGGCGACTGCGTTGCCATCGGCAACCTGCGCACGGTCATCTGGCGCGCATGGGACGTCTGCATGAAGATATAGTTCCAAAGCGGCAAAAAATAAGCTGCGCCGGGTCTCCGGCGCAGCGATCAATTACGCAAACGAGCAATATTTCTTCGTTTTGAATATGGGAGCAAAAAGTTAAAAGCAGACCCGAGGCGGCAAAATGCCGCCTCGGGTCTCAGCGTATCAAAAAAGTCATAGACTTTTTTGCACGCTTCAAAAACGCCACATTTTTTGTGAAAACAAGTTTTCACGAAAAATCTCGCTACGCTCGTCAAAAAGTCCGTACCGGACATTTTTGATGGCTATTTATCCAATCACGAGTGGGGCCTTTGCCCCCTCGCGCTCCCCTGCTGCTCTATTATCTCTCATTTGCAGCATAGTTTTTTGACAGTCTAAGACCCGAGGCGGCGAAATGCGCCTCGGGTCTGTTTTTTCATTTCGTTTCACACAGGCGCAAGCATAAAATTTACGCGTTCTCCGGAAGATGGGACTTGCGCTGCTCCATCGGTATATAGTGACCTTTAATGCTGACGGCGCGGTAGGCAGGACGCATGATGCGGCTGCACGTCAACAGCTCCTCCATACGGTTGGCACACCAGCCGGCTATACGGGCGGAGGCAAACAGCGGCGTAAACACATCCTGGGGTATGCCCAGCATGGTGTACACAAGGCCCGAGTACATATCCACATTTGCGCACATGGGCGTTGCGTCGCGGCGGCGCTCCTGCAGCAGCGGAATACCCAGCTCCTCGACCTTCTGCAGAAGTGCAAATTCCTCGGCGTAGCCCTTGATCTCCGCCATATGCCGAGCGTACTTCTTCAGCAGCTCAGCACGTGGGTCGGATATAGTGTACACCGCGTGGCCCAGGCCGTAGAGCTTTCCGGAGCGGTCGCCTGCTTCCTTATTCAGCAGCTTTACCAGATAGTCGCGGATAGAGCCGTCGTCATGAGGGTCAACATTCTCCTTGACATAGCCGAACATCTCCATGACCTTGGCATTTGCGCCGCCGTGGAGAGGGCCTTTGAGCGAGCCGACAGCTCCTGCGATCGCACTGTAAGTATCCGTGCCGCTGGAGGTCATGGCGCGGCAGACAAAGGTGGAGTTATTGCCGCCGCCGTGCTCCGCGTGGACCATCAGCATCATGTCCAGCAGATGCGCTTCCTCCTCGGTGTAGTTGGTGTCCGGCCGGATCATGCGCAGGAAATTCTCCGCAGTGGACAGTTCGGGCACGGGGAAATGGATATGCAGGGAGTCGCTGTGGAAATAATGGCGCTTCACCGCGTAGGAATTGGCAACGATCGACGGGAAGCAGCCGATGAGCTTAACCGACTGCAAAAGCAGGTTCTCGATGGAGGTGTCGTCCGGGTCGGGATCGTAGGAATACAGACTCAGCACGCTGCGTGCCAGCTCGTTCATCATATTGCTGCTGGGGTGACGCATGATCATGCCCTCGGTGAAGCCGTCCGGCAGCTTACGGGCCTGACTCATGATGCCGTTGAAGCGAGCAAGCTCATCCTGCGTGGGCAGATAGCCCATAAGCAGCAGATACGCAACCTCCTCAAAACCGAAGGTGCCGGCCTTGCGGTGCGCCTCGACAATATCGTTCAGCTCGATGCCGCGATAATACAGCCGCCCGGGGGTCGGCACCCTCTGGCCGTCCTGAAGCAGGTAGCCCTGCACGCTGCCGACCTTGGTGACGCCGACCAGCACGCCGGTGCCGTCGCTGTTGCGCAGGCCTTTTTTGACCTCGCCGTGATAAAACTCTTCGCCAATGGCATATTCTTTCTCGATCCGGTGGCTCAGCGGCTCCGTATAACGCTCCAGAATGTCGGTGTCCTTTTCAGCCATGATGCCTTCCTTTCCCTCCGCAGTGCCTGCGAGTTTTGATATTCAATGGCCTGATTATAGCGCGCAGCAGAGCACTTTGCAAGAAAAAAATTTGCAAAATGCATAAATCGTGAAAAATAATCGCAAAGTCGCGGCGCTCACAGGCGAAAATGCAATAATTTTGTTTTTAACTTTCATTTTGCGGTTGCAATCCGAAAATTATCTGCTATACTGATACATTGTATGATACAAAATTTCTCCTAAAAGGAGCGTGACCATATGATTAAGCTTCATAACCAGGGCGTCACCCTGCATGGCGGCGTGCCGACACCTGCAAAAGCCGCATTTCCGGCCGGCCGGGACAAGACCATGGCTTATCAGATCCTCCGCCGCCACGACAGGCCATCCGGCGACGGATTGATGCACCTGACATTTGACAGCCTTATTTCCCACGATATCACCTATGTGGGAGTTATCCAGACCGCCAAGGCCAGCGGCATGACGGAGTTTCCGGTGCCCTATGTGCTTACAAACTGCCACAACAGTCTGTGCGCGGTCGGCGGCACCATAAACGAGGACGACCATGTGTTCGGCCTGTCCGCCGCCGTGAAGTACGGCGGAGATTATGTGCCGGCCAATCAGGCGGTGATCCACCAGTACGCGCGAGAGATGATGAGCGGCTGCGGCCGCATGATTCTCGGCTCCGACAGCCACACGCGCTATGGCGCGCTCGGCACCATGGGCGTCGGCGAGGGCGGCCCCGAGATCGTAAAGCAGCTGCTGCGCAACACATATGATATTGCCGCGCCGGAGGTCATTCTGGTTTGGCTCACCGGGCAGCCGCCCCGGGGCGTAGGGCCGCATGACGTTGCCATCGCGCTGTGCGGCGCGGTGTACAAAAACGGCTTTGTAAAGAACAAGGTGCTGGAGTTTGCAGGCCCTGCCGTATCGCATCTGCCCATGGACTACCGCATCGGCATTGACGTTATGACCACGGAAACGGCCTGCCTCAGCTCCATATGGGAGACCGACGACGCCGTGGCGGAGTACCTTGCCATCCACGGCAGGCCGGAGACGTTCACCGCGCTGCATCCGCAGGACGGCGCGTACTACGACGGCATGATAAGCATCGACCTCAGCCGCATGGAGCCTATGGCCGCGCTGCCGTTCCACCCGTCCGAGGCCGTGACGCTCCGTGAGCTTATCCACGATCCGGGCGACCATCTGCGCGAGGTGGAAAAGCGCGCCGATGCACAGTTCGGCGGCAAAGCCGGTCTGCACCTGACCGATAAGCTGGTAAACGGCAAGCTCATGGTGGATCAGGGCATCATAGCCGGCTGCGCCGGCGGCATGTATGACAACATCGCCGAGGCCGCCGCCATTCTGGCCGGTCACGACACCGGCAGCGGCTATTTCTCCCTGTCGGTCTATCCGCCCTCGGTTCCGGTAAATCTGGAGCTTATGGAAAACGGCGTGCAGCAGTCACTGCTGGCATCCGGCGCACTGTTCAAGCCCTGCTTCTGCGGCCCCTGCTTCGGCGCAGGGGATGTGCCTGCCAACAACGGCTTGTCAATCCGCCACACGACCCGAAACTTCCCCAACCGCGAAGGCTCAAAGCCCTCGGACGGGCAGCTGGCCGGCGTCATTCTCATGGACGCGCGCTCCATTGCCGCCACAGCCCGAAATCACGGCGTTCTCACCTCGGCAGCGGACGTGGACTACATGCCGCCTGCGCCGGTGCAGCGCCGCTTTGACCGCAAGGTATACGACCGCCGCGTCTACTTCGGCTTCGGCCACGCCCGGCCGGATGCGGCCTTGAAATACGGCCCCAACATTGCAGAGTGGCCTGCCATCCCGGCTCTGGCCGACGATCTTCTCATGCAGGTAGCTTCCGTCCTGCGCGACGAGGTGACCACGACCGATGAGCTTATTCCCTCCGGCGAGACATCCTCCTATCGCTCCAACCCCTTGAAGCTTGCGGAATTTGCGCTGTCGCGCCGCGATCCGGATTATGTGCCGCGAGCCAAGGCGGCTCAGGCTCTGGAGGTCTCTCGCGCCGCCGGTGCGGTTCCCCCGGCGCTTGCCGAGGTGCTGAAATCCTTGAATTTGCCCGAAAGTGCGTTAGCGCGCATGCATATCGGCTCTGTCATATTCGCCAACAAGCCCGGCGACGGCTCGGCTCGCGAGCAGGCCGCTTCCTGCCAGCGCGTTTTGGGCGGCTGCGCAAACATCTGCTATGAGTTTGCAACAAAGCGCTATCGCTCCAACTGCGTAAACTGGGGAATGCTGCCCTTTACTCTGGCCGAGGGCGCAGCGTTTGACGGCGACGCCGGCGACTTTGTCTATGTTCCCGACGTGCGCGAGAAGGTTGCTCGGGGCGACGAGGAGTTTCCTGCCGTTCTTGTTCACGGCGGCAAGGCGCAGCCGATCACCCTGTATCTTAAAAACACGAACGCCGAGGAGCGCGAGCTGCTGCTCACCGGCTGCCTTATGAATCACTACGCCGCGCAGAACAGGAGGTAGCTATGGAAAAGATCAAAATGCCGGTTCCCATTGCCGAGCTTGACGGCGATGAGATGACCCATATCCTTTGGGGGATGATAAAGGAGCAGCTTATCTGCCCCTTTGTTGAGCTGAACACCGAATACTATGACCTGTCGCTGCCCAACCGCGACAAAACCGAGGACGCAGTGACCCATCAGGCGGCGGAGGCGATCCGGCGGCTGCACGTCGGCGTTAAGTGCGCGACCATTACGCCCAACAACCAGCGGCAGGAGGAATACGGCCTCAAGAAGCTTTGGAGGTCGCCCAACGCCACAATCCGCGCGGCGCTCGACGGCACGGTGTTCCGCACGCCAATTCTTATCTCGCGGATAAAGCCGGTGGTTGCCTGCTGGGAAAAGCCCATCACCATCGCCCGTCACGCGTACGGCGATGTGTACAAGGCCGCGGAATACCGCGTTCCCTGCGCCGGCAAGGCCGAGCTGGTGTTCACCGACTCGCACGGCACGGAACTGAGCCGCCAGACGGTATTTGATTTTTCCGGCCCCGGCGTTTTGCAGGCCATGCACAATCGGGACGACTCCATTCTGGCCTTTGCGAGAGCATGCTTTACCTATGCGCTGGACATGAAGCAGGATCTTTGGTTCTCGGCCAAGGACACCATATCCAAGGATTACGACCAGACCTTCAAGCTTCTGTTCCGGAAGGTTTTCGACGAGGAATTCCGCTCCGGCTTTGGGCAGGCCGGATTGCAGTACCGCTATTGCCTTATAGACGATGCGGTCGCCAGAGTGATCCGCTCCTCCGGCGGCATCATCTGGGCCTGCAAGAATTACGACGGCGACGTGATGAGCGACCTCATCGCCTCCGCCTCAGGCTCGCTTGCCATGATGACCAGCGTTCTTGTTTCGCCCGACGGCAACTTCGAGTACGAGGCCGCCCACGGCACGGTCACGGCACATTTCTATCGCTGGCGCAAGGGCGAAAAGGTCTCCACAAACCCGATGGCCACCATGGCCGCATGGGCAGGCGCGCTGAAAAAGCGCGGCGAGCTGGACGGAAAAAAAGAGCTTATCCGCTTTGCCGACTGCCTGTATCAGGCCGGGCTTGACGTTTTTGAGGAGGGATATCTCCCCAAGGATCTGGCGCCTTTGTGCGATCCTGCCGCAGTACGGGAAATACCGGACACCGAGCGCCTTATCTCGCTGATCCGCCGTCGGCTGGAAGTGCTGCTGGGAGAATAAAATGGACAACGAAGAAATGAAGCGCTCGCTTCGGGAGCTGTGCCGGATAGAGAGCGTCGCCGGCATAGACGTATCAGACGATGCGCCCTACGGCGCAGGCTGCGCGCAGGCTCTGGACTACGCGCTGGAGCTGTGCCGCCGGCTCGGCTTTGAAACGAAGCTGTGCGAAAATCACCGCTGCGGCTGGGCGCAGATCGGCACAGGCGAAACCGTGGTCGGGATCCTTGCGCATCTGGACGTCGTGCCTGCCGGCTCCGGCTGGAGCTATCCCGCCTATGACCTGACCGAAGAAAACGGGCGGCTTTACGGCCGCGGCGTCAGCGACGACAAGGGCCCAACCATTGCCTGCATCTACGCGATGAAGGACATTCTGGACGCCGGGCTTCCGCTCAAGCGCCGTGTCCGCATCATCTTCGGGCAGTCGGAGGAGTCCGGCGACTGGGACGATATGGCCTATTACCGTGAGCACGAGGAGCTGCCGGTGTTCGGCTTCACGCCGGACGCAGATTTTCCTGCAATCTACGGAGAAAAGCGGCTGCTGAACTATAAATTGACCATGCCGCTTGAAGAAAGCGGGCTTCTGGATATCCGCGGCGGCAGCGCGAGCAACGTCGTGCCGGATCACTGCGAGGCGAGGCTGCTGATCGACGGCCGCGAGAGCTGCATCTCAGCAAGCGGCAAAGCATCCCACGCCAGCACGCCGGAAGACGGCGAGAACGCCATCGCGGCGCTTGCCGCAAAGCTCGCATCCCTGCTGCCGCAAAGCCCGTTTGTCCGATTCTATCGCGACCGCATCGGCAGCAGCCTTAACGGCGAGCTGATGGGCTGCGCGCTGTCGGATGTCGAAAGCGGCAAGCTCACGATGAACGTCGGCACAGTCGGCGTCGCAGACAAGAGCATCGTCATGGAGATCGACGTGCGCGCGCCGGTAACATTTGAGGCTGCCGCCGTGACCGAGCCGCTTCGCCGCGCGGCAGCGGAATACGGCATTGAAGTCGCATTAACGCAGGATACTCCGCCTGTATATATGGACAAAAACGGTGCCGTTATCCGGAAGCTTCTCGCGGTCTACCGTGAGGAGACCGGCGACTGCTCCGAGCCGACGGTGATCGGCGGCGGAACATACGCGCGCGCGATGGATAACATCGTCGCCTTCGGCCCCATGTTCCCCGGCCGCGAGCTGACCGAGCATCAGCGCAACGAATATCTTCTGGATGAGGATTTCTGCCGCCTGCGCAGCATCTATCGCAAAGCGATCCTCGCCCTTGCGGCCGAATGACCGCCGCATTTTCCGCAGCAAGCGCAAAACCGCTGTGAGCTTGACAGTTCACGGCGGTTTTTTTAAATTATTCCGGCTTTATGCTCGTGCGTATTGACAACGCCTGTCCGATGCGTTAAAATATTAACACGCCCGAAGGGGCATAATAAAAACAGATCAATTTTCATATCAAGAAAGGAGAAACCTTACTATGGCAAACAGAATCATGCTCAACCAGACCTCTTATCACGGCGCAGGCGCCATCAGCGAGCTGCCAACCGAGGTGAAATCCCGCGGCCTTAAAAAGGCACTTATCTGCTGCGGCCCCACCCTTCTGCGTCACGGAGTTATCGCCCGAGTGACCGACGTTATGGACGCTGCCGGACTGAGTTACGAGATATATTCCGATATAAAGCCCAATCCCACCATTGAGAACGTGACCGACGGCGTTGCGGCATTCAAGGCAGCCGGCGCGGATTATCTGATCGCCATCGGCGGCGGTTCCCCCATGGACACCTCCAAGGCCATCGGCATCATAATCAACAACCCGGAATTTGCCGACGTGCGCTCCCTTGAGGGCGTAGCGGACACAAAGAAGCCCTGCGTTCCCATTATCGCCATCCCGACCACCGCCGGCACCGCAGCCGAAGTCACCATCAACTATGTCATCACCGATGTTGAGAAAAAGCGCAAATTCGTCTGCGTCGACCCTCACGACATGCCCATCGTGGCGATCGTCGATCCCGAAATGATGAGCTCTATGCCCGCAGGTCTGACCGCTTCCACCGGTATGGACGCACTGACCCACGCCATTGAAGGCTACACCACCAAGGCGGCATGGGAGATGACCGACATGTTCCATCTTGAGGCTATCAAGCTCATCTCCACCTACCTGCGCGGCGCGGTCAAGGGCACCAAGGAAGGCCGCGAGGGTATGGCTCTCGGCCAGTATATTGCCGGCATGGGCTTCTCGAACGTCGGACTTGGCATCGCCCACTCAATGGCGCACACACTCGGCGCCGTTTATGATACTCCGCACGGCGTCGCCTGCGCGATGATGCTGCCGATCGTTATGGAATACAATGCCGACTGCACCGGCGAGAAGTACCGCGAGATCGCACGTGCAATGGGCGTGGAAGGCGTTGATTCGATGACTCAGGCCGAATACCGCAGGGCTGCAATCGACGCAGTCAAGAAGCTCTCCAAGGATGTCGGCATCCCGGAGAAGCTGGATGCTCTGAAGGAAGAGGACCTTCCCTTCCTTGCTGAAAGCGCATACGCCGATGCCTGCCGTCCCGGCAACCCCAAGGACACAAATCCCGCAGAACTGACCGAGCTGTTCAGAAAGCTGATGTAAGCCGATTCAGGCTTATTGCCGTCCGCCGTCAAATTACGGCGTGCAGATACTGCAAATAGCAAAACAGCGGCCCGTTTTCAAAAGAAACAGGCTGCTGTTTGTCGAAAAACCAATCCCATTCATCAAGCTACAGCCGGATTTCGTTCAAGAAAGAGGAAAACGGCTCGGAAAAGCGGATAGATAAAACACTCCTTCCACTTCCAGTTTGCCAGCTTTTTCAGATTCATGGCAGCAAACTTAAGCTTCACCCAGTTCGTCACCTGGGCCAAGCCTCTGTATTGTGTATAACGCATAGCGTGCTTTTCTTTGGCATCTGCAAAGACGCGTTCAATCGTCTCTTTACGCCGCCGGTAAAGGCTCCGGTACTTCGGTGTATAGCGTGCGTCATCTGCCAGATCCTCGTAATCCTTCCAGATATGTCTCTGTACGGTTTTTACGCAATCCTTGGAATGAGTGCAAAGCTCTCTGGAGGGACAATTTGTGCAAAGCTTGGGATCGCTTTTGTATTCCCTGTAGCCGTCCCGGTTTGTGGTGGCATATTTGAGGATCTGGTATTCCGGGCAGATCACACAGTCATAGAATTCGTCATAGACATACTTCCACCACTCATGTCCGCCCTTCATCGTCTGCGGCCGCTTGTACGCTGTGGATAAAACTCTTCCGTCATCAAATACTTTCTTGCAAATATGGGGCGTCTTGTAGGCAGAATCGGCAACAATGGTCTCTGTTTCGGGAAATGTCTTCGTTACCTTGTCGTACACCTCGTCAAAGGCAACGCTGTCGTGGATATTTCCGGGCGTTACCACTGTCTCAAGCACGAAGCCGTTCTTGTCGCAGGCCGTATGAGCCTCATACGCAAACTGCCGCTTGTGCTCACCCTTTACGAATAAGCCACAGTCCGGGTCAGTTATGCTCTTTGTTACCGTGTGTGTTTTCTCTTTCTTCCTGCGGGCCAGCTTCTTCCTGGAGGTGTTGTCTTTCCGCTTCTTAGGTGCTGTCGGCGGCTCATCGTTATCCTCGTCAAACGGCTTTTTGCCGTGTGCCTCTCTGTCCGCGTTGACCTCCGCCATCAGCTCCTTCGCATAATGTTTGGACGCCACAGGCACCTGCTCTTTTATCTGCTTCTTTGTATTGGCATTTGCCTTAATATGGGTGCCGTCTATGAAGACTGCCTTCGGGGACAGGTATCCTGCTTCTGCTACCTCTTCCAGTATCCACGCAAAGACCTGGTCCACGGTTTCTGCGGTAAACCGATGACGGAAATTATAACTCACCGTGGAAAAATGCGGCGTTTCCTCTTGCAGCGTATAGCCCAAAAACCAACGGCAGCAGATATTTGCGCTGATCTCATCCGCTGTCCTCCGCAAGGACGGCAGGCCGTACAGATGCTGAATCAGCACCATCTTGAACAGTACCACTGGGTCCACACTGGGCCGCCCGTTATCCTCGCTGTACAATGGTTCCACCATTTCATAGAGCCGGTTAAAATCTACTGCTTCATCTATTTTTCGCAACAGATGGTCTTTCGGCACCAAGCTTTCTGTATCTACAATCTCTACGATTCCGCGATCCATTTTTCCGCGTTCCAGCATCTTTCATCACCCATATTTATTATACCATATTTCTCCCTGTTTTACGAGAAAAAGACCACCTTGCGGTGACCTTTTTAGACAGGCTGAGCCTCCGGCCTTAGGCCGGAGGCTTTTAATTGCATTAACGATTTTTCCTATATTTCGCTTATCAATACTTGTGGAACTTATTGTGCCAGCGATCAAGCAGCGCATCGATCTCTTCCTTTGTTGCAACAGTTCCGTAAACATCATAGTTATGCTCACCGACCTCGGGCAGAGGAAGATAATCGGGATTTTCCGCATCGCTCGATGTTTTGAAGGGCAGTCCCTTTATCTTATACTGCTTGCGGCCGGTTTCCTCGACAATGCTCTTGGGGAAGGGGATATCCTCGAAATAATGACGCGACGCGAGCTGCGGGCATTCGTGCATCTCCCAATCGGCCTTGACCTCGGCACACGGCACATCGTGTGAGCGCAGGATCTCGATCGCTTCACTTGCGTTCTCGTACTTGGAAAGCCACGCCTGGATTATATCGACCAGCTCATAGCGGTTCTCAATACGCTTGGACATATCGGAATAGCGCTCGTTTTCGAGCAGATCCTCGCGCTGCATGGCAATGCAGAGATTTTTCCAAATAGGAGGCGTCGGTGCGCAAATGGCAATGTATCTTTTTCCTGCACCCTCAAACAGTCCGTAGGGTGCGGAATTGAACATATGGTTGCCGGTACGGCCGTTCTTCAGACCGAACAGGGAGTAAACATCGACATTTGCAGACAGATACGCAAGGCTCTCATAGAGGCTTACATCGAGATACTGTCCCTCGCCGGTGACTTCGCGGTGATACAGCGCCGCACAAATCGCCGACAGGACGGACTGTGCGCCGACATAATCGCCAAGGTAGGTGCCGATCCTCTGCGGAGCGCCGTCGGGGTCGCCGGTAGAATTGATGATGCCCGACTCTGCCTGAGCTATAAGGTCAAAGCCCGGGCGCTTGCTGTAAGGACCGGTCTGACCGTAGGTCGAGATAGAGCAGTAAATAAGCTTCGGGTTGACTGCCTTCAGGTTTTCGTAATCAAGCCCGTATTTTGCCATCAAGCCGGGACGGAAGCCTTCAAGGACGATATCATAGTCCTTTACGAGCCGCTTGAACACTTCTCTGCCCTCACTGTCCTGAATGTCAAGCTCGATGGATTTGCGTCCGTGGTTAGTCTGAAGAATATTGCCGGAATGATGACCGATCTTCATATTCATCATGCCGCGTCCCGAGTCGCCGCAAACGGGCATTTCGACCTTTACCACATTTGCACCCATATATGCCATGAGCTGGGTAGAAGTAGGCCCGGCAACGAAGCTGGTGAGGTCAAGAACTTTTACTCCTTTAAGTAAGGTATTCATGCTTTGTCTCCTTTTCAGTATTTCAGTTTTTCAGCATCGCTATCATGGCGTCGCAGACTTCGTCCATATCGCCGACGATGCCGTAGTCGCAGTAGTTGAAAATGGGTGCGGATGCATCCTTGTTGACGGCGATGAACTTTTCCGCGTCAACGCCGGTGACATGGTTTACAGCGCCGGATACGCCGAAGCCTATGTAAAGCTTGGGCTTTATCATGACGCCCGACTGCCCGACCTGAAGCTTTACGGGCAGAAGCTCTCTGTCGCATACCGGGCGCGTTCCCGCAAGCTTGCCGCCGAGCAGCTTTGCAAGCTCCTTGTACTTCGGCAGGCTTTCGTCCTTGACGCCGTTTCCGACGCAGACTATCGTATCGCACGACGCTATATCAAGCTCAGGGTCAAACTCGTTTGCCTTGTACTCAACAAGCTTTGTGCGGATCTTCGCCGGGTCAAAGTCTATGTGCTCCTGCACAAGCTCAAACTCCGCTTTCTTGCCCGTCGGAACGTATTTGAACGTGCCCGGACGGATCGTTCCTACCTGCGGACGCAGCACCGGGATCGTGATGACGGCCATGATCTTGCCGCCCGCTGCCGGCTCGACAAATTCTATATCGGTCGTTTCGGGATTATATATAAGTTCTGTTGCATCTGATGTGCAGCCTGTCTCAAGGCAGGCTGCAAAGTGCGGCGCAAAGTCTCTGCCGTTCGCGGTCGCGCCGATGAATATCGCTGAGGGCTTGTACTTCTTGGAAAGCTCGACATAGAGATTTGAAAACGCCTCGGTATTGTAGCGCTCATATCCCGTGCCGGAGACCTCTATCGCTCCGTCGATGCCGCACTCTTTGAGCTTTTCAAGCTCTCCTTCCGGAATGCTTCCGGCTATAACGCCGATCAGCTTATCTCCCGACTGATCGCACAGCTTCCGTATCTCGCAGCACAGCTCCAGCGCCGCCGAGCTTACCTTGCCCTCGGTGTGCTCTATATGCACCCACATGTTTTTGTATTCACGCTTATCCATTTTGAGCACCTCCTCAGTCCTTAATAAGCTGCATGAACTTTGCTACCGAAGCCTCCACGCTGCCCTCGTCAATGATGACGCCCGGCTCCGGCATCACCGGCGGGAACATGCGCGGCACCTTGGTCGGCGAGCCGGGGTCTCCTATGCGGCCTCGGTCAAGTCCGGGGATATCGTCGGCAGTGATAGTTGTAATAACGGCTTTCTTTGCTGCCAGCTTACCCTTGAGGTTGGGTATGCGTGCTGGATAATTGGTTTTTTCCATGGTAAACAGGCACGGAAGTTGAACTTCAAGAGTTTCAACGCCGTCTTCAAGCTCGCGCTCGACAACTGCGGTCTTTGCCTCTTCGTTTACTTCCTTTATGAGCAGCGTGCCCGTTACCTGTGCAGCTTCAAAGCGCTGAGCAAGCTGTGCGCCCATCTGTCCGGTCGCACCGTCGAGCGATTCCTTGCCGCAGAAGATCATATCGTACTTATCCTGTGTGCTTGCTGCCGACAGGATAGAATAGCTCGTTGCAAGGGTGTCTGCATTTCCGAATGCGCGGTCAGTCACGAGAACCGCCTTATCCGCGCCTACCGCAAGACACTCGCGCAGAGCAGCCTCAGCATTCGGCGGGCCCATAGTGATGAGCGTGACCTCGCCGCCGTATGTCTCCTTGACCTTCATCGCAGCCGAAAGCGCGTTTGCGTCCTGCGGATTGAGTATCGCGGGAACTCCTGCGCGGATGAGGTTGCCGGTCTCCGGATCCATTCGCATCTGGTCAACGTCGGGCACCTGCTTTACGCAGCATAGTATTTTCAGCATCAGTCTGCCACCTTTCCGGGATTGAGTATTCCTTTGGGATCAAGCTTCGCCTTGACCGCCGCAAACTCGCCGCGGGCATTTTCGCCGAGGTATGCTGTCTTGGCATAACCGATGCCGTATTCACCGCGGATATCTCCGCCGAGAGCAGCGCACTTTTCATACACCGCTGCCGAAAAATCGGCAATAGCTGCCTTGAACTCGTCTTTTTCGCCGTCGGAAGCTATGTGAATATGCATTCCGCCGGTGCAGACGTGTGCATACGCCAGTGCTTTCAAGCCCTTTTCTTCGGCAAGAGCCTTGGCCCATTCAACCATCTCGGCGATATTTTCTGCCGGAACGGTTATGTTATACTCAAACGAATTCTTTGCACCGCTTTCCATCGAGGTATGGAACGCATCGTGGGCTGCCCACATATCGCGCTTCATGGTCGGTGTGTCGCCTACCAGTATATCCAGGCATTCCATATCTTCGGCAAGCTCTGCTATGGCTTCCATCTGCTCCATGACCGCATCGTCGTCCTCACCCTCAAGGACTGCCATGAGGGTCGCTGTGACTCGCTCTCCGTCCATTTCGACCGGGAACACGGGATTGCCGGTGACATTGCCGGAAAACTCGACCATGTCCGTATCCATGTACTCTACCACTGCCGGTGCGCAGCCTGTTCCGATGACCGTGGCCGCCGCCTTTATGCAGCTTTCAGTATCCATGAACGGCAGAAGCAGTATTGCGTCGGCCTTCGGCTTGTCCACAAGCTTGAGCGTCAGCTCGCAGATAACGGCAAGCGTTCCCTCGCTGCCGATGACCGCTTCATTTCCCGCAAGCGTCGTTATGCTGCCGTCTGCAAGGACGATGACTGCGTCGAGAACATAGTCTTTCGTGCTGCCGTACTTCACTGCGCACGGGCCGCCTGCGTCGGTCGCTGCGTTGCCGCCTATCGTCGCGGTCTTTTCGCCGGGATCGGGAGGATAGTACAGCCCGTGCTTCTCGGCTTCGGCCTTGACATCCTGAAGCAGAACGCCCGGCTGTACGCGCAGCGTGCGCTCTTCTTCGTTATACCCAAGGATCTTGTCCATGCCTTTGACCGACAGGACAACTCCGCCCTTTACGGGCACTGAGCCGCCGACCTGACCTGTGCCAGCTCCGCGTACCGTTACCGGCACGTCGTTTTCGCTGCACAGTTTCAGCGCTGCCGCAACTTCCTCGGCACTTTTGGCCTCCACGACCGCCTCAGGTGCAAAATTCCCGCCGGGATACTCGTCATGGCAGTAGTCTGCTCCTATCGCATCGCCGGTGTGGATTGTTATTCCATCTATTAACTTCAGGCAATCTATAAATTGATTGTTGATCATTTTCTTCCTCCATGCGGACTTTTCGCATAAAATTTTACGGCTGCGAGAAACCGCGAATCTGCATCGGTTTCAATTCACTTGGCACGCATCGGTCATCGGCGTGCCAAGTGAATTATTCGCGCAGCGCTTTTTATGTCTGCACAATAAGCGGATGCTTACTTGCAGTAGTTATCAAAGAACTCGATTGCGCTGTTTACGGCGAGCTCAGTGCCGACGCCTGCGCCGCCTGCGGCCGCACCGACTACGTATGCGCCCTCGACCGGAAGCTTGATCTTGGGACGGTATGCGCCGGTCTGGCCTGCGACCTGTCCGATGCCGATTCCTGCGCCGCCCTTGCCGGATGCGGTCATGATATCGCTGTTAAACAGCACTTCCTTAATGATAATGTGTTCGCTCAGGCCGGGGATATATTTTTCCGCGGTGACCATCATTTTATCAACGAGTCTGGCTTCGATCTCCTCGGGAAGGTCGAGCTGGTGGGGACAAGTAAAGCAGATCATCTGCTTGCCTTCCGGAGCTGCGGATTTGGAGTAGTTAGAGGGATTGGACATGAAGAAGTTCACTTCCTCCGGAATAATGCCCTTTGCAAGGTCTTCATAGAATTTTTCCTGATCGAGTGTGCCAAACTGAGAAAGCATCTTGAGATCTGTCAGATGTCCGTCTACTGCGAGCTTGACGGTAGTGCCGCCCCAGGAATACTTGAGTGCGTTGACGTAGTCTACATACTCTTTGTCGAAGTGCTCTGCGCCGATGACCTTGTTTACAGCCGTCTTGATATCGCCGTTATACACCATCATATCACAGTCGATCTCTTCACCGTTTACGATTACGCCGACGACCTTGCCGTCCTTGACAACAGCCTTTTCCACGGGCGCGTTAAGCATTATCTCACCGCCGAGCTTTGTGAATGCCTTGCTGTATGTATCGGTGATAGCCTGGCAGCCGCCTTCGGGATAGCCCGAAGCTCTTGCGGCGGATTCCCAGCGCAGGCAGCGCATAAATTCTCCGGCGCTTGCTTCCCAGTAAGGCAGGCAGGTGTAAACTGCGCAAACCATCCAGATGCATGAGCATGCAAGCGGATTCTTGGTATACTTGTGCAGGACATCCTTAACGGTGACCGTATCGAACTGTGCGACTTCCTCGTCGGTATAGCTGCGGATATCCTTGAGGAACTGCTTGACACCGAGAAAATCCTCCTCGGGCACCATGGTTGCCAGATCATGAGGGAAAATAAAGGTTTTTCCGTCATAGCTGGAAAGCGGACGAACATTGGTATACTCAAGATTATTTTCCGCACCGACTCTGCGCAGGACCTCGCCGAGAGGGCCTTTGTTGCCACGGGAGATGATGTGAACGCCGAGGTCGAAATTAAACTCGCCCTTCTTATATGCGGAAACTCTGCCGCCGAGACAGTCGTGCTTCTCAACCATAAGGACCTTCTTACCCTGATGAGCCATCAAAACGCCTGCCGCCATGCCGCCGATTCCCGAGCCGACAACTATTGCATCATATTTTTTCATAATTCAGTAATTCCTTTCAATTAAACATTTCGGTAAGTTTTCTCTTGTCAATTTTTCCTGTGCTGTTCACAGGCAATTCATTTACAAAAAACACTTTTCTGGGCTTCATAAAGCCTGCTATTTTACCTTTGCACCAGTTCCGAACCGTTGCTTTGTCCAGTTCTGCGCCCGGGGCCTTAACTATCACCGCCGTGACCGCCTCGCCGAGATGGTCGTCCTTTAGGCCGACAACCGCAACATTTTCCACGCCGTCAAGGGCAAGTATGCATTCCTCAACAGACTTCGGATATACATTCTCCCCGCCGCTGATTATCATGTCCGACATTCTCCCGACAAGATACAGGTAATTATCCTCGTCAAGGTAACCGACATCGCCGGTGTGATACCAGCCGTCGCTGAAAACACTTGCGGTTTTATCCGGAGCATTATAATAGCACATCATTTGCCCAAGCCCCTGTGCATAGATCTCTCCCTGCCGGCCGACCGGGCATTCGCTTCCGTCGGGAGCGACGATTTTGATCTTTGCGCCGAGAGCAACTTTGCCTACCGACTTCAGTCGTTTTTCAAGCAATGCGTCGTCCTTGACCCTGTGATCCTCGGCCCGAAGCAGCGTAATTACCGGTCCCATTTCCGACATACCGAAGAGCTGATAAAAATCGCAGCCGAGCTTTTCATTCGCCTTTCGGATATATTTTGCCAAAATAGGCTCGGCTCCGTATATAACGCTCTTAACGCTTGTAAGATCGTAGGAACCTTCGTCGATCTCGTCCAACAAGGCCGAGAACATTGAAGGAGTAAGGCTCAGCGCCGTTGCCTTATATCTCTCGATCGTTTTCAGATACACCTTTGGTCTGAAGCGTTCGAGCACGACCACCGTTGCACCCGCAATCAAAGTGGCAATCGCTCCCGATGAAGACGCATGAAAAAGCGGAAGAACGCACATATACACGCTGTTGCCCGTTTGACAGATATCGGTGAGATGACCGAGAGCATGGCTGCATATTGCATTATCGGAAAGCATTACCCCCTTGGGTATGCTTGTCGTTCCGCTGGTGTATATCTGCATAAGGCAGCCTTCTCCGCTGCGATCAGCGGAGCTTATCTCCTCATTCGGATATGCCAGGCACCCGGAGTAAGCCGCGTTATCTTCGTCGACATCGTCTATGACGATAATTTTGCGCTCACCGGATATGCTGTGCTTTAATGTCTCCAGCTGCTCAAGAAAGCTTTTGGATACAAACAAGACTTTTGCATCGGTAGCATCTACAAGTTCGATTATGCTCTCTGCGCACATTCTCCAGCTTATCGGCGTGAAGACAGCGCCTATGCGAGAGCAGGCAGTTAATATTTCAAAATACATCTCGCTGTTGTACGCTATGTAGACAACATGGTTGCCCACCCCGATACCGTTGGCGCGCAGAAAAGCTGCAACCGAGTTTGCATTTGCGTCAATTTCAGCATACGAATATTCTTTATCATTATAGATAACAGCGGTCTTGTCGCACAGGCAGCTTGCTCTGCTGGCAATCAAATCTCCGAATCTCAAATAGCAACACTTCCTTTACCGGGTGATCTGTGATCGCAATCGTTTGTGAGTTACCCCATCATGTCCGTTGTGAACGGAAGTATATAAAGGGTGGAAACGCCCTTTGCAACCTCAACGCCGTCAATGTCACGCAGAGTGATCTCGACCGGCATGCGACCGCGGCCACGCTCACGGATGGGCTTAATACGCTCTGCCGCTTCCTCCTCAGTCCATTCGATCTCCGCTACAAGATCCTTCTTCGTGGGCTTGAGGAAGCTGATCTCAAAATTGCTGACAATGGGAACGAATTCGTCAAGACCGTACGTGCACATAAATATTGCGCCTGCGGCAAGCTCCATTGCGGTGAACATTGTGCCGGCATAGACAATACCGACATGGTTAAGGTGCAGGCCCTCGACCGGGACAACGACGCGCACATGGCGCTCATCAAGAATTTCATTTGTGAATTTGCCGTCGCCTACCCACTTTATCGGGCATACTTCAAGAGATTTGCGTACCTTTTCTATATCAACAGCCATTTTAATGTATCCTTTCTGTTACACTATAATTACAGCAGCTCGGTAAGCGCCGGAACGACCTTGTAAATGTCTCCTACGATACCGTAATCGCACTGCTTGAAAATCGGCGCATTTTTATCCTTGTTGACCGCAATTATGATCTTCGCATCACGCACGCCGACCGTATGCTGGACCTGACCGGATATGCCGAGGGCAACATAGATATCCGGCTTGAGCATAACGCCGGAAACGCCGATGTATCTCGATATTGCCATCCAGTTTTCGCCCTGTGCAATGGGTCGGCTGCAGCCGACCTCCGCACCGAGCTTTGCGGCAAAGGCATACACCATCTCGAGATCCTCCTGCTTAGCAAGGCCTCGACCTATGCCTACGGCTCTTTTTGCTGCGGAAAGGTTTACCGTTTCGCCTTGCTTCTCGCGGCGCTCAACGAATTTCGCCGGGTGTGCGGGAGCTGCGAAATCAACACTCTCTTTTTCTGCCGCCTCGCCCTTAAGATCCTCAAACGAACCCGGCGCAAGGACAACTACGGTAGTATCCGCCGCGCTGCTTTCGCAGCGAACGGCGGCACCGCCGTAAACCAAATGGCTGCAATACAGCTTTCCTTCCGCAACCTCCATTGCATTTACATCTGCGATAACAGCGGTTTTGCAAACCGCTGCAATGCGTGCCGCTATCGAGCGCATGCGCTTTTCGCTCGAAACTATGATCGCATCCGGCGCATATTCGGCCGTGACCGCAGCGAATGTTTCAAAATAGTCATCAAAAACTATGCCCTGATCCGCGACGACAAAGGCCTTGTCCACCGGGCAAGCGGGAGCCGAAGCCACCGCAAATGCTGCCGTATGTTCGGCAATGCTCTTTGCAGCAGAGCAAAGAAGTCCGAATTGGCTTTCTTTTTCTGCAAAAATCAATACTTTACTGAGTTTTTCCATTGCTTTCTCCTTACAGCTCTCTGCGGATTATAGCCGCCAGTTCTTCGATGTTCTCGGGGCTGTCGCCCTCTTTGACTATCTGCTTGCGCTCCGTGCTTTCGGGAGCAAGCGTGGAGCGGACACATCGAACAGCCGCAGACACCTTAATGTCGGCGCCGTCAAGCTGTATCTGAGGTTTCTTGCCGCCTGCAAGTATATCCTTCATGCTGGGGATCCTCGGAGTTGCGATACCTGCCGCAGCGGAAAGCACCGCCGGCAGGGTGATCTCGATCAGCTCCTCGCAGTCGTCAAGACTGCGGCCGATGAGCAAGCCGTTCTCTGCCGGAGCAATACTGCTGACCGCATTGAACACCGGCAGTCCGAGCATTTGGCCGAGTATCATGCCGACCTGCTGAGAATACATATCACTTGAGCCTTCTCCGCACAGCACCAGATCATATTCGGTGCTGCCAAGAGCCCGGGCAAGAACCTCCGCAGTGCAGTAAGCATCAAGATTTGCAAATGCTTCGCTGCATACTACTATCTGATCGTCCGCTCCTCTGGACAGGATGGACTTTTTGAGCTTTGAATTGAGCACCTCGTCGCCGCCTACGGTCAGCACGGTAACCTTTCCGCCAACGCTGTCGCGAAGCTGAACCGCCGCTTCAAGCGCCTCGAGATCATATTCGCCAAGGCTCCACTGAGCGCCCGACACATCAACGCTTCTGTCGGCCTTTATCGCGATGCCCTCTTCATCGGGGACTATCTTATAACAAACAACTATGTTCATGCTTTTTCCTTTCAGATACGCTTACTTGTTTGCAAACTCCTTGAGCAGAGCACGGCCTGCGATGTGAACCATTATCTCATCCGTGCCCGCCATAATACGACTCAAGCGGCAGTCGCGCCACAGTCTTGCAATGCGGACATCGTTTGTATAGCCGATTCCGCCCATGATCTGCATTGCGTCGTCAACGACCTCGAATGCGGCTCTGGAAGTATAATACTTTGCCATAGCGCTCTCGGTTGCGATAGACATTCCGTTCTGCTTCATCCATGCATAGTGATAAACCATGTTTCTCATGTTTTCGATCTTTATCGCCATGTTTATGATCTTTTCCTGAGTGAGCTGGAAGCTGCCTATGGTCTTGCCAAACTGCACGCGCTCGGTTGCATACCTTGCCGCTTCCTCATATGCCGCCTGTGCCATGCCGACATTCATTGCGGTGGACATAAGGCGCTCGACCTCGAAGTTTTTCATCAGTTGGAAGAAGCCTCTGCCCTTCTTGCCGACAAGCGCGCTCTCATCCAGAACAACGTTCTCAAGATACACCTCGCAGGAGTTGATCATATGCTGGCCGATCTTATCCAGCGGAGTGACCTTCACGCCGGATGTGTTCATCGGCAGCCAGTACATGCTCATATCCTTCTGGGGAATTTCGTTTTCATAATTTCGTGCCATCAGGAGCATATACGGCACTCTGTCGGCGTAGGTGATAAAGGTCTTCTGTCCGTTTATATAGACCTTACCGTCTCTGTGCTCCGCACGGGTCGACATGGCGGAGTTGTCACTGCCGGCATTGGGCTCTGTGAAGCCGAGAGAGAACGGCTTCGTGCCGGTCATCGCATTCTTCATGGTCTCTGCCTGCTGCTCGGGGCTGCCGAATGCGAGCATATCATCGACCTCGCATGCAAAGTTCATCCAGCACAGATTGGGGAAGCCAAGTGCGCAGGCCTGCTCGACCACCATGCACTGTGTCAATATATCAACCTCGGTGCCGCCGTACTGCTCGGGGATGCCGAGAGTTGCAAAGCCGGCGTCGACCATAACATCGATTGCCTTCTGCGGGAACTCGTGCTTCTCGTCGCACTCCTTAAAATATGCGTCAAGGTCATTTCTTTCGTATACTTCTTTCAGGCTTTCAAGCAGCAATTCCTGATCTTCTGTTTTCTTAAATTCGTACATATTGTTTCTCCTTTTCTTATTTTGTTTTTCCGTATATTCGCGTATTGCCTCTGCATTGACAACAATCTGTTAAAGTGTTATTTTAGTTGTGTTGTTGTCAATCCATTGAATGCAAATGCATATGTATGTACAGGGAGGCGTCAAAGTGAAAATTGAGTATTTCGGATATTTTTGCGAAGTTGTTGAGTCACAGGGCATTTCACTTGCGGCTCAAAAGATGTACATTTCTCAGCAGGGCTTGAGCAAGGCTCTCAACGTCATTGAAAGTGAGCTCGGAACAACATTGCTTAACCGCAACCGGAACAGCGGCAGCGTCTCGCTTACTGCCGAAGGACAGATCTTTTATGATTATGCCTCGAGCATTTGGAAAGAATACAGCCGGATGTGTACTGTTTTTCAGTCGCTCAAGGGCAAACAGTCCGGCGGAGAAAAGGTCACGATTTGCGGCACAAAGTTTCTTCTTAACAATGTCCTCACGCCTGTGTTTCACACGATGACAGCTACCGGAAAGGAGCTTCCGCAAATTCTTGAAAAATCAATAGATGAGATTTTCTCGGGACTTGATTCCCAGCCTTCCAATCAGCTCAATATCGTAAACATTCCCGAGTACACTTTTTCCGAGATCAAGCGCAACTCCGACCTTTGCTTCGTTGCTCTGTATTCTTCATCGCTGATGGCTTATCTTTATAAGAACAACCCTATGTCGAGCAAAAAATGCATAAGCCTTGATGAGCTCAGCACCGTGCCTCTCGCGATTTATCAGGATGACAATCTTCTTGAAATGCTTTACCATTTGCTCGGGACCGATAAGCTCGGCAACATTAAGTTCATCACATCCAATGCAAGAGCCATCCGTCAATTCATGCGTGAAAATCAGTGCATAAGCATAACCGATTCTTACTTGGAGCAGTTTGACAAACGCAGCAGCTTTATCAGCATTCCTCTTAAAAAGAGCATTGTGATACATCAGGGCTTCATTTACAGCAGAAAAAATCCGCCTTCTACAAACGCCATGCAAATGATCGACACCATAACAAAAATCGTCGGCAATCTTAAATAAGCAATTGTTTCGGTGCGCTCCGGAGTTCTTTATGAACTCCGGATATTTTTATACTCCAAGAATTCTGATTATCAGCGGTGTCCAAACCGCAACGAATGCGCATAGTGCGACCGACGGAACAAGTCCTGCCTTCGCCATATCGGCAGAGCTGTAATAGCCGTAGTCAAAGCTCAATGCAGATATCGGATTTATGGGGAGCAGATACGTTCCGGCAGCAACAATCGTAATTATCAGCGTCGGGACCGCTGCCGAAATTCCCATCGGCACGCACACCGCGGCAACAGCCGGTACGAACAGGCTTATTATCGCCGGAGCGACAGGGAAGAAGGTCTGCAGCAGGTAGGCAAATACGCCGACTATAAAGAACACAAGGATAATGTTCAGATTCATGACGCCGCTTGCAAGGAACAGCTTTGACAGATATGCAGCGCCGCCTGTCTTTGCAACAATTGTTCCGAGTGAGAGTATCGCGCCGAACATAAGAATTATGTTCCAGGGAACAGACTCTTCAAACTGCTTCCATGTCAGTATGTTTATGCCGGGCATAAACATCACCACAAAGCCGATTATGGAAACGACCGTAACATCCAGCGCCGGGAACCATGTTCCGAGGATCCACAGGACCGGCATGGCAACCAGCATGAATAGGACCTTCTTTTCATAAGCCGAAATTTTGCCTGCATTTTCTGCTTCTTCTCTTATTGATGCCGAGCATTCTTCGTTTATGGCCTCGGGTTTGAATATCTTCACAAGGCAGATCCAGCATACAAGAGTAGCTACGATCGCCGTGGGCAGTCCGACCGCCATCCACTGAAGAAATGTCAGCGGCTTTCCGGCAATGGACTCGAAAACTCCCATAGCCAGCACATTGAAGGAGCTTCCCGCAGGGGTGGCCATGCCTCCGTTAACGGCTGCAAACGGTATGCCTATCATCAGGCACTTTCCAAGCCTTGAGGAACCGGGCTTAGCGCCGACGGCTTTAAGGACAGGCTGAGCAAGACCGAGAAACAATACCGTAACCGGCACATTGCTCATAACGGACGAAAGAAGAGCTGCCGCCGCCATATATGCAAGGACGAGTTTTTCCGCACTGCTTCCTGCCCAACGCAGGAGCTTATTTATAAGACGAAGTGTAAGCTTTGTGTTCATAACCGCTGCCGTAAGGCAGAAAACGGTTATAACAAAAATCACAGAGCTGTTTGAGAATCCGACAAAGACACTCGCCATGTCGCTTACGCCAAGAAGAACCAGCATCACAAGTGCCAGCAGCCCCGTAACGCCGAACGGCAGTGTGTTGGATATCCACAGGATGCTTGCCATTCCAAGAACGCCAAGCGCCGTGATGCCTTCATGGCTCAGTTCCTCAGATCCCGGCAAAAGGTAAGTTACCGTCACGCATATTGCTGCAAGTATCACGCCTATCAGACTTTTGCCTTTCATCATTGATTCACTTCCTTTTAGAATTTGCCCTGACCGATATAGCCAGGGCAAATATTTCGTGTTTTTCAGTTGTTTGAGTTCTTCGGGATCTTAACCATGACGGCAAGTGCAGCGGTTACAACGAGGATGACGGCTGCAACGATGTACACGCCGACATAAGTGCCGGTGTTGTCAAACACCACTCCGGCAATGAGCGGAAGGGTGGATGAGAAAATGGTGGTGGTCAGCTGTGCAACGCCGATGTTCTTTGCGAAGCTTGCATTTCCGAAATAGTTGCTGATCGCAACAGGCATGGTAGTCGTTACGCCGCCGAAGCCGAGGCCAAGCAGCAGATAGTAAGCTACCATCATCGCCTGGCTCTTGGCAAATGCAGAGCAGAGAGTGCCGACTGCAATGATCAAGAGGTAAACTGCCATCATTCGGGTAGGCTCGACCTTGTCGCCGATAGGGCCGACGGAAAGCTTGCCGACCATGTTTGCAATGCCCATGTAGGAAACCGCAGCAACGATAGCCGCGCTTTCAAAGCCCTGGGTCGTGAAGTGCTTAACGGCTGCCGCAGAGTTGAGGCTGTACAGGCAAAATGCGCCGGTAGCCGCAAGAGCAATGAACCAGAAGTTGCGGTTTTTGAGAACCGCCTTGTGGTCATAGGCTTCGCTGGTCTTATACACCTTGGAGAATTTCTGAGCTGCCGCAACTGCGGAACCCGGCTCGATGCCGTCGGGATACTGACCCTTGTCTGAGGGCTTATCCACAACGAGAGCCACAGCTATAATGATTACCACAACACCGAGACCTGCAACGAGGAGCCATGCATTCTGCCAGCGACCGGTGCTTGCAACGATTGAATTGAGTATACGCGGGGAAATGAACGAGCCGATTGCGCCTATAACCGTCGCGATCGACATGGCGAGCGCACGCTTCTGAACGAACCATGCACTGACCGAAGTCTGCATGGTGACCTGACCTGCCATCTGGCTGCCTATTGAGAGAATAACGCCGAAAGCAATGAGATATCCGATCGTGGTCTTAACGACAAAAGCCATGAGCAGACCGCCGATGATAAGCAGCAGACCGCCGACGATAAAGGTTTTCTTCTGGCCATACTTAGTTATGAACTGACCGATCAGCGGAGCGGGAATGCCCTGGCACAGAACAAACAAAGTAAAGCCTAAGCCCATAAGCGTTGCATTCATGTTCATGCTGGAGTCCGCCATCATCAGAGGATTTACGACGGAAGCTCCTACGAGAATAAATCCGCTGGAGCATAAGAACATGATGCCGATGGCTACAAGCAGTATCCATCCATAAAAGTTTTTCTTTTCTGCATTCATAGTTGATAGTCCTTTCGGTTTCCCAAAACTGTTGTCTCTACTATTTCATCCAGAACCGCTCGGCCGCCGCTGAACTGGCATTGAAATCAATTTACTTAAAAAGTTTGTGGTTTTTTTGACTGTTAAAAGATTAGCATAAAAGTGTCTATATATCAAACAAAACATTGTTTTAAACCTTACAACTTTTCGTGACAAATCGCACAAATGATCGAAATCTAACACAACAATTTCCGTCATTTTCACTTTTTAGTTAATTTTTTGACTATGAAAAGCAGAACGCCGCTTAATTAATATTCCGTCAAATTTAATTTACAAAACAATTTAACAGGAGTTTTGCAAGCACATTCCCCAGCTTCAAGCCCGGGAGCGGCTCGATCGGTGATCCCTTGTGAAATTTTTCATTCCACATGGGTGATTCGCTCGAGTTTCGGCCGCACATTTTGTCGCGGGGGTATAAAGCAAAGCCGTCCATGACCGGAATTGTTCCCGGCTATGGGCGGTTTCCTATATCAATATAAAAAATAATAATTTATCGTTTGTCTTCTTTTAACGATTGCAATTCTCCCAAGCTGCACTTTGGGGAACGCCATATTGCGGCAAATGCGGCGGCATAGTCTGTTCAAAGGCAGAAATGTTCCGAAAATCCCTGATTTCACGCAGAAAACACCTACAGGACAGCAGAAAACAAAAAATTACCGTTGCTGATATTGTATCAACAACGGTAACTGATATGGTTGCGGAGGAGGGATTTGAACCCACGACCTTCGGGTTATGAGCCCGACGAGCTACCGGACTGCTCCACTCCGCGATATCCGATGCTCCTTAGAGCTTATATATAATACCACATGCAGCGGCACAAGTCAATACCCTTTTGTATTATTAAGGTCAACGATCCCGGGTCGGCGCATGCCTGCCCGGGATCGCAGGTCTATTTTACTTGCACAGCTCTGCTGCGGTTTTGGATGCAACGATGGCGTTATTGAGAACAAGCTGGATATTGCTCTCGAGCGAGTCGCCGCCGGTCAGCTCGACTACGCGGGCCAGCAGGAACGGAGTGGTCTCCTTGCCGTGGATGCCCTGCTCCTTGCTCTCGGCAACCGCCTGCTCGATGGCAACGTCGATGACGGCCTTGTCCATCGCGTACTGCTCGGGGATGGGATTGGTGACGAGCATGCCGCCCTTCATGCCCAGCTCCTGCTGCGCCTTGAACATTGCGGCCAGCTGCTCCGGAGTATCGACGCGGTAGTCAACGCCGAAACCGCTGCTGCGAGTGTAGAATGCGGGCAGCTCGTCTGTGCCGTAGCCGATGACCGGAACGCCCTTGGTCTCGAGATACTCGAGCGTAAGGCCAAGGTCGAGGATGCTCTTTGCTCCTGCGCACACGACCATCACCGGCGTGCCTGCAAGCTCTTCGAGGTCGGCGGAGATGTCCATGGTGGTCTCGGCGCCGCGGTGTACGCCGCCGATGCCGCCGGTCGCAAACACCTTGATGCCGGCCATGTGTGCGATGATCATGGTCGTTGTGACGGTCGTTGCGCCGTCTGCGCCGCGTGCGACGATGGCTGCCAGGTCGCGGCGCGAAACCTTCGCTACCTTGCGGCCGGACTTGCCCAGATACTCGATCTCTTCGGGGGACAGGCCTGCCTTGAGTCTGCCGCCGATGATCGCGATAGTTGCAGGAACCGCGCCGTTTTCGCGTATCGTTTTCTCAACGAGCATAGCTGTTTCCACGTTTTTGGGATAAGGCATGCCGTGGGAAATAATCGTGCTCTCAAGTGCTACGACGGGCTTGCCGTCTGCCAGTGCCTGCTGAACTTCGGGTGAGATGTCAAGATATTTATTCATAGCTAAACTCCTTCTTTTTCATTTCTGAAAAGTGTATTATACACACGATATCCCATCCTGTCAAGTGTTTTTAGAGGCGAATTTTTAGAGGCGAATTGGGGCACCTACGGATACGTTTATGTTAGTGCCCGGTTCGGGGGTGCGGAGGAAACCGTGAGTGCCTCGCAGCCCAGTAGTACGCTGCTAATTTTTCCGCCGCACCCTTTTTGTCTTCCCCTTGCGGAGCTTGAGGGGAAGGTGTCACCTTTGGTGACGGATGAGGTGT
>ERZ824473.722-NODE-722-length-55773-cov-10.688036_pt1 | contig 55773 bp, 49 predicted proteins | sample MGYA00519874_ERZ824473 | MGnify/ENA primary metagenome ERZ824473 (study PRJEB31778, sample SAMEA3449151) | human gut metagenome | biome: human gut; feature: human-associated habitat; material: faeces | place: United Kingdom | collected 2010/2012 ... | reverse complement strand
GCAAGCATTTTCCGCCTGTTTTATGAAATTTTGCTTGGCTCTGAACAATTACAAAAAAGAAGTAACCGAAGGTTCGGCGGTGCGTTATTGCGCACCGCCGGATTTTTTTGCCGAAAAAGGGAAAACGTGAAAATAAGATTGTTTTTCCCGGAGAGAGTCCTGTATAATAAGTCGTATGCAGCAAAGCGGATCTGAACGATCCGCTTTGATCAGGGCTTCTGGAAGAAACCTGCCTGACTTCATGCAAGAAGAAAGAGGACAGTATGAAAAAATTAAAAATTATATTTACATCAGATACACATGGACATTTATTTCCTGTAAATTATGCGGGAAAGTGCAGCGAAGATGCGGGGCTTCTGAATCTGGCGCATCAGATTGAAAAGGATGGAAATACGCTGGTGCTTGACGGTGGTGATACGCTGGAGGGCACACCGCTTTCCCAGTATTATATTAGCCGCAGAAGATCGTATCCGTTTCAGCCGCTTGCCGAGGGGTTCAATGCGATGGGCTGCGATTATTTCACACTTGGGAATCACGATTTCAATTTTGGATATGAGGTGTTGAAGGAATATGTAAATGCGATGAACGCAACCTGTCTGTGTGCGAATCTGATCGACCTGCGCGGTGAACTGGGCGTGAAAAATCATGTGATTCACGTGCTGGAAAATGGACTGCGCATCGGTCTGACCGGAATCGTGACGGATTATGTAAACATCTGGGAGCAGGAAAAGAATCTGAGAGAGCTGAGGATTACCGATGCGTTTGAAGCGGCACAGCGTGAATATGAGGCGCTGCGCGGCAAGTGCGATGTGTGCGTCTGCATCTATCACGGTGGTTTTGAGGAGGATCTTGAGACCGGCGAGCGGCTGACACAGTCGAGAGAAAACGTGGCCTGCGAGATTGCACGGAAGCTCGGCTATGACTTTTTGCTGACCGGGCATCAGCATATCGCGATGGCAGGAAAGGATCTGCATGGAACGTATGCGGTACAGCCGCCGGCGAATGCGGGAAAATATATTTCGCTGGAGGCGGTGTATGAAGAGATCGGAAATATGAAAGCTGCTTTGCATGAAATGCAGAATGCAAAAGAGGGGAAAACCGCAGATGCCGGAAAGAGCGAAGAGGAGCAGAAGGAAAAGAACTGTGAAACAGAAGCAGCTCTGGACGGAGAAGAAAAATGCGGGGCAGAGAATGAGGAGATCCATGAAGAAATAAAGAAAGGAGCTGCTACAGGAAAGGAGCAGGCGTGGATACCGAAAACGATAGTATCTGAGGTGGTTAAAACCGGAACGGTACACGATGCACAGCCGTTTGAAAGACTATTCCCTCTTGAGCATGACGTGCAGGCATGGCTTGACGCGCCGGTCGGTACGCTGGCAAAAGAAATCCCGGCAGAGGAAAAGCTTGACGCGGCGCTGCACGGAAGCCAGATGGCAGATTTTTTCAATCAGATCCAGCTGGAGGAAACGGGCGCGGACTTTTCGTGCACGAGTCTTGGCAATATTCCGGTCGGTCTGCCGCGAGAAGTGACGATGCGCGACATCTGTAATGCCTATCTTTTTCCAAATACACTGTTTGTACTTGAGGTGGACGAAGCGGTGCTGCGGACAGCGCTTGAGCGGTGTGCTTCCTATTTTGCTGTGGAAGACGGCGCAGTACGGATATCGGATGAATTCCTGCGGCCAAAGGTGGAGCACTACAATTATGATTTTTACAGCGGCATTCGTTATACGTTTGATGTGAGAAGACCGGTTGGCAGCCGTGTGGTATCGCTGACGAAAGCGGATGGAACGCCGTTTGGCGATAAAAAGTACCGGCTGGTGATGAACAATTACCGTGCGAGCGGTACCGGCGGTTATCAGATTTTTGAAACCTGTCCGGTGCTCTGGTGCGGTGAGAAGGAGATGCCGGAGCTGATCGCGGAGTATATCCGGAAGCATAGTCCGGTGAAGGTGAAGCGGGAGAAGACGGCGGCATTGGAGGTGATCTGGAAAGGATGAGCAGAAATACAGCAGATCATAAATATGGAACCCTCAAAAAATATTTTGGATACGACGGATTCCGTCCGGGACAGGAAGAACTCATCGACGCCCTTCTTGCAGGAAGAGATGTACTTGGCATCATGCCAACCGGAGCCGGAAAGTCGATCTGTTATCAGCTTCCGGCTCTACTTCTTCCGGGGATTACAGTTGTGATCTCGCCGCTGATTTCTTTGATGAAGGATCAGGTGCGTGCTTTAAATGAGGCTGGTGTTCATGCGGCGTATATCAACAGTTCCTTAAGCGAAAACCAGATCCGCCGTGCGATGGAATACGCCTGTGCGGGCCGCTATAAGATCATCTATGTTGCGCCCGAGCGGCTGCTGACACCGCTGTTTCTTGATTTTGCGCACAGAGCCAGTATCAGTATGGTGACGGTGGATGAGGCGCACTGCATTTCGCAGTGGGGACAGGATTTCCGCCCGAGTTATCTGAACATCGTTGATTTTGTGGAGCAGCTGCAGGTACGGCCTGTGGTCGGTGCCTTTACCGCGACAGCGACGACGCAGGTGCGGGACGATATTCTCTGCGTGCTGAATCTGCAGGATCCGAAGGTGATGGTGACCGGATTTGACCGGGAAAATCTATATTTCGAGGTGCGAACCGGAAATAAAGACCAGAATCTGCGGGACTGTCTGAGGGAACATGAGGGAGAGAGCGGAATCATTTACTGTGCGACGCGGAAAAACGTGGGGACGGTCTGCACGTCGCTTTTGATGGACGATATACCGGCCACGCGGTATCACGCAGGCCTCTCGCCTGAGGAGCGTCAGGCAAATCAGGATGCGTTTATTTTTGACGAGAGGCCGGTGATGGTGGCGACGAATGCGTTCGGAATGGGAATCGACAAGTCCAACGTGCGGTTTGTCATCCACTATAACATGCCGCAGAGCATGGAAAACTACTATCAGGAGGCCGGGCGTGCAGGGCGAGACGGGGAACGTGCGGACTGCATTTTGCTCTATTCGCCGCAGGATGTACGGATCGGACAGTTCCTTCTGGAGGAAAAAGAGCTGCGCGAGGATATGACGTACGAGGAGGCGCAGGCGGTGCGCGAGCGTGACGCACAGCGGCTGAAGCAGATGACCTTTTATGCGACAACGCATGACTGTCTGCGCGGCTATATCCTGAACTATTTTGGAGAAAAAGCGCCAAGGCGCTGCGAGAACTGTTCCAATTGTCTGCAGGAGTTTGTGGAGGAAGACGTGACAGATATATGTATCGATATTATTCGATGTATAAAAGAACTGAAACGGGGCTACGGAGCAGGAACGGTTGCAGGAATCCTGCATGGCTCCCGCGTCAGCAAACTGCTGGACTGGGGGCTGGATCAGCTGGAGTCTTATGGATGTCAGGCAGAAGTCAGCGAACCACGCTTAAAAGAGATCATACAGGAACTGATCGCGCAGGGCTATCTGACGACAACGCCGGATAAATATGCATTGCTTGGGCTGACGAGCCAGGCGGAAACTATCCCGCCCCGCATGATCATGAAATTCTCCAAACCAAAAGAGAAGGTTCCTGCAAAAACAAAGAAAAAGCGAAAAAGCCAGAGCAGCGAACTGGATTCTGCCTCCTGGCAGCTGTTTGAACGGCTGCGTGCGCTGCGCCTGAAGATTGCCGGTGAGCAGAGAGTCCCGCCGTACATCGTATTTACCGACAAGACGCTCACCGACATGTGCATCAAAAAGCCGGCCACGCGGGAAGAGATGCTTGAAGTGTCCGGGGTCGGAGAGGCGAAGTATCGGAAGTATGGAGAGCGGTTTCTGGAAGAGCTGTGGAAAAAGTAGTAAAATAATTTGTAACTGTTCAGAGCCAAGCAAAATTTCATAAAACAGGCGGAAAATGCTTGCATTTTTAAGCCTGTTTTTGAAATTTTATTTGGCGGATACGCCACACCGACGAAATGCGTAGCATTTTGGAGGTTGGCTCTGAACAGTTACTTTACTTCAGATGCTCCAGCGCATACTTCAGCGAATCCTCCAGATGTGCTTTCATCAGATCACCGGCGGTCTGATAATCGCCGGTACGGTATGCGTCGTAGATGCGGTGATGCATCTCATTGATCCGGTGCTGGGGTGTGCTTTGTGTTTCGTAAAGATTGGAAAAAATGGTGAGCTGGCTGCGCAGCTTTTCCGCGGCGTGGGTCAGACGGCTGTTCTGGCAGTAATCGTAAAAGAGCAGATGAAAACGGTCGGAGTACTCGATCCAAAGAGGAATATCCGTTTCATCGAGCTCTTTTTTTTCTTCGATTAGCTGTGTTTTTGCAAGGACAAGCTCAGCCTCGCGGCAGATCTGTGTCTGATTCGGCCAGACGGCGCTGTAGAGAATCGCCAGGCGGTCGAGATCTCCCATGAACTGATACAGTTCGATCAGGTCTTTTTCAGACAATGAGATGACGTTGACACCGACATTGGAATAATATTCTGCCAGTCCGTCTTCCGTAAGCCGTGTCAGTGCTTCGCGGATCGGTGTGGAACTGACCTCAAAGCGGTTTTTTAGATTTTTCAGCGTCAGCTTTTCTCCGAGCGGAATTTTGCCGGTCAGGATATCGCTGCGGAGAATTGCGTAAATTTGTTCGGAAAGGGTGGTCTTGTTCAGGTCCATGAGAGCTCCTTTATATACTTTTTAATCGAGTCAAGCAAGTCCCCTGCTTCAATTGCGCGGAGCAATAAGCAGTGGGTGGGGACTTGCTTGTATCAGGAGTGGTATAAGCCACTCCTGATAAGCTGCGAAGCAGCTACTCGGTTATGAGCAAGTAGCGAAGCGGATTGCGAATATCCGCTTTGACTCGAGTCGGGCAAGTAAGTCCCCTGCATGGGTGCGAGAAAAAATAAGCAGGGGAAACGATAACTATATTTATTGTATGAATGTGTTCCAAAATGTCAAGAAAAAAGATTTTGCAAAATGCAAAATGTTTATTGCAATCATAAGTGAATAATGATAGAATATTGTCAGTTTAAAGCGTTGAAGGGGCAAAGTACAAGGGAGTACAACGGTACTTGCCCTGTTTTGTTAATTAATTCAACAAAAAAATGCAAGGATTCTTTTGAAAATAAAAAGGAGTGACCCAAAATGAGAGACTTAAATCTGCTTCGTGAGCTGACACAGCTCTGGGGAGTGGCTGGATATGAAAAACTGGTACGGCAGTACATCGGGAAGATTGTAGCACCGTATGCAGATGAGATGATTACCGATGCGGTCGGTAACCTGATCGTACTGAAAAAGGGCATCGGCGGTCCGAAGGCAAAGAAGATCATGCTGGCGGCACATATGGATGAGATTGGATTTATGGTAAAGAAGATCGAGCCAGACGGACGTTTACGTGTCTGCAATATGGGATGGAACTGGACCGGTTCTGCATACAATGCAAGAGTTCGTTTCCGCAATGGCGTGAGCGGCGTGATGGGCTGCCTCGGACCGATCGAGGAAGCGAAAAATGATCCGGGCAAGCTGTACATCGATATCGGAGCAACCTCAAAAGAGGACGCGGAGAAGTACGTAAAACTCGGCGATGCCTGCGGATATTACGGCGAGTTTCTGGAGCTGGCAAATGACCGTGTCTGCGCAAAGACGCTGGACAACCGGATCGGCTGCTATCAGCTGATCGAGTCCTTAAAGGAAAATGACGGAACCTGGCTGAATGATGTTTACTATGTATTCGGTGTGCAGGAGGAGCTTGGCTGCCGCGGTTCGAAGGTAGCGGCTGCGCGGATTCAGCCGGATGTCGGAATTGCAGTTGATATCACACCGGCACATGATTATCCGTGTGATTTGGAAGGAAGTAATGTGGTCGGCGGCGGTGTCGGCATAAAAATCTGTGATCCGTCGGTAGTCTGCGATGAGGATGTGGTCGCACTGATGGAAAGCTGCTGTGAGAAAGAGCAGATCAAATATCAGAGAGAGGTTATTGACAAGGGTGGTACAGATGCATCAAGCATGAACCTTTCTGGTGTTGGCGTACGGACCGGCGGTGTTGTAGTCGTTACACGGTATCCGCACAGCCAGAGCGCAGTGGCGTCGAAAGAAGACATTGACGGAGGCGTGGATCTGCTGAACACATTCTGCAAGAGTGAGCTGACATTCTGCTGATTGGACGCAGGTAAGCATTCCCCTCTTCAAGTGCGCGGAGCACTAAGCGGTGGGATGCTTATGTTAGTGAGAGTTGAAAGTTTTTGCTGGCAGACCTGGAAGCGGACTATGAAGATGTATTTTATAGTAACTGTTTAGAGCCAACCTTCAAAATGCTACGCATTTCGTCGGTGTGTCGTATCCGCCAAATAAAATTTCAAAAACAGGCTTAAAAATGCAAGCATTTTTCGCCTGTTTTATGAAATTTTGCCTGGCTCTGAACAATTACATTTTATAAATGATAAATGCCAAAAGAAAAACAGACAGGTACATGTCAGATAACATGCAGTGATAAGCAAGAAAGAAGTAAAAAATATGGAAAATACAAGGATAAAAGGCCTCACAATTCTGAAAAACGGACAACTGCTTACGATGAATGACGGCTCCGTTTTAAAGGACGCAGATTTGTGGATCGAGAATGGGAAGATTGTTAAAATCTCAGATCGAAAAGAAACGATCCCGGAAAATGCAGATGTGATCGATGTCTCAGGCTGCGTGGTCATGCCGGGCATGATTGATTCGCATGTGCATTACGATGAGAGTTATATGGGTGATTTTTTCCTTGCAAGCGGCGTGACTTCGGTCCGCAACATGCAGGGCTTTGCCGGACATGCAAAGTGGCGTGATGAGATTTTAGCCGGAACGCGAAGAGGTCCGTACATTTATTCCAGCGGTCCGATCGCAGACGGCGAGGATCCGACAATTCCTGACAACACGAATATCATTATTCGTTCGAAGGCAGATGCGGAGAACATCATCGCTTATACGAAAAAATACGGATTTCTGTGGCTGAAGACGTATCCGTCGATGGAGCCGAAACTGTATAAGTATCTGCTGCGAAGAGCAGCAGAGGAAGGACTTCCGCCATGCGGTCATATGACGAAGATCCTTGATTATAAATCGCTGATCGATGCGGGGTATTCCTGCTGTGAACATACGAGCTCGCTTCCACGGGAAAAAGAAGACATCGTTTATGCTGCACAGCATGGCATGTGGTTCTGCCCGACCCATGTGGTCTGCAAGACGCTTCCGGACTACGTCTGGAACGGAAAACAGCTGACCGAGGTGGAGCATTTTGAGGATCTGCCGGAATGCATCCGAAAGAGATGGGAAGAAGAAAATGAAATTACCTGCGAGAATTACCGCAAGCTTGGCATAAAGCCGGATTTTCAGACGATCATCGACCGTGGAAGAACCTTCCTGGAATACTCTGACAGGGTGATGGCCGGTACGGACTGCCCGTATGCAGGTGTGGTTCCGGGATTTGCCATGGCGGATGAGCTGGAGAGTCTGGTGGATGCATATGGCATGACAAGGTATGCGGCGCTTGCGGCGGCGACAAGCCGGCCGGCAGAGTACATCGGCATCTCGGATCAGAAAGGCAAGCTTCTTCCGGGACTGGATTCAGATCTGATTGTACTGGAGGAAAACCCGCTGGAGGCAGTCGGGGCAGTGCGAAAGATCCGCATGGTATTCCAGGGCGAGAACGTCTGGGATAAAGAGGTGCTGGATGGATTCCTGAAAGCAGCAGGCAGACTTACGCAGGAAGAAATTGAATTTATTCCACTCAAAATATGACAATGATGAACTGCATTTACGCTTCGGACAAATTGGTGAAATAGTTTTTCAAACACATTTGAAGGTAAACAGGAGAAATTTTATCGCAGGAAAAAAGAAACACCTCCGCGCACAACCACCGCAGTGAGAACTGTGCGGAGCAGCAATAGAGGAAAAGGACCGGCCGAATCTTCGCGCCGACACAAAAAGGAGGAAAACATTATGAAAAAGAGACTTGCTTTACTCGCTGCTGCATGCCTTTGCATGGCAGTATCCATGACTTCATTCGCAGCAGACAAGAGCGACATTGTAGTTGCAGTGGATGCGGATGTGGATACCCTTCATCCGACAGATTTTTCTACCACGGTAGAGCTCGGCGTACTGAACCAGATTTACGACACCCTGCTTTACTACAGCCCGGATGGAACAAAAGATCCGGAGCCGCGTATCGCAGAGAGTTATGAGATCAGCGATGACGGACTGGATTATACCTTCCATTTAAGAGACGATGTGACGTTCCACGATGGCACACCGGTTACGGCAGACGATGTGGTATTTTCCATTGAGCTGTACAAGGCATCCGAATATCAGGGATCTCAGATCTCCATGCTTTCCAGCGTAGAGGCAACAGACGAGCACACCGTGGTATGTCATCTGGATGCACCGTATTCCCCGTTCCTGCAGGGTATCTGTTCTCCGATGATCGCATCGAAAGCATACTATGAGTCCTCCGAGGATGATTTCGTGAACAATCCGATCGGAACCGGCCCGTACAAGTTTGTCAGCCGCGCAAAGGGAAGCAATATCAAACTGGAAGCAAATGAGGATTACTACAGAGGAGCACCGGAGATCAAGGAAGTGACCTTTGAGGTGATTCCGGATTCCTCCACAAAGGCAATCGCACTGCAGACCGGTGAGGTAAACTTCGCAGAGATTGATTCCGCGACGAAGCCGCAGCTGGAAGCAAACCCGGCGATCACGATCGCTGAGGTGCCGACCTCCGCATTTTCTTACATCGCAATGAACACAGAAAAAGAGCCGTTCAATGATGTGAAGGTTCGTCAGGCAATCAACTATGCAATCGACCGTGACAACCTCGTGGCAGTATGCTACGACGGCGAGGCGGAAGTAAACTCCAACATCTGTGCAAAAGAGCGTTTCGGTTATTCGGATGACCAGTTCCAGTACACCTACGATCCGGAGAAAGCAAAAGAGCTGCTTGCAGAGGCAGGCATCGAGACACCGTATGATCTTGGTGAGATCCTGGTAGCAGAGAAATACTCCAATCTGGCAACCGTAATTCAGAATGACCTGAAGGCAGTCGGACTGGATGTGACAATTTCCGTAAAAGAGTTCAACTCTTACATCAGTGACCTGCAGAACGGAAGCTACGGAATTACGGCGCTGAATATGACTCTGGAAGGAGACACGCAGACACTGGAGATGGCATTTACTTCTGACTATATCGGAATCGCAAACAATGCAAGATACTCCGATGAAGAGATGGACAAGCTGTTTGAGCAGGCGAGAACTGAGACAGACAACGACAAGCGGGCAGAGATCTTCAATGAGATCTTTACAAAGGCACAGGACGAGGCGATCTACGCGGTAATGTGCAACCCGATGACACTGTACGCATACAACAGCGACCTGACCTGTCCGGAATTTGTACTGGAAGGAAACTACTACCTGTATGATTTCTCCTGGGCTGAGTAAGTATCTGCGTAACTGTTCAGAGCCAAGCAGATTTTCATGCAAAAGTGTGAATCATGCTTGCATGAATGAACACTTTTACATGGAAATCTATTTGGCGGATACGCCACACCGACGAAATGCGCAGCATTTTGGAGGTGGTTCTGAACAGTTACGTATCTGCAAACAAAAAAACGTGCAGAAAACGGACGTAAGTGTCCGCGAAATCGTAAAAAGTGTCCGGGAACAAAAAAGTACGGAGCGAAAAAAGCATCCGTTCATGAAAACAGCAGATAAGCTGCTAGAGCGCAGCAGGCGGGGATCCGGGAAAAATCCGGCATCTCCGCCTTCTGTTATGAGGAAGGAGTATGTCTTAGATGACAAAATACGTAATCAAACGAATCTTATATATGATTCCGGTGCTGCTCGGGGTGGCATTTCTTGTGTTTACCATCCTGTCGCTGACGCCTGGTGATCCTGGTTCGATCATCCTCGGCATCACGGCAAAGCCGGAAGACATCGCCGCACTGAATGCGGAATTTGGATATGACAAGCCGTTTCTGATCCGGTTTTTTAATTATATTGGCGACATTATCTTTCATTTCAGCCTCGGTACTTCTTACCAGAGCCGCGGTCCGGTCATGGCGGATATTATGTCACGTTTTCCGAACACGCTGACACTGGCTGTTTTATCGATGGCTGTATCCTCGATTATCGGAATTTCTCTCGGTATTCTTTCGGCAGTGCGGCAGTATTCTGTGCTGGATCACGTCTGTGTGGTGGTAGCGCTGATCTTCGCATCGATTCCGGGCTTCTGGTTTGGACTGATGCTGCTTCTCCTGTTTGCGTTAAAGCTTGGCTGGCTGCCATCCTTTGGAGCAAGCTCATTGAAGCATTTTATTTTACCGACGCTGACCGTTTCGCTGACTTCTGCCGCCGGGCTTTTGCGTCTGACGCGTTCGGCAATGCTGGAGACGATCCGTCAGGAGTATATCCGCACGGCGAAGGCAAAGGGCGCATCCGAAAAACGCATCATCTGGAAGCATGCACTGCGCAACGCGCTTCTTCCGGTCGTCACAACGCTTGGCGGAGGCTTCGGTGCCTCGCTTGGCGGTGCGATCATCGCGGAGACGGTATTTGCGATGCCGGGCATGGGCACGCTGATCACGACTGCGATCCGCCAGAAGGATATTCCGATGGTTATGGGAGCAACGTTATTCCTGGCGGTGCTGTTCAGTTTCGTAATCCTGCTGGTCGATGTGCTGTATGCATTTATTGACCCACGTATCAAGGCAAAATATCAGAATGGAGGAAAGAGCCGTGGCTGAGACAACACAGACACTCCGCAGTGCAGGCGTGACGCGGAGCAAAAAGAAAACTTCACAGCTGAAAGAAATCTGGCGGCGATACCGCAAAAACAAGGCTGCCGTGCTCGGACTTGTGATTCTGGTCTTTATTCTGGGCATCGCATTGTTTGCGGATCTGATCGTCCCGTATTCAAAATGTATTGAGCAGGTGGGAGCTGACCGGCTTCAGGGACCGAGCCTGACACACTTTTTCGGAACCGATGAATATGGCCGCGACCTGTTTGCCAGAGTCGTGCACGGATCCAGATTTTCCCTGTTTATCGGAGTAGCGACAAGTTTGATGGCGCTTGTATTCGGAGCGATCCTTGGAGCAAGTGCAGGTTATTTCGGCGGCGTGGTCGACAACGTGATCTGCCGTATCATTGATGTATTTGCCTGCGTGCCTCCGATTCTGTTATCCCTGGCCGTTGTGGCGGCGCTCGGCACGAACCTGCGCAACCTGATTATTGCAATCACGGTATCGTGCATTCCGGGTAATGTGCGGCTGATCCGTTCGCTTGTGCTGACAGTTGCCGAGCAGGACTATGTGGAGGCCGCGAGGTCGTACGGCACATCGACGCCGCGCATCCTGTTCCGCTACGTGCTGCCGAATGCAATGGGACCGATCATTGTAAACACTACCATGTCAATTTCAGATATGATCCTTTCCGCAGCCGGGCTTAGCTTTATCGGCATGGGAATCCAGCCGCCGTCTCCGGAGTGGGGCGCACTGCTCTCAAATGCGCAGACATATCTGTTTACAGCGCCGTACATGCTGGTATTTCCGGGCATCTTTATCATTCTTTCTTCCCTGGCATTCAACCTGGTGGGTGACGGACTGACAGATGCACTGGATCCGAAACTGAAGGATTAGGGAGGCTGCGATGGAAGCAAAAGAAGAAGTATTAAAGATTGAAAATTTATCGATCTGTTATAAGACAGATCTGGAAACGGTTTATGCCGTCAACGATATCAGCTTTTCCATCGGTGCAGGAGAAACACTGGGACTTGTCGGTGAGACGGGAGCCGGAAAGACGACGACTGCACTTGGAATCCTTGGTCTTTTGCCGGAGCGAACCGGCCATGTGACAGGCGGAAAAGTGCTGTTTGAGGGGCAGAATCTGCTGAATTTAAGTGAGCATGAAATGCAGAAGGTCAGAGGACAGAGTATTTCCATGATCTTTCAGGATCCGATGACGGCATTGAATCCGGTGCTCACGGTCGGTGAGCAGATCGGTGAGGCACTTTATCTGCATCACAGCAGCGAGATGTCCTCAAAAGAGATCGAACAGAAGGTTGACGAGACGCTGGAGCTTGTCGGGATCCCGAAAGAAAGAGGCAGGGAGTATCCGTATCAATTTTCCGGCGGCATGCGGCAGAGAGTTGTCATCGCGATGGCGCTCGTCTGTAACCCGCAGCTGCTGATTGCGGATGAACCGACGACGGCGCTTGATGTGACGATTCAGGCGCAGATCCTTTCGATCATCTGTGACCTGCAGAGAAAATATGGAACCTCCGTGATCATGATCACGCATGACCTTGGTGTAGTCGCGGAGACGTGCGATAAGGTCGGCATCATGTATGCAGGAGAGATCGTAGAATACGGTACACTGGAGCAGATTTTTACCGGTGATGAGCACCATCCGTATACGGTCGGCCTGTTTGGTTCCATTCCGAACCTGAAGGAGAATGCGAGACGTCTGCATCCGATCGAGGGTCTGATGCCGGATCCTTCCAATCTTCCGGAAGGCTGCAGTTTTGCGCCGCGGTGCAAACACTGCATGGAGCAGTGCCGGAAACAGAAACCGCAGACGTGGGAAAAGGACGGTCATCTTGTGAGATGCCATCTGGCCGGAAAGGGTGGAAACAGGATCGATGGAAAATAAAAAGAGCGAGACACTTCTTGAAGTAAAAAACCTCAAAAAATATTTCAAAACACCGGGCGGAATGCTGCATGCGGTGGATGATGTGAGCTTTCGGATCCAGAGGGGCAGGACGCTCGGTGTGGTAGGCGAGTCCGGCTGTGGAAAATCAACGCTTGGACGCACCTTATTATGTTTAAATGAGCCGACGGCCGGAGAAATTCTGTTTCAGGGAACGGACATTGCGAAGCTTGGCAAAAAGCAGATGAAGGCCGTGCGCCCGAAAATGCAGATGATCTTTCAGGATCCGTACTCAAGCCTGAACGGGCGAATGACAGTTCGCCAGCTGATCGCAGAACCGTTAATTGTCAACAAGCTGTGCAAAAAGAGACAGGAAATTGATAATCGTGTGGATGAGATCATGGAGATCGTCGGACTGGCGCCAAGGCTTGCAGCGGCTTACCCACATGAGCTGGACGGCGGACGGCGGCAGCGAATCGGAATCGCCCGCACACTGATCCTCAATCCGGAATTTGTCGTCTGTGACGAACCGGTATCGGCGCTTGACGTATCGATTCAGGCACAGATCCTGAATCTTCTGATGGATCTGCAGGAGGACCGGAATCTGACGTATATCTTTATCACACATGACCTTTCCGTTGTAAAACATATTTCGGATGAGATCATGGTCATGTATCTTGGAAAATGTGTGGAGTATGCTCCGGCGGACGAGATTTTTGAGCATCCACAGCATCCGTACACGCGGGCGCTGCTCAATGCGATCCCGATCCCGAGCATTGAATCCTGCCACAAGCGCAGAGAACTGCTGCAGGGCGAGGTTACAAGCCCGATCAATCCGAAGCCGGGCTGCCGTTTTGCGGCACGCTGTCCGTATGCGAAGGAGGAATGCAGAAGCTGTACTATGGAGCTGCGGGAGACGCAGCCGGGGCATTACACGGCGTGTCCGTATGCAGAAGGACTGGAGCTGTAAAGGAGAACGATATGGAAGAGATGAAATATACATGGCCGTATGCGAACGAGGCTGGTCAGGAGGAGGTCATCGAGAGTGATGTCCTTGTCCTTGGCGGCGGCCTGGCAGGCTGCTTTGCGGCGATCGCGGCAGCACGCAGCGGCTTATCCGTAACACTGGTGGAAAAAGGAGCGGCAGAGCGCAGCGGCTCCGGCGGCACCGGTTTTGACCACTGGGAGTCGGCCTGTACGAATCCGTGCTGTCAGGTGACGCCGGAGGAAATCGCAAGTGCATATGTGAACGAGCAGGACTGGTACAGCAACGGTATCGCGCATTACATTGAATGCCGCGAGGGATATGACCGTCTGCTTGACCTGGAATCATTCGGCGGCAAGGTGCGCGATACGGATGATGAGTTTAAAGGTGCGGAGTTCCGGGATGACGAGACAAAGCTGATGTTTGCGTACGATTATAAGAACCGCTATACGATCCGCGTCTGGGGTTCGACATTCAAGCCGGCACTCGTAAAAGAACTGAGGCGGCTTGGGGTAAAGCTTTATGACCGGACCGAGGCGACGGCGCTTCTGGTGGAGCAGAAAGCAGACGCAGATGGGACACTGAAAAAGCGCGGAATTGGTGCGATGGGCATGAATGTCCACACCGGAAAATTCTGTATTTTCCGTGCAAAATCTACGGTTCTGACGATGTCACGTCCGGCGCGTGTCTGGCTGTTTAATCCGGATACGACGGGACTTTGTGAGTTTCGTCCAATGCAGAGTATCGGAAGCGGCCATGCAATGGGCTGGCGCGCCGGTATCGAATTTACGATGATGGAAAAATCGGTGCGGGCGGAGTTTTCCGCGGCAGGACGCAGCTTCCCGCCGTACGGTGCGGGCAACAACCACAATACATGGTATGCGGCAACGATGGTTGACGCGCGCGGCGTGGAAATTCCATATGTGGACCGCGACGGAAAAGAACTGAAAACGGTGTCTGAACGGTATTATCCGGCGCCGGGGCAGAAATTTTTCTTAAAGGGCGGTGTCATCGACGAACCGAAATATGAGTACCGCGGACCGGAAACTTTGAATTTTGAGGAGCTGATGAAGCGTGGTTATCAGCTGCCGTTTTATGCGGATTTAAGCCGGATGCCGGAGGCAGAACGGAAGGTCATCTGGGGCATGATGGTTGGTGAAGAGGCGAAGACGAAGATCCCGATCTATCAGAATTATACAGAGCGCGGTTTTGACCCGGAAAAACATATGCTGCAGAGCTACGGTACGGGCTGGCAGTCTGCGAATTTCCTGGAGCAGGAGCGCCAGTTCTTTGGGGCACCGGGCGGCGTGATGCATGACTGGGATATGAAGACGAACATTGACGGGATTTATGCGGCAGGCGATCAGGTCTACGCATCGGACTGCGCAGGCTTCGCATGTGCGACCGGCTATTATGCGGGCAGAAAAGCAGCGGACTACGCACGGACCGTTTCGCTCGGAGAGGTAAATCACGCGGATGTAGAGGCAGAAAAGCAGCGGCTGTATGCACCGCTTTACGTAGACAAAGAGGATGGAATGTCCTGGAAAGAGCTCAATATGGCGATTTCCAAGGCGATGCAGAATTACTGCGGCGGAGTGAAATGCGATGCGCTGCTTCTTGAAGGACTTGATCTTTTAAAGAGCTTTGAGACGGAAATCGTTCCGAAACTGACGGCTTCCAATCCGCATGATCTGATGCGAATCCACGAGGTGCTTGATATCCTGACAGTATCACAGCTTGTCCTTCATGCCAGTCTGGCAAGAAAATCAAGTTCCGCACCGCTGTTCTTCAGGCGCAGTGATTACACGGAGATGGATCCGGAACGCGACCGCCATCATATCCTGATCCATCAGGAAAATGGTGAGGCCGTGACACGTATCGTGCCGCTTGATTATTTCGGCGATCTGCAGACGGAATATGAGAAGCGGAATATGGACTACATTGAGCGGTATGCGGTGAAAAAATATCACGCAGGGACTGTGCAGCCGGAAAAGAATTCAGAAAATTTTGAACAGGAAATGGTTTCGCCGGATTTGAAAATAAGATCAGAAGGAGAGGAGGCATCGGAGCATGAGTAAGATGGAAGATACGACAAAAGAAACAAAAAATCTCGGAATTGATTTTACGGTTGAGCCGGTGCCGTGCAGCACAATGCCGCTGAAATACGATGACAGCCTGTGCATCGGCTGCAATCGCTGCGCATCGGTATGTCAGTGCGATATCCTGCTGCCGTCACCGGAAAAAGGAAAGCATCCGCTCGTGGTGTATCCGGGTGAGTGCTACTACTGCGGTGCATGCGTCATGGTATGTCCGAAGCCGGGCGCGATCAAGCTGTCTCATCCGCTGATGAACCGGGCAAAATTTGTGCCGGTGCGCAGACCGGAGCAGGAGTGAAAAATCAAGAGATTGAAAATACAAGCAGGACAGGGAGAACGGAAACGAATCCGAGCTCCCTGTCCTGCTTTCGCCTTTCACATGTAAAAATTTTAATATTTTTTATTTTTTGGCTTCCATCCATTTTACAAGCAGTCCGATATTCTGCGATTCATATGAATTCATCACACTGACATCGAAATCGTTTGGCTCAATGTAGCCATTATACCAGGATTTGGAATTAAAGTAATCCTGTACTTCTTTCATCGCAAATTTGCGGTGATGTACGGCGTAAATCTCATTGATCGCCATCTGGATCTGGTCAGCGTCAAGATTTGCCACGTCCGCCTCGGTGAGAAGTCTGGTGGAGCTGTCAGGAAGCAGAATGTATTCACTGGAAGAAACACCTGCACCTTCCTTCTTAAACGTAACAGACTCCAGCACCTTGTCGACATCACCGGAGAGTTCCTGAAATTCTGCGAGGATATCCGCGTCATCAGTGTAGCCCTGCATATCGGTCGGGAAGGAAGCGTAGTAGCATCCGTTTTCTCCATTTCCAAGAATCTCGTAGGAAGGATCGCTGTCGATGAAATCGAAATTTTCCGCATAACAGATCGAGAAAAGGGATCCGCCGTGCGGCTCGATATCAAGAGGCTTTGTCCAGGCCTCCCTGGAAGCGATGTGATAGAAGGCAGCGTGATCTGCGCTTGTGGAAACCTGGCATTTTCCGGCCCAGGAATCCGGCAGCGTCAGCTGAAATTCTTTAAAATCAAGAAGAATATTGTTGTTTTCGTCGCGGGAGGTCGTGCAGGTAAACAGACCATCCGGGATGCTGCCAGAAGAACTGTCTTCTGATGTGGCAGCTGCACTTATGGCAAGTCCGGCCGTCAGGCAGGTGGCAAGCAGTGTAAGTGAAACAAGTTTTCGCATCTGATTTTTCATATCATTTTCCCCCTATGCTATGAAATATGTAAGTAGTGGTGTAAACAGGATAACATTTGTGGGAGATTGTGGGCTAAGATTCCGCAGAAAGGTTATCCGATTAATATTCCAGAGCAGACCTGACAGATGTTTGCAGTCTGCCTGATTTACATGCATGTCGTTCATGCGATCTGTAAGCATCATATCATACCATATCCGTAAAAAAATGAATGTATTCTTAAAAACCGCGGAAAACTTTCAGGGAAATGTCAGGATGCTGAAAGCTGTCTGCGGTGTTTTACTGTTTGAACTCCTTAATCAAGCGCCGGTCCGCACACCGGATAGAGTTCACCCGTCTGTGTATCGATCACATAGCCAAAAATATTGATATCATTTGGAATCAGCGGGTGGTTGCGGATCGTATCAACCGTTTCGCGCACGGAATCCTCCACGGTATCAAAGCCCGAGAGCCATTTTTCAAAATCAATTCCGCAGTATTTCATCAGATCAATGGATTCCTGCGTGATGCCGCGTTCCTTCATGTGATGAATCATCATTTCACTGTCGATATGCTGCACGCCGCAGTCCGTATGGCCGATAACCATGATGTCTGTCACGCCGAGCTCAATGATTGCAACTAGCAGGCTGCGGATGACGCTTCCGAACGGGCTTGTCACAACGCCGCCGGCATTTTTGATCATCTTGACATCGCCGTTTTTCAGGCCGAGCGCTGCCGGGAGCAGCTCGACAAGACGTGTGTCCATACAGGTCACAATCGCCAGTTTTTTGTTTGGAAATTTGCTGGCACTGTACTGCTCGTAGCGCTTTTCCTCGACGAATTGTTTGTTGTAAGCAAGAATTTTTTTGATTTCCTCCATGGTAAATGTCCCCCTTTTAGTGATCGAATCTTACATTGTCTGCACATGGATATCTTTCACGGATCCATTTGCAATGTATGCTCTAAGTGATTTCATTTTATCATATAGGAAGGAAGCCTCGCAAGATAAAGTCTTGTATAGTATTCAGGCCGATAGTAATGGAAAGAAAATATTTGCGAAAACATATTTCGGAGAAAAGTAAAAGTGCAGAATCCTGTGATTGTAACAAGGTGTCTTATATGGTAAGATAATAGAACTTTCGAAACATATCACAGGGGGTAAAAGCATGAAAAACATACCGCGGATTTTATTAAAAAAAGCAGACGAACTGACGAAATACTATGAGAAAGCTTATCCGGCACTTGCGCCGCTTGTGGGCCAGTGCTTTCTGAACACGATTGAGACGACCGTGAAGGAGCAGGAAGACGGAAATTACTTTGTAATTACCGGGGATATCGAAGCGATGTGGCTTCGTGATTCTTCTTTTCAGGTGATGCACTACGTAAAATATGCAAAAGAGGATGAGGAGCTCCGAAACGTGATCGCAGGTGTGATCCGCAAACAGACAGAGCAGATTCTGATCGATCCGTATGCAAACGCATTCAACGAGACACCGGGAAAGCAGGGACACCAGGACGAGACAAAATTAAACGACTGGGTATGGGAACGCAAATATGAGCTGGATTCCCTGTGTGCACCGCTTTACCTGGCGCATGCGTACTGGAAGGCAACCGGGGATGCGAGTGTGTTTGATGGAAAATTTGCTGAAATGCTGGAAGCAGCGCTTCGGGTGATCCGTACCGAGCAGCATCATTCGGATTCGGAATATTCGTTCCAGCGTTTTCACTGCGTAGTGACGGACACGCTTGCCTGCGAGGGAAGAGGAACACCGGTCGGTGATACGGGCATGTCCTGGTCGGGATTTCGCCCGTCGGATGACTGCTGCACCTACGGCTATCTGATTCCGTCGAATATGATGGCAGTGGTTGCACTTGGCTATGTACAGGAGATCGTAAAAGCAAACCAGGAGCAGCTTGGCGAGAAATCAGAAGCGCTTGCACAGGAAGCGGCAGCGCTGCAAAAGGAGATTCAGAAGGGAATCGAAGCGCACGGCCTGATCGATCATCCGGCAAATGGCAGAATGTATGTCTATGAGACTGACGGACTCGGCCATACGCTCTGCATGGATGATGCGAATTCTCCGAGCCTTCTGGCAATGCCGTATCTGCATTACTGCGAAAAAGAAGATGAGCGTTACCAGAACACGCGCAAATTCGTCCTCTCGAAAGAAAATCCGTATTATTTCGAGGGAGCAGCCGCCAAAGGCGTCGGCAGCCCGCACACGCCGGATCAGTATATCTGGCACATCGGAATTATCATGCAGGCGCTGACCTCGACGGACCGCGCGGAGATTCTGCAGTGCCTCTCCTGCCTTGCCACGACACACGCCGGTACGAATTTTATGCACGAGAGCTTTGACAAAGACCACCCGGAAACCTACACCAGAAGCTGGTTCGCATGGGCCAACAGCCTGTTTGCGACACTGATGGTGGGGTTGATGGAGGAGGATTTCTTTGGGGTGATATAACTACAGAAAGAATTAAGAAAGAGATTCTCTTTGTTGCTTGCATATGCAGCAGCGTTACAAGAATGCTCCTCCAGGGCTTCTCGGACGAGCGGATCAAAGGTGTCTGTGGCACATCGGACGAAGAGATCGCAGAATGCTGGGCGATTATTCAGGAAAAAGAAAAGAAATGAGAACATAAAAAGTGGCTCTCTACAATTGCAGGGAGCCAAATAATTTGCGGTTAAATCGGCAGTTCTCCATTAAAGATTTTATTGTTGATAAAAGAAATAGAGCCGATCAAAGGCGCATTGTCATCAAAGAAAGAATGTTTTACCGTGATAGTACCAAAATTTTGAAAAAGTAAAGCGTTCGAAAGCTTTGTCTGAAGTACCTCTTCGATAAACGTTCCTCTGCCCGGATTCGTGTATCCGGCAATAATTGTAGAGATATTCAAGATTTTCAGAACACTGATCAGGGCGTGTGAGAGGTAGGAGCAATACTCAGCCAGCACCATTTTTGCCAGGGAGTCACCGGTATTTGCGGCTTTTACAATGTCTTCCCAGATTGGCTTTTCCATGGAAGAAAGAGGGGATTCCGGAAACTGCGATCTGTATTCGCAGATGGATTCACGCATAGCATGGACGTTTGCATAAAGCTCCAGACAGCCCTGGTTTCCGCAGTCACATTTTGGTCCGGCGTAGTTGATGGAAGTATGTCCAAGTTCACCGCTTTGTCCAGTGCTTCCCTCAAAAAGTACATCATTGATAATAATACCGATACCAATACCGTTCATAATGTGCAGATAAATATAATCTTTTACATTTCCCATCATCCCATAGAGCTTTTCGGCAAGTGCGCCGGCATTTGCGTCGTTGATCAGATAGGTCGGAAGACCGGTTTTTTTCGTGAAATAATCCGTGATTTCAAGATCGTGGATACCGTAAAAGAATGGCGGGTTCAGAATGATCCCTTTGGAAGTATCGATTGGTCCGACGGAAGAAATGCCGATATAAATGATCTTTCGTCTGGTGCGGGACTGGAGCAGAAGATAGCCCTCGTAAAGAAGATCAAGGAGTTCCATTGCATTTCCGAGTGATTCATAAGTATACGTGATAGAATCGAGGATTGTTCCGCTTAAGTCGCCGATAATCAGCTGACATAATTCACGCTTGATCAGAATGCCGAGTGTACAGGGAGACTGGTCTGAAACAGAAAAAGTCACCGGACGTCTGCCGTATTTATTTTCCGTTTCATATTCCGTATCATAACTCTTTTCTGAAATCAGATGCTCTTCCAACAGTTCCGAGATCAGATTTCCGACTGTCATTTTTGTTAGACCGGTTGTATTGGCGATATCGACACGTGATAAACCATTTCCGGTAGCAATCATTTTTAAGATCAGCAATTTATTTTGACGTTTTACATCTTGGTTGTTTGTTCCTTTTTGTCTGGTCATAAGCCTGCCTCTGAAGTTTTTATTGGAAATTAAATGAGTGTAGAGTGTTTGTAAATATCCGTTTTGCTATAAAAAGTGAAGTGGATTACAGATATCCGTCCAGAGCGGGAATGCAAAAACTGTATTTTCATAATAATGGAAACGGAGACAGAATGTCAATAGAATATATTGCTGATTTCCGTATTCAGAAAAGTTTATTTTACATATAAAATAAAAAAGATTTACTAATAAAAACGAAATTATCTAAATAAAACAGAATTAATAAAGAATAACTATACATAATAGACGAAAATGAGAAACAAAAACTATGAAAAAACATGAATAAAATAAATTTAATTGACAATTTTGACAGGGTGATATATAATGGCGGCATAAAACAAAGGGGCGATGGAAATGAAGAGATATACAGTAGGAGTGGACATCGGTGGTACGAAATGTGCCGTGGTGCTTGGAAAAGGTTCTGTCGCTGACTGTGAAACAAAAGACTTTATTTTGGACAAAGTGAAGATCCCGACTGTTTTTGAGGATGGTCCAGGAGGAATGATCGAGAAGCTTTTTGAATGTACAGAGGAACTGCTTGCAAAACATCATGTAGAGAGTAGCCAGCTGACTGGAATCGGGATCAGTTGCGGAGGACCTTTGGATCATGAGGCAGGAGTTATCTTAAGTCCGCCGAATCTGATTGGATGGGACAGGGTTGAGATTGTGAAATTGTTTGAAGAAAGGTTTTCTGTTCCAAGCTTTTTAGAGAATGATGCGAATGCGGGGGCACTGGCAGAGTATATGTTCGGAGCTGCAAAGGGATGCAAAAATGTTATTTTTCTGACCTACGGAACAGGAATGGGAGCCGGGCTGATTTTAGATGGCAGGCTCTATCATGGAACGAATGACATGGCAGGTGAAGCGGGACATATACGACTGACCCAAATCGGTCCGGTCGGATACGGAAAGGCTGGTTCTTTTGAAGGTATGTGCAGCGGAGCAGGGATTGCGCAAATTGCAAAGATCAAAGCGACGGAGCTGCTTCAGATGGGAACACCCGCGAAGCTGTGTCCTGATACGGAAAGCCTTGAGACGCTGACGGCTAAGGTAATTGCAGATGCCGCAAAGGCAGGCGATCCGTTTGCAAAAGAAATTTTTGCGATAAGTGGAGAATACCTTGGAGCGGCATTGGCAGTTCTGGTAGACATCCTAAATCCAGAGGTCATCGTTTGCGGGAGTGTTTTTACGAGAAGCTACGAACTGATCTGGGATTCGGCAATCGGAATCCTCAGAAAAGAGGCACTCGGTCGGTCTTTGGATGTATGCAGAATCGTAAAATCAGGGCTCGGAGAGAGTATTGGTGATTTTGCAGCATTATCAATTGTTTTGAATGAGGGTTGCTAAGTGACTGTGTTTAAGGGCAGACAGCAAAAGTGGATTGTGAATGTCCGTTTTCATGCAGTTGCTTATGTTTCAGGTTAGCAGTGAAAGAGGACAGAAAGAGTGAAAAGTGCAGAAGAATATTTGCAGGAAATGGTCAGCAGACATCCGGAATTAGAGGGGATTTCGCGGCAGATAAGTGAAGCATATGAGGTGCTTCGAAAATCTTATGAAAGCGGAGGAAAGCTTCTGACCTGTGGAAACGGCGGAAGCGCGGCAGATGCCGAACACATCGTGGGAGAGCTGATGAAAGGGTTTCATCTGAAACGGCCGCTCGGACAGGAACGGAAAGAGCAGCTTGGTGAAATGGCGCATCATTTGCAGGAGGCGTTACCGGCGATCCCACTGACTCAGAATCAGGTGCTCTCCACCGCATATGCGAATGATGTGGAACCGGATATGATTTTTGCACAGCAGGTGTACGGGTATGGACAGGATGGAGATGTCCTGATTGCGCTTACCACATCGGGAAATTCAAAGAATGTGTTCTGTGCGGCAGAAGTTGCAGTAAAGAAACATATGAAAGTGATTGGCTTTACCGGAGCAGGTGGAGGCAGACTGAAAGAAGTGGCGGATATCTGTATCTGCGTACCGGAGACGGAAACTGCATTTATTCAGGAAAAACACATTATCGTATATCACACGCTGTGTTCGATGCTGGAAACATATTTTTTTGGTAAAGCGGAAGAAAGAGCAGAATAAAATCGTTTCGCAAGGGACGGTAAAAAATAAAGCAAATCTAAGGAGGATTACAGTATGAAGAAAAAAGTTTTGGCGATGACAATGATGGCAGCGATGATCGCAGCGGCGATTGCTCCAGCAGCATCCGCAGAAGAAGACAAGGTGGTTAAACTCGCACTTCAGGGAGACTCTCTTACCTGGCAGCAGGAAATCGTGGACAAGTTTGAGGCAGAGACCGGATACAAGGTAGAGCCGATTCTGATTCCGGCAGATCAGGATATGTACACGAAGACAATGCTTCTGATGGAAAGCGCGGACACTTGTCCGGATGTCATTGCCGAGGATGGTTTCATGGTAAAATCGGACGCAGCAGCAGGCAAGCTTTACTGTCTGGATGATGCGCTGGCTGACTGGGAAGATCTCTCAAAATTTGATGCAGCAATGCTGGAGGGCGGAAAGGGCGTAGACGGAAAGACCTATGCGGTTATGTGTTCGACAGATACCCAGATCCTTTATTACAACAAAGATCTCCTCAAAGCAATCGGCATCGAGGGTGACTGGCAGCCGAAGAACTGGCAGGAGATTATTGACGTTGCTTCACAGCTGAAAGAAGCAAATGCAGACGTGGAAGATTTCATTCCATTATTTATGTATGCATCCAGCACCTACCCGGAAGAGACTTCCATGCGTACGTTCCAGCTTCTGCTTTCCGGAACAAACGGTGAGTGGCCGTCACAGCTGTATGATGAGGCAGAAGGAAAGTGGGTTGTTGACAAAGAGAACCTGCTTACAACACTGAACTTTGTAGACGATATCTTTAATAAATCTCAGGTTGCAGAGACACCGGCACAGGCTGCAGATTCCAGTATCGGAGAGCTTCTGACGGCTGATTATATGCAGAACGGAACGGTTGGACTTTATGTGACAGGAAGCTGGACACTGGGACAGTTTGCAACTCAGTATCCGTATCCAGAAGCAATGGATGTATGGGGATGCGCAAACATTCCGACATCTGATGGTCAGGAACCGGGTTACACGACAATGTCAGGCGGCTGGACATGGGCAATTCCAGAACTCGCAAACAACAAAGACGGTGCTGTTGAACTGCTGAAATACCTCTGCGGTTATGATGGAATCCTTGCAAGAGTTATGTACAACGGCGAAGCATCCCCGAGAACTGATGTGGCTGAGGCAGAAGAGTATCTGAACCAGACCCCGTCCGCAATCCCGTTCACGAAGGATCAGCTGTCATATGCACACTTCCGTCCGTCAGTTGAGGGATATTCCTCTATCACAACTTCCTTTACATCTGCAGTAGAGAGCGTTGCAACGGCTTCTGCTACACCGGAAGAGGCAATCGCAACCTTACAGGAAGAAATGATCCGCCAGTTTGGTGAGGACAACGTGATTGTAAAATAAACAGCAATATTTACTGTCAGCTGCAGAATCTTCTGCAGCTGATTTTGTAAAAGCTACTCTGTATAAAACCTGGAGCTGATACTCATTCCAGGGGAAAGTCTGATCAGAAAGGGGTACTTGGATGAGGATCGGAAAAGGAATTTCAAAGAAAAAACTGCTTACGGCAGGGTTGCTGATACTTCCGGCCGCGATACTGATTATTATTTACTATTTATATCCAATGTTGACGACGGTTTATTATGCATTTACGGATATGACGCTGACAGGATCTACTGCAACTGCGACAAATTTTGTCGGGCTGCGGAACTTTAAGAGTATTGTCACAGATCCGAAGTTTCCTGAGATATTGAAGAATACTCTGGTATTTCTTCTGTTTTCAGGAATTATTGGACAACAGTGCTTTGGATTTCTGATTGCAAAGTTGATGAAGAAAAGACGGGCCGGAGTTCGAAAATTTACCGGTTTTATGGTGGTACTTGGGTGGATCACACCGGAGATTATAGCGGCTTATATGTTTTCAGCTTTTTTTAATGACAAGGGAACCTTGAATATGTTTGTAAAGCTGCTTGGATTTAAAAAAGTAAGTTGGACGTTTACCTATCCGATGCTTAGTATCGTCATCGCCAATATCTGGAAAGGTTCTGCGTATTGTATGCTGATGTTCCAGGCAGCGCTTGACGGAATTTCCGATGACATTATTGAATCGGCCAAGATTGATGGAGCAAGTAAATTCGATATTCTTCGATGCATTGAGCTCCCGATTATCAAGGGAACAACATCAACAACGTTTATCATGGTAACGCTTGGAACGCTTGGAACTTTTGGTATGATCTATGCGTTTACCGGAGGCGGTCCTGGTGTTTCAACAACAACGTTGTCTGTCTATATGTATAAGCAGGCATTTGGGGCATTCCAGGTTGGATATGGTATGGCGATTGCACTGATTCTTCTGTCCATCGGCGCACTGCTTAGTTTCGTATATCTGCGCGTGATGAAAGCAAATCAGGATTAAACGGGGGTGAAGAAGATGAAAATGCATACAAGAAAACAGGTGGGAAATATCGCTGCCTATACATTATTAATTGTGATAGGAATTGCATTTGCAGTTCCGGCATTATGGCTTCTTTTTGCCGCATTTGATCCGACGGCGACGCTTGCAATCAAGATTCCAGAAAAATGGACCTTGGAAAACTTTAAGGTGATTCTGGAAAAAAACGGCATGCTCAGAGGTTTTTTAAACAGTTTGATTATAGCCGGCTCTACAACATTGATTATCGATGTAGTTTCGATTATGGCGGCATACCCACTGTCACGTTTTAAGTCAAAGGCTGCGACGAAGGTATCACTTGGGCTTCTGTTCCTTACATCACTTCCTGCATCAGCAATGATGCTGTCCACGTATAAACTGCTGGTAAAGTTTCATCAAATCGACAGCCTGTTCGGTGTCATCATGGTAATGTCTGCCAGCGGCACACCGTATGCAATCTGGATGTTTAAGAACTTTATGGATTCTGTATCAATCGATCTTGAAGAGGCTGCATGGGTAGACGGAGCGACCAAGGGACAGGCGATCCGGAAAGTACTGCTTCCGCTGATGCTCCCGGGCTTTATCACCGTTACCACGTACAATTTTATTAATGCATGGGGAAATTTTTACACACCGTTCCTGACTCTGATGAGTGCGGATAAGTTCCCGGCATCGGTAAATATTTATCGATTGTACGATGTACATGGGCTGGTGGTATATGGCCAGGTAGCTGCGTACGCAGTTATGTACATTATTCCAATCTTTATTTTATATCATTTTTCACAGGATAATATGTCGCAGGGCTTCAGCATGGGAGGCGCGACAAAGGGATGATAAAAGGAGGACTACCATGAAAACAATGCATATGATCGGAAATGCACATCTGGATCCCGTCTGGCTTTGGAACTGGCAGGAAGGATATCAGGAAAATAAAGCAACATTGAAGTCTGCGCTGGATCGCATGGAAGAATTTGACGATTTTATCTTTACCTCAAGTTCCGCTCAGTTTTATGAATGGGTGGAAAAAAATGAGCCGGAGATGTTCGAATGCATTAAAAAGAGAGTGCAGGAAGGACGGTGGAAAATCTGCGGCGGCTGGTGGATTCAGCCGGATTGCAATATCCCGTCTGGAGAATCCTTTGCAAGACAGGGACTGATCGCACAGAATTACTTTATGGAAAAATTTGGCGTGAAAGCGCACACTGGTTACTGCGTAGACAGTTTTGGCCATAATGTGATGCTTCCGCAGATTCTGCAGCTGTCCGGGATGGAAAACTATGTTTTCATGAGACCGGATCCAAATGAGAAGGATCTTCCAGCGAGAGCGTTTTTGTGGGAGTCACCGGACGGAAGCAGTGTAAAAGCATTCCGCATTCCGAACCGTTACTGTTTCTGGGAGAATATTCCGGAAGCAGTGGATATCTGTGCAAAAGAATATTCTGGGGGCAACGACCACATGATGTGTTTTTATGGCGTAGGAAATCATGGCGGCGGACCGACGATTAAGAATCTTGAGGCAATTAAAGAGCTGCAGAAAGAGAGAAAAGATCTTAAGATTGTTCTGAGTGATCCGGATACTTATTTTGCCGCAATCCGGGATTGTGAGCTTCCGGTTGTCAAAGAGGAACTTCAGCATCACTCACCGGGATGCTACACGGCAGAGTCTATGATCAAAAAGCTGAACCGCAAGGCGGAGAGTTCACTCTATGTGGCAGAAGCACTGTCTGTAGTTGCCCTGAAGCTTGGGAAACACGTGGATGATACGGAGCTGACAAAAGCATGGAAGGATGTACTGTTCAATCAGTTTCATGATACGCTAGCAGGTTCAGCAATTGAATCGGCGTATTTCGATGCGAGAAACCAGCTTGGAGAGGCACTTGCGATTGCGGATCGTTGTGTGACAGAGGCGACGAATGGCATTTCGTTTGATATCGATATTCCGCTGCAGCCGGAGCGGCTTCCAATGCTGGTATTCAACCCAAATTCATGGGATGTGAAAGCACCGGTAGAATTCGAGAACGGCATGTTTGGGAACGGCATTCAGCTGGAAACAGCAGAGATTGTGGATGCGGACGGAAAGGTGGCACCGCATCAGCTGATCGCACCATCCTGCCGGGTTGAAGGAAGAAAGCGGATTACGTTTACCGCGGAAGTTCCGGCACTTGGATATGCGCTGTATTACATAAAACCGGCAGAGAAAGAAGTACCATGCAGAGAAAGAAAAGACGCGGATGATCCATACATTCTGGAAAACGATCAGCTGAAAGTGACGTTCTCGAAGGAAACAGGTACGATCGAACGTATTTATGATAAGGTAAACGGACGAGAGATATTGAGCGAGGCATCGAGTGTTTCTGTGGTGGAAGACCTGAACGATACCTGGGGACATCAACTGAAGAAGCTGGATCAGAAAATCGGCGAGTTTTGGCTGGTTTCTGCAAAAGTTGCGGACTACGGACCGGTAAGAAAAGCGGTACAGTTTATTTCCAGATATGAGAATTCAACGCTGAAGCAGGTATTTTCTCTCTACGAGGGAGAAAATGTAGTGCGGGTGAAGGCAAAACTGAACTGGCAGGGTCATTTGAAGGCAGTCAAGATGTACTATACGGCAAATCTGAAGGACAGTTTTGAAGCAAATGCAGAGATTCCGTACGGTTACGTAAAGAAAAATACGATCGGACTGGAAGAGCCAATGCAGGGCTGGGCAGATGTTTCGGATGATACGTGCGGACTTGCAATCTTAAACGACTGCAAGAACGGCGTGGATTTCACCGGCAGCAGAATCGGTATCACCGTACTCAGAAGTCCGGTGTTTGCACACCATCAGCCGTATGAGCTGTGCGCGGAGGAAGAGGAAGAATATTCCTTTATGGATCAGGGAATCAGCGAATATTCCTATATTGTGGAGCCGCATGATGGAAAATGGCAGGATACGTCTGTGGTGAAAGATGCACGGCTGCTGAATCATCCGCTTGTGACAATGTTCGAGACATTTCATAAAGGTTCGCTTCCGCTTCGAAGCAGCTATCTGTCGATTGATGCGGAGAATGTTGTGATGAGTGCGCTCAAGAAACCGCTGAAAAAGAATGGCACGATCCTGCGCTGCTATGAGACGAGCGGACGCGATGCGCAGTGCACGATCCAGTTCATGGGAAGCAGCCATAAGACGACGTTCGACCCGCATCAGGTTAAGACATTCATAATAGAAGAAACAGGTACGTGGAAGGAAGTAAATCTGATCGAAGAGGAACTGTAAATATTACAAAAATCAGGACAGCAGGGGTTTGTGAGCTCCTGCTGTTTTTAAAAGGAGGGATATTATGTTTTTAACGGACAGAAAACTGGAACGGAGAATCGAGGAGTTGGAAGCGTATCGTTATAGAGATCGTTTTTCTCTTGAATGTCTTCAGGTAATGGAGGATATACAGGGGAAAGTAAATCCAGTTCTGCCGGAGAATTTTGATGGCTGGAAGGAGATGCGAGTTGGCGACAGATGGGAAGGAAGAGACGCTTATCTGTGGCTGCGCAAAAAAATAAAAGTGCCGGATGCGTGGAAAGGAAAGCGAATAACCGGTATTTTTGATTTTGGAAAGACCGGAGCAGGCAACAATTCGGGTTTTGAATCGATGCTGTATGTCGACGGGGAGATGTATCAGGCAGTCGACGGAAACCACAAAGAGGTATTTTTTGACAAGGAATTCTGCGGAAAGGAATTAAATCTTATCTTCCGCCTGTGGTCCGGTCTGGAGGGCGGAGGAAAACCGAAAGTTCAGGAACATCGGATTTCGTATGCAGATCTGGCGTGGTTGGATGAAAAGGTCGATGATCTTTATTATCTTTCTTCCATGGTATGGCAGACCATACAGGAACTGAAGAACACAGATCCAATCCAGCATGACCTGAGAGGCGCTCTGAATCGGGCATTTCTCTGTATTGACTGGTCAGAACCGGGAAGCGATATTTTTTATGAAAGTATTCATAAAGCGGATGGTCTGCTGAACGAAACGATTGACGGAATGGATAAAAAGTCTGCAGTGACAGTTTTCTGCGTAGGCCATACCCATATCGATGTTGCGTGGCTCTGGAGGCTGAAACATACGAGAGAAAAAGCTTCCCGTTCCTTTACGACGGCGCTTCGGCTGATGGAAGAGTATCCGGAGTATGTTTTTCTTCAAACACAGCCACAGCTGTATGAGTTTATGAAAGAGGAATTTCCGTCCATTTATCAGAAGATAAAAGAGCGGGTAAAGGAAGGCCGCTGGGAGGCGGACGGAGCGATGTGGGTTGAGGCGGACTGTAACCTGACAAGCGGCGAGTCACTGACCAGACAGATTCTGATCGGAAGCCGCTTCTTTAAGGAAGAGTTTGGAAAAGAACCAGAGTATCTGTGGCTTCCGGATGTATTCGGATACTCGTGGGCGCTTCCGCAGATTTTGAAAAAGTCGGGAATCGATACGTTTATGACAACAAAAATCAGCTGGAATCAATATAACCGTATGCCGCATGATACCTTTATCTGGAAAGGAATCGACGGCAGTGAGATTCTGGCACATTTTATCACGACACCGGAACCATGGCAGAAGCCAGGTTCCTGGTTTTATACGTACAATGGATATATTTTGCCGAAAACGGTAAATGGTTCCTGGAATGCATACAGTGAGAAGGCGATGAATAAAAAACTCCTGATTTCCTATGGATACGGGGATGGCGGCGGTGGTGTTAACCGCGATATGTTGGAAAACAGGCGTAGGCTTGATAAGATTCCGGGCATGCCGTTTGTAAAGACTTCGACGGCGTCAGAGTATTTTAAAGAATTGAAGGAGACGGTAAAAAATACAGAGGAATACGTAAATGTATGGGATGGTGAGCTGTATCTGGAGTATCACCGTGGAACGTATACAAGCCATGCACACAATAAACGGATGAACCGGAAAATGGAACTTCTGTATCGCCGCACAGAGTGGTTGACCGTTATGAGTGCACTGGCGCAAAAAAATCTGGAGCAGGCAAAACAGGAAGAACTGACAAAGGGATGGATGCACATTCTGACCAACCAGTTCCATGACATTATTCCGGGATCATCAATTCGGGAAGTATACGAGGATTCAGCAAAAGATTACAGATATATTGAATCAGTTGCACGGGGCGTAGAGAGCGATGCATTTCGCCATATCATTGAAGAAAAGGACGGGTATTACACGGTATGGAATGCGTCAGGCTGGAGCCAGAATGGAATTGTGGCGATTCAGAGTGCACAGGATGGAAGTTATTATGATACCGAAGGTAAGAAGCTGAAAGCGCAGCGCGAGGGAACGATCACTTATGTGGAAGTAAAAGACGTTCCACCGATGGGAAACAGGCGTATTGCTTTTGAGGCTGGCACGGGGAGAGAAGAGGCTGAAGATTTTACCGTTTGCGGACGCAGCGTGGAAACGCCATTTTATCGTATTGCATTCAATGAATATGGTCAGATCGTAGATTTGTATGATAAAGAATATGAGCGGGAGATTCTGGCGTCAGGAGCACGTGCCAATGTATTCCAGCTGTTCGAGGATAAACCGCTTGATAATGACGCTTGGGATATCGATATTTTCTATCAGGAAAAAATGCGGGAAGTGACGGAGCTGACAAAATTTGAAATCATAGAATGCGGAGCACTGCAACTGAAGATACATATGGAGTGGAAATTTATGCATTCGTCAATTGCACAGGATCTGATCCTTTACAGTACGTCCAGGAGAATCGATTTTTATACACACGTCGATTTTCATGAGCAGCATCAGCTGCTGAAGGCCGCTTTCCCAATTGATGTTCGGACTACTTACGGTACATATGACGTACAGTATGGAAATGTGCGCAGGCCAAATCACTGGAATACGAGTTGGGATCAGGCCAAATTCGAAAGCGTTGCACACCGGTGGGCAGATCTTTCGGAGCGAAATTACGGTGTCAGCCTGTTGAATGACTGCAAATATGGTCATGATATCAAGGAGAATGTTATGCGGATCACGCTGATTAAATCCGCTACACATCCGGATTATCTGCAGGATCAGGGAATGCATGAATTTACGTATGCATTGCTTCCACATGGGGGAGATTTTGTGGATGCGAAGACTGTGCAAGAGGCAGTGATGTTGAATGATCCTCTGTATGTGTCAAATGGTGTCTGCACGGTTTCATATGAGAGCTTCTTAAGCTTTGACAATGACCAGATTGAGCTGGATGCGGTTAAGAAGTCGGAGGATGGAAAGTATATTGTGGTACGTTTTCATGATTTTGCCGGTTCCTCGCAGAAGGTGACCGTGACACCTGGATTCACCTGGCGGTCATGGAGAGAAGGAGATCTGCGCGAGCGTGCGATTGAAGAGGCACATCTGGATGGAAAGATTACGCTTTCACTGCATGCATATGAGATTAAAACAATATTGATTTTGGTGTAGAATTGTTATTCAAAATAACCATATAATGTATGTGACTAAAAATAGCTCGCTCGATCGAGTAAAAGAAACGAAAAAGAGGGATTGCTGCGGCAGTCTCTTTTTTTGCACAAATTATTTGACTCCGCAGATTTATCCATATTCCCAAATTTCCTTTCCTATGATAAAGTATAGAAAAAGCATTTTGGAGATGTACAGAAAGTATGAATGAGACAGGAATTTTTAGAAAGATCACCAGCGGCATTTGCAGATGGTTCGCGCTCGGACTGGGGAAGAACTTGCACAGTACAACGAGGCGGGAGAATATGACGCGGAGCTGTTGATGGATAATCTGTAGGCTATAAAAGGATACTGTGTGATCAGCTATTCTCTGCGCGATACAGTGGAGAAGGCGCATATGGCAAGTGCTTCGAAGACGAATTTCCTGCGCCTTATGAGTATGCAGTGATTTTTATGGATATCATGATGCCAGACATGAGTGGCTACGAGACGACGCGGCAGATCCGTGCAATGGCAGATATGAAGAAGGCTGGAATCCGGATCATTGCGATGACGCAAATGCATTCAGGCAGGATCGCAGAGCAGCGCTTTACACCGGGATGAATGGGCATGTGACAAAGCCGATCGAGACAGAGAAGCTGCTGGAAATGATTGAACAGGTGCTCAGAGAAAAGGAGAAATAGAAAATGAGAAAAAGAATGACGGCAATCTTATTTGTGGCAGGGCTTACGGCTTTTTCGCTTACCGCATTTGCGGATGAAAAGGACGACCGAATTCAGGAGCTGGAGGAGCAGATCGTGGAGATGCAGCAGACGATCGATGATCTGCAGAAGCAGCTGGATGAGGCAAAGGCAGGAGAGACAAAAGAGGCGTCTGAGGTTTCGAAGGATGAATACGGCATGGGTGAGACGTGGACGGTCGATGGACAGTGGAAGCTTACGGTTCTGTCGGTGGAAGAGACACAGGAGCGCAATGAATACTCGGATAAAAATCCGGTGGCTGTTTATCTCGTTACGTATGAATATGAGAATCTTGGTTATGAGGAAGATGGCTGGAATGGACTGTATCTTTCTATGGAGGATGGCATTGTGGATACAGCAGGAAAGATGGGCTATGACTATCCGGGCGATGTAACGGATTATCCGCAGGAGACGCCGGTTGGTGCGACCTGCACGGCGCAGGCATGCATCGGCGTGGAGAATGCCGGTGATTTCAAAATTCATTTTTCCACGTATGACGGAAACGGAAAAGAGCAGAAGGCTGTTTTTGCTGTGAAAGTTGACGGGGAGAATTGACAGCGAAAGCAAGGGATTTTATAATGAAGAGAGCAGGAGTTTTGCCGGAGAAAAAAGGATTCAAGAGTGTGTGTGATGGTTCCGGCAGGACTTCTGCTGTCAAAGCGGATATTCGCAATCCGCTTCGCTACTTGTAGGATCATAAGGGATCCTCCCGCAAGCGGGTCCTTCCTTATGATATTTCATAACCGAGTAGCTGCTTCGCAGCTTATCAGGAGTGGCTTGTACCACTCCTGATACAAGCAAGTCCCTACCCACTGCTTATTGCTGCACGCAATTGAAGCAGGGGACTTGCTTGACTCGGTTAAAAAAACAGGCCGCCTGCGATTCAAAAAATCGTGGCGGCCGTTATGGCTTTTTGGAAGATAAATCAGTTTTGAGCGGTTTGCGCCGCTTTTTTCTCTGGCGAAGCGGAAGCAACCAGTACACCTGCCATCATCAGAGCCGCTCCGAAATATCCCTTTGCGGAGAGTGTTTCCTGCAGGAAAAGAAAAGCGAACAGTGCGGAAAACAGCGGTTCCAGGGAGAAGAGAAGTCCGGTGTGCTCCGGGGTGGTGTATTTCTGTGCCATCGGCTGTGCAACGAATCCAAATGCGCTGCAGATCAGGGCAAGGCCGAGAACCGCCATCCACTGGGACGGAGCAGCCGGAAGCGTCGGTGTCTCAAAAAGCATGGTACAGATCAGGCCGTAAAGTCCGGCAAATCCGAGCTGCCAGATGCCAAGAAGAAGTCCGTCTTCTTTCTTCGTAAAATCAGCGGTAAGCAGAATGTGGAAAGCATAGACAACGGCACCGATCAGGCAGAACACATCGCCGCTGTGCAGTGTCATTGACTGCTGCAGCGTCATAAAACCAATGCCGGTCATAGTCAGTAAGGTACCGATCACAATCGGACGGTTCGGAAGACGTCTGGTGATCAATGCATGGAAGACGGGGACGAGAACGACAGTCGTACTTGTCAGAAAACCGGCGTTTGAGGTGGAAGTCGTCTGCATGCCGTGAATCAGGAAGGCAAACAGTCCAAACAGAAACAGTCCGAGGATGCTGCCGCGCAGGAGCGTGCGTGGTGTAGTCTGTTTTGTTTTTTCCCGGAAGAGCAATGATACGACGAAAAATGCGATCAGAAAACGCAACGCGATCAGCGAAAACGGCGGGATCGTACCGAGGCCGACCTTCATCAGCAGGTAGGAACTGCCCCACGCCATTGCTACTAGCCCGATCAGTGCGTCCGCACGGTGCTGCGTCCAGCCGATGTTCTGGTGCGAAGGCAGCGCGATCGTATCCGAGAGCGGAAATGTGGTTTCGTTTGATTTGAAAAATTTATCAGAAAAAAGACTCATGATGATTACCTCACGTCAGAATGAAATTTGACCCGAACCAGCAGGCGTTTCGCTGCAAAGGGAATGGCAGCCACCCCACCGCTTTGATTAGAAAAAGAATGGGAGAACGCTTGACATTTCGGTTCCCAACGTCCTATTATACCCATGTAAAGACATTTGAAAAGAGAATTATATGAATGGGAGACATTCTGAAAAGTTATGGGACTCAACCGGTATGAAATATTTTTAAAGGTAGCTGAAGTCGGAAATATTACAAGAGCAGCCGAGCTTTTGCACTACACGCAGGCGGGCGTCAGCCACTCAATTGCGGCGCTGGAACGGGAGGCGGGTGTGCCGCTTCTGATCCGCGGATCAAACGGGGTAACACTGACAGAAAATGGAAAGCGGCTGATACAGCCGATCCAGACGCTGGTGAACGATCAGCGGGCTCTGGAACAGTCGATTTTTGAGATCAATGAGGTGGTGGCGGGAACGCTGCGCCTTGGAGCATTTACGAGTGTGGCGGCGCAGTGGCTTCCATTTTTAATCCGCGATTTTCAAAAAAAATATCCGAATGTGGAGTTTGAACTGCTGGCAGGAGATTATGATGAGATCACAGAACACATTTTCAGCGGGAAGATCGACTGTGGATTTTTGAGTGCGCCGACTGCGGAGGGGCTTTCTTTTGCACCTCTGTACGAGGATCCGATGTTGGTGCTGCTGCCGGAAGGCCATGAACTGGAGCGTGAACAGGTGCTGACACTTGCGCAGATCAAAAAGGAGCCGTTTATTCTTCCGATGAAAGGATCGGACAATGATATTCAGGCAGTGCTGCGCGGGAGCAGCAAAAAAGTGCAGGTGCGCTACACGTTAAACGACGACTTCTCTGTAATGTCGATGGTATCGCACGGTTTTGGGATTACGGTCATGCCGGAACTGATTCTGAAAAATTTCAATCTGGCACTGTCTGTCCGTCCGATGGATCCGCCGCAGTACCGGACGATCGGGATCGCATCCCCTCCGATGGACCGCCTGTCGATTGTGACGAAGACGTTTATTCATTACCTGAGCGGGATTGCGCCGAAGGAATATCGGGAGATGTGTTAGAGCCTGTTTCTGAAACCTTATAAGGGAGAAAATATGCCTGCAAAGGAGAAGTTCTTATGAATCTGCAGGTGGCGAAAGAAGACCGTGAATGTCAGCTTTACAAAATGTTTTAGGGTAAAAAAGATTCCGGGAATGTGTAAATCGGTATTCCCGGAATCTCTTTTATCGATCAAAGCTACTTGTAGCTGTGCATATTTTCATGGATCGATATCAGTCGATCTTTAAGATCAGTTCCAGCACGCGGCGTGCGCAGTGCTCCAGCTCCGGACGGCCAAGCTCGCCGAGTTCCATCGCTTTTTTGACACGCTCCGGATAGCCGTTCCCCATCTTGACATCGTTTCCGGCCTTGATTTCTTTGTAGTGCTCGCCGCGTGTCCACCAGTCGGTTGTGACCATGCCTTCAAAGCCCCACTCGCCGCGCAGGATATCCTCAAGGAGCTCACGGCACTCGGAAGCGCGGTGACCGTTGACCGCGTTGTAGGAGGACATGATCGTCCACGGCTGCGCTTCTTTTACGATGAGTTCGAATGCTTTCAGGTAGATCTCACGCAGTGCACGCTCGGATACGCGGGAATCGCTGTGCTTGCGGTTTGTCTCCTTATTGTTGACAGCAAAATGCTTTACGGAAGCAGCGATGTGCTGTGACTGGATGCCGCGCACCATTGCAGCGCCTGTTTTGCCTGCAATCAACGGATCCTCAGAATAATATTCAAAGTTTCTGCCGCACAGAGGATTGCGGTGAATGTTGATCGCAGGGGTCAGCCATACGGCGAGGTTATTTTCTTTTACTTCCTCCGCACCAGCGGCTCCAACCTGAAAAACAAGTTCAGGATTCCAGGTGCAGGCAAGAAGCGTTGCGCATGGCCATGCAGTTGTGCAGACACCGCACTGCGGAGCAATACGCAGTCCGGCAGGACCATCTGCGGTCATGATCGACGGAACGCCGTATTCAGGCAGGTTTCCAAAGCCGAAGGTATTTGCAACGCCGGTGTTTGGCTGACCGCCGAGGAGATGGATCAGATCGTCGTCACTTAACTGTGCGATGAAGTCGTCAAGGCTGAGTTTCCCTTCTGCGACTTCGATCAGCTGACGGCGTCCGCCGTTGTCATAAAGGGGAGCAGCCGCGCAGCCGCGGATGGCCGGAAGAATCCCTTCCTCGGTGCCCGGTACCATCTTTTCGAATGCGCAGGTGTTCATATCATTGCACTCGCCGGTTGGAAGCTCCTCAAAGGAACCATCCGAGCGCATCCGTTTTGCAAGGCTGGTCGGGGCGAGGTGGGAGGTAAGCTGCAGAGTTATTGTATGTTCGTTGACTTCCAGCGTAAACGCGGCTTTTTCGGCACTGCGTACGGAAGTACCGATGTAGAATGCGTACGTACCCTGTTCCAGGACGTAAGCGGATTTTGCAATCTTTCCAAGGTCATCGTACGATGCAAGGTCTTTTTTTGCAAAGGACAGCGTTACGATCTGCAGCTCACCTGGCTGCAGAAGGCGCGTTTTTTCATAGGTGATCAGCTTGCGTGCCGGTCCGTCGAGGATTTTGCCCGGTGCCTGGCTGTAGAGCTGAACGACTTCCTTTCCTGCGGTGTGTCCGGTATTTACAACCTGAACCTGCGCACAGATCGAGTCACCGCATTCGGACATTTTTAAAACAGAAACATCAAATGTGGTGTAGGACAGACCGTAGCCGAACGGGTAAACGACTTTTTCTGCCGCACCTGGGATTGTTTCAAAGTAGCGGTAGCCGACGTAGAGGTCATCTGTGTAATTCACATAATCAAAGGATTCATGGAAGCCTTCTGTGGACGGATAGTCTTCGACTCTGGCTGCGAAGGTGTCGACCAGTTTTCCGGAAGGGGTTCCCTTGCCGACGAGCAGTTCAGCCATCGCAAGGCCGCCTTCCATGCCTCCCTGCCAGCCAAGCAGAGCGGAAGAGATATGCGCATCATCACGTACCCAGCTAAGGTCAATGATCCCGCCGATATTTAAGACAACGGCAACGCGGTCAAAACGGGAGGTGACCTGAGCGATCGTCGCTTTTTCTGCTTTCGTCAGATAAAAGTCGCCGTCCGGGAAAACGTCTGCAGAGATTTTCGGCATGGAGGTTTCATTTTCCCACGGATTGAATTCGTTGTTGCACTCGATGCTGGAGCGGTCCCAGCCCTCGCCGGAAAAACGGCTGATTACGATCAGAGCAGTATCGGCAAAGGCGCGTGCACCGTCCGCAAGCGCATCGGAAAGAGCAGGCTCAACCGTCATTCCGGGAGCAGCACCTGCATCATACTGAGACTGTACATTGCTGCGGTAAAAATCACAGAGCGGCTCGTAGATCTGCACTGCATCGCCCTGCATTTTCAGTCCGTCGTAAAGGTTATGTACGTAGGAAACAGTCACATCGCCGCTTCCGCCGCCTCCTTTCACGTAGTCGAAGCTTCCTTTCCCGAAAAGTGCGATACGGCTTCCTTTTTTGAGCGGAAGTACGTTGTTTTCATTTTTTAATAACACCATGCCTTCCTTTGCGGCTTCTTTGGAAAGCTGAATGTGTTCTTTGCTTGCCGTTACGCGTCCGCTTTCATGAAGCGGAAGATTCGGCTGAAAATTTACTCTTGTCCACTTATTCATAAGAGACCTCCTGAAATATTAGAAAAAATGGCAGCAGATATTGCTTTGTATGTTTACAGTCTACGGGAAAATGAAATCATTGAAAAGACGGTTTCTTGCTTTCTTAATAGGTTGATATTGATATTTAAAAAACGATTTGTTAGAATTATTTCAGAAAAAAGGGGTGATTTTGATTTGAACGGACAGAAAAATCTGGAACACGAGATTATTTTTGAGGATGTGCGCACGCAGCTTTATTTTGCGTGCTATACAGGAGAGGAAAAAATGCTTCTGGCACACTGGCATGAGCATCTGGAACTTGTCTATGTGCTGGAAGGGGAGATGACAGCCTACAGCCAGGACAGTGTGTATGAGCTTGTACGCGGTGATCTTTTCCTTGCAAATACAAGTGAAATCCACTACACCCACACGCACTGTGGGACGCGTTACTGCCTGCTTCAGATTCCGCCGGCGCATTTAAAGCGCATTACTCCGGATTGGAAAACGCTGCGTTTTCAGGAGTATATTATGCATTCTGAGGAGTCGGGAAGCCTGAGCGGGCGTCTCGGTGCCATTTTTCGGTCAATGCTTTTTTTGCAGGAGAGAAAAGGGCAGGGCGATCAGCTGTTGCTGCTCTCAGAGGTATTTCGGCTGCTTTATCTGCTTGACACGGAGGCACGGGAAGAAAAGTCTTCTGGCCGTCTGGAGGAAAATGTGCGTGATCTGGAGCGGATCAAACAGACGATGGAATACATTCAGGATCATTACCAGGAGCCGCTGACTCTATCAGACGGAGCCGCATTTCTTTCGGTGACGCCGGAGCATTTCTGCCGGCTTTTCAAAAAATATACCGGTCAGACATTTCTCGGTTATCTGGGGCAGGTACGTATGACACATTTTTATGAGGATCTGAGCGGGGAGGATAAAATTACACTTCTGCTGGACCGCCATGGAATCCGAAACTATAAGGTATTTCTGCGGGAATTTAAGAAAAACTATGGTCAGACGCCGCAGCAGGTTAGAAGAAAAATCTCATAAGGAGGGAATCTCATAAGGAGGGACCCATCGCAGATGGGAGGATGCCTTATGAGCTTGCGTCCGGTAATAAAAGTCTTACGGTACCAGAATCAGCGAAAAATCTCATAAGGAGGGACCCATCGCAGATGGGAGGATGCCTTATGAGCTGCCCGCTTGCGGGGGGATGCCTTATGAGCTGCCCACTTGCACCGAAGAAAGAAGTGTGATAAAAAAGAAACTGTGCGAAACGAAAAAACAGCAAGGGGTACGATCATCCTATGAACGAAGAAATGCAGTGCATCCGTTGTATTCTGGATGCGGGCGAGCTTATTTTAAAATCAGGTGGCGAGATCAGCCGCGTGGAGGATACGATGACCCGTATGTTTCATGCATACGGGTTTCTTCGTGCGGACGTTTTTACGATCACATCATCGATTGTGGTGACGGTGTATACAAAGAATGGAGAAATCCTGACGCAGACGAGACGTGTGTCAGGCTATGACATGAATCTGGAACGTGTACACGAGATGAATCAGCTGGCGCGGGACGTCTGTACATCGCCAATGCCGCTTCACGAATTGGAAAAGCGCATTGACACGATCCGGACTTCACCGGAACTTTCCGGTTGGCGGATGGTACTGCTGTATGGAGCAGTGGCGGCAGTATTTTCCGTATTTTTTGGCGGCGGTGTGTGGGAAGCATTTTTCGGCGGCCTGACGGGTATGGGGCTTTGTCTGTTGCTGCAGTTGCTGGAAGGTCCGGTGACGAACGCGATTGTGCGCTATGCGCTGGCAGCTGTACTTGGTGGCCTGTTTCTCGGTATGACCAGAAAATATGCCGTGGATTACAGCATTGAACCGGCACTGATGGGCAATATCATGCTTGTGATCCCGGGCATTCCGTTTACCAATGCGATCCGGGATATGTTAAACGGAGATACGATGTCAGGTATGCTGCGGATGAGTGAATCGCTGCTGCGCACGATCGCACTTGCCGCAGGCTTTGTCGGAGCATTGACGATTCTTGGAGAAATATAACCGAGTAGCGAAGCGGACCTGGAATATCCGCTTTGACCTAAGGAGGAGTCTTATATGACATTTCAGGAAATTACAGAGATCATCGCCGCAGGCCTTGGCTCGATCGGCTTCTCGATGATGTTTCAGCTGCGCGGCAAAAAGCTGATTCTGATCGGCTGCGGCGGGGCGTTGTCCTGGTTTATTTTTCTTTTTGGAAAAAATAGTGGTTCGTCATTAAACGGACTGTTATGGGCGGTGATCGTGGCGGCGGCCATCGCGGAGATTGAAGCGAGGCACCGCAAAACACCGGTGATCGTGCTGGAAGTACCACTGCTGGTGCCACTGATCCCCGGAGGCGATCTGTACCGCATGATGGTTTCGATCATGACAAAAGGTGTGCGTGCTTCGATCGATCCGCTGGTATGGCTGGCGCAGGAGGTGTTTGTGATCGCGGCAGGCGTTATCCTCGTGTCGACTGTGGCTTCGCTTCTCGTGAAAGCGGCGCATGCGGTGCGGCAAAGTGTACGGTGATTTCGGCAACTTCGCTGTTGGTGCCGATGCGCATGGCAGGACCCCAGACGCCGACCCCGGAGGTGACGATGCTGGCCATATCCTGAATGCGGATCATACCGCAGGAATTCTTCCAGCCGATGCGTGTGGTGAGGTTGCCTGGAAAGAGCTGTCCGTCATGGGTGTGGCCGGAAAGCACGAGATCGGCATGGGCATCAGCAAGGGAATCAAGTTCAGAGGGCTGGTGATCGATGACGATGACCGGGCGATCGGGGCGAAGCGCGGCGGTCAGTTCCTTTGCAGAGCGGCGGATGATGCCGCTTTTCTTTTTGCAGGAGGCATCAAGCCTTCCGATCAGGTAAAAAGAATGATCGATCAGAAGCGTTTCATCCTGAAGCAGTGTGATGCCGGAGTCCTCAAGAAACTGATCCATGCGCGGATCGCTTCGGATCGCGTCGCTGCCGGAATCAAAGGTGAATCCGGCGAGGATCAGCTCGTCAATGTCGTGGTTGCCCCAGCAGGCAAAGCTTCCGTACGTGCTGTCAATTGAGGCAAGCAGGGCAGAAATTTCTTCCGGGCGCTGGATTGCATCAAAATCATTGTCGAAGATATCACCGGCAAAGACGACCAGATCCGGCTGGATCGTGTCGATCACATCCTTCATTCGCTGCATCTGTTTCAGACCGATGCTTCCGCCAAGGTGCAGGTCAGCCACAAGTGCAATTTTCAGCTCCGGAATGGAAGCATTTTTTTGAACAGAGACCTCGTAAGAGGTCTTTTTAATATGTGCGGCATGGCAGATTCCGTAGATGGAAATCAGAAGGACGGACGAAAAAATGATTCCACCGGTGATGCGCAGCGAGTTTGCGTCAATTGCGGAAAAAAGGGACTGATGCGTGGCAAGGCAGTAAAAGATCCGCAGAAAGTCTGCAAGCAGCAGAAAAATCAGCAGGTACATCAGCGTGCCAAGCCAGTAATTGTTTAGAATCCGCATTTTGCCGCGCATTTTTCCCGGTGCAAATGCGGCCGCGAGCGGGCTAAGCGCGAGCAGAATATAGCAGGTGATAAACGGAATCACGAACCAGGGGCTTCCGAGAAACGAATGCAGTGTGCGGAACCACAGCAGCATCCGGCTGATGAGATAAACGTTCAGCAGTAAATAAAGCGGAGAAAGAAGTACGGCGCCCAATCAAAGACCTCCTGTCTGGTGAAACAAAGAAAACGCGCGGAATCGCGCGTTTTCCTGTTGTTAATATAGAAATAACTCTTAGCCGACTGCTACTTCGCTTGATGCCTCGGACTCGATCTCACCAACTGCGTCCTCGATGGAAGTAACCGGGTTTTCAACGTCCTGTGCTGCCTGAATTGCCTCATCCGGAACTGTGATGTCAACTGCATCGCCGTATGCACAGGTGACATCGATGGATGCATCGTTGAGTACGATCTCAGCAGTGGAACTGTCATCAGAAGATGCAAGAGCGCCTGCAAAAACTGCGTTTAAGTTAGTCAGATCACTGTCATTGAGATCCATGTGCATGCTGACCGGAAGATAAGTTGTAGTATCGATATAGTACTGAAGCTTCAGGGAGATGCCATCAAGATAAGCAAGAGCAGTGGCAACATCCGTATCGGAGGAAAGATCCTCGCCTGTAAGCTCGGAACTCTTGTTGATCAATGTGTTCAGTGCATCCTTGTCGATGACTGCGGTCAGAAGATAGCACTCTTTGCCATCTACTTCTGCTGCTTCCGGTGCAAGCTCAAAGGTAAGGCCCCAGTCTGCGTAATCGGATACATTGAAAGAGTTGGACAAATTGATCAGCTGGCTGTAATCGATGCTGCTGTCGGTTGTGTGCTCCCACTGGCCTTCACCGGTAGCGGAGTCTTTTGAATAAACGTAAGTATCGAGTGCGCCGTCCTCATTTGTAACAGCGTACATTTTCATGTCGACAGTCTGATTCTGACCGAAGAAAGACACTGCGGCGTTTCCGTCCATCTGCATGCCGAACGGATCCATGTTTGCAGCCATGTCAAAACCACCGGTTAACTTTGCCTGAAGTGTAGAGGTCGTAGACCCGTCGTTGACATTGACTGCGCCGTCGAAGTTCATTTTCATGGTCATTGTCACGCCGGCAGCATCTTTTGATGCTTCCTGTGTTTTCTGAAGCACATCATTTGCTGTCTGGGTATTGTCGAAACCACACAGCATGGAAGCTGTACCGAGAACTGCAAGACCAAGCACTAATTTCTTTTTCATAATCCCAAATTCCTTTCTGTAATAGATTTGACAGAAGTGTCAAACGTGATGATGGATTTATCTGCGAAAAACTGCAGAAAAGTCCTGAATTACAGTTATTATAACACTGTTGTTTTTGAGTGTCCAGAAAAAGAGAGGGTTTATGGTCAAAATTAAGGTTTTGTTAATGAGTGTCTGTCATGTATTTTTTGACAATTGTCTGCATCTCTTCCCATTTATTTTCCATATCGGAAACCAGTTTAAACTGAGTGCGGGCGCGATCCAGATTGTGCTCTGACCGGTGAATCTTAAAATACGTGTCACCGCAGAGGTAATCGGTCAGAAAACGCATGCCGCATTCGTAGGTCATGACTTTTGCACCAAGCGGAAGGGCGGCAATTTCATTGTCTGTCAGGCGGCCGCCGCAGCCTTTCAGAAAGCCCTTCACATAGGCTTCATATAATTCCATACTGCAGCTTACTCTGGAAAGATCTTTTTCATCCTCCGCAGCGGTACTGGCACCGAAACGGATGGAATCGCCAAAATCATTGACAGACAGACCCGGCATCACTGTATCCAGATCAATGACGCATAAGCCTTTTCCGGTTGCCTCGTCAATCAGGACATTGTTGGACTTGGTGTCGTTGTGCGTAACGCGGAGCGGAATTTTTCCCTGCTTTTGCAGGTCGCCCAGCACACAGGCAAGGTCAGAATGCTGCCGCACAAACTGGATTTCTTTCATGACACCGGCAGCACGGCCGCAGATATCTTCGGTAACAGCTTTTTCAAAAGTTTTAAAACGAACTGCCGTGTTGTGGAAATCAGGGATGGTCTCATGCAGAGTATCTGCCGGAAAGTCTGCCAGCATCTGCTGGAAATGTCCAAACGACAGGGCACTCTGATAAAAATCTTCCGGATTTTTTACCTGATCCAGTGCATACACGTGGTCAATATAATGGTAAGCACGCCAGTATTCTCCGAAATCGTCTTTATAATATGGTTTCCCATCGGCGGCGGGAACAAAATCCAGAGTTTCCCGCCGGGGATTTCCGCCGGCGGCTTTGATCTTTTCTTTCAGGAATCCGGTCACGCCGATAATATTTTCCATCAGCGCTTCCGGATCGGTGAAGATGGTTTTGTTCATATGCTGTAAGATGTATGCGTGTTCCTGATCATTCTGCTCATAGGTCAGCAGATAAGTATCATTGATATGACCGTTTCCGTAGGAAATACAGTCCTTATAAGTGCCTTCAATCGCGAACCCATGGCAGGCCTGCGGCAATCCGTTCGTTGTTTTTTGCGTATCCATTAAAAACTCCTTTTCAGAAACTTAACCCTTGACACCACCGGATGTCAGACCGCCTACCAGATTCTTTTCGATACCGATGAACAGTATCACAACCGGAACGATCGCATACAGGGATGCTGCGAACAGATACTGCCATTCAATCATGTTGTAACCGTTGAAGATGTTGATGCCGACGGTCAGAGGTTTGAACGTATCTGTGGAAATCAGGGTCAGTGCTACGGTATATTCATTCCATGCATTGATAAACACGAAAATCAGTGCAGTTACAATACCAGGTGCGGCAACCGGAAGAAGGATTTTAATCAGCGCCTGTACACGGTTGCAGCCATCGATGGCGGCAGCCTGTTCCATTTCAGCGGAGATACTTATAAAAGTACCGCGCAGCAGCCAGATGGCAAATGCCTGGTTAAATGCGGCATTAATAAAGATCAGGCCAATGATGCTGTTGGTCAGGTGCAGAAACATCATGACCTTGTAGATACCAATCAGAAGAACGACCGGGGCAAACATCTGGGAAACAATGACGAATCCAAGGAAAATGGTCTGTCCTTTGAATTTCATTCTGGATAATGCATAGGCTGCAGGGATGCCGCAGAGCATGGCCAGAAGCGTGGATCCGCCTGCAATCAGGATGGAATTCAGCATGTAATTGGCCATGGGAGCTTTAGACCATACGTCGATCAGGTTGGACCAGATAGCTTCCACCGGAAAGACCGTACCGGAGGTGGAGAAGATTTCCGCACGGCTCTTTAATGCAGTACAGATTGTGACAAAATACGGATACAGTGTAATCAGGCAGATGATGATAACAGCCAGATATAACAATACCCGTAACACGGTTTTTTTAACGGATTTTGCATTTCGCATATCAGTCATCTCCTTTCCTTAATACAGATACCATGTAAATACTTGCACAAATAAAGAGAATCAGGAATCCGATCACGGAAACAGCGGCAGCATCGCCCTGTTTGCCATTGTAAAATGCAAGCTTGTACAGGTAAGTTACCAGTGTATCGGTGCGGTTCGCCGGATCACCCTTTGTAATGGTCCAGATGATCGGGAATGAGTTAAATACATAAATGATATTCAGTACCGTACTTACTGTAAGAGAAGGACGAACCAGCGGAATGGTGATCTGAAACATCTTCTGCCAGTAATTGGCGCCGTCTACCGTAGCAGCCTCATAGAAGCCATCATCAATACTCTGCAGGCCGGACAGTACGGTAAAGGTAACGAACGGAATTGTTACAAAGATACCACAGGCGATCTCCCAGGCAAAATAGGCACCAGCGGTCGGTGTCCAGTTGATGGCGTGATCAATAATACCAAGCTTCATCAGAAGTGTATTCAGTGTACCGTAATCGGTATCAATGATGAATTTCCAGATACTTGCCTGTACGATCAGTGTGGTAGCCCACGGGAATACCACAATGGCACGTGCAATTTTACGGCCTTTAAAATTATTGTTCAGAATAATGGCAAGGATAAAACCAAGTAAGGTGGATAATCCTACCACCGCAACAGTCCATATCACTGTATTTTTCAGAACCATGGAGAATATCGGACTGCTCAATACTTTATGGAAATTGTCAAATCCACAGAAGCCTTTGATCAGACCGGCTTTACTGATCTTGCTCAGGGACATGCGGAATACGAATCCAATCGGAGTGACAATGAAGACCGCCATCAGAAGTACGCTTGGAAGAATCCAGATATATGGTTCTATACGTCGAAATTTTTTCTTCATTAGAATGCCTCATTTCTGTAATGTCATAAATAAAAACGTGCTGGACTTAAAAAAATGGACCGAACCTTAACAGCCCGGCCCATTTTCTGTTCTTATTCTGTTTTTTGAAAGGTAACTGTTCAGAGCCAAGCAAAATTTCATAAAACAGGCGGAAAATGCTTGCATTTTTAAGCCTGTTTTTGAAATTTTATTTGGCGGATACGCCACACCGACGAAATGCGTAGCATTTTGGAGGTTGGCTCTGAACAGTTACTTTGAAAATATGGTTCTGACTTAACCTGCGATTTCTGCCTGAAGGTTATCCAGCTGTTCCTGAACGCTTTCACCAAGGAGTGCATTCTGCTCTGCGCTGATAACGCCCTGTTTTACGTCTGCCCATTCAGCTTTTGCTGTCGGATAGAACTTGCAGTTTGCAAGGATGTCGATCCAGCTTGCCATATCAGGATCTGCAGCAGCAAGAGCCTCGCCGCCAGTCTTGGTTGCCGGCAGGAAACCTTCCATAGCCACCCAGTCGGTGTAACGTGCATCATCATAGAAGTAATCGAAGAATGTTGTGATTGCTGCTTTTTCTTCGTCGGTATAATCATTATCGAAGCACATAAATCTGTCCATAACGCCTGCGGATACAGATTCACCTGTATTGCTCGGGATAGAAGCTACGCCGTAGTTTACTTCATTGCCGCCGTCTGCGATGTAAGTCGGTAAGCTGTTAGGAGCGATAACCATGGCAATCTTGCCTGCTCCGAACATATCCTGCAGGTCGTAACGTGTGTCGTTGGCCGGATCGCTGTTGGTGTAACCTGCATTTACGAGGCTGATTGCGTATTCAATCGCTGCTACGTTCTCGGCGCTGTTCAGTGTCCAGTTGCCGTCATCATCTACGAATCCGCCGCCGTTGTTCCAGGTATAGTAAGCAAATGCTGCCTGACCTTCGTCAGTTGTCATATCAATACCCCATGGATAAATGCTGTCATCGTAAGCCTTGATTGCTTCGCATGCTGCGGTCAGTTCATCCCAGGTAGTAGGAACTTCTACGCCTGCAGCGTCAAGAATGTCTTTGTTGTAGTACAGAGCGCGTGCGGAAGCGAGGTCCGGAATAGCCCATACCGTACCGTCTACTACAGACTGGTCAAGGAATGCGTCATACATCTTACTGTATGTCTCTTCGGATACAACATCCTGAATCGGAAGCAGCAGATCATCTGCCTGATAGTCAGCAAATACGTCGATGTTCAGAACATCCGGAGCTTCGCCGTTGGCGATACGCGTATTTACAACGGTGTAAATGTCGTTCCAGGATACTACTTCTACGTTCAGATTGATCCCCGGGTTGTCTGCATTAAAGTCTTCTACAAACTGTGCCCACCAGTTAGTTGTGTTCTGACCGTACTGTGCAGCGATTACGTTCACATCTACTGGATCTGCTGCCACGGCGCTCATAGATGCCATTGCCATAGCCATTGCCATTGCTGCGCCTGCGGTTAAAACTTTTTTCATTTTGAAACCCTCCTTAAAAATAAATTGTGGCAAATCACTTACCTCATCGTACCATGATTTGCCTCTCTGGTAAAAATATACTATGAAAATAAGAAATAGTCAATAGAATTGTTGAAAATACTAACAAAAAACAATGTCGAGCAAATATAAAATTAAAAAATGCACAAAGACATATGCAGAATCAGGAAAAAGCTGAAAAATAAGCATTTTCCTGTCAGACAGCGTCCGTTTTTGCGAAAAATAAATCTTGAAAACGGGGGCGGCTGTGGTATCATGAAATATCGTAAGGAGGGACCCGTTTACGGGAGGATCCCTTACGATCCTGCAAGCAGCGAAGCGAATTGCAAATGTCCCCTTTACAAAAAAACACAGCAAAGGAAGAAAGCCATGAACTATACAGAAGCAGTAAATTATATAGAAGAAGTACCAAAGTTTACGAAAAAAAACAAACCGGAAAATACGTTGGAGCTGATTCGCCGGATCGGCCATCCGGAGCGTGCGATGAAGGTGATCCATGTGGCAGGAACGAACGGAAAAGGTTCCGTCTGTGCGTTTCTTTCCTCCATTTTAACACGGACAGGAAAGCGCACCGGACTGTTCACTTCCCCGCACCTTGTGGAGATCACGGAGCGTTTTCAGATCAACGGGGAAAATGTTTCCCATGAAGTGTTCGCGCGGGCATTTACCAGGGTAAAGGAAGAAGTAGACGCGATGATAAAGGACGGCTATGCGCATCCGGCGTATTTTGAGCTGCTCTTTGCGGCAGGACTTCTGATCTTTGCGGAGGAGAAGGTGGAGTATCTCGTGATGGAGACGGGACTTGGCGGACGGCTCGATGCGACAAATCTTGTGGAGCATCCGATCGCGGTGGTGCTGACGACGATCAGTCTTGATCATATGGAATATCTGGGCGACACGGTGGCAAAAATCGCAGCGGAAAAAGCCGGGATTATTAAAGAAGGTGTTCCGGTCATTTTTGACGCGCGTAATCCGGAGTCGGCAGAAGTGATCTTTCAGACCGCGAAAGAGAAGCACGCACCGGTTTATCCGTACTATGGTGATCAGTGCGAAATTTTGGATAAGACGGACAAAAGCATTGATTTTCTGCTGGATTGCAGGTATGATGGGGAAGATCATCGCAAAATGCGGATCACCGTGCCGTATCTGGCTGAGTATCAGATCGTAAACAGTTCGCTTGCTGTGACGGCGATGCATGTGATTGATAAAAACAGCGAGGTCAGCGACGGGGAGATCGCGGCGGGCATTGCTGCGACGAGATGGCAGGGCCGAATGGAAACAGTACTTCCGGGTGTCGTACTGGACGGAGCACACAATGCGGACGGAATCAAAGAGTTTATCCGCACAGTTGTCAGCGTGCAGGAGCGCATGCCGGTATCGCTGCTGTTTTCTGCGGTGGTGGAAAAGGAATATGAGAAGATGATCGCGGAGATCTGCGAAAGCGTGCATGCCACGTCGATTGTCGTGACGCAGATCGACGGAGCAAGAGTTGTACCGGCAGAGGTGCTCGGCGGCATGTTCCGCAAGTATACGGATGCCGAAATCATTGTGCAGCCGGATGTGGAGCAGGCGTTTGAGACAGCACTTGCAAAGCGGGGAGAGGGAATGCTGTTTTGCGCCGGATCGCTGTACCTTGTGGGGGACATCAAGGCGATCCTGAAAAAGAAAAGCGAAAAATAAGGAGACACCCTATGATTAATTATGAAGAGGAACTGAAGAAATATCATCCGAGCATGGATGTCAACGAGGCAGAGGATGCGATCTACAGCCGCGACCTCACGGATATGACGGATATTCTGAAGGAAATGATGAAGGAAGAGAAGAAGAACAGAAAGCAGGGGAATTCATGAGATGTATTTACTGTAATACCCCTCTTGCTGCGATTGATTACTGCCCTGGATGCGGTGCGGACGTCACGATTCAGAAGCGGATCTTCCGAATATCGAATCTGCTTTACAATGAGGGGCTTGAGAAAGCGCTGGTGCGCGACATGGAGGGCGCGATCGTCTGCTTAAAACGCAGCCTTAAATTTAACAAGGAAAATATCGATGCACGCAATCTGCTCGGCCTTTGTTATTATGAGACGGGCGAGGCGGTGTCGGCACTGTGTGAGTGGGTCATCAGCAAAAACCTGAAGCCGGAAAATAATCTCGCAGACAATTATATCAATGTACTGCAGTCCAACAAAAACCGGCTCGATACGATCAACCAGACGATCCGCAAATACAATCAGTGTATCCAGTACTGCCGCGAGGATAATGAGGATATGGCGATCATCCAGCTGAAAAAAGTGATCAGCCAGAATCCGAAGCTGGTCAAGGCGTATCAGCTGCTGGCACTGCTTTATATGAAGCGTCAGGAGTATGAGCGCGCGAGAAAGCTGCTCAAAAAAGCAGCTGTTATCGATACGACAAATACGACGACGCTGCGCTATCTGCAGGAGATCGAGGATGCGACGGGGCGCAGTACAAATTTAAACAAACGCAGTAAAAAATACGAAAAGGACAAAGGGGAGCAGGCTTCCGGAACATTGCGTTATATGAGCGGTACGGAGATGGTGATTCAGCCGACAACGTTTCGTGACAGTTCCACGATCGCGACGTTTATTAATATCGTACTCGGCATACTGCTGGGAGGCGCGATCGTCTGGTTTCTCGTGGTTCCGGCAAACCGCCAGGCAGTCAACAATGAGGCGAATCGTCAGGTAACAGATGCGAATACCAAACTTGCAACAGAGTCCGCGCGGGCACAGGACCTGCAGGATGAAATCGACGGCTACAAACAGCAAGTGGAGGACGCGAACAAGGAACGTGACGATGCGGCAGCGAAAGCGAAAAGCTATGACGAGCTGCTCGGCGCGGCCAATCAGTACATCACCGGCGATTCAACCTCAGCGGCGAACGCAGTGGGAGCGCTGGATGCATCGGCGTATGAGGGGAATGCGAAAACGCTGTATGAGAGTATGGCGGGTGCAGTGAGCACGACACTGTTCAATCAGTATTACAATTCCGGTACGACCGCGTACATGGCCAAGGATTATGCATCTGCGGCGGCACAGCTGAAAAAAGCGATCGAGGCCGACCCGGAGCGCAGCAACAGCCAGTATTCCGATGCCCTTTTGTATATGGGAATCGCATACCTGCAGCTCGGCGATCAGGCGAGTGCGAAAGCGGCGTATGAGGAACTTCTGAAATACTATCCGGACAAGGCAGCGACCGTGCAGGGCTATTTTTCCGGAACCTCAGATCTTTCTTCTGACAGCTCGGCGGCTGACCTGAGCGGCCTGGGAGATGCGGCGACAGGGGAAAACAGCAGAGATGCGATAGCAGAAAATGCAGACGGCACAGCGGATACGACAGGTACATCAGATAGCCCGGTAGATATCATTGACGGAGGCAGTCAGAACCTTCCGCAGCCGGATTCGTATGTGGCGTGGACCGATCCGAACACAGGTGAGGAATACGATCAGTACGGAAATAAAATGTCGTAAGAGCCAGATGCAGGATATCAGCTGAACGCAGATGAAAAACAGGGTTAGATAAAAATACAGCAGAGAAAAGAAGAAAAAGCACAGTACAGAAGAGAACCGGTCTGCACTGTGCTTTTTTGCATGTTGGTCCGCAGGTGCGAAGCAACTGCGAATGGCAGTCCATAGAGCATCAATGACATCATTCATAAATAAAGGAGACGTTTTATTATGGAACATCATTTTACCTTAAGCGGCACGGCACTGACTGTGCATCTTCCGGCTGAACTTGACCACTGCAGTTCCCAGCAGCTGCGCCAGGAGATCGACCGGCTGATCCGGGTGCGCAACATACGCAGCATTTTATTTGATTTTGGAGATACCGAATTTATGGACAGCTCCGGGATCGGAATGCTGCTTACGAGCTACAAAACCATGCGTTTTATGGGCGGTACGATCCTGGTTATCCATGCAGGGGAACGGATGCGTCGTATCCTCACCCTTTCCGGGCTGGACAAATTTATCGACATCTATCAGGGGCTGCCAAGAGAGTCGAATCTGATCTGAATGCAGATAAGAATTCAGAGACGGTTTTTTGAAATTCGGTTATAAGATCCATTCCATTCAGAGGGGGGAGATCATGCAGCAAAATAAGATGAAACTGGAGTTTGACAGCAGACCCTGCAATGAGGGATTTGCCAGAGTGGCGGTCGCTGCGTTTATGACACAGCTCAATCCGACGCTTGAGGAAGTCGCAGACGTCAAAACAGCAGTATCAGAGGCAGTGACGAACGCGATTATCCACGGCTATGAAGGGGGCGCCGGGACAATTACGATCCGATGCCGCATTGAGGGGGAGACGTTTACCGTTGAAGTGGAGGATACAGGAAAAGGGATTGCAGATGTAAAACTTGCAATGGAGCCGCTTTTTACGACGAAGGCAGAGTGCGACCGTGCAGGAATGGGATTTTCCTTTATGGAGGCGTTCATGGATTCTCTGGAGGTACATTCTGCGCCGGGACAGGGGACGTTTGTGCGGATGACGAAGAAGATTACACGGCCGATGGCAGATGGGCCTTCCGGTTATCAGAGACAGAAGACAGAGGCTAAAATAGAAGAAATCTGCAGAAAGGAGTAGCCGCAGGCTGACAGATGGATCGTACCCTTGCGCTTATCAGACAGGTACACGAAGGGGATAAAGCGGCCAGAGATGAGCTTGTAAAAGAAAATATGGGGCTTGTGTATACCGTTGCACAGCGTTTTCTCGGACGCGGGTGTGACCGGGATGATCTCGTGCAGATTGGAAGCATCGGACTGATAAAGGCGATTGACCGGTTTGACTGCAGCTTTGATGTGCGTTTTTCAACGTATGCAGTGCCGCTGATTGCAGGTGAAATCCGGCGGTTTTTGCGCGACGACGGGATGATCCGGGTCAGCCGTGCGCTGAAGGAATCGGCTTCGAAAGCGTACAGTGCACGGGAACAGCTGGAAAAAAGGAATGGTCGGGAACCGACGATGGAAGAACTGGCGAAGGAGGTGGGAAGCAGTGCTGAGGAGCTTGTCATGGCAATGGAGGCGGTGTCGGATGTGGAGTCCTTAAGTCAGACAATCTACAGCAGCGATGGCTCGCCGGTCCTGCTCGGAGACCGTCTGCCGGATGAACAGGATCAGACAGAAGCGCTGCTGAACCGGATTCTGCTGCGGCAGCTGCTCGGGCTTCTGGATTCGGAAGAACAGCATATCATTCATCTGCGCTATTTTGAAGACTGCACGCAGATGCAGGTTGCAGCAGCACTTGGCATGACGCAGGTACAGGTTTCACGCGCTGAGAAGAGGATTCTGCGGAAGCTGCGGGAAGCGGGGCGAACCTGATTCATATCAAAGCGGATATTCGCAATCCGCTTCGCAGCCCGGTTAAGAAATAAAGAGAAATTTTGCGAAAAAAACAGGAAGAAAGCTCGCACAAAGGGGGAGATAATTGGAGGCTGCGGTTGTGACGGTCATGTTCAACAGCATTCTGATGCGGATGGTGGGAGCAGATGGCGTGGCTGCGATCGTCTCCTTTGCAAGGACATTTGGGTTTCTCATTGCGGCGCTTGCGCTGATGCCGCAGCATCTGGACGTGGACGGTGTGTGGCTTGCGGCTCCGGCAGCGGAGGGGATGGCAGCACTGCTTGTACTGTTTCTGACGGTACGAATCATGGTGAAACGGTATATGTAGAATTGCTGCTGGAATGATTTTTCGGACACGCCCTGAGAAAGGCAGGGCTATATGCAGAAAAATGAGATCGCTGGCACCTTTTGTGTCAGCGATTTTTTGCGGGCTGCAGAAATATTTTTGGACGAAACAGGAAAATATATGCGAAAAAGAAAAACGTCATATGTCAGGGCGTTCTGGCATAGAATGATGATAAGGCAGGAACTCTCCCCGGCTTTATCGGGAGAGGAAAAACGGAAGAACAGCCAGTTTTGCCTGCAGGAGAAAAAAGAAAGCGGAAAGGATGGAGAGTATGCCGGAGTACAGACGTTTTATTGCTTATTTTTACGAGTACATAGACGGAAAAAAGATGAACAATGTGGGGTTTGCGAAGGTTGAACTGCGAAGCGGGATGTGGAGGATTCTGTTTCGACTGACTGCTGTGCACAGCCCGGAGCCACCGGTGCAGGTGTATGGATTTGTACGAGAAAAAGAGTATCTGCTGGGTCTTTTGATGGGGACAATGCGTTGCGGGAATCAGATGCTTGAAGAGTGGGCTTACCGCGCCGACACTCCGATCTGGAAGCAGCAGTACGGATTTTCTGATCTTGCCGGGATCTGGATCCAGTGCGGAGACGGACACCGGTATGTGACCGTGTGGGATGATGATCCAATCGAAATAAATCGATTCGTGCTGGAACTGCCGGATAAATGGGACGTAAAGCGCACAGAAGTCGGTGAAAATTCAGAAACAGGAGAATTTGTTGAGAACAGCAGGAAAGACGGTCGTGAACCGATGACTGAAAGTGAAAATGTGCAAAATGAGCACATAGAGAAAAGAGCGGAAAAATCAGAGAAAGAAAAACGGTATGCAGCTGCAGCGGAAGAAGGACAGAAACTGTCTCAGTATGCGGACGGGGATGCAGGAAAAGAAGCTGCTGCTGCGGGTGGAGCGATGGATTATGTGGAGGCTGCACAGCTCGCAGAGGACGGAATTTATACAGAACTCAGCCGGCGCAGTACGCCGCCTTCACCATGCGATGCGATTATACAGCGCAGGGAAGCCTTTGAGCCGTTCGGGGATACGCAGTTTGAGGCGTGTTTTAAGATCCTGCCCTGCGATCTCATAGCACTGCAGCAGGCAGGATGGCAGGTTGGCCGCAGCAGCTTCCTGCTTCATGGATTTTACCAGTACCACCATCTGCTCCTGGCTAGGAAGGCAGACGGAAGCTTTGTCCTCGGTGTGCCGGGACTGCAGAATCCGCAGGAATGCTATATGGCACAGACCTTCGGCTTCTCGGATTTCAAGACTGCAAAATGGAAAGACCACGGCAGACCATTTGGGTACTATTATAAGGAGGGACCCGCGAAGCGGGAGGATTCCTTATAATTTGCAGACGCCGCGGACGAAGTCCGTAGTCAAAGCGGATATTCGCAATCCGCTTCGCTACTTGCTCATAACCGAGTAGCAAGTCCCCACCCACTGCTTATTGCTCCGCGCAATTGAAGCAGGGGACTTGCTTGACTCGGTTAAAATGCGTCTGCTCCCATAGCAGGAGAAGAAATGAAAGGTTCTCACCCGTATCCTCACGAAACGCCATCCAGTGTATCCGTCCCGACCGCCTGGATCACGACGCGATTTGGCAGACACGTGATCATACCGCCTTTTTCATTGATATAGCCTTGATGGACGCAGATCTGATCCGGGCAGCTGGCGCTTAACATGTGCGCTTTTCCATCCTGAATTTCACAGACATTTGTATCGCCGATCAGAATTGTGCGGTCTTTCGTAAGCGAAAAGATACCGAATTCATTTCCGTCGACGGTAATACGGATGGAAGCGGCCTGACGCGGGGAGACGAGGCGGATTCCAAACCACAGAAGTATGGCGGAAAGAAGAAGTATGGCTGTGATCAGAAGGTCTCGTTTTTTCATAATAATAAAATCCTTTCGTCTGTATCATCACAGGATTTTTGTTCTATAGCAATTCAATAAAATAATGCAGGCAAGACGATTTGGCAGAATTGCTATAATCCTGTTTTGCTGAAAAAATCAGAATCCTCATGCTCTGGGCAAGCGTAGCATAAAAATCAGAAAAAAGCAATTCTGCGGCTTGACAAACAAAAAACGGTTTATTAAAATGTTACTGTTCGGTTATGTGCAGGCGAAAGATACTTATAAAATTTCGTTTCTGTGAGATTGACACCGGACGATCACAGGCAAAATAAACAGGCGATGAAAAAGATCAGTAGTTCCAGTGCACCTGTCAGAGAGAGGCCGGTTGGTGTGAGGCCTCAGGCAGCGGGAATGAACCGGCTTTGGAGCTTCGTATGAAAATACGGCGTATTTCGGCGTTAACGAGAAAAATGAAGAGAACAGCAGCTGCTGTTAAAAAGGGTGGTACCGCCGGCATTTCCGGTCCCTTGGGGACACGGAAATGCCGGCTTTAATATTGTAAGGAGGTTATTAACAGCTAAATATAAATTATAAAATCATATAAGCACATGTTGAGTTTTATTACAAGGAAAGCGGGCAAATAAAGCTAAGAAACTTATCCGGGAATTGATACAGGGGGAAACAGATGGTAAAAGCCATAAAAGTAATGCTGATACCAAACAATGTACAGAA
>ERZ824473.716-NODE-716-length-56025-cov-16.311792_pt1 | contig 56025 bp, 43 predicted proteins | sample MGYA00519874_ERZ824473 | MGnify/ENA primary metagenome ERZ824473 (study PRJEB31778, sample SAMEA3449151) | human gut metagenome | biome: human gut; feature: human-associated habitat; material: faeces | place: United Kingdom | collected 2010/2012 ... | reverse complement strand
GCTTTCATGCTCCTTCCGCGTGCAGCTTTTTGGTGCTTCGCCTAAGCCCTTGTTTGCTCCCCCAACTTTCCGTGAAGAACCTATTATTTTTCCACCCCTAAAATTGCCTTAATATCCCCCAAATTCTCCGCAAAATACACCTTTTCCTGTTTTTCTTCCGTCGAAAGCCCCATCTCCACCATATGCCTCAGCAGCGCCTTCAATCCCTCATAATACCCATTCAAATTATACAGCACACACGGGGCATCTATCTGCTTCAGCGCCAGCTTCGACATCACTTCCGACACCTCTTCCAGCGTCCCCGTACCGCCCGGGAACGCAATGAACGCATCCCCCAGTTCTATCATCTTCGTCCGGCGCTCCGGAATATCCTTCGTCACAATCAGCTCCGTCAGCCCCTCCATCTGAAAGCTCTCGCTGATGAAAAACTCCGGCTCCACGCCCGTCACCTCCGCGCCAGCCGCCAGCGCACTGGCCGCCAGCGCGCCCATCAAGCCGGATTTCGACCCGCCATACACCAGCGCGTTGCCGCTTTCACCAATCCAGCGTCCGAGTTCCTCCACCGCCTGCCGAAAAGACGTGTCGCTGCCCTCGTTTGCCCCCAGATAAACCGTAATATTCATGCGAAAGAATCCCCCTTTGCGTATTTCTACTATCGAGTATAGCAGAATGAACACGGAAACGCAATCGGGGGATTTCCGCAAAAATGAGAATTTCCTCATGAATTTCTAATCATCCTTCGATGGATTTTCCATTCCGCTTGTGCTATCCTTATTCTTGTCAGAACGACAGGACGCGCCCCTCATCGGCGCAGGAGGATACAGATATGATGGCTTTTATCGGCTCGGTTTTCAACATGATTGGCTCTTTCATCAACATGGTGTTCGGCGCGGTCGCCAGCGTGTTCCACTTTGTGTTCAGTGTATTAGGCGGACTGCTGGGGCTGGTGCTGCATCTGGGGATGCTGCTGCTGGTTGTCGGTCTGGTGGCGCTGGTGATTACGCGCCGCAAAAACTACAAGCAGGCGAAGGCGGATGAACCGCGCGTCATCCACATGGACAACGGCGAAACCTTCAAGAGCTATTACAGCAAGTAATTTGCAAAAAAGCGCTTGTCCTTCCTCTGAAAATGTGGTATAATCAGCGTTACCCTAAATTTTCGGAGGTTAAGAAGCCATGACGATTCTGTGGGACTGGAACGGCACGCTGCTCAGCGACGTACCGTTGGTGGTCAAAATCAACAATGAAGTTTTCGCGCGCCACGGCTATCGCCTGACAAGCGAGGAGGAATATCGGCGGATTTTCCGCTTTCCGGTCAAGGATTACTACACCGACATTGGCGTGACGGACGAGGATTTCCCGCTTGTGGCGAAGGAATGGAACGAAGGCTACGTCGCGAACTTCCATCTGGCGCAGCTGCACCAGACGGCAGCGGAGGCGGTTCATCGCTTCCACGACGCAGGCTTCCATCAGGCGATTATCTCCGCCAGTCAGGTGGATCAGCTGCGCGCGCAGGTCGTCAAGTTTCCGGAGCTGAACGGCATGTTCGACGACATTCTGGGGCTGGGCGACGTCTACGCCGTGTCGAAGGTGCAGCTGGCGAAGGATTACCTTTCGCGCAAGGGCTACGACCCGGCGGACACGGTGTTTCTGGGTGACACGAGCCACGACGCCGAGGTTGCCCGCGCCATCGGCTGCCGCTGTCTGCTGATTTCCGGCGGGCACCAGTGCGACGCGGTGCTGCGTCAGGTGCCGGGCGTTGAAGTGCTGCCGTCCCTGCGCGCGGCGGCGGATGTATTAGGAGCATAACAAATTATGGCGGATATCTTGCAGGTCAACACGGAGCTTCCGGCGGATTTCACCCCGACCGCGCCAAGCGGCTTGACGGACGAGGAGGCGGCTTCCCGCAAGCCGAACATCTCCCACCACCGCCCCGACAAATCCACCGCGCAGATTCTGGCGGAAAATCTCTTCACGCCCTTCAACGGGCTGAATGTGGCGCTGGCGGTTTGTCTGGCGCTGGTGGGCAGCTGGCGGAACATGCTGTTTCTGGGTGTCGTGGTGTCGAACACGCTGATTGGCACGGTGCAGGAGCTTCGCGCGCGCAAGACCATTCGCAAGTTGTCCCTGCTGAACGCCCCGACTGCGCACGTTCTGCGCAACGGGCAGGAAAAGACCTGCTCGCCGGATGCGCTCGTCAAGGGCGATCTGGTGATTCTCCGCGCGGGCGACCAAGTGATGGCGGATGCCGTCGTCACCAGCGGGCAGGGTGCGGCGAACGAATCCCTGCTGACGGGGGAAAGCACGCCCATGCGCAAGCAGCCGGGCGATTTTCTTCTGTCTGGCAGCTATATTTTAGAGGGAACCTTCACCGCGCAGCTGGTTTATGTGGGCGACGAAAGCTATGCCGCCCGCCTGACGCGTTCCGCGAAGGAGATTCGCCGCCCGAAATCGGTGCTGATGACGGAGGTCAACCGCCTGATTCGCATCGTCAGCGCGGCGCTGATTCCGATTGGGCTGCTTTTGTTCTGCAAGCAGTTCTTCCTCCAGCACCTTCCGCTGACAACGGCTGTCCCTACGTCCGTCGCCGCCATGATCGGCATGATTCCCGAAGGGCTGATTCTGCTGATTTCGGTCGCCTTGGCGGTTGGCGTAATCAAGCTCGGCAAGCGAAACACCCTTGTGCAGGAGCTGTACGGCATTGAGACGCTCTCCCGCGCGGATGTGCTGTGTCTGGACAAAACCGGTACGATTACAACGGGCAAGATGACATTGGATTCGCTGCTGCCCCTTTCTGGGGACGAGGGCGCCATGCGGACACAATTGGGACGCTTCCTGTCCAGCATGGACGAGCGTTCCGGCACGCTGGATGCCCTCCGCGCGGAAATTCCCGATGTGCAGGGCGAAAAGCCCGTGGCTGTCCTGCCATTTTCCTCCGAACGGAAAAAGTCCGCTGTATCTTTTGCGGATGGTACGACGCTGATTTTAGGCGCGCCGACGTTTGTGCTGGATGATGCGCATCTTGCGCCAATTCGCAAAACGCTTTCGGACTGCGCCGGGCGTGGCTTGCGCGTGCTGGTTTTGGCAGAAGCGGACGGCTGCGTCACCGAAACTGACGCGCCTGCCGTCACCCGCGTGATTGGCCTGTGCCTGCTGACCGACGAGATTCGCCCCGCGGCGCAGGAGACGCTGCATTACTTCCATACGCAGGGCGTTGCGCTGAAAATTATCAGCGGCGACGACGAAAAGACCGTCGCGGCGATCGCCCGCAAGGTCGGTTTGTCGGGCGGCGCGGTGGATGCCTCCACCTTAGCGGACAACGAACTCCCCGATGCCTGCGAGCGCTACGCCGTATTCGGGCGCGTGACCCCGACGCGGAAAAAGGCGCTGGTCGAGGCACTCAAGGCGAAAGGGCATCACGTCGCCATGACCGGCGACGGTGTGAACGACATTCCCGCACTCAAGGCGGCGGACTGCTCCATTGCCATGGCGGGCGGCGCGGATGCCACAAAACAGGCGGCGCAGCTGACGCTCCTGGACGCGAATTTCGCGAACATGCCGCTGATTGTCGCGGAGGGGCGGCGTGTCGTGGGCAACATCACGCGCGCGGCGTCGCTCTTCCTCGTCAAAACGCTGTATTCCTTCGCCTTGGCGCTGCTGACGCTGCTGTTCCCGGTCGAATACCCCTTCCAGCCGATTCAGCTGACGCTCATTTCCTCGCTGACAATTGGTCTTCCGGCGTTCCTGCTGACACTCGAACCGAATCAGGACCGCATACAGGGCAGTTTCCTGCGCACGGTGCTGACGAGGGCGATTCCCGGCGCGGCGGCTGTGTGCGTTTGCGCCATGGCGGCAATGGCGGGCGTGAATTTCGGCTGGGATATGGCGGACTGCAAGACGCTGGCGGCGCTGTGCGCGGGCGCGGTCGGGCTGATGATGCTCTATTCCGTCTCCGTCCCGCTGACGAAGCTGCGCGCGGCGGTGTGCACCGTCATGACCGCCGGATTCGTGCTGGCGGTATGCTATTTCAAGCAGATTTTCTATTTTGAGCACCTGACGCTGGCGCAGTACGGCGCGCTGGCAGGGCTGATTGTCCTTGCCGCGCTTGTGATGGCGGCGGTTTCGTGGGCGGCGAAGCGACTGCCGGGGAAAAAAGGATAATAGCAAGAAGGACGAGGCGGAAATGCTTCGTCCTTCTTTGTGTTATACTATTTCCTGATGAAAATGCACCATGATGCGCGGCGCGTTCAATCATCCTTTCGATTGGGCAGCGCCGTTTTTTCTGTATGCAGAGGGCGACATGCCCTCATACTGCTGGAAAACCCGGTTGAATGTCGCAATGCTGCCAAAACCCGACTGCCCCGCAATGGACGTAATCGAATCATCCGTCCGTTCCAGAAGCTGCTTGCAGAGCGTCAGCCGCTGGCGGGTCAGGAATTCGTGGAACGATATGCCCAAGCAATCGTAGAAAAGGCGCTCAAAGTGGTAACGGCTGTACCCGCTCTTGTCCGCCATGTTCTGCGGGGTCAAATCCTCTGCGCAGTGCGCCATCACATAGTCGCGAATGTCAACAAAGAGCATCTGCGTCTGCTCCTTGTGGCGGACACGGCGGTTCAGTTCTGTGCCGTGTTCCTGCGCGTGGCGGCGGAGCAGGTCAATGAGCATCCGGCTCAATTCCAGCCGCGCGACCGTTAATCCAAAGCGATCCCGCGCCACCCCAGCCTCAGCCGCAGCGGTCTTTACGCGCTGCTCAATTTCGGGCGCGCTGCCCTTGCGAATCACCACGCACGGCTGAAGGGCTTCTTCTACCGCCAGCAGACCGTCGATAATGAACAGGCGCTCGCGGTCAAGGAGGAAGTAATAGCGGTGGCCGGTCGGGGGTGTGTGGATTTCGTGGACGACGCCGGAGGGGATAACCATGATATCGCCCGGATGAAGAAGATGACGCTCGTTTTCGACGATGACAGTGAGGTCCTCGGCGATAACCATGATGACCTCATAGGTCATATGCCAATGCGGGAGGTAATCGCAGGTTTGGGTGTTATCGTAGAAACGGATGCCCTGACTGCGGTCTTCGCCGAATTCTTCTTTTTGGCGCATGTACCACATGTTGCTCTTCACGGCGTTACGTCCTCCTTTCCGGCTTTTTGCTCGCCCCTTGACTTCTTCGGCGCGGGCGCGCCTTCAAGGTGCTGTTTTCTTCATCATAGCCGTTTCGGGCGGAAATGTCAATCACAGCAGGCGCGAAATTCCGATTTGAGATGCGGAATTCATCAGTTTGGTTGAATTGTATAGAAAATTACAATCTATACTCGTTTCATCGGTACAAAAATCGCTAAAAATGAGAGATATTTCGCTAAAAATGATTAGCGTCAAATGTGTAATCAGGCGATAATAAAGCCAGATGAACGATGTTCGTCGTTGCGCAATTCAAAAGGGAAGGAAGGGATCCTTTTGCAATCTACCAAGGCGATTGTCCGCCGGGATTTGACCGGACGTTCCACCATGCGGTGGGGAACGTACTTGAAGCGATACGGCACGCTATATCTGCTGCTGCTCGTGCCGCTGGCGTTCTTCATCATCTTCCGCTACGTTCCCATGTCCTACATTCTGCTGGCGTTCAAGAAGAACAACATTCTGAAAGCGCCGTGGCTGCTGGATTGGGCGAAAAACGGCGGCTGGGAATGGTTCATCAAGGCATTCAACGATAAGAACTTTATCGATGCGCTGAAGAACACCATCATCCTGAACCTGCTTGACCTCGTTATCGGCACGCCGATGCCCATCTTGATGGCGCTGCTGCTCAACGAGCTGGCATTCCCGAAGTTCAAGCGCGTCGCACAGACCGTGCTGTACCTGCCGCACTTCCTGAGCTGGGTTATCATCTCCAGTCTGTCGCTGCGGCTGCTGGCAACCAACGATGGTCTGGTTAACCAGATATTCGGCACCAATATCGCTTTCTTAGGCACGGAGAACAACTGGCGCGCAACCTACATCGTGCTGGGCATCTGGAAGGAATGCGGCTGGAACACCATTATCTACCTCGCCGCGCTGACCGGCATCAGCCCGGAGCTGTACGAAGCGGCGGAAGTGGACGGTGCGAGCCGCCTGCGCAAAATCTGGCACATCACCCTGCCGGGCATCCGCTCCACCATCATCATCCTGCTGATTATGAACCTCGGCCGCATCCTCGGCAGCGAGTTCGACCGTCCGTTCACCCTGAGCAACCCGCTGGTTGAGGGCGCAAGCAAGACGATTTCCATCTTCGTCTACGAGCGCGGCATCAAGGGCAACCAGTTCGCCCTGTCCACAGCGGTCGGTCTGTTCCAGTCCGTCGTCTGCGTCATCTTCCTGCTTGCCTCGAACACGCTGGCGAAGAAGTTCGACGAGCCGGGCATCATGTAAGGAGGCTGCGATATGGCGACGACAACTACCTTCAACGGCAAAAAAGTCCATCAGGGCATGATCAAATCCCAAAAGACCCGCGTGGGTGACCTCATCATCGCCTTCATCATCTTTCTGACGATGTTGATTTGCCTGCTGCCGATGGTCAACGTGCTGGCAAGCTCCCTTTCCTCCAGCGAACACCTGATTCGCAACGACGTGTTCCTCTGGCCCAAGGGCTGGAATTTTGAGGCGTACAAGACCATTCTGAGCGACAGCAAGTACACATGGTCTCTGGCGTGGACGGGCATCCTGACCGTCGTCTGCACGGTGCTGAGCCTTGTGCTGACCGTCTGCACCGCCTTCCCGCTGATTTACAAAAATCTGCGCGGCGGCAAGGTCATCAACTTCATCATCCTGTTCACGATGTACTTCAGTGCCGGCACGATTCCGGGCTACATCCTGCTGAACAACCTCAAGATGCTCAACACCCCGTGGGCGCTGATTCTGCCGAACTGCATCAGCGTGTTCAACGTCATCGTGCTGCGCTCGTTCTTCTACAGCGTGCCGGACAGCCTTCGCGAGGCGGCGGAGATTGACGGTGCAGGCCCAATCCGTACGCTGGTGACGGTGTATCTGCCGCTGTCCCTGCCCTCTCTGGCGACGCTGGCACTGTTCTACGCCGTCGGCCGCTGGAACGGCTTCTCCGATGCGCTGATGTACCTGAAATCCAGCAAGGCGGAAAAGTACTGGCCGATTCAGCTGCTGCTGTACAACATCATCAAAAACTCCACGCAAAGCAGCGAAATCGCCACGCAGGAAGGTTTCTTCAGCGCCGGCGTTTCCAAGACGATTCAGATGGCGTCCGTCATGTTTGCAACCGTGCCGATTCTGCTGGTCTACCCGTGGCTGCAGCGCTATTTCGTCACCGGCGTCACAATTGGCGCAGTCAAGGGCTGATGAACCTATACTATTTCCAAATGAGAATGCACCAAGATGCGAAGCGAATTTTTCTTTCTGGCTAACGGGAGTGGAACGCAGCGTAGCAGCGCTACGCTAAGTGGAACGACCGGACGCCAGAAGGGAAAAGGCGCGAGCAGATAATGCAGGGAATAGTATTACAACACCGTATTTCAGGGACGTGTGAGCCCTGCAAATAAAAAGGAGGAAATACCCCTATGAAACGCATCGTGTCTCTGGTTCTTGCGCTCGCGATGGTGCTGTCTCTGTGCATCTTCACGACCGCATCCGCGGACGACGGCTTTGTGGACGGCAAGTTCACCGAAACCCGCCACATCACCGTTGAAGTCTACAACCGTTACAACGACGGTGGTTCCGACCCGACCAGCAGCGTGTACGCGCAGTACATCAAGCAGGGGATGCTTGACAAGTACAACGTGGACGTTGAACTGGTGTCTGTCGGCCGCTGGACCGAAGTTGACGACCTGAACAACCTGCTCGCCACCGGCAACGCGCCTGACGTGTGCGTCACCTACTCCTACCCGACGATCCAGACCTTCGCGGGCATGGGCGGCATCATCGACCTGAATCCGCTGCTGACCGAATACAAGGATCTGCTGCCGGATCTGTGGGCGCTGCTGGGCGACTACAACATCTACTACGATCAGGATCCGGAAACCGGCTCTGTGTGGGCGATTGAAGCGGTGCTGGCGGAATCCGCGCGCATCAACACCTTCATCCGCAAGGACTGGCTGGACAAGCTGGGTCTGAAACTCCCCACGACCGAGGAAGAGTTCCACAACTGCCTGATCGCTTTCCGCGACAACGCTGAGCTGCTGCTGGGCGCCGACGCTGCGAAGATGGTTCCCTTCTCCATCAGCACCGACATCGGCTGGCGCGCTGACCTGCTGAATGTCTCCAAGGTGCCGGAGGACGTGTCCGACGAAACGCTGTATGTCTACGGCTACGACGACCGTCACCTGCTCTACCCGAACTACAAGGAAGGCATCCGCGTGCTGAACCAGTGGTACAACGAAGGTCTGATTTGGAAGGACTTCGCGCTGTACACGGACGCAACCGTTGAGGACGACATGATGAAGTCCGGCTTCGTCGGCGCTTTCATTCACAACTGGGATTACCCCTACCGCAATGGCGAAGACTCCATTCAGGCGAGCCTGACCCGCGCTTACGGCCCAGACGCTGGCTTCATCGCTGTGGACTGCTTCCAGAACGACGCTGGCATCACCCGCAAGTATCTGGCTGACCGCATTGACCGCAAGGTGTTCTTCCCTGCGACCAACGACGAACCGCTGGCTTCCCTGCTGTACCTGAACTTCATCTCCTCCGAAGAAACCATCAAGTTCCTGCAGACCGGCAAGGAAGGTGTTACCTACAACGTGACCGAAGGCGGCGCGTACGAGATGATCAACGCCACCGGCGAATGGATCAAGAACTCCGGCATGAACATCGACCACACCATCACCGTCAACGGTCTGTACCTGGGCGACGCCACTGCGGCAACCACCGCGCTGAACTTCCCCGGCGTGGATCCCGAAATCATCATTATCGCGAACACCTACGGCAAGCTGAACGGCCGCATTGTGAAGAAGTTCTCCTGCGGCGCAATCTCCGCGGAAGAAGACGTTGGCACTTCCCTGACCTCCAAGCGCGACGCTATGCTGACGCAGGCGGTTGTCGCGCCCGTTGACCAGTTCGACTCCGTGTACGACAAGGGCATGGCGGACTACCTCGCTTCCGGCGGTCAGAACATCATCGACGAACGCCGCGAAAAGCTGGAAGCCATCTACGGTGTCCATGTGGACTAATGCCTGACGCGCGTTTGCGCTGACAGCACAAAAACGCACCCCGCAAGGATTGAACTTGCGGGGTGTTTTCATGTGGCTTTTTACGGATTCTGATGGATGCTGTTCTCCGCTGCTTTGCTGCCTTGTCGCAAGGGAATTCGCCTCTGCGGAGGCGACAAAGGGGCATGAAAACAGACGGATGTCTGCGGTCGCCCTCTTGATTCCTTCACCCGCACGCCCATGTTTCTCGTTTTTTATCGCAGTTCTTCCCGCATCCGCCCCGGCGTGGTATGAAACCGCTCCGCAAACATATGCCGGAACAGCTTGTAGTTCGTGAAGCCGTGCTTCTCCAAAATCTCATGCAGCGCCACGTCCGTCGTCACTAAATCCTCATACACCTTCGACAGCCGATACTCGTTCAGGTAATTCAGGTACGTCACGCCTGTGTTCTCCTTGAAGAAGCGGCAGAACGAATTCGGGTGCATGTGCAGCGTTGCCGCCGCATCACTCAGGGCGATATTCTCCCGATAATGCGCCTCGGTGTACGCAATCACCGCTGACAGCCGCTGACGGTTCTTCTCGCGCCGGAAGATGCTGCCTTCCGTCACCGGGAACGAAAATTCCTCGTAGAGCAGATAAGTGATTTCCAGCAGCAGACTCGCCATGCGGATGTCCCTAAAGGGCGAATTGCTGCTGGCTGTATGCTGCATTTGCAGCAGCTTCTGTTTCACGCGCTCGATGGCCGCCATCATCGTCGGATTCGTCGTCTCCGCGTCCCAGATGAACTGGCGCGAACGCGTTTCCGGCACGAAGTCCCCAATTCCTTGGTCGGGATTTGCAGCAAGAGGGCGGTATTGCCGGACAGGCTGATGGTGGCGTGGAGAACGTAAGGGCTGATGCAGATGCACTGCCCAGCGTGAAGCTGCCAGCGGCGCTGCTCGGTCTCGACGGTCAGCTCGCCGCTGAGGATATAAATCAGCTCCAGCGCGCCATGCCAGTGCATAGGGACGTAGCTGCGCGCGACTTCTGAGTACTCGTAGTGCGCGTGACCGGCAATGTTCAGCTGGAGGTTTTCATGGGGGTGATGGCGCTGGTCATCCATGCGTGGGGCTTCCTTTCTGGCGAAATGCCGCTTTTCATCTGCTTGATTTCGGATTTTGGCGCAAAATCCGCCTTACCGCCATTGTAGCATAAGGCGAAACAGGATGCAAGAGGGGGAAAATCGGCGGATGCGCTGGGAAAACAGGGAAAAAACAATTTTCAGGTGAATTTGGGGTTGACAAATGCATAGCAACATGGTATGATTCTTTCATCCGCAGAGGAAAGGAGTTACGCGCTATGAAGTTCGCCGCTACGATGATGAACATGATGATGCCCATGTGCATGTGCAACATGAGCATGTTTCGTCGTGCCGCGAATTCGATGCGCCATTCCGCCTGACGGATGGCTGGAGGATGAAAGCAATTCCTCCGGCAGAACCTACCGCAATTGTTGGGGAGGCTGCATCGAAGAGATGCCGGCATCCCCTGTTTTTTTGCCCCGGACGATTTCGGGAAAGGAAAGGCAAACGTCATGAGCAACGAAGCACCCCAGCAGACGCTTAAGCAGCCGGTTCAGCCACCCATGCAGATTGAGCTGCAGAACGTCAAGAAGGTCTACCCCGTAACCGGCGGCGAGGTCGTCGCGCTGGACAACATCAGCCTGAAGATTCGCAAGGGCGATATTTTCGGCATCATCGGTCTCTCTGGCGCAGGCAAGAGCACCCTCATCCGCTGCATCAACCGCCTCGACACGCCCACAGAGGGCAAAATCCTCATTGATGGGCAGAACGTGCCGGACATGAACAAGCAGCAGCTTCGCCAGATGCGCCGCAAGGTCAGCATGATTTTCCAGCAGTTCAACCTGCTCATGCAGCAGACGGTCGCGAAGAACATCGCGTACCCGATGGAGTGCATCGGCGTGCCGCGCGCGAAAATCAACGCCCGTGTGAAGGAGCTGCTGGAAGTTGTCGGGCTGGAAAGCAAGGCGAAAGCATACCCCGCGCAGCTGTCCGGCGGTCAGCGCCAGCGCGTCGCCATCGCCCGCGCCCTCGCCAGCGACCCCGAAGTGCTGCTCTGCGACGAAGCAACCAGCGCCCTTGACCCCATGACGACGCAAGCCATCCTCCGCCTGCTGCAAAAAATCAACCGGGAGATGGGCATCACCATCGTCGTTATCACCCACGAAATGGCGGTCATCCGCCAAATCTGCACCCACGTCGCGATTCTCGACGGCGGTGTGATTGCCGAAGAGGGCAGCGTCGACGATGTGTTCACCCACACCCGCAGCGAAGCAGGCAAGCGGCTGTTCGGCATCGTCGCGAGCGAAAATCACGAGCAAGTGCAGGAGAAACCTGCCATCCGCATCGTCTTCAACGGCGAAACAATCGCTGAGCCGATTGTCGCTGACCTCATCCTGCACCTCGGCGTGCCGCTGAGCATCCGCAGCGCGGACGTGCACACACTCAACGGCGCACAGTACGGGCAGCTGCTCATCAGCCGCCCCGACGACCCGATGGTCTGCCACCGGGCGATTGAATATCTGAAGGAACGCGGCTTGACGGTCGAGGAGGTGCGCGCATGAGCATGACGTGGGAACGGCTGGGTTCCATGCTGCTGGAGGAAACAGGCAATACCCTCCTGATGACCCTGCCCGCAACATTCTTTGCCTACCTGATTGGTCTGCCGCTGGGCGTCCTGCTGGTCATCACCCGCAAGGACGGCATTCTCCCGAAGCCGACGCTGAACCGCATTATCGGCGTGATTGTCAACCTGCTCCGCTCCGTGCCCTTCATCATCCTGATGGTGATGCTCTTCCCCGCAACGCGCGCGATTCTCGGCCGCGGCACAGGCACGGTGTCCATCATCATCCCGCTGACGGTCAGCGCGTTCCCGTATGTGGCGCGCATGGTCGAAGGCAGCCTGCTGGAAGTGGACAACGGCGTGGTGGAAGCCGCACAGGCGATGGGTTCGACAACCTTCCAGATTGTGCGGAAGGTGCTGATTCCCGAAGCCATGCCGTCGCTGGTCAACGGCTTCGCGATCTGCATCACCACGATTCTGGGCTACACCGCGATGGCGGGCACGGCGGGCGGCGACGGCTTGGGCAAGGTCGCGATTACCTACGGCCTGAACAAGCGGCAGTACGACGTGATGTACGCGGCGAGCATCGTGCTGGTGCTGCTGGTGCAATTCTTCCAGATGGGCGGCACTTGGCTCAGCCACGCGATTGACCACCGCCGCCGCAAATAAGTAAGGTAATTTCGCCCCTTGCAATTCCCTGATTCGCAGGAATTTCGCTTCTGCGGGGGCGGAGGAACAGCAAGCATTTCACCTTCGACAACCGACCATAAACATGGGAGTGCGCCGAAGGAGTCCAGAGGGCGATCGGAAAGCCCTCTGGAAGCAGCACGCGAGACCATCATGCGGAAGTTACCAATTCAATCGCGAAAAGGGTGTCGAGAGGGTCGAAGACCCTTCGCGGGTGCAGGGCAGAGCCCTGCCGGAGTCCAGAGGCAGAGCCTCTGGGGTCTCCCCATAAATCGTTTCATTCACCCGTAAGGTGTTTGAATAAATAGGTTTCCCGAAAATGAAAGGAGTGCTTACAATGAAGAAGCTCTTTGCTCTGGCTCTGGCGCTGGTTCTGGCGCTGTCTCTGACGGTTGCGTCTGCGGACGAACTGAAGGTCATCCGCGTTGGCGCGACGGCTGCCCCGCACGCGGAGATTCTCGAATCCGAAGCGGTGACGGCAAAGCTTGCGGAACTGGGCTACAAGCTCGAAGTCGTTGTGTACGAAGGCTATGTGCTGGAGAATCCGGCGGTTGCTGACGGCACGGACGATGCGAACTATTTCCAGCACAAGCCCTACCTCGACTCCTACAACGAAACCGCTTCCGAGAGCGAACAGCTTGTGTCCGCGTTCACCGTACATTACGAGCCCTTCGCCATCTACTCCAAGAAAGTGACCAGCCTTGCTGACCTGCAGGACGGCGCGCACATCGGCCTGCCGAACGACCCCTCCAACGAGACCCGTGCTCTGCTGCTGCTGGAGGCTGCTGGCCTGATCACCGTGCCGGAAGGAACGACCGCTGCGTCTTCCCTGACCAAGTACGACATCACCGCCGAGATGAACCCCCACGGCTATGTGTTTGACGAAGTGGCGGCTGAACTGCTTGCCCCCACCCTCGAAGACTACGACATTGCCGTCATCAACGGCAACTATGCGCTGGACGCTGGCTTGAAGCCCACTACGAACGGTCTGTTCGTCGAAGCTGCTGACTCTGAGTTCGCTACCCTGTACGCAAATATCGTCGCGGTTCGTCCCGCTGACCTTGATTCCGACTGGCTGAAGGCGCTGCACACCGCGCTGACCTCCAAGGAAGCCTACGACTACATGATCACCACCTACGAAGGCGGCGTCATTCCGACCTTCACTGTGGAAGACGCGGAGTAATCCCGTTTTCCCAAGACCGTCTGCAAGTGCGCAGGCGGTCTTTTTTCGTCAGCGGAAGCGGGAATAGCGGAATTCGCATGAGTGATTTTCCCCGCAGCAAAAAGACCAGCACCGAGAGAAACAGCTTCTCCCGATGCTGGTCGGTTGGATTTGCTTGCGGGTACTCCGACTTGGTTGCACTTTCCCTACCCCTTGGGTTAAGCGGCTTTATCCCCTTCCAGTGTCTTTAGGGATTTCCTACTCTGAAAAAACAAGCAGGTCAGCACCCCCATCAGCGCCAGCGCCGCATAAAAGCACGCCGCGCCGCTGCCTTCATCCCGTCCGAACAGCATTTCCAGCCACGGCAGCGGATTCCGCATCATCGGCCGAAACACCGCATCCACCAGCGCCCCGCCCAGCACATAGCCGACCGGAATCGTGAAGAATTGCAGCGCATTCCGCACCGCGTACACCCTTCCCTGCATTTCTTCCGGGATGTTCAGCCGCATCAGCGCATCAAGATTCGCGCTCATGACGGGAATCAGCAGCCACCCCAGCGCAGCGCCCACGCACCACGTCGGCAGATTCTGCCCGAAGGCAAGCAGGAAGTTCTCCGTCCCCATCGAGACGAGCAGACAGCCGCACACCACCCGCACGCGGCTTTTCGGCGCGGGGAGCAGGACGGCGAGCAGGCTGCCGATCAGCGTCGCCAGCGCGGTCACGGTGGAGAAGATGCCCATGGCAGTCTCCCCGCCCCAGCTCCGCGAGAGCAGCAGCGACGGCAGCGCGGCTTCGTACATGGACGAGACGAGGTTAATCGCCGCGAGGTACAGCACGAGCGTCAGCAGTCCGGGCGCTTGGCGGAAGAACCGCAGCCCCTGCCGGGTCGAATCAAGGAAGGACTCGTGCTGATTGCCAGTTTGCCGCTTCGGAATACGGATGAAGCACAGCAGCGCCGTGAACGCGACGGCGAATGTCGCCAAATCCGCGAACATGACTGCGCGCAGACCGCCGAGCGTCATCAGCGCCATTGCCAGTACAGGTGTCAGCAGCCCGGACAGGCTGGACGAGAGATACCGCAGTCCACCGACCCGCTGGTACTGCGATTTCGGCAGCAGTGCGGTCGTTGCGGCTTCGCTGGCAGGCTGCTGGAGCGTGTTCATCAAGCCGTTCAGCGCGTTAAGAAGGTACAAGTGCGTGATTTGCAGCCGCCCCGTTTGCAGCAGGACGAGCGCCGCGACGGTTGTGCACGCGGCAAGCGCATCGCTGACGAGCATCATCCGGCGCGTATCGAGGCGGTCAACCAGCGCGCCGCAGAACAGGCTGAATACGACATACGGCGCGTAGCTGCTGACGGTCAGCAGCGCGGTGGACAGCGCCGACCTGCTCTGCTGATACGCCCAGATAACAAGCGCGTAGCTGGTCATGGCGCTGCCGAGCGACGAAAGCGCCTGCGTCGTGAACAGCAAAAGGAATGTGCGCAATTCGCGCAGAGACTCAAAAAGCGAATGCAGTTTCATATGGCTTTGCTCCTTCATGCAGATAATCCGCATGGATGGAATGCCATTTTTAGATGAAAATGCCCCAAGATGCGCCGCGAATTTTTCATTCAGGCTAACGCGAATGAAACGCAGCGTAGCAGCGCTACGCTAAGTGGAATGAGCGGACGCATGAATGGAAAAGGCGCAAGCAGATGGGGCAGGTGAATCTAATACTATTTCCAGATAAGAATGCGCCAAGATGCGCCGCGAATTTTTCATTCTGGCTAACGTGAATGAAACGCAGCGTAGCAGCGCTACGCTAAGTGGAATGAGCGGACGCATGAATGGAAAAGGCGCAAGCAGATGGGGCAGGTGAATCTAAAAATGGCATACTGCGCAAAGCCGCAGGACGCTCCATGCAACGCCCTTACGACGCGCATGGAGCCAATGCAGTCATCAAAATCACGGTTCTCACCCCGCTTTTATGCGTTCAGTGTGTAGATACGGCTGATTTCGCCGTCAATGTCACTCCGGCTGTCCAGATAGGTACAGCCGTATTTTTCGTACACATTCGCGTGGTCGGTCGCGATATAGACGCGGTTTTCCCCATTCTGCCGGGCGATTTCCGCCAGTTCGTGCAGCAGCTTTCCGGCAATTCGCTGATGACGGTACGCGGGGAAGGTGTACACGAAGCCGCACCACGGGCGGAGTTCCGGTGCATCCACGCAGTCGCGGTCGGTCAGCGTCGCAAAGGCGGCGATTTGGTCGCCCGCCATCAGAAAGTAGCAGTCGCCCGCACCGAGGGTGTGATGGAACTGTTCCTTTTCGAGCAGCTCCGTCAGGAACTTCGCCGCGCCCCACTCGCAGGCGCGAAGCTGTGCGAGGAGTTGGGGCTGGTTAGGCGAAGTGAAGTAGGATGTCAGGTACATGGTGGATTTTCCTCCGATGGGTCAGCAGGGATTGAACAGCTCCGGATACACAACGGCTTTCCGGCTATCGGGTCGCGCCCATTTGGCGCGACAATATGCGAGTAGTGGATAGAGCAGCTTGGGGGCGCTCCTGCGGGAGCGCGAAGTTACAACTGCTGCGCTGAAAGCGCTTCGCTGTTCAGCGTTCGTGGATTGGAGTTGGTCGCTTTTCCTCTACCGGTCACACGTCCAGCAGTTGGGGCGTTGCCCCAAACCCCACCAGAGGCGCCGCCTCTGGACTCCGCAAGGGGCATTGCCCCTTGACCCTTTTTTCGGCACCCGGCTTGGTCGCTTTTGCCCTACTCCGCTTTTATGCGGCTTTAGGCGCGCGCCATCGCCCCATCCAAAATCTCCAGCCCCTGTTCCTCCTGGAACTGATTCGTATACAGCTGATAATAATACCCCTGTTTCGCAATCAGCTGCTGATGCGTCCCATCTTCCGTAATCTTGCCATTCTGAATCACCAAAATCCGATCCGCCGAGCGAATCGTAGAGAGTCGATGCGCAATGATGAAGCTCGTCCGCCCCGCCAGCACTTTCTGAATCGCGTGCTGAATCAGCTGTTCCGTCTCCGTATCAACCGAGGACGTGGCTTCGTCCAGCACGAAAATAGACGGGTTCGTCAGAATCGCGCGGGCAAAGGAAATCAGCTGCTTCTGCCCGGTGGAGAGGCGGTTGCCGCCCTCGCCGACGTCCGCCTGATAGCCATCCTTCATGTTGCGGATGAAGGGTTCCGCGCCGACCATGCGGGCGGCTTCCGCCACTTCCTCGTCGGTGGCATCGGGGCGGCCGTAGCGGATGTTATCCGCAACCGTGCCTGAGAAAAGGTGCGGCGACTGCAGGACGTAGCCGAGGTTGGACTGAAGCCACAGCTGACTGCGTGTGCGGTAATCCGCGCCGTCGATGAGGATTTTGCCCTCCGTCGGCTCATAGAAGCGGCAGACGAGGTTGACGATGGTGGACTTGCCGCTGCCGGTTTCGCCGACAAGGGCAATGGTCTGCCCGTGCTGGATGTGCAGGTTGAAGTGTTCCAGCACCTTTTCGCCCTCTTTGTAGCGGAAGGTGACGTCCTCGAAGTCAATATCGCCGATGAGCTTGGGCCAATTTTCGGTCTTGGGGTGGAAATTGTCGCCGTATTGCGCCACCACTTCGGGAGAATCCACAATATCGGGTTCCGTTTCCAGCAGGCTGATGACGCGCTCCGCCGCCGCCTGTGCGGATTGCAGTTCCGCGAAGATGCGGGCAATATCGCGCACGGGCTGGAAGAAGCTGACGGTGTAGTTGATGAACATGGTCAACGTACCGACGGTCATAGCGACGCCGAAAACGTGCGTGCCGCCGATGACGCTGTTGCCGCCCTGCCAGAGCGCATACGCCGTCGCCAAAGACCCCAGCGACACGACGATGGGCAGAAAGAGGTTCGACAGCGTCGCCGCGCGGATGGACGCGGAACGCATGGAGGCGGAAACCGTCTCGAATTCCTGGATGTTCAGTTCTTCGCGCACAAGGGTTTTCGTCGTCTTTGCGCCGTTGATGCCCTCATTGAAGCCCGCGGTAATCTGGCTGTTGTTCTTGCGCACCTGACGATACGCCGCGAGAATCGCCTTCTGGAACTTCCAGCTGATGACGGCCAGCGGCGGCAGCACCAGCATGACGATCAGCCCCAGCCGCCAGTTGATGGTCAGCATCCGCACGGCGCAGGCAACCAGATACACCGCGCCCCAGCACAAGTCCACCAGCGACCAGCCGATGGTGTCCGCGAGGCGCTGCGTGTCGTTGGTCAGGCGGGACATGAGGTAACCCACGGGCATCCGGTCGTAATAGGAGAAGGGCAGTTCCTGCAGTTTCTGGAAACCGAGCTTGCGAATCAGGTAGCACGTTCCGGTTTCGACAATGCCGCACTGCCGCAGAAAGCCGAAAATCGTCGCCACTTGCACTGCCGTCAGCAGCGCATACGCCACGACAAACCCAACCAGCCCAGCCGTGCTGTGGTTGGCAATGAACACGTCAATCGCGTAGGCATTCATGTTCGGCATAATCACGTCGATGATTGCAGAAACCGCCATGAAAAGCACAACCGCAATCAGGTTCTTGTGGTACGGCTTTGCAACCTTGATGAGCTTGCGCCAGAGGGAGAGATCAAATCGTTTGGTATAATCCTGTTCCTGAAAGGATTGCATATCAGTTCACCCCTTCCGCCGCCTTGGCCTGCGTCAGTTCTTCCTCCAAGGCGTTCTGGATGCTGTTGATGCGCTGGTACAGGCCCGGCTGGCTGCACAACTCAGCGTGCGTGCCCTGCTGCGTAATCTGCCCGTTTTCCAGCACGAGGATGAGGTCAGCCTGCGAGAGCGTCGTCACGCGGTGGCTGATGATGAGGGTGGTCACGTCCTTCTGCTCGTGTCGGAGGGCAGCGCGAATCTGCGCGTCCGTCTCGGTATCCACGGCGGAAAGGGAGTCGTCGAAGATGAGGATGTTGTTGTCCTTGAGCAGCGTGCGCGCAATGGCGATTCGCTGCTTCTGTCCGCCGGAGAGTGTCACGCCGCGTTCGCCCACGACCGTCTCCCAGCCCTTATCCGCCTTGGCGATGAAGCCGGATGCGCTGGCGATATCCGCCGCGTGCTCAATGCGTTCCGCTTCCTGCTCCGGCGCGGTGATGCCCACGTTCTCCCGGATGGACTTGGAGTACAGGAACGGCTCTTGCAGAATCAAGCCGACGTGTGCGCGCAGATATTTGCGGTCAATCTGCTGAATATCCACGCCGCCAATGGTGATTTTGCCGCTCGTGGGCGTATACAGCCGCTGCAGCAGGTACATCATGGTGGATTTGCCGCTGCCCGTGCCGCCCAGCACTGCCGCCGTCTTGCCCGCGGGGATGGTGAAGGACACGTCGCGCAGCACCGGCACGTTGTCATCCGGATAAGCGAAGGACACATGGTCAAACACAATGTCGCCGTGCAGGTCGGGCTTCAGGGCGTTCGGCTCATCCGGCTCGGCTTCCTCATGCAGAATCGCCTGCACGCGCTTCATCGAGACCATTGCTTTGCCCGCGTCGGACAGGGTGCGGCCCAGCTGGCGAATCGGGAAGAGCAGCATCCCCAGCGTGGAGGTGAAAACAATCAGCGTACCGACGGTAATCCAGCCGTTGCAGGCGTAGATGATGCAGACCACCAGCGTCAGCAGCGTCTGCGTCATGCTGATGGCATCGCCGCCGCCCCAGTAGATGGCGAGCAGTTCATTCAGGCGGAGGTTCTTTTTGCGCAAATCGTTGTTCACGCGGTCAAACTTCTCCACCTCGCGCTCCTGCTGTCCGAAGGCGCGCACGACGCGAACGCCGGAGAGGTTCTCCTGCAAAACGGCGTTCAGCACACCGTCCGCTTCGTCCGCCACCTCAAAGGACTTATGTACCATCTTGAAGAACCACGTCGCGAAGCAGAACAAAGGCGGCACAAGAATCAGGCTGTAGAGCGTAATCGGCACGGAGCGCGGCAGCAGGATGCTCATGGCGATAACGACCATCAGCACCGTGTTGACGACTTCCATCACCTGAACCGCCAGAAAGCGGCGAATCGTATCCACGTCAGACGTGCAGCGCTGAATCAGCTCGCCCGCCTGCGCCTTAACGTGGTACGCAAACGGCAGATGCTGCAAGTGGCGATAGAGGTCATTGCGCAGTTTGCGGGCGATATTTTCACTCGCAATCGCGGAGGAACGACCTTTTATGAACGTGAACACGCCGTTGACGACGTTCATCAGGATGAGCGCCAGCGCGGGAATCCACAGATTTTGACGGAGGAAATCGCGCCCGCCGAGGTCGTTAATCGGGTTCATGAGGAAATCCGGCATTGTGAATGGCTCGCTGCCCAGTATGCTGTCCACGATTTCGGAGAGCAGCAGCGGCGTTAAAAAGCCGATGATGACCATCATGATGGTCGCAATGAGCGCCCAGAGGAAATGCGTCCAGTTCTGCCCGATGAGGGAGAGCATTGCGCCGAACGGGGTCTGTTTCTTCTTTGGTTTTGTTGTGGTGCGCTGCGTAGGAAATCACTCCTTTCAAGAGAGACAAAGTGGTTGATGACTCATAACTGCCCATTGTATGCTTTTTTCGAAAAAGGTACGAAAAAAGCACCATCCGTCTGAATGCAAACGGCTGGTGCTGCACACAAAACGCATGGTAACAGGAAAAGAGCGTGGAATTTTCCTATTACGGGCGCATATGGGCAGAAAGAGCCGTCGCAGTCAGTCCATTGGCACGGGATACAAGGGTTAAAATCATCATGGTCATTGCGAGGGCCTCCTTTCTGCATAATTTTGATTTTGTTGTGCTTCTCGCAAGCACGCAAGAAACAGTGTAGTCGAAAGTCAAGGTTTTGTCAAGGGGCAAATGGCGGTTTTTTCAAATATTCATCCCATCTTGCGCAGGATTCCCGTTTTCCCAGTCCCAAACCGCCTTTTCAATCAAGTCGGCAGCATTGGCGCAGCCGTGTTCATTGCGCAGGGCCTCCCCGATGCACGCCGCGTTGCGCGTGTATTCCGGGTTGCTGATGAGTGCGCGCAGCCCCTCCGCCAGATTCTCTGCCGTCAGCTTATCGCGCGGAATCGCTTTCGGCCCGCACCCGGCAGCGTACACCCGCTCCGCCCAGAACGGCTGATCGCCCCCAAACGGCACGACGAGCGTCGGCAGCGCATGGCGCAGGCTGGTCGCGGTCGTCCCCGCGCCGCCGTGATGCACCGCCCCTGCCATATGCGGGAACAGCCAGTCATGCGGCACACTTTTCACATAGAAAATGTTCGCATCTTTTGTCTTTGCTTCCTGTTGACCCCAGCCAAGTGCCACCACCGCCCGCACGCCGGACAATTTCACCGCCTGCCGGATGATTTCCGCCAGTTCACCCATGTCGCCCGACACCATCGACCCAAAGCCGATGTACACCGGCTCGTCGCCCGCGCGCAGGAACTCCGCCAGCGCCGGGTCAGGCGTGTACTCCACCGGGCGCTCATCCCACCAGAAACCGGACATGTGGATGTTGTCCGCCCAATCCTCCGGGCGCGGCACAAGCGTCGGGCTCATGGCGTAAATCACGGGCACTTGCTTGCCCTTCACGTCATAATCCGGTCTCAAGCGGACGCGGCGCTTCGCCATGTCGTTCTCCTTGCGCCAATCCGAGAGGTAGCGGTGCTCCAGCGCCGAAATCAGCAGATACCCGATGCGATAGCTCAGCACATTCCACCACTTGCCGAGTTTGCGGAACGGCGCGGATGAAATTGGCATATCCTTGCACGGATCCATCGGGAAATACTGCGTCTGGATGCACGGAATATCGTACTTCTCCGCAATCGAATAGAACATCGTCCCGAAGAACGTGCAGACGATGGCTTCCGCGCCCTCCGCGCAGTGCAGCAAATCATCCAGCAGCATCGGCGCAATGTCGCGGATACCCTTCTCAAACTCCTTCAAGTACCGCATGCCCACCGCGTCCGGCTGGAGCAGCCGCCCCATCATATCCACCACATCGCCAGAAATGGGATAGAAGGACATTCCCGCTTCCTCAATCATGCCCTGAAACGGCGCAAACGCCGCAATCGTCACCTCATGCCCCCGCTCGTGAAGCTCCCGTCCCAGCAGCATATACGGCCGCACGTCACCCGTCGAGCCGAGCGTTATCATTGTGATTTTCATCATTACCTCCAATGATTTCGAGATAAGTTAAAGGTATACAAACTAAAAACTAACAATAAAATTCAAGTATGTAGAAGAAACCAAAAGCGCCATCAAGCGCGCTTGCTTCCCGTCGCACACGGGTCATACCACCCCGCAGGAACTTTCACCCGGAAGCCCTCGAATGCACTTTCCGCATCCGCCTTCACCACGCAGTGCGGCGTATACACATGCCGCATCCCCTCCTGCATCCGTGCCATGCACCACTGCGCCAAGTCCACCGCCAGCGAATTCCCTTCCGCCAGCGGCACAAATGCATCCCGCCGCACCAAAAAGCACATTGGCGAAACCGCCGTGACATTGTAGCTGGTTCGGTTCATGCCGTGCCATCCACCCGCCGACACCGGCAAGCCGCGATTCCGTGACTGCACTGTGCCGTCCGGCAGAATGTCGTATCCGGCATGAAGCACCCGATTGCGTGCATCCACCACCAGCGGCATCACCGCGCACACATCCGGGCGCTGGGCGTACATCATCATCTCCCGCAAGCCGTCCGCATCAGGCGCTGCCGTGTCCCCCCACAGGAACAGCAGCATGTCTGCCGACGAATCCGCCGCCAAGCGGTTCACATCCGCAGCGGACGCATCCCGCGCAAGCCGCAATGCCGCGACGGTAAAATCCCCCACGTCATACCGCAGCCGCAGCACACCGTCCTCCACCCGGCACGTTCCCGGAAACCCGTTGCGTCGCATACTCTCTTCCACCGCCCGCGCCGCCGCGTCCAGGCAAACCGCCAATTTCGTGTGGCTCATCGACCCCCGCAGCGTCCGCCAGTGGTACAGCACGCGTGGAATGTGGATGACGCCGTCCGCCCGCTCGCACGCGCGGAGCATCAAATCGTGATCCTGCGACCCGTCGAACGCCGGTCGCAATCCGCCGATGGCATCCAGCAGCGTCCGCCGAATCACCGACAAATGGCAGATATAGTTGCCGGAACGCAGATTGTCCGGACAGAAATCCGGCTTGCGGTGCGCATCAACATGAATCGCGCCGTGGGCGGTCAGCTTATCCTCATCGGTGTAGAGCACGTCTGGATGGTGCGCGTCGATGCCTTCCGCAATCCGCCAGAGCGCATCCGGCGCAAGCACATCGTCGTGGTCGCACAGGGCGATATACTCCCCCGTCGCCATTTTAATCGCGCAGTTCGTGTTGCCGGATATGCCCGCGTTTTCCGCCCCAAACGCGATGTGGAATCGGCTGTCCCGCACGGCGATTGCTTCCAGCGCCTTTCGCGTCTCGGCGGACGTGCTGCCGCCGTCATACAGGCAGGCTTCCCACGCGCCGTGCGTCTGGGCAAGCAGCGAATCCGCCAGCGCGCGGAGGAATTTCGGGCGCGTGTTGAACACGGGGACGACGACGCTGATGCGCACGTTCGGGAAGAGGTGCGCGCGCTGGGTCGCCAGTTCGCGCTTGGATGCTTTCTCCCGCCGGAATCGCCATTCGTCCCGCAGCAGCACCCGTGCCGCCAGCATTTCGCCCGCGCGGTGCAGCGTGTACCCCGCGCCATGCATCCGCACATACGCCCGAACCCGTTCCGCCCACTGCACGCGCGTCCCTCCCGCCGACTTTCCTGCCCTCATCATACCATGCGCCGCGGGTTTTGTAAAGCGCCGGGCGATTTTCTGCCAATTCGGCACATTTTTCGCAAAACCGCTTGACAAACGCCCGAAAAAGTGCTAAACTAAATCTTGTTCCGGCAATCCCGGACAAACCGCATAGGGGCATGGTGTAATGGTAACACGTGGGTCTCCAAAACCTTTGTTGAGGGTTCGAGTCCTTCTGCCCCTGCCAGAAAGCATCTGATGATTCAGGTGCTTTTTTGTTGTGTGAAGCCCCGCTACTTTTTGGGTAGCGGGGCTTCGGTATCATTTGCCCAATATCTCCATTGAATACTTGAAACTTCTGTAACACTTCAGACACATATTTGTCCGCTGAATGCTTTTGCAGTTTTCGTATGCAGAGTTGCCATATTCACTTGCTCGATACGAATACGTTTTCCCACATACGCGGCAAGTTCTTGAATACACTTTATCCTCATTGGAATCATCACAACCCGTAGCAACAAACAGCAGCATAACCATGCTAAGAATCAAGCAGATAGTCCGCAGCAACGTTCCATTTGTCTGCTGTGCGCTTTTCGTTTTCATGTCCATTTCTACTCCTCCTGATGTTTTTTCAATTCTGTTAGCCTGCGAATCAGTTCCTCCAACACCTCCCTATTTCCGTCGTCCGCCACAATTTCTCGCAGCTTTTTGCCGCCGAAATCGTATTCTTCCATCCACGCATTGATTTCTGAACTTTCAATCAGATTCTCTGCAGACAGCCTTAATAGCCCCCGTTCCAGCGTCTCTTGGAACTTCGACTCAAATGCGTCTGCACTAAACGGACAATTATCCCCCCTTCTGAATGCAGTTTCCAATTTGATAGCGTAAACATGGCATGGGTACATAGGCTCCCTCCTTTCATTGATACTTCTATTTTACCCTCCCCTCAAAAAAAGTCAAGTGTTTTCTTGAAGAATTATATATTTCTGACATTTCTGACAAAAGCATGGCAAATTGTTGTGTATCTTCACAAGGACTTTCGTGTCGGCGTGTAACCACATTTCAGAAAATCGGTTTTTTCTGAAATCAGCTGCCTCAAATCCCCCCTCCAAATTTCAAATTCGCACAGAAAACGCGCCCGCCGACCTTCCGACGAGCGCGTTTATACTATTTGGGGCTCTACTCCCGGATTCAGTGCAGGACTTGCTAGAGACCCCAGTTATCACATTTTCACAAAGGAGGTGGTCAGCCGCCGAGTTGTGCGGTGTTGCTTTAAATTACTTCTTATTCTTCTGCTCCACCATCGCCTTGACCTTCAGCGGCAGACCGAGCAGGTTGATGAAGCCCGCGGAATCCTTGTGGCTGTACAGGTCGTGGCTGTCGCCGAAGGTGGCGATTTCCTCCATGTACAGGCTGTTCGGCGACTTCACACCCGCATTGATGCAGTTTCCCTTGTACAGCTTCAGCTTCACCGTGCCGTTGACCGCCTGCTGCGTGCTGTCCACAAACGCGGAGAGCGCCTCGCGCAGGGGCGTGTACCACATGCCGTCGTACACCAGCTCCGCGAACTTGCTCGCAACCAGCTCCTTGTAGTGGCTGGTGGCGCGGTCAAGCGTGATGGATTCGAGGATGCCGTGCGCGGCGTAGAGCATCGTTCCGCCCGGGGTTTCGTACACGCCGCGGGACTTCATGCCCACCAGACGGTTCTCCACCAAATCCGCACAGCCAACGCCGTTGCGGCCCGCGATTTCGTTCGCCTTCGTCAGCAAATCCACCGCGTCCAGCTTTTCGCCGTTGATGGCGACCGGCACGCCCTTCTCGAAGTCCACCGTGACGTATTCGGGCTGATCAGGCGCCTTTTCGGGCGTGACCATCGTCAGCAGCAGGTCTTCCGGCGGCTCGTTCCATGGATCTTCCAAATCCGCGCCCTCGTGGCTGATGTGCCAGATGTTGCGGTCCATCGAATACGGGCGATCCTTCTTGACCGGGACGGGGATGCCGCGCTTTTCGGCGTAGTCAATTTCCTCCTCGCGGGTCTTGATGTCCCAGATGCGCCACGGCGCGATAATCTGCATGTTCGGGTCAAACGCCTTGATGGTCAGCTCGAAGCGGACTTGGTCGTTGCCCTTGCCGGTGCAGCCGTGGCAGATGGCGGTGCAGTTCTCCTTGTGGGCGATTTCGACGAGGCGCTTGGCAATCAGCGGCCGTGCGAAGGACGTGCCCAGCAGGTACTTGCCCTCGTAGACCGCGCCCGCCTTGAGCGTCGGCCAAATGAAGTCCTCGACGAACTCCTTGCGCAGGTCTTCGATGTACAGCTTTTCCGCGCCGCACTTTTTCGCCTTCTCGTGGAGGGGCTCCAGCTCTTCGCCCTGCCCGACGTCGCCCGCAACGCAGACCACGTCGCAGTCATAATTTTCCTTCAGCCACGGCACGATAATCGAGGTATCCAGACCCCCGGAATAAGCCAGCAATACGCGCATCTTCGCCATAACAATCGACTCCTTTATCTTCATCCTGATTCTCATCATTTTTGTGTCCGTCTGCCGGACAAGATGGATTATACACCAAAATGAATAAAAATGCAATAGGTCTGCATAAATTTTCTCGGATTTTTTCGGGGGATGATGCCGTTCGGTTTCTCTGCAGGCCCCGTGCAGATTGCAACGTGTAATTTCCCGCCGCGCTCCTGCGACCTTTTCACTTTGCCTCCACACGCTCCGTGCAGATTGCAACGTTTTCTTTGCAGAAATTTTCTTTTCCAGCCACCTTTGCCTCCACACGCTCCGTGCAGATTGCAACGCTGGATTACGCACGATGTCATCCCATCAATCCCTTTGCCTCCACACGCTCCGTGCAGATTGCAACTGGATGACCGGCAGGCGCGCATCCGCATCGACCGCTTTGCCTCCACACGCTCCGTGCAGATTGCAACAAACCAACGTTGATTTTTATCAAATCATTAATTTCTTTGCCTCCACACGCTCCGTGCAGATTGCAACGAGCCATCGCCGGAAGTCATCGACCAGCTTGAGCTTTGCCTCCACACGCTCCGTGCAGATTGCAACGCCGCGGCGGAAATAAATCCGCTTCGCATCGGGCTTTGCCTCCACACGCTCCGTGCAGATTGCAACGCGGCGGCGGAAAAAGCAGGTGTGCCCATAGAGCTTTGCCTCCACACGCTCCGTGCAGATTGCAACCCCGCGTACTACGACACGCCGGAAAAGGTGGAGCTTTGCCTCCACACGCTCCGTGCAGATTGCAACTGCAGAAATGCACAGAATGCAATATGCACTTTTTAGAACGTGTGTTGAGTCGGTAGATAGCTTTTCAGTATTGAACAAATCAATGCTGCGCTGACTATTTTCCCGAAACTCTTCTGCTGTCAAGGCAACCTTTGTTGCCATTAGCGACAGCCCCGGACGGACAATCGACCGGTTTTGCTGGTGCGAACCGCACCGGATTTTCATGTTAGCTGATGATTCGCCTGATGCCCATGCTGGCAATCGTTTTGGGCAGCGCGGAAAGGCGTTGAATCGTCTTCCGATGGTATTCCACAAATTTCGGATAGTCCCGTTGGAGTGCCTCGCGATCAAAGACCCGATAAAGCTCGTTTCCGAATGCTTCCTGCAATTTCTTCCTATTATATTCCGGCAAATCTCTTCTGCAATGCTGGAGCAGGAACGCCGAGTACAAATCGCGCTGAATTTGCTCGCCGTCCGGCATAATATTCCAGCGTTCTTTCAACTCCTTTGCCTTGCATTCGTCTGTCTGATGATTATACTGGCTTGCTTTTACCGCCGTGTCTACCTTTTTGACACCTTCCAGATTCAGTGATTTGCATTTCTGATCCAGCAGTGCAATCAGCATCGACGGTGCTTTATTCGCAATGGACTTTCCGAAGCGCTTTTTGCGTTTATAGCGCCCCGTCTTTTCGGAAATTTCTGTTTTCTTCGCTTTACGGGTTAATGCGCGGTAGTCCATATCTTCCACAAAGAAGCAATCACCCAGCGTCAGCAGGTAATTCGCCAGTTCGTTATGCTGACGCTTTCGGATGTCTGCCTGACGATGCTGCAGCATCGCCAATTGGTGCTGAATCTTCCTGTATCGCTTGGACTTGTTCCGTGTCAGCTTCACGCCTTTCTTGATGGTTCCATCCGGCTTATAGTTTTCCGGATTTGTCGCCCGTCGGCTTCTGTCCAGCTTTCTTTGAAGCAGTAATTTCTCCTGCTCAATATTCTGAACACGGTCAGCCAATTCTATCAAATCTACTTTGCTATCTGCCGAATACGCCAGTGTTCGCGTGCCAATGTCGATGCCGACGGCACCATGTCCGATGGGATGCTTCGACGCACCGCTTATCGGGTCGCGCTTCACCGCCGGCTTTCCTTCCAAAACAAGCTGTGCATACCAATGCGGCTTTGTCTTGCCGTCTTGACGAAGGATGCGCACATATTTCACGCGCCTGCTGAGCATTTCCGTTTCATAATCGTTGTTGGAGGACAGTTTCAGCGGGAGTTTCAGCCCTTTCCATTCGACATAGCTGCCGCGAAAAATTATTTCGATGCCGCCGCTCTTTCCCGCCTGTGAATACCCTCGCAGTGAGGACAGTTCTCCCTTTTTCTTGAAGTGTACCATCTTTCCATCTTTTGAAAACAGCACTTTTTCAAACGCTGTCCAAACTTGTGATGCAATCCCATGAACCGCCACGCTTGAGCCAATGTTTTCCTTAAAATGCTGATAGTAATACTTCATATCCGACTTAAAGCCGTATTCGCTAAAACCACTTTTGGATAGCAGCTGCGTTCGCTTTTTCCAGAGTTCCTTTGCTTCTTCTTGTTTTGCCTCTTTTAGTTTTTGTTCAATTTCTCGATATTGCGGTGTTCTTTCAACCTGATGCAGCTTTTTCAGTTCCGCACGAACAACGGTATTATAGATTTGTCTACCAATCTCAAAGCGTTTTTCAAGGCGGTCAGACTGCCACTTTTCCAATTTTAGTGGTAACGTGAGGCAGCAAGTATCCGTGCTGCTCTTTTTCACGCGCTTCCCTCCCCTTCCTTTGCTTTTCCACCCCATTATACCGCATCTTCCGCACATTTTCAAGCAAGAACAGCAAATTCGACATTCATCCGCTGTTTTTTTACTGTACAGAGCTTTTTGTATTTGTCCTCTTCGCCCATCTATCCGCCATTCCATTCATCCCGTTCCGAAAACGTATTAAATTGTGAAAAAAATATCGTTAAAATCGTGTCAGCCACTTGACAAAGGCTTAACAATCTGCTACACTGTTCTCGTCACCCCGACAAACACCGACATCCCCCGTTCGCGGGCGCATCCCCGCAGGACGGATGAAGCATAAGGAGAGAGTATCATGGCGAAAGAGTATCCGATCGTCGATAACGTGGAGAGCTTCGAGGCGGCCCTCGCCCGCGTCCGCGCGGCACAAAAGGTCTATGCGACCTACACGCAGGAGCAGGTGGACAAGATTTTCAAGGCAGCTGCCCTCGCCGCGAACAACATGCGCATCCCGCTGGCGAAGATGGCGGTGGAAGAAACCGGCATGGGCGTGGTGGAAGATAAGGTCATCAAGAATCACTACGCCGCTGAATACATCTACAACGCCTACAAGGACACGCAGACCGTCGGCGTCCTGGAGCGCGACGAAGCATTCGGCATGATGAAGGTTGCAGAACCTATCGGCGTTGTCGCGGCGGTCATCCCGACCACCAACCCCACGTCTACCGCCATTTTCAAGACGCTGATTTGCCTCAAGACCCGCAACGGCATCATCATCTCTCCCCATCCGCGCGCGAAGAAGTCCACCATCGCCGCCGCGAAGGTTGTGCTGGAAGCCGCTGTGGCTGCCGGCGCGCCCGAAGACATCATCTCGTGGGTCGATGTTCCCTCGCTGGAGCTGACCAACATGGCGATGAAGGAAGCCGACATCATCCTCGCCACCGGCGGCCCCGGCATGGTCAAGGCGGCGTACTCCTCCGGCAAGCCTGCGCTGGGCGTCGGCGCTGGCAACACGCCCGCGATTATCGACGAATCCGCTGACGTGAAGGTGGCCGTCAACTCCATCCTGCACTCCAAGACGTTCGACAACGGCATGATCTGCGCGTCCGAACAGTCCACCATCGTACTGGACAGCATCTACGACGCGGTGAAGGCGGAGTTCGCCAAGCGCGGCGCGTACTTCCTCGAAGGCGAAGAACTGGACAAAGTGCGCAAGACCATCATCATCAACGGCGCGCTGAATGCCAAGATTGTCGGTCAGAAGGCGCACACCATCGCCAAGCTCGCAGGCGTGGACGTGCCGGAAACCGCCAAGGTGCTGATTGGTGAAGTCGAATCCGTGGATATTTCCGAAGAGTTCGCGCATGAGAAGCTCTCTCCCGTGCTGGCGATGTACCGCGCCAAGGACATCGACGATGCGTTCGACAAGGCGGAGCACCTGATTGCTGACGGCGGCTACGGCCACACCTCTTCTATCTACCTGAACGCCGTCACCCGCAAGGATTTGATTGACCGCTTCGCCGCGCGCATGAAGACCTGCCGTATTCTCGTCAACACGCCTTCCTCTCAGGGCGGCATCGGCGACCTGTACAACTTCATGCTGCGTCCGTCGCTGACGCTGGGCTGCGGCTCTTGGGGCGGCAACTCCGTCTCCGAGAATGTCGGCGTCAAGCACCTGCTGAATGTCAAGACTGTTGCCATCCGGAGGGAGAATATGCTGTGGTTCCGTGCGCCTGAAAAGGTCTACCTCAAGAAGGGTTGCCTGCCTGTCGCCCTGAATGAACTCAAGGCAGTTATGGGCAAGAAGCGCTGCTTCATCGTCACCGACGCGTTCCTGTTCAAATCCGGCTTCACCAAGGCGATTACCGACAAGCTGGATGAGCTGGGCATCGTCCACACCACGTTCTACGATGTTGCGCCCGACCCGTCCCTCGCCTGCGCAAAGGAAGGCGCCAAGGCGATGACCTCCTTCCAGCCGGACTGCATTATCGCCATCGGCGGCGGTTCCGCAATGGACGCCGGCAAGATTATGTGGGTCATGTACGAGCATCCGGAAGTGGACTTCCTCGACATGGCGATGCGTTTCATGGATATCCGCAAGCGCGTGTACACCTTCCCGAAGATGGGCGAAAAGGCATACTTCATCGCCATCCCGACCTCTGCTGGCACGGGCTCCGAAGTCACCCCGTTCGCCGTCATTACCGATCAGGACACCGGCGTGAAGTACCCGCTGGCGGACTACGAGCTGCTGCCGAAGATGGCGATTGTGGATGCTGACATGATGATGTCCGCGCCGAAGGGCTTGACCTCCGCCTCCGGTATCGACGCGCTGACCCACGCGCTGGAAGCCTACGCCTCCATGATGGCGACGGACTTCACCGACGGTCTGGCGAAGCAGGCGGCTCAGCTGATTTTCGAGTATCTGCCCGCGTGCTACGACAACGGTCAGAGCGAGCCGGTTGCCCGCGAAAAGATGGGCAACGCAGCCACGATGGCTGGCATGGCGTTCGCGAACGCGTTCCTCGGCGTCTGCCACTCCATGGCGCACAAGCTGGGCGCGTTCCATCATCTGCCGCACGGCATCGCCAACGCGCTGCTGATTGAGCTGGTCATCCGCTACAACAGCGCCGAAGTTCCCACGAAGATGGGCACCTTCCCGCAGTACGCCTATCCGCACACGAAGCGCCGCTACGCTGAATTCGGCGAATTCCTCGGCTTCAAGGGTGCGAATGACGACGAGACGGTGGAGAACCTGATTCGCAACATCCATGCCCTGAAGGAGCGTGTCGGCATCAAGAATACGATTCGCGACTACGGTGTGGACGAGGAGAAGTTCCTCGCGACGCTGGACGAAATGTCCGAGCAGGCGTTCGACGACCAGTGCACCGGCGCGAACCCGCGCTACCCGCTCATCAGCGAAATCAAGGAAATGTATCTGAAGGCGTACTACGGCGAGTAATGCGCCATTCTCCCCGGCTTGGCAGGAATGCTTCTGCTGGGCCGGGCATTTTTGAGCACAAAAAATTTTGTCCGCTTGCAGGAATGTCGCATTTGGGCGGCGAATAGATATTTAGGACAAGTATCGACTTTTGCGTTCTCCACTGCCGCTTTACCAACCAACAAGCGCAGGAGGGGGGCGAAGCAGTCCAGAGGGCGATCGCAGACTTCGTCTGTTTCCATTGCCCTCTGGTCGCGTCCGCAGACGCGAATCCTCGCATAGACACACGGACGTTGTGTGATAGCGTCACCAACTCAATCGCGAAAAGGGAGTCCAGAGGGTCGAAGACCCTTTGGCAGGTCAAGGGCAGTGCCCTTGCGCCTCTCCCCCCAATAAACATGAACCATATAGAAGGAGGTTTCCCTATGGATTTGACGCATGTGATTGCCGAGCGGGAGAATAAGAAGATTTACCGCGACGGCGCCAAGGCCATCAAGGTGTTTGCCGAAGGGTACAGCAAGGCGGACATTCTGAACGAAGCGCTGAACACGGCGCGCGTGGAAGAGACGGGCCTGCCGATTCCGAAGCTCCTTGCTGTTGACACGGTGAACGGTCAATGGGCGATTACGACGGAGTTCGTTGAAGGCGACACGCTGGCTGCGCTGATGGCGGCGCATCCGGAAAAGGAAGACGAGTACCTGAACCTGTTTGTTGACATTCAGATGAAGGTTCACGCCTGCACCTGCCCGATGCTCAACAGCCTGACGGAGAAGATGCAGCGCAAGATTTCCGCCACCGACCTCGACGCGACCACCCGCTACGAGCTGCACACCCGCTTGGCGAGTATGCACGTCCACAAGAAGGTCTGCCACGGCGACTTCAACCCGTCCAACATTATCTTGAAGCCCGACGGACAGTGGTACATCCTCGACTGGTCGCATGCCACGCAGGGCAACGCGTCCGCTGATGTTGCCCGCACCTACCTGCTCTTCGTCCTCGAAGGCAAGGAAGCGCTGGCGGAAAAGTACCTCTCCCTCTTCTGCAAGAAGAGCGACACCGCCAAGCAGTACGTCCAGCAGTGGATTCCGATCGTCGCCGCGAGCCAGTCCCTCAAGGGCAAGCCCGAAGAGCGCGACCTGCTCATCCGCTGGGCAAGCGTTTGCGAATACGAATAATCATCAAAGGGACTGACTTCGGTCAGTCCCTTTTCTTGTGGGGAGATGGGAGCCTGCCATGTAACCATTTCCCCGCATTTGTTGAAATCTGCCACATTTGCAATTTGCCCTATGTAACCCACTTTTCATCCTCTTTTTTTCGTGGTATCATAAGAATAAGAAGGGGGAATTTGCCCTTTTCAAACTTATCTGCCGCGATTGCTTGTCAACCGCCTCCACAATCAGCATGAATGAATTATACACGGCAAATATTGCTCTCAGCGTCTTCGCCATGGCGATTATGCTCTTCTCCCTGCGCGGCGACATCAGCCAATCCAAGATCCGAAACCTGCTCTGCGGCGGCCTGTACGCCACCATCGCCATTTGCGCGCTGTGTGAGTGGTCGGGCGTGCAGATGGATGGCACGCCGCCCGCGCTGATTCCGCTGCATATCGCCGTCAAGACCATCGAACTTTCGCTTGCGCCGCTAATCGGGCTGTTCGCGGGCTGCGTCATCCATCCCTGCCCGCGGAAAGTGGTACACAGGCTGCTGTGCCTTGCGGGCTTCCACGCGCTGCTGGTGCTGCTCTCGGCGTTCACAGGGCTGATATTCTATGTCGATGGGCAGAATTTCTATCACCACGGGTTGCTCTACGTGCTCTACATGCTCGCCTACGGGGGCAGCATGGTGTTCTTCCTCGTGCAGATTTGGTTCGCCTGCCGCGCCTATCAGTACACCGGCGGCACACAGCTGATGCTCGCGACGCTGTTCTTGCTGTTAGGGCTGATGGTGCAGCTGTTCCTGCCGACGGTCAAAATCGACTGGATTACCATCAGCTGCGGTGCGCTGATGATGTCGAAATTCTCCAGCGACATGGTACTGCAAACCGACGGGCTGACGCAGCTGGTCAACCGTTTGGGCTACGAGCATTATCTGGCGCGCCTGCACATTCCTGCCACCATTCTGATGTTCGACGTTGACCGCTTCAAGGACGTCAACGACTGCCATGGGCACTTGATGGGCGACGCCTGCCTGCGGACGATTGCCGGCTGCATCCGCCGCGCGTACGGGAATTACGGGACGTGCTTCCGCATCGGCGGCGACGAGTTCTGCGTGATACTGACGCGGCGGAACGCGCAATACAACACCATGACGGAGATTTTCCAGCACCTGATGGATGCGGCGCGGGCAGAGAATCCGGTTCTGCCGATGGTATCAGTGGGCTGTTCGCATTTTAATCCGTCGACGGATGATTTGGCGGAGTCCTTGGCGCGGGCGGACGCGCGGATGTATCAGAATAAGGAAGCGCATAGATAAAACACAGCCGCGACGAGTGAATATGCTCGTCGCGGCTGATTTTTATTCACCTGTATTCACCGCAGTGTTGGCAGTAGCGCGCTTCCTTCGGGTTTTCTAAGCCGCAATGCTTGCATGTCCAGTAGTCTATACTATCTGAAAGCGGTGCTAACGGCTTCATTTCCGAAAGCGATTTCATTGTGCTGTTACTGTTACTGTTACTGCTACTGCTATTTCGCGGCAGATAGTCGTCGTTTTTATCTTTTGCAAGTTTTTTCTCTATATTTTCCAATGTTGCACGCAGTTCCAAATCAGGCAAAGCAGCAATGAGGGTGTAGCCGAAGATGCCAAAGATAATGCACACGGCAATCCAGTTCCCTTTGCTGTACCCTTTCTGCTCAGCAATGCCGCCCGCATACATTGCAAATGCAATGTCGATTGCAATTGCAACCAAAACAATCAGAAAATACGCAAAATCCATGTTTCTCAACCTCCTTGTGTGTATCATATCCGTTTTTTTCTATTTGTCAAGTATTTTCCGCAATTTTCACATATTTTTTCTGCAATGAAAAATCCGAATACAAAAACACGCATTCCACATTCGGAGTGCGTGCTTTTGTTGATATTACCGATTCACATACGCGTCGATTTCGTTCCGGCTGGAGATTTGCAGCTTCTCAAAGATGCTCTCCATGTACGACTTCACCGTGTTGACGGAAATGCCCATCAGCGCGGCGATTTCCTTGTTGCTGCGACCCTTCGCGGCAAGCATGGCAATCGAAAACTCGTAGGGTGTGAGCGCGTCGGTCACCTGCAGCGTCGACACGGGGTTGTGAATCTTCATCCACCCGCGGCTGAAGCGGTAGACCGACTGCACAATCTTGTTGTACGTTTCCGGCTCCTGCTTGCGCAGCGCGCGCTCCACCTGCCCCTGCAAAATGCCGTGATGCTCCACAAACGGGTGGATGTACCCCTCGCGGCTGGCGATGCTCCACGCGGCATCGAACTGCTGCTCCGCGCGTTCATCCTGCTTCAGGCTCATGCAGATCATGCACAGGACGATGTTGAGGTAGATGCTGTCAATGGGGTAGCGCGTGCCCGCCATCAGCAGGGCGGATTCGGCAATGCCCATCGCGTGTTCATATTCGCGCCGGATGTAGAGCGCGTGGGCGATGGCGTACATGGCGAAATACTGCATTCCGGGCGGAAGAATACCGATAGCGGGGCGGATAGGGGTCAAGTCGAGCTTCTCGGAGTGGAAGAACACGCTGATGAGCGCGTCGGTAATGCTGCTGTACAGCCGCCACGAATCGTCGTTTGCGCGCTGCCCGTCCCGCTGAATCATTTCGAGATTCCGGCGGCACTTGGCGGCGTCCCCCGTCTGCAGCATCGCCATCGTATTGGTAATCAGCGCGGACAGGCGGATTTCGGGGCACTTGCTCGTCAGGTATTTCTCGCTGATTTCGCGGGCTTCCTCGTGCTCATCGCGGAAATAGTGGTGCAGGGCGCGGGCGATGTCGCGTTCCTCCTCGTCGGGCATGGTCAGCAGGAGATTCTGGAAGCCGTTGTCGCACGGGCGGGAAATCAGCGGCATATAGCACTTGGCCATCCGCGGGGGGATTTTTTCCTGCCCGCGCTGCCCGCTCTTGCGCAAATCCGCCGGATGCGGCGTATTCGCCGGAATCAGCCACCCGCCCGATTTCCGGATTGCCCCCTGAATCCGCCCGGTATTCAGGTAGTAATTCACCATGCGGATGGAAACGCCCCACAGCTCCGCTATTTCCTTTACGCTGAGGTAGTCCAATGCGCAGCCCCTCCTTGTTCTCCTTGTTTACGCTTACGGAATTGGCTCCCAAAGCATGGTCGCCGTTCGATTGCCATACGAGCCCTTTGGCAGCATGTAGGAGCGCGGCGTTCCTTCTACGCCGTCGATTTTCCAGCCTACAAAGGTATAGCCCGGGAGGTAGTAGGACGGGTCTTCTTCCGGTACCGAGAAATAAACGCTGTTGTTGATGGTGTATTGAACCCAATTATATGCTTTGCCGTGGCTCACATAGGTAATGGTGTAGCTCGCCACACGCCACTCCGCCTTGTAAATGCGGTCGCCGGTTGAGCCTTTGGGGATAATCATCGGCGTTGAAGGGAACTGACCGCTGCCATCGAGAACCCAGCCGGCAAATTCGTAGCCCGGACGGTCGGGAGGGATGGGCAGGGTGACGGAATCCTCCACGGTGTAGCGTATCGAAGCTATGACTGCGCCGCCGTTCGTGACCAGTGTGATGGTGTATCTGATCACCTTCCAGTTTGCGGTATACGCCTTGTTTCCCGTCGAACCCTTCGGAATTTTGACGCTTGTCTGCGGCGTCGTGATGCGCTCGCCCGTCCAGCCGACAAACTCGTAGCCGTTGCGGGTCGGGGTTGGCAGCTCGAATTCCTCATCCGTTATGGTGTAAACCATCTTTTCTTGACCGCTGCCGCCGTTCAAATCCATGGTGATGGTGTACTCCGCCAAACGCCACTCCGCCTTGTAATGGAGGTCGCCGGTTGTGCCAGGGTAAATAATGAGCGGCGTGAAAGGGAGCATACCGCTGCCATCGAGGGTCCAGCCGGCAAATTCGTAGCCCGGACGGAGAATGTAAGGCAGGGTGAAGGTATCCTCCACGGTGTATTTTATCGGAGACACGACTGGGCCGCCGTTCGTGTCCAGTGTGATGGTGTATTCAATCACCTTCCAGTTTGCGGTATACGCCTTGTTCCCCGTCGAACCCTTCGGAATTTTGACCCTTGTCTGCGGCGTCGTGATGTCCTCGCCCGTCCAGCCGACAAACTCGTAGCCGTTGCGGGTCGGGGTCGGCAGCTCGAAATCCTCATCCGTTATGGTGTAAATCACCTTTTCTTGACCGCGGCCGCCGTTCAAATCCATGGTGATGGTGTATTCTGTCAGTATCCAGTTCTCGATATACGTCTTGTCGCCCGTCGAACCCTTCGGGATGGTCACGTTCGGCTGCGGCGTCGTGATGCCCTCGCCTGTCCAGCCAAGGAACGTGTAGCCCGTGCGGGTCGGGGTCGGCAGCGTTACGGTTTGCTCCACCGTGTAGAAATACTCTTCCGACGTGCCCGCATTGCCCCCTTCCAGCAGCGTAATGATGGTGTATTCAATCACCTGCCAGTTCGCGGTGTAAGTGCGGTCGCCCGTGCTTCATTGCGGGATTTCAATGGTTTTCTGCGGTTCGGTGATGCCCTCGCCCGTCCAGCCGAGGAAGATGTAGCCCGTGCGAACCGGGGTCGGCAGCTGGAACGCTTCCGATTCCACCGTGTACTGGATGGGGCGGATCGGATCGCCGCCTGCCGTGTCCATCGTGACGGTATAAAGCTTGTCCGCCGTCAGCGTCAAGGTCAGCGGCGCGTAGGGCATGAGGAAGGAAACCGCGTCGTTCCCCTCGCTGATACTCAGGGAAACAGCCGGGTCGCTCAGGAAAACGTGGATGCCGCGATAGCCCGCTGCGGGCGCGATTTGCACCGTCACCTGCTCACCCGCGCGGCACAGCAGGTCGTTGCCCTCCGCCGGCATGTCGCTGCCCCAGAGAACGTTCTGCGCGTCGATGGTCACGCGCTGCGTGTCCGCCGTCCACGTCAGCGTAACGATGCGCTTTTCTTCGCGCCCCGTTACGGACAGGAATGCGGCCGTCTCCTCGCCGCGCAGTCCCGTCAGGTGAATGAGGGCACGCTCGTCCGCGCCGAAGTCGCTGCGCTTGAACTGCGTCACCCACTCGCCGCGCTCCTTATCGAAGGTGAAGCTCGCCACGGCGCCGCTGCGCAGGGTCAGGCTCGGCGTGAAGTAATCCGGGCGCGCGCCGCTGATGCGAACGCGGTAGGTGATGCGCCCGTCCTGCTCGCCATAGCGGTAGACGTACACCGGGAATTCCGCTACCAGTGTGCTGTCATCCGTCAGCGGGAACACAACATCGCCCTCGCGGGAGAGATATACATAATTTTCCGCCACGGCAAAGCAGGATTCGCCGCCATTCAGGCGGTAGACCTTGCTCCACGGGTCTGCGCTGCGCATTTCCGGCAGCAGCACATACTGCTCCTGCAAATCCGGATACTTCTCCGCAAACGCCGCCTCGATGCTGTCCATCATGTTGACCGCGCCCATCGGGCAGCTGTCGCCCGTGTACTGCACCGTCGTTTCGGTCAGCAGCGCGCCGTCCCAATCCGCCGTTTCCAGCTGCATGTCCTTGGCGCTCTGGTCAACAAGGCGGAAGCGCACGGTCAGGCTGATTTTCTTCTCCACCTTCAGTTCGCTGCCCATATGCAGCTGCTGCCCCGGCACAAGCGCGTTCTTGCCCGGATTCAGCACAATATCGCCCGTCGGCAGCGGGTCATCCGTCAGGTTCACGAGGTTCGTCGCAATCCCGATATCGAGATTCATCGGCTTGTCCACCACGATGGTGGAGCGGACATTACCCTCGCCGTTCAGCGACACATTCCCCGATGCGCCCAGAATCAGCTCCTGAACATCTGCCGCCGCGCCGATGTTCAGCCGCACGTCCTCGTCCGACAGCACATACAGGCGGTCGATTTTGCCGGACGGCAGATTGGCGTTCAGCCCGCCGAGAACCAGCAGATTGCCGTTCATTTCCGGCGCATTGAACTCCGTGTCGCCCAGATGGTCAAAAATCGCGTCGCCGATGAAGGACTCCGGCGGCTGCGTGTCCTTATTCAACACGGTGATGCCAAACTGCTTGATGTTCTCCTGAAACGCCGGGTCATCCAAGTCCGTATTGTCCCACATGCCAGCGCCGATTTCTTTCGCCAGCCGCTCCAGCGCTGAGTCCTTGCCCTGTGGTGTCTGGTTCTTGTTGATGGTGTTCAGTGTGTTCAGCGCACTCATGTTGTTTTCCACAATCATGGCCGCCGATGCTGTACCCGCCCAAATGATGCTGCATAAGAGCAGGAAAATGGTGCTTCATCGTGCGATTCGCTTCATGCTTCTTCCTCCTTGCTGATAGCTTCCGCGGGCTTTTTTCCCATAGAAATCGCCCTTCTGGTTTCAGTATACCATCGGCAAGCGCTGTTCGCCACCGACATTCAATGGATTAATTGGACGTTTCCCTGCCCTTTTCCTGCTGAAAATTCCTGCATTCACGCAGGTTTCCCGTCAATTCACGCATGTTTTCCGCCGAATGTACCTTTCCAAGGCAGGAAATATCGGTTGCCAAGGATGGCAAAGCACATCTTTCCAACATACGAAAAAAGGCGAACCGGTTTTGAAGCCGATTCGCCCGTGGATTTGTCCAAAATTGGATGGAATTACTTGGCGATGGTGCAGTGCATGAAGTACTTGTAGCCCAGCGGGTTGGAGAAGAAGCCCTGCACGGAATCGTCGAGCATGTAGATGTCGGTGTAGTAGTACAGCGGCACGATGCAGCCGGTATTCATCAGCATATCTTCCGCGATGTGCATCATGGCATAACGGTTCGCGCTGTTGGTGCAGCTCTTGATGGTAGAAATCAGCACGTCATAGGTTTCCGCCCAAGTGCCGTTCTCCACCTTCACGTCGTAGCCATAGGGGGTCAGGTCGAGGTTGTAGATCTTCAGATCCGCATTCGCGCCCTTGCCGAACTGCACGTCGTTGTTGCCGGAGCCGGTCACCCACATGTCGAGGAAGCAGATCGGGTCGTTGTAGTCCGCCAGCCAGCCGTTGCGCGCGATAGAGTAGTCGCCCGCCTTACGGGTGTTCAGGAAGGTGTTCCATTCCTGGTTGTTCAGGTTCATGGTGATGCCGACCGCAGAAACCGCGCTCTGGAGGTATTCGCCAATCGCCTTGTGGCCTTCGGAGGTGTTGTAGAGGTAGGTCAGGGACGGGAAGTTGGTGAAGACGGCGTTCGCCTCGTCGTAGGTGTAGTACTTCTTCAGGGTCTCAACCGCCTTGTCGAAGTTCGCCATGTAGACGTCTTCGTCGTCGGTCACGTCGTAGTAGCCGGTGATGCCTTCCACATGACCCGCGTTCTTGTAGAACTCAGAGCCGTCCGCATCGGTCATGCCCATCGGGACGAAGCTGGACGCAGGAAGCTGACCAGCCTGACCGATTTCGGTGACGATGTAGTTGCGGTCAAACAGCAGGCCAATCGCCTGACGGACTTCTGCGCGCGCCGCTTCCGCTTCTTCGGGGGTCATGTTCGCGAGCAGGTCAGCGGGCAGGATTTCTTCGTTGATGTTCCAGCAGACATAGTAGGTACCAATCTGGCCGGCAACAACGAATTCCGTCGGATACTGTTCCTTCAGGGAAGCGATTTCAGAGGTAGGAACGTCGTCAATCAGCTGCCAGTCGCCCTTCTGGAAGTTCGCCAGCATGTTGTTCGCGTCGTCGGAGAGGTAGAAGTCCAGCTCGTCCATCGTGACCTTGTCCACCGCATGATAGTAGGGGTTCTTGGTCAGGGTGATCTTGCTGTTGTGTTCCCACGCGGTCATGGTGTACGGGCCATTGCCGATGTAGGTGGAAGGATCGGTCGCCCACGCTTCGTTGGCGACGACGTCCTCACGGACGGGCATGTACGCCGGGAAGGCGAGCAGCTCGTTCCAGTAGGCAACGGGGTTGTTCAGGGTAACGGTCAGGGTCTTGTTGTCCACGGCGGTCACAGCGAGGTTTTCCGCCTTGGGGTCGGAGCCGTCCGTAGTGTAGCCCTTGATGACTTCAAACATGTAGCCATAGTCCGCGCCCAGCTCGGAGGAAGCAGCGCGCTTCCACGCGAACTCGAAGTCCTTCGCGGTCAGATCCTTGCCGTCAGACCACTTCAGGCCATCAACGAGCGTGTAGGTGTACGTCACCGTGCCGTCGTCATTGACCACCGGATCCGGCAGTTCCACCGCGCAGTCCGGCAGGATTTCCAGCTTGCCGTCGTCGGTCTGCGCCCAAGTGGACAGGCCTGCGAACAGGTGAGCGACCATCGTCGCGCCGTCCACAGCGGAGTTCAGCGCCGGGTCAAGCGTATCAGGCTCGGACGCGATGCAGACAGCCATGTACGTCTTGCCGTCTTCGGCGACAGCGCACAGGGTGCAGGTCACCATCATTGCGATGGCGAGCAGGAGAGCAGTCAGCTTCTTCATGAAAAAACCTCCCTTAATATTCTGTGACAGCCTTGCTTTTCGTAGACTGTCTGTATCAAAAATGCGTGTTGACGCATCCTTGAAGCAATTTTTTTGCGCGGATAAACACGCGGGCACACTATGCCAGTGTCACCAACTCAATCGCGAAAAGGGTGTCGAGAGGGTCGAAGACCCTTCGCGGGTGCAGGGCAGAGCCCTGCCGGAGTCCAGAGGCAGAGCCTCTGGCGCTTCCCTTCACCCTAACTCCTTCACCCGGTGGCAGGCGACGAAGTGCCCCTTCTCGACTTCGTTGAAGGGCGGCATCGACTGCGCGCAGGCTTCGGTGGCGTGGGGGCAGCGCGTGCGGAACGGACAGCCCGACGGCGCGTTCAGGGGACTTGGGATATCGCCGGAGAGGACAATGCGCTTGTTCGCGCGCGCCGCCTTCGGGTCAGGCAGCGGAACGGCGGACAAAAGCGACTTGGAGTACGGGTGCAGCGGGTGATTGTAGATTTCCTCCGCCGACGCCAGCTCCACCATCTTGCCCAGATACATCACGGCGATTCTGTCCGAAATATGCCGCACAACCAGCAGGTCATGCGCAATGAACAGGTACGTCAGCCCCAGCCGATCCTGCAAATCATCAAACATGTTGATGACTTGCGCCTGAATCGACACGTCCAGCGCCGACACCGGCTCGTCGCAGACGATGAATTCGGGATTCACCGCCAGCGCGCGGGCAATGCCGATGCGCTGCCGCTGACCGCCGGAAAACTCGTGCGCGTAACGCGAGGCGTGTTCGCTGTTCAGTCCGACATATCCCAGCAGCTGCAAAATGCGCTCCTCCCGCTCCTTCTTGGAGGAATACAGGTGGTGCACATCCAGCGGTTCGCCCACGATGTCCGACACGGTCATGCGCGGGTTCAGCGAGGAGTACGGATCTTGGAACACCATCGTCGCCTTCGTGCGGAACTTCTGCAAGTCCGCTTTCGTTTTGACGGGCTTGCCATCGTAAATGATTTCGCCCGCCGTCGGCTTGTACAATTGGAGGATGGTGCGCCCAACAGTCGTCTTGCCGCAGCCGGATTCGCCCACCAGACCGAGCGTTTCGCCCTTGTTGATGGTGAAGGACACATCATCGACCGCCTTCAGCGGCTTGGTGCGGAAGAAGCCCATGTTGATGTCAAAGTATTCTTTCAGTCCTTTGACTTCCAGCAGCGGCTGGTGCATCTGCGCTTCAGACACAGGGCACTCCTCCTTCCTCCGTGATGCTGCCGTCCTCAACGCCCTTCTTGACGTTCATCCAGCAGGTTGCCATATGGTCGTCATTGATGAGCATCCGAACCGGCTTCTCTCTCAGGCAAATCTTCATCGCCGCCTCGCAGCGGGGCGCGAACGGGCAGCCTTTGGGCATGTTCAGCAGGTCAATCGGCGTGCCGGTAATCGGCTCCAGGCGCTGTCCGTTGTTCTCCGCCGTCGGGATGGAGCGCATCAGGCCCTTTGTGTACTCGTGGCGCGGGTTGTAGAAGATTTCATCCGCCGTCCCCTGTTCGCAGATAGAACCGGCGTACATGACGATGACCTCGTCGCACATCTGGGCGACAACGCCCAAGTCGTGCGTAATCATGATAATCGCCATGCCCATCTTCTTCTGCAAATCGCGCATCAAATCAAGAATCTGCGCCTGAATCGTCACGTCCAGCGCGGTCGTCGGCTCGTCGGCAATCAGGATGTCCGGCTCGCACGCCAGCGCCATGGCAATCATCACGCGCTGCCGCATACCGCCCGACAGCTCGAACGGGTACTGCTTCATGCGCTTTTCCGGCTCGTTGACGTTGACCAGCTTCAGCATCTCCACCGCGCGTTCGCGCGCCTGATGGCGGTTGCGGTCGGTGTGCAGCAGAATTGCTTCCATCAGCTGCCGGCCGATGGTGTAAGTCGGGTTCAGGGACGTCATCGGGTCTTGGAAGATAATCGAGATGCGATTGCCGCGCACGGAGCGCAGCAGCTTCTCGTCCGCGCCGACCAGCTCCTGCCCGTCGAATTTCACGCTGCCGCTGACGATTTTGCCCGTCGGCGCAAGAATCTGCATGACGGAATACGCCGTGACGCTCTTGCCCGAACCGCTTTCCCCCACGATGCCCAGCACCTTGCCGTGGTCAAGGCGGAACGAAACGCCATCCACCGCCTTGACTTCGCCCGCGTCGGTGAAGAAGGATGTATGCAGGTCATTGACTTCCAGCAATGCCATTTTGTCCAGCTCCTTTCATCACGCATTCAGCTTCGGGTCAAATGCGTCGCGCAGACCGTCGCCGAACAGGTTCAGGCTCAGCACGATGAGGCAGATGACCACGGCGGGGATAATCAGGCGATAGGTGTAGGAATAGATGCCGTTGAGCGCGTCAGAAGCCAGCGAACCCAGCGAGGGCATCGGCGCGTTGACGCCCAGACCCAGGAAGGACAGGAAGCTTTCGGTGAAAATCGCGTTCGGAATTTGCAGCGCGGTCGAAATAATCACGACGCTGATGCAGTTCGGCAAAAGGTGCTTGCGGATAATCCACTGCGCCTTCGCGCCCGTCGCCTGTGCCGACAGCACGTACTCCTGCTCGCGGAGGGACAGAATCTGACCGCGAATCAGGCGCGCCATGCCCACCCAATAGAGCAGACCAAAGACGATGAACATGCTGATGATGTTCGAGCCGATTTTCTCTAAGATGGTGCCTTCCACATGCAGCACCTGCCCCAGCACGACCGACAGCAGGATGATGACCAGCATATCTGGCAATGAGTAGATAATATCGACGATTCGCATGATGAATAAGTCCACCCTGCCGCCGAAGTATCCTGCGACTGCGCCAATCATCATACCAATCACCAGCACGATGATGCTGGCGAAGAAACCGACGGCGAGGGAAATGCGTGTCCCGTAGACGACGCGGATGAAGTAGTCGCGTCCGTGCGCGTCCGTGCCGAAGATGTGCGGGAAAACAGATTCCCCTTTGTCGATTTTCTTCAGTTCCGTCTTGCCGTACTGGAACGGCGCGAGGTTGTTGTAGCTATTGTCCATCGGGCGACCCTTCGTCTGTCCCAGCATCTGGTCATACGAATACGGCCAGAACATCGGAATAATGATGGAGGACAGCGTAATCAGCACAATCAGAATCAGGCTGATGGTCGCGACCTTGTTCTTCAGCAGGCGCTTCACGCCGTCGCGGAAAAAGGTCGAGGACGGCCGCATCCGGGAGATGACTTCCTTTTCCTCCGCCGTCGCGGGCATGAAGGAATCCACATCCAGATGCAGGCTAAAGGGCTTTTTCTTGTTCATCATCATGATGCAGAGGCCTCCTTATTCGTAATCAATGCGTGGATCAGCCACCTTGTAGAGCAGGTCGCTGATCAGATTCATAATCACGATTAAAGAGGCGAGGAAAATGGTCGTCCCCATAATCATGGTGTAGTCGCGGTTGGTGATGCTGGATACGAACTGGCGGCCGATGCCCGGCACGGCGAAAATCTGCTCGACGACCATCGAGCCGGTGACGATGAACGCCAGCATCGGGCCGAAATAGGTGATAACCGGAATCAGCGAGTTCTTCAGCGCGTGACCGAAGATAATTTTCTTGCCCGAAACGCCCTTGGCGCGCGCGGTGCGGATATAATCCTGCCCCAGCACGTCGAGCATGGAGGAGCGCGTCAGGCGCGTGATGTAGCTCATCGGGTAGAGCGCAAGGGTGATAATCGGGAGGATCAGCCCTTCGGCCGTCGCGCCGTTCGCGGGTACCCAGCCTAACTTGACTGAGAACACTATCAGCAGGAACGACCCCATAATGAACGACGGCATGGACACGAACGCGGTCGTAATCACCATGATAATCTTATCCAGCACGGTGTTGCGCCGCAGCGCCGCCAGCGCGCCGAGGACGATGCCGGCAATCGCCGCGCTGAACGCCGCAATCAGACCAAGCTTCGCGGAGGTCTTCATGCCATCCAGAATAATGTCAATGACCTGACGGCCGCGCTGCTTCAGGCTCGGCCCGAAGTCCAGCTTCGTCACCACGTCGCGCAGATATGTCACATACTGTTCGCCCAGCGGCTTGTCCAGCCCGTACTTGGCCTCCAGCGCCGCCTGCGCTTCCGCGGAAATTGCCTTTTCACTTGCGAACGGTCCACCCGGAATCGAGTGCATCACGAAGAACGTCACCGTGATGACAATCCAGATGGTCAGCAGCGCCAGCAGCACGCGCTTGAGGATATAAAACAGCATCTTGGAATTCATCCGCTCCACCTTCCCGGCAGGGGCGCTGCCGCGTCTGCCTGCGTTTCTTGTTCATCGACACGCCAAACCAACCGGCTTCACCGTGTCGATGCTTTATTATGCAACACTGTATGGAGAAAATCAAGTGTTTTGTTGCACAAACTGTGTTTTTTTTATGTTTTTCTCGTGTATTTTGAATATTTTCGTCCAAGTTGTTGCATTTATCAAGTTTTTCTGCAAGTCCCTGTTCATTTTTGCGCACAAAAAATACAGGACGCTCATTCGTCCTGCATCATGGTAACGAAGTGAATTACTCCGCTGCCGCCAAGCTGCCGAAGATCTCCAGCGGCATGTTTTCCAGCGCGTCGCCCACTTCCTTGCTGGCGACCTGGAACGTCACGGCGAGAACCGTCTCGTCATCAAGGAAGGTGTACAGCGCCAGCACGGTGTCGCCCGGCGTGTACATCAGGCAATAGTTTTCGTTGACATACAGCTCAGCGAGCATTCCTTCCGTCGCGCCCGCGTCCTGAATGCCTTGCAGCAGCGTTTCAAAGCTCATCGCGGACAGCTGCGCCGTAATGCTGACCGTCTGGTCGGCGTTGACGGCGAAGAGCAGGATGTTCTCGGCGTTTTCCGTGCCTGCGGGGACTTCCTGAACCGCCCAGTCCGCCGGAATCTGCATCGTCAGACCCGTTTCACCAAGCGCAACCGTCTGTGCCTCGAAGCTGACATTCATTTCAACTGCCGGCACTTCCGCTTCTTCCTCCGCGAACGCAAAGGCAGTGCAGCACATCATGAGCGCCATCAGGAGAGCAAGGAGTTTCTTCATATTTGTTTCCGTCCTTTCATTTCCAGCATGATTTGGCTGATTTCTTTCCATATTGAACAGTCACATCTGGTAACATTTATGATACCAAATGGAAGCCGCTTTTGCAATACGCTTTCGCGCAGGAAAACGGTTGATTCGCGCGGATTTGGGATTTCAGAATGAAGCAGCTTCCATTTTTATTCACGAAATGCGAGTGAAGTAACTTTTATTTACTTTTCAATTCTCACAAAAACAAACAGTTGATTCTTTCCGTAAAAGCGGACTTTGCTTCCCTCCCCCTTCACAAAAAGCGGGGCACCGCGAGAGCTTTCGCCCCCGCAGCACCCCGCCATCCGCGGATGCGCAATTCCGCATTGTCCCTTACTTCTTCGTCCAGTCCTGCTTTTCGCCGATGCCGTAGTTTGCCGGCAGCACGTCGTCATCAACCAGCACGAAGCCCAAATCCGCCGTGTAGGTCGTACTGGCGGAGGTCACCTGCACCGGGTTCGATTCACCGTTTTCGCCCAGAATCGACGCAATCAGCGGAATATCCGTGCGCATACGCGTCGGCACAACTTCCGCCGGGTAGATGGGCTTGAGCGTGTACACGCCGGGATACAGGTTCTCGAAAGTGTAGTAACCGTACGCGTCGGTCGTCGTTTCCGCGACGAGCTGGTCGTTTCGCCACAGCTCGATGCGCATGTCGCCCAGACCGAGTTCGCCCGCGTCCTGCAGGCCGTTGCCGTTCAGATCAAGCCAGCAGAAGTCGCCCAGCGTGCCCGGCTGCACCGCGCCGATGTTCTGCTCCAGCTGATGCTGGCTCATGCGCAGGGCAATCAGGTTGCTCTCTCCCTCGCGGGCGGTGTAGGTCGTCATCACGCTGATGTTCTGCCCGTCCTTGAGGCGCGTGTCGTCCTTTTCTACGACGACGTAGCCGTTCGGGAGCGTCACACGCAGACGGTAGTTGCCCGGCATCAAGCCGTCAAAGCGGTAGATGCCGTCCTCGCCCGTCGTCGCGTTTTGCAGTTCGCTGCCCTTTTCGTCCAGCAGGATAACCTCCGCGCCGGACAGGGGCGCAATCTCGCCCGCGTTGTCGCACCAGACCATGCCGCCGATGCTTGTGTCAATCTTCAAGCCCAGCATCGGAGCAGTATAGTTGTTGTTTTCGCTAATTTCAATCTCGGTCATGACGAGCTGACTGCCCTCGGTGGTGAAGGTGCTGTCGCCCAGACGCGCCGCCTGCGTGCCTTCCTTGAGATCGTAGACAAGGCTGTACACGCCGGGGGCAATGCCGTCGATGGCGAACCGCCCATCCGCATCGGTCTGCACCTGCGCAAACACCGCGCCGGTTTCATCCAGCAGGGTCAGCTTCTCGTTTTCCGGGGTGATTTCGCCCGCGTCCATGCGCCCGTTGTCATTCTCATCCACCCAAACCTGGCCGGACAGCTTCGACGGAATCACGCCGCCAAGCGCCTGATTCAGCCATTCCTCGCCCAGCCCGATTTCGATGCTCACCTGCTGCTCGTTCAGCCCGTGCATCAGCGGCAGGGTCACATTGCCGCCCAGTTTGGAGAGCACCATGCCCTCCGGGAAGCGCAGGGTCAGCGTGTAAGTGTCCGGCCGCAGCCCGGTGAAGCTGTACGCACCCGTCGCATCGGTGAGGACGGTCTGCTCCGTCAAGTCCTCGCGGGAGGGGGTCAGAATCAGCGTCACGCCGGCAAGCGCCGCTTCGTCTGCATCCTGCGCGCCGTTGCCGTTGTGATCGGCAAACACCATGCCTTCAATGTCGCCCAAAGCCAGTGCGCCGCACAGGGGCGCGGTGACTTCTTCGCCCACGCCGATGGTAAAGGAATCCGTCGTGCCGTCGGAATCCGGCGCGATGGTGTTGCCGCCGTCCGTCATGGGAGCAAACACGCCGTCGCCCGGCAGCTCGTAGCGCAGGCGGTACGTTCCGGGCAGCACCGCGTCAAACAGGAAGCTGCCATCCGCGCCGATGGTGCGGGTCGCCACGTCGCCGGTTTCGTCCATCAGGTGGACCACCGCGCCGAGCAAGCCGCCTTCATCCGCGTCGCGCAGGCCATTGTCGTTCTTGTCGGCAAACACCACGCCGGACACATGTCCGGGGGTAATCATGCCGATATCAAGACCCGTCAAATCCGCGCCCATTGTCAGCGCCACCGGTTCACTTTCGCCCGCGCCGCCGGAGAGGTTGCGGAGGATATTGCCGTCGCCCGTGCGTGTAAACGCCAAGCCGCTGTTCGCGGTCGCGCTCACGGTGTACTGCCCCGGCGCAAGGTCATCGAAGGTATACACGCCGCTGCGGTTCGTTTTCGCCGTGCGGGTATTGCCTTTTTCATCCGTCAGGGTGACGGTGAAGTTGTTGACCATCTTTTCCGCGTCCATCCGGCTGCCGGAGAAGTCGTCATCCAGATACACCGTGCCGGAGATGCTGCCGTAAGTAATCGCGCCGATGGCCATCGTCATCTCGCTGTCGTTCTCCAGCACCACGTCGGAAATCGTGTACTCGCGGCGGTCAGTGCCGGGCGCGAACAGGTTGCCGTACTCGCCATCGCCCGCGATGGTGTACACATAGCCTTGCGGAATCGTCGCTTTGACGCGGAACGTGCTGCCGCGGATGTTGGCGAAGGTAAAGTGCCCGTTCTCGTCGGAGACGGTGTTCAGCAGCTCCTTGCCGATGGCCTGACGGTACAGGACGACCTTCACGCCTTCCAGCGTCTTTTCGCCCTCGTCGTACACGCCGTTGTTGTTTTCATCCAGGAAGCAGATGCCGTTGATGTTAGAGCCCTTCATCACGCCAAGGAGGACTTCCTCCAAGTCACCGCGTTCAAGAATCACCTGATCCGTTTCGAAGCGCTTGAATTCGCTGGTGATGATGGAGCGGCGATTACCGCCCGTCTGGCTATATCGCGCAAAGACCAAGCCATCCGGCAGGCTGTATTCGACATTGTATGTGCCGTAGCGCATTTGACCGATGTAGAATTTGCCGTCCTCGCCGCTCTCGGTTTCGTACACCAGACCGTTTTTCACGCCGACGGCGCGGATTTTGATGCCCGCCTGACCGGGTTCACCGTCCTGATACACGCCGTCGTCGTTTTCATCCAGCCACACAAGGCCCTGCAGCGCCGCCATCGTCATCACGCCGACGCCCACGTCGGTCACAGAACCGGCTTCGAGGGTCAGCGGCACGCTGCTTTGCACTTGTTCGGTCGTTTCATCCATGATGGACATGTTCGCGCTGACATTTTTGCCGTGCGCACCATGGCCGAAGCCCGCGGGCAGCTCGCTGCGCAGGACGTACGTCCCCGCCGGCACAGCCAGCGACACTTCACCGTTCTTGTCCGTTTCGCCAGATGCCACAACAACCTCCACGCCGTTGACTTCGGTGATGAGGCTCATCGTCGCGCCGGACACGCCTTCCTCGTACTTCCCGCGTGAACCGTTGTTATCGTTGTCGCGGAAAGCGTGGATGGTCAGCGCCGCCGGATTCGCCGCCTTCGCAGTCACAGTCGCGGGTTCGTCGCTAATGACGAGCGCGCCGTTGGCAAGGGTCACGCCCGCGTCATAGCGGACGACGTACGTCCCGTATTCGAGGAACTCCGCCTGCCAAGCGCCGTTTTCATCCGTCACCGCTTCCGCCGCGACTTCGCCCGCCTGATTAACCAGCTGCACCTGCACGCCGCTCATCGGCTGACCGTCCAGCCCCAGCACCACGCCGGAAGCGTCGCCGGTGGCATGGTTCGCCAGCGCCGGCAGCACAACGGTTTCGCCCGCGCCGATTTCCACCAGAATGCTCGCCGTCACGCCCGTATCGGTCGTGCTGAGCGTCCAGCCCTCGGTGTCATACAAGCCGCGCGGCAGGGTTGCCGTAATCTGATAAGTATCAGGATACAGGTCGTTCAGCGCAAACGCGCCGCTGACCGTCATCTGTTCGCTCATCCGCTGGCCGGAAATCGTCACTTCCGCCGGGGCAGACAGTTCGTCGATGCTGCCGGTCATGCCGCCGCTGAGCGTCAGATCCAGTTCATAGCGGCTGGTCTGCATCGCCTGAATGTTCACCAGCCACTGTGCCTGACCCTTCTGCAGGTTCGGCCAGCCGTTCACGCCCGTCAGCAGCGTGCCTTCCGGCAGCGTCACCGTGACGGCGTATGTCCCGTGGAAGAGGTCGGCTTCCTCCACCGTCTCGCCATCGGTCAGGTAACCCGTGCGGGTCGTTTTGCCGTCCTCGCTGACAATCTGGTACGCCACTGCCGCGTTCACGCCGCGCATGAGCATCGTCAGCGTGCCGTCCACGGGTTCAGGGGTGGGGGTCGGCGTAGGCGTAGGCGTCGGGCTCGGCGTGGGCGTCGGGCTCGGGGTGGGGGTAGCCGTCGGGGTTGGTGTCGGCGCTTCCGTGGGTTTCTCCGTCGGTTCCTCCGTCGGATTCTCGGTCGGCGCTTCCGTCGGCGCTAAGGTCGGGGTAGCCGTCGGGGTCGGCGTAGGTGTTGCCGTTGCCGTTGGCGTAGGCGTTGCCGTCGGTGTAGGTGTCGGGGTGGGCGTCGGCGTAGGCGTAGGTTCAGGCGTGGCGGTCGGCGCCATCGTCGGCGGCACATAGTAATAGGAAGCGTTCACCTTCGTCACGGAATCCGCACCCGTGTAGCGCTCAATGTTGATAATCTTGTCGCGCCAGCTTTCAATGGCCAGCGAAGCCTTCGTCATTCGCAGGGTATACAGCCCCGTGTGAATCGCCGCCGGCAGGGCATAGTCGCCCCGGCTGTCGGTGTCGAAGGAGAGAATCGTCTCGCCGCGCTCGTTAATCAGGTCAAAAGAGGAGCTGCTCTCCGTGTGCACGGTGAACAGACCCGTGTCCGTCAGCACAGCAATGACCGCTTTGTTCAGCCGTCCATCGACAATCGACACGGTGTAGCTCGCCGCCATGATGGCGTCCTCCGGCATCGTTTCCGCCACCGGGACAAGCTGCACATTGCCCGTGCCGGGGACGGAAATCGGGTCGCTGCCGAAGTCGGTCAGGCGAATCGTGCCGACCGCCTCCCCGTTCTGCATGACGGTAAAATCGCCCGTGAATTTCCGGGATTCATACGTTCCCGCGCTTGTGGCATACATGCCCAGAAAATCCACTTGCAGCATCGTCAGCTCCGATGCCGCAGCCGCGGGAAGCAGCATCAGCAGCATTCCCAGCGTGAGCAGGAGTGACAGAAATCGCTTGCCAAGCATCCTCATCTTGCCTGTTCCTCCATCTGAATCATCCGCAAGCCGTGCGGAGTAAAGTCACAGAATAATCCATGTACTATGGTAAAGCAATCCGCCCGACTTGTCAACCATTCCGCGCATATTTTTACAATTGGATTGCTTTTCTGGTCGAAAATCAGCATGTTCCGGCAATAGAAAAGAAGGCTGACTTTTTCAGTCAGCCTCCCATGCGGATACTATTTCCAAATGAGAATGCGCCGAGATGCACCGCAAATGATTCGTTCTGGCTAACGCAAACGCCAGCATGGGAAAGGCGCAAGCAGATGGCACATCCAAATGCAGGAAATCGTATCAGTTGCTGCCGCCCATCAGCAGGGTCAGCATGCTCTCCGGCAGACTCATCAGCAGGGTCATGGGCAGGTTCTGCAGGTTGTTCATCACCTTGACGAACCACGTCTGGAACTCACTGTCCGTCATCGCGCCCAAATCCTGCGCCTTGCTCACGTCCAGCGCGTCCTTCGCGTCGCAGGTGCGGGTTTCCGCCGTGATGGTCACAACGTCCAGACCCATGAAGCGCACCAGCACATCCACCTTGCGGACGCCCTGTTCGCCGTCCATCGTCGTAGCGGTCGTCACCACAACGCCGAAGCCCTGCTCGACACCGTCCACCGTTTCCTTGATTTCCACATCAACAACGCTGCTGTCCGTGCCGACGCCCTTGCCGCTGACGTTGATTTCAACGGAGTCTTCGCCAGCATAGGCGGTCAGGTTCGCCGTGAAGTTCTCCAAGTCGCCTGCGAAGGTCAGCGTCGCCGCGGTATCTTCCGCGCTCTTGATGGTCACAAGCCACGTCGCCACGCCGTCCGCCGTGTTGCGGGTCGCAGTGAAGGACATCGGCAGGGGTTCTTCGCCGCCGTTGTTGATCTTCACCGAAGCCGTCATGCGAACCAGCTCGCCTGCTTCAGTCATCCAGTATTCGTAAACGACGTCATCCGCGTAGAGATCTGCTTCATCAAGTTCTTTCAGCAGGTCGTCCCAGCTCGTGTCAGCAGCAGAAAAAAACGCATCCATGTAAGCGCCGATGCTCGGAACGCTGTGGATCATTTCCAGCAGGGCTTTCGTCATCTCGGCCAGCTTTTCCGGCGGAACGGTGACTTTGACGTAGTTCTTCGCCGCGTCGCAGTCGCCGGGCTGCTCGGTCACTTCTGCCATTTCTGCACCGGACAGTATTTCGTTCATCATGGTCATGAACGCCGTGGTGTCCGCCTGCGTCAGTTCTTCCATGAGCTGCTCTTCCGTCATGCTGCTCAGATTCGCCGATGCTTCCATCAGGGCAGTGTATTCCGCATTGCCGCTCAGCTGTTCCTTCGATTCTTCAATCGCCTTGTCGATCTCCTCGTCGCTCTGACCGGACATCTTCATCGTCGCGCGGAGGGCTTTTTCCTTGATGGCTTCCACGTCCTTGCTGTTCACAGCAATCACGCCGCCCAGCAGCGCGCTGGACACATACATCAGCTGGTTTTCTTCCGCAGCAGTCGTCAGCGATGCCATGCCCAGCACGCTCTTGCCGCTCAGGTTCAGGTCAAAGCCAGCTTCGTCGCCCTGCTGATAGCCGGTCAGGGACAGCGCCGCCAGCAGGTCATTGATGGCAGCCATCGCGGTGTCATCCCCGCCCAGCGCCGCCACGAGGTCAGCGTTCAGGTCGTGGATGGTGATGGTGGTTTCCTGACGCGCGGCATTGTCCCACACGCTGTTTTCCGCCATCGAGGTCAGGGGCATCGCCAGCATCATGATGCTGAGCAGTACCGCAAGCAGTTTCTTCATGGGGTTTTCCTCCTTGTTATTTGGTTTCCCTTTTTCTTTATAGCGAACACTGCGGGGCAGTGATGCTTTCGGTTGACTTACTCTGCGTTATCGCGAATCAGCTGTGACACGCTGGTGGTGAACTGGCGCGTGCTGTCCGGCAAATTCATCATGAACCGCGGCAGAATCTGCCCGGTGGTGAACATCACGCCCGTCATGTACGCCTTGAAGCGCACACTGCTGATTTCGCCCAAGTCCATCACGTCGCCATCCGACAGCAGCGGACGCGATTCGCACGGGCGCGTTTCGGCGGCAATCGTCAGGAAGTGCTCGCTATGCCACAACAGCCGCACAGCCACGTCCTGCCGTACTTCGCCATCCACCATCTGGGTGTCCATGCTGGCGCTCCAGCTAAGGCCCTTTTCTTCCCCGTCCACCGTGCGGTGCATTTCCAGCAGGACATTCGCTTCGTTCGTCAGCGACGAAATGGTGCAGCGGTACAGCCTCTGTTTGCCGTCATCCGACGCAATCAGCACCGCTATTCCGCCGTCGTCCTCCATCTTTATCTGAACGTTCTTGCCCTTGCCCGCTGTTTCCTGCCGCCAATCCAGCCGCACGTCGTCGCCCGTCGGATGGAAATTCACCGTGATTGCTGCGTTCAGCAGCGTATCCTGCGCCAGCGTCGGCGTATGGGTCGGCGCAACCTTGTAGCTGATCACCACCCGCAGCAGGCGCATCGACGAATCCACATACTGCGCCACCTGCGCATCTTCCACCAGCAGCGTCTGCTGACGCAGCCACGTCTGCAAGTCCGTATCCTCGACGGGCTGATCCTGCGCGAACGCCGCCAGCTGCCGATACGTATTGAGCAAATCCACATACGCCTTGACGGCGGGCGTTTCCTCCACCGTGTCCAGCAGAATGCACAGCACCTCCATCAGCTGCTCATTGCTGAGGGGGAAGTACAGAATGTTCTTCGCCGATTCGCATCCTTCGGGCGGATTCGAGACACTCTCCACCCGCGTAACCTTCAAAATCTTGTTCAAGCGCGTAGCAGCCTGCTCTGCCAGTCCGTCTCGAACAAGCCATTGGCAACGTCCTCCGGCTGCATTTCGCCCGTTATCAGCGGATTTTTCGTGATTTTCGCCAGCAGTGCACCCACGTTCTCGTACTCTTGCGCAATGGATTCGCTGACTTCCTTAGCGGGCAGCTCCACCCCTGCGTCCGCATACACGCTCTGCGACGCATTCCACTGATGCAGGATTTCCGCGATATGCCGCATGTCCTCGTCGAGATTCAGGTACACCGTGCCGCCCAGCACATCACCGCTGATGTAGACATCCGCGCCGCGAGTCTGCACGCCGTAATCCACAATAGACTGGTCATTCAGAAACAGCTCACACGAGGTGAACCCCTGCCGATAGACCTCCACGCGCAGGGCATCCAGCAAATCCCGATACGCGGTTTCCGCCGCTTCCTCCATTTCCGCCACGAGCGCCCGCCCGTTGAAATCGCGGAAGGTGATGGTCGTCAGCGTCGCTTGGGGCGCGTTTTCCTCCGCCAGTCCACACAGCGGCAGCATCAGCGCCAGCGTCAGCAGAATCGCAAGCAGCTTCTTCATTCGTCAGCCTCCTTGACATTCGTTTGTGCGCTTTTCCGCATTCCATTACCATTATATCAAAAAAAACACCTGTTGCAAGCGAATATGCGCAAGTTTTACAATTCCATGCCTGAAAGATGCAAATTTGCGTCTGAAAGCGCATCTTCGCGGGAAAAATGCTTGATGCCGTCATGCAAAATTTCTGTGAATGGCGCAAAAGGCCGTTTTCCCCTCTTGTGAAGCGCGAAAAAATATGCTACAATAGACAGAGTATTCTGGATTACTGAAAGGAGCTAATTCGCATGGAATTTCTGACCAAGCTTTTGGGCATCGCCAGCGCCGTTGCGGAAACCACCACCACCACCGGTGCGGCCGACCCTGCCGCCGTCACCACGGATTCTGCCGCTGGCGGCATTGTCGGTATTCTCTTCAGCCTTCTGCCGCTGCTGCTGGTTTTCGTCCTGATGTACTTCATGATGATTCGCCCGGAGAAGAAGCGCCGCAAGAAGGAGCAGGACATGCTCGCATCCCTGAAGAAGGGCGACCGCGTGTGCACCATCGGCGGCATCTACGCCACCATCGAGAGCATCAAGGACGACACCATCACCCTGAGCGTCGGCAAGGGCGACCAGACGATGGTTGTTGCGCGCTGGGCGATTCGCTCGGTGGAAGATGTGACCATCGAAAACGAGACCGAATCCCTGAACTAATCGCAAAATTCCCGGCTTCGTGCCGGGTTTTTTTGTGCCCGATTTTCCCGCCACGCATATGCTGGGAGTGAACAGCTCACACGATGGGAGGAATCGCCATGAATCAGCGTCCGAATTGCTGCCGTCCCATGCCGCCGCAAGCGCCTTGCCCGTCCAGACCGCCTTGCCCGCCGAAACCCGGTTGCCCGGCTTGTCCGCCGACGCAGAAGGGCATTTTATTGCCGCGAATCCTCGCCAGCGGGCGGGAGTGGCAGCGCCGCGCGTGTGTGGCGCTGTGCGTCGGCGGTTTGCCGGAGGATGTGAACGGGCGGCTGCAGCTCGTCGGCGTTACGGCGTGCGGTGACGCGGATTGGGAGATTGCGCCGTACCAAGAACCGCGCCCGTGCGGCTGCCGCGGATGCCGACCATCTCGACCCGCGCCGTGCTTTCTGCGGGTGAATATTCCGGTTGTTTGCCAAGTGCAGGCGGAGTGCGGGCAGGTTTTGCGCGGCGAAAGTGTGCTGACAACGGATGTTGCGCTGCCGATTCGCTGTGTGCAGGCGGAATGCTGGCGCAACCAGATGATGGTGCTTCCGTGTGTTCGGCTGATTGACGGCGGCGCGCCTGTGTGTGCGGATAACTGCCGTCCCCCTGTGTTTGATTGCACGATTGAGCTGCTCGTCGAAGCCTACATGACGCGATGGGAAGCGTGCGGCACCCCTGCGCCGACTTGTCCGGATTTACCGCTATTCCCCCCGCCGCCGTTCGGGTGACAAGGGCGTTGGAAGCCCCAAGGGGCTTTGCCCCTTGACCCCAGCAGGGACGCTGTCCCTGCACCCTGCAA